>Ga0308160_10000046_pt1 | contig 376861 bp, 302 predicted proteins | sample PhyFR1_FD_201036 | JGI IMG/M metagenome (GOLD analysis project Ga0308160, IMG submission 201036) | Phyllosphere microbial communities from UC Gill Tract Community Farm, Albany, California, United States - DLSLF.R1 | ecosystem: Host-associated > Plants > Phyllosphere > Unclassified | place... | reverse complement strand
AAAAAAAATGCGGCACAAAATCATGAAAGTTTTGTGCCGCATACCTTTATGTTATGCGGAAGAATTACTTCTTCAAGTTTTCAATCAGCAGACCGGCCAATTCTTCGCCGATTCTTTCTTGGGCTTCGTTGGTTGCCGCCCCAATATGTGGCGTCAATGAAATTTTTGGATGTTTTAAGATCTCTTCACGTGGTGTAGGCTCATTATCAAATACATCTAAACCCGCGAATGCAACTTTACCAGAATCCAATGCTTTTACCAATTCCAATTCATCGATAACTCCACCTCTAGAGGCATTTACTAAACCCACACCGTCTTTCAACAATGGGAATTCTGCAGCACCAATAGCTGGTTTATCCAAAAATGGAACGTGTAAAGAGATGAAATCAGAAACTTTCAATAAGTTTTCCATTTCAACTTGCTGAATAGGCACTTCAACCTGAATACCTCCAGAAAGTGAGATTGTCAATGCTTTAGGCCCTTCAAACAGGTCTGTGTAAACCACATCCATACCTAAACCAATGGCAATTTTGGCAACTTCGCGACCGATACGGCCAAAGCCAACAATACCTATCGTTTTTCCACGAAGCTCTGTTCCGGCACCGTAAGCTTTTTTCAGTGCACCAAATTTAGTATTGCCCTCAACAGGCATTTTTCTGTTAGAATCGTATAGAAAACGTACGCCGTTCAATAGATGAGCAAAAACCAGTTCGGCAACAGACAAAGAAGATGCAGCCGGCGTATTGACAACAGCAATTCCTTTTGAGCGGGCATAATCCACATCAATGTTATCCATGCCTACTCCACCACGACCGATAACTTTCAAATTAGGGCAACCGTCAATCAACGCTTGGCGTACTTTTGTTGCACTACGTACCGTAATTGCATCATAAGCAAGCAACTTCTCAGCAAGCTCCTCTTGTGGAATATGGTTTGTATCTACAGTATGACCTGCATCTTCCAACATCTTTTTTCCCAGTGGATCGATGCCGTCATTCGCTAATATTTTCATCTTTATAATTCGTTTTAAAGGTTATCAGTTCTGTTCGACTTATCAGGAGCTCTGATCAAGTCAAAAGATCACCTCTATATTCTTAATCTAACTAATTATTTGTTCGCTAGCAATTAATTTCAGAAGCATTCACGCTGCTTAAGCAGTATGTGTGTCCTCAAATTCTTTCATCGCATCAATTAATGCATTTACACTGCTTAATGGCAAAGCATTGTAAATTGACGCTCTGAAACCTCCTACCGAACGGTGTCCTTTGATACCAATCAAATTACGCTCTTTCGCTAACGCTAAAAATTGAGCTTCCAATTCTGGAGTATCCATCACAAAAGTAACATTCATACGCGAGCGATCTTCTAAAGCGGCAGTGCCTTTGAACAATGGATTACGATCTATTTCATCATACAATGCGCGTGCTTTGATAATATTCTCTTGCTCTAATACCGCAACACCGCCTTTTGCTTTTAACCAGCGAAGGTTTAACATAGAAACAAAAATCGAATATACCGGCGGCGTATTGTACATGGAACCACCATTGATATGTAACTGGTAATCTAACATAGATGGAAGAACACGTCCTGATTTACCTAGGATATCATCTTTAACGATAACTAATGTAACACCTGCAGGTCCCATATTTTTTTGCGCACCAGCATAGATCAAATCATAATCTGCTACATTGATCTCACGGGAAAAAATATCGGAAGACATATCAACAACCACAGGCAATGCTGTCTCAGGTTTTTCAAAGACTTCAGTTCCATAAATGGTGTTGTTAGCTGTGTAGTGGAAATATGCGGCATCCGAAGGAATAACATATCCTTTCGGTATATAGGAATAGTTTTTATCTATGGACGAAGCTACAACATCTACCGTACCAAATTTTTTAGCTTCTTTTAACGCTTTTGTCGCCCAGACACCAGTATCCAAATAAGCGGCTTTACCTCCTTCAGGTAAAAGATTCAAAGGTGCCATCGCAAATTGCAAACTAGCCCCCCCTTGAAGGAAAAGAATCGAATAACCCTGCGGTACTGCCAATAACTCCCTTACTAATTGTGTCGCTTCATCTATCACTGCTTCAAACTCTTTGGAACGGTGAGAGATCTCTAAAATTGATAAACCTGTGTTGTTAAAATCAATTACAGCTTCTGAGGCTTGTTGAAATACTTCCTTTGGCAGAATACATGGACCTGCTCCAAAATTATGTTTCATTGATGTTATAGTTTGTTTGATTGCTTTTGTTTAACCCTAGCTAAGCAATCTGATGTTTTAAAAACCAAAGGTAAAATAAAATTATATATTTTTCAACTAATCTCTTTTTTTATTGAAAATTTACAAAATTCTAAATGATTTCAATAAAAAGATCGCACATCAAATCCCTAGTTCAATGCAAAAAACATCAAATAAGAAGAACCTTCCAGGCCATATCTACTTGATTATCTTGCAAATACTCCTTTGCCTTGAGCTGAAGATGTGTATTCCGGGAGGTTTGATCGCCAATAAAGGCATTTAACAATTCGTAAATTTCGGGAAGGCTTGTGACGTCATCTACCTCCTGTGGAGTAGGTAAACGTTCGATTTGAGTTAACTTCATTTTATCGTTTTCAGTAAAAATACTCGATTCCCTTATAAAAGGCGGAAGCTGATTATAATCCATAAAAAAGCAGAAATTTTATCCAAATTTCTGCTTAATATGTCAGAAAATAAAATTCTTATAATTTTTCAATAATACGGTCGGCAAATTCACTTGTTTTAACCAAAGTCGCGTCCTCCATCAAATTGTAAAAGTCAATTGTTACAGTCTTGGCAATTATGGTCTCTCCCAAAGCCTTAACAATAGCTGCCGCAGCTTCGGTCCATCCAAGATACTCAAATAGCATAACACCGCTCAGAATCACAGATGAAGGATTCATGGTATCGGTATTCGCAAAGCGTGGCGCAGTACCATGGGTGGCTTCAAAAACGGCATGTCCCGTTTTAAAATTGATATTGGCCCCGGGTGCTATCCCTATACCACCGACCATAGCTGCCAGTGCATCGGAAATATAATCACCATTCAAATTTAATGTGGCTACGACAGAAAAATCTCGTGGATTAAGCAGAATCTGCTGTAAAAAATTATCTGCAATAATATCTTTAATTAAAATTTTACCAGAGCCTAAAGCGTCCTTTTGTTCCTGATTGGCAATCCCCTCGCCTTTTTCCGCCTTCGTTCGCTCCCATTGGCCCCACGTGTAAGTTTTATCGGCAAATTCAGTTTCAGCAACCTCATAACCCCAAATCTTAAAAGCACCTTCAGTAAATTTCATAATATTTCCTTTATGAACAATCGTTACTGAAGGTAAATTATGATGAATAGCATGTTCTATCGCTGCACGCACCAACCTTTTCGACCCCTCCTCAGAAACCAGCTTAACACCGACTCCAGTCGTAGCCGAAAAATCGTAATCAATATCAAGCTCATCATGCAAGAAATCCTGCAGCTTATTGGCTTCGGCGGTTCCGGCTTGAAACTCTATTCCTGCATAAATATCCTCCGTATTTTCCCGAAAAATAACCATATCAACATATTCTGGATGTTTAACAGGTGAAGGCACTCCAGTAAACCATTTTGTAGGACGCTGACAAACATAGAGATCCAAATCCTTACGCAAAGCAACATTTAAGGACCGTATCCCACCACCAACTGGTGTCGTCAGAGGACCTTTGATTCCTACCAAATATTCTTTCAGGACATCAAGTGTGGCTTTTGGCAACCATTCTCCCGTTTGGTTGAAAGCTTTCTCGCCTGCCAAAACCTCCTTCCAAGCTATTTTCCGTTGTCCATCGTACGCCTTTTCAACAGCTTTATCAAAAACACGCACCGCGGCATGCCAAAGATCAGGACCAATACCGTCGCCGATGATAAAAGGAATCGTTGGTAAATTCGGAACCTGCAAGGTTCCCTCACTTGACATTGTAATCTTATTTGACATAAGCTGCGATTTTAATGGATAGTATACCTATCCTTTATTAAACATATTTCCGATTTCTTTGCTAATTTTTCTAAAGATTGGGGCAGCTTCTACATCTTCATATTCGTCGATGTGCGCATTCTCCACTCTACTAGGAAACACCAAAACAAGATTTTCGTTTTCATAAATACGATCTAATTTTTTTGCCACCCCATCCAGGGAGTCACGGTAAGATACCTCTCCATTTCTAGCCGACACAAAAATAAACATCGCATCCTCTTCCTTAAACGCTTTAAGCCCTTGCAAATTGTCCCAGGCATCATAATATTCAAATGTGACGGGAACAGAATTTTTCAACTCGACAAGATACTCTTCAATGGCCTTAGCGGAACGTGTATCGACAACAAAAGTTATCGAGAGAGATAGTTCCTGAGCGAGTTTAACCACTTTCTCCAGCCAATACTCAAAACCAAATTCAGCCTCGCACATTGGCGGAGCAAAAACGACAATGGATTTATTAGAAATAAAAGGCTTTTTAAAATGACATAACATCACATTTGCGGAAGTTCGATTTAAAATACTTTCTGTTTTCTCCCCCACAAACTTATCCATGAAATTGGCTGCACTTGGCCAACCTAAAACAATACAGTTAGCGGAAACCTCTTTTGCTGACCGCGCAACCCCACTGGCAATATTTAAATCTATCGTTGCACTTATATTCACATTTGTTTCGCTGCCGGAAGCATAACGTACCATGTTATCCAGATTCTTACGTGCTTTAGACATGTTTAACTCGGCCTGTTCATTGTCTTTCACAACAGAGACAATATTAACGGGATAGGAACATTTCTTACTTTTAATATAAGTTGAAAAGTCCAAGATAGGTTCCATATTATCCATATTGGCGATGGATATCAATATGTTCTCATCTTTTTCCCTAACGACATCTGTATGTTCTTCGTCCTGTTCACCATCCATAACCACTTTACGTGAGGCATTCCCTGTAACGATGGTAGCGACGATACAGGTGACTAAAATCAACAGAATAGTACCATTAAGCACATTCTCATCAATAATACCGTTCTTATGTCCAACCATGATGACAGCCAATGTTGCTGCTGCATGGGCACTGCTTAAACCAAATATCAGGTTGCGTTGACCACGGCTATATTTAAAAACGATCTGCGTCAACCAGGCAGCCACATATTTTCCGACGATCGCCACAACGGTCAGCGTTCCGGCGATAATGAGTGCCTGCGGCCCTTTTAGGATCACACTGACATCGACAATCATCCCTACAGATATCAGAAAGAAAGGAATAAAAATCGCATTACCAATAAATTCAATCCGATTCATCAAAGCTGACGAGTGAGGAATCAATTTGTTTAGGGCCAGACCGGCTACGAAAGCCCCAATGATCGGTTCAAGACCCGCTATTTCTGCTAGAAAAGCTGCAAAAAACACAACAGAAAGAACAAAAATATAATTGGATGTCTTTTCACTACCCAAGCGCTCAAAAAACCATTTTGCAATCCTTGGAATAACACCGAACATAATAAAAAGGAATATAGCAAAGGAAATTCCCAAGGTAATCCAAAATTCATTTCCAATATTTCCCTGAGAAACGCCCGTAATGACCGCAAGTATAATTAAAACTGCCGTATCCGTCAGGATTGTGCCTCCTATCGTGATGGCAACAGCCTCCATCTTAGAAATACCATAGCTATTCACAATTGGATAAGAGACCAGCGTATGGGTAGCAAACATACTTGATATCAATAAGCTCGGCAAAACACCGTAACCCAATAGAAAATGACAAACAGGATAACCAATACTGATTGGAACAATGAATGTCAAGAATCCAAAAAGTAGACTCTTATTTTTGGTCTTTTTAAACTCATTCATATCCAGCTCCAGACCTGCAATAAACATGATATAGAGTAGGCCAATTGTTGAGAACAGCGTTATTGCCGAGTTTTTCTCCAACCAATTGAGCCCGTGAGGTCCAATAATAACACCTGAAATAATTAATCCGATAATACCGGGAACCTTAATCGGTCGCAGAACAATCGGTGACAACAGGATAATAAAAAGTACCAGAGAAAATATAAGTACAGGATTTTGTAAAGGCGCTTCGAAAGCGTGGGAAATATGCTCAAAAGTTTTATTCATAAGTGCTTGTATACTAGCCGTAAATATCAATACTTATTTTTCTATACAGCTGAAAAATAGTTAACAACACTAAAAATACGATTTTTCCAAGAAAGCAACGCCTAAAAACAGCGTTACTTGAAAGAAATTGCCTTAATCGGACTAATCTTGGTGATTAACATCGATGGAATAAATAATGAAATCATTCCGATAAACACCACGGCCATATTGACAAAAATCACATCAGACCATTGAAGTCTGACGGCAACATAAGATATATAATAGGTTTTCTCGTCCAATTTGAAGAAATGGGTAAAATCTTGAAAAAAGTAAAAACCTAACCCGATAAGATTACCGATCAATAATCCGAGACCTATGAGATACAATGCGCTGTACATGAAGACACGACGAATTCCGGCATTGTGATACCCTAATGCTTTTAAAATGCCAATCATCGAAGTCCGCTCAAGAATTGTGATCAACAGTGCGGAGATCATATTAATAATAGCGACTATAGTCATCAAAATGAAGATGATTTTTGTATTCATGTCCAGCAATTCCAGCCATTGAAAAATATCAGGAACCTGATCCTTGATGTTGATTGCCTGCATATCAATAGGCAATAGATCTTCAACCTTATTCGTAGTATTTTCCAGCTGACTAAAATCTTTTATTCGAATCTCATAGCCTCCTACTTCATGATCATCGAGATTACTAAGTTTGCGGATAACATTCAGTGACCCGATGACATAGACCTTATCCAGCTCTTCGGAGCCCGTATTAAAAATTCCCTTAATGACAAATTTACGCTTTCGTATAGGATCTTGCACGAAATACATAATAAAGTCGTCACCGACTTTTAAGAGGAGTCGATCCGCAAGATATTTAGATACCAAAATCTGATTATCTGCATTATCAGATTTAAAGTCTATCATAGTCCCATCAATCAACATACGTTGAAGGGGCTGTTGGTTATATAATGAATCGATACCCTTGAGCACTACTCCTTCAACCTCATCATTCACATTAATGATCCCTGCTTTAGTGGCAAAGGAACTAATTGAACTAACTTCAGGGATGGCCAATATTGACTTCCGGAGCTCTGGTGTAATCGAGATAGGTGAATTTTCGTAAGACTTATTTAGGTCGTAACGCAACACCAGTACATCTGCAAAAAAACTCCTTTGCTTACTAATAATCTCTCCCTTAAATCCTCGCAATACTGCAATAGATATAATAATCGCTGCGATAGCAAGAGCAATTGCACCAATAGTAACACGAACGATCAATTTTGAGAAGGTTCGTTTTCCAGAAAATGCGATCCGATTTGCTAAAAAATAAGGAAAATTCAAGCTTTCAATATATTTATGTAACTTCGCAAAGTTATAAAAATTTGTTATTTACAAAACTGAAATAACAAATAATTGGACGTTTTTCAGCTGGCTATTCAACGAGGAGGCCTTGTATTGGTTCTTAGGGTTTTATAAAAATTACAAGTATTATGCGTATTATTTTCATGGGTACTCCCGATTTTGCAGTAGCTTCACTCGAAGCGCTTATCCAGTCTGGCGAACAAGTTGTCGCTGTCGTTACTGTGCCGGACAAACCTGCAGGACGGGGACAAAAAATACATGAATCTGCTGTAAAAGTATTTGCTAAGCAACACAACATCCCAGTTCTTCAACCGTTAAAGCTCCGCGATGAAGCATTTCTAAATGAACTCAAGAGCTTTCAAGCAGATCTTCAAGTTGTGGTTGCATTTCGCATGCTTCCTGAGATCGTTTGGAATATGCCTAAATTTGGAACTATCAATGTCCACGCTTCACTTCTGCCGCAATACCGGGGTGCAGCACCAATAAATCATGCCATCATCAACGGAGAGAAAGAATCCGGCGTAACGACATTTTTGTTACAGCACGAAATCGATACCGGGAATATTTTGTTATCAAAAAAAGTCGCCATAAAGGACACCGACAATGCCGGAGATCTTCACGACAACCTCATGGTGGCAGGAGCAGAAATTCTCCTTCAGACAATCCAGCAATTAAAAGCAGGAACCTTAAAGCCTACGCCTCAAGATGACTTTATGGCAGCAGAGTCTCTCAAACATGCACCAAAAATTTTCAAAGAAGACTGTAAAATTAATTGGGATCAGCCTACAGAAACCGTCTATAACTTTATTCGCGGTTTAAGCCCCTATCCAGCTGCATTTACGCTATTCAATGACAAGGTATTAAAGATTTATAATACAGAAAAGGAACTCGTCAAAACACCTTCAACACCAGGAACCATCGAAACTGATAAAAAAAGTTTTTTAAAGATTGCTACCCAAGACGGTTATATTGTCATTTCTGACCTCCAGCTAGAGGGCAAGAAAAAAATGAATGTGGTGGATTTTTTAAAAGGTTATCGATTTTAGCCTTTTTCATCCCCACCATCATAGTATTGCAACAGATCACCGGGCTGGCAGTCTAATGCCTTGCATATCGCTTCAAGTGTATCTAATCGCAATGCCTTCGCCTTTTGATTCTTGATGATTGAAAGATTGGAAAGGGTAATCCCCACGTTGTCACTCAATTGGTTAAGCGACATCTTTTTCTCTTTCATTATTTTATCCAAGTGAATTAAGATTGGCATAATATAATTTTTATTCTTATAAATTTATTTAATGTCACTAGTAAAACAAAACATACATCTTTTTGTTTTATCATAAAATTATCATTTTAAAATAAATTTGAGGAATGCGAATTGCACAATAAATCAGCTACCGTTGAGTTAAATTATCAAGAAATAGAAAAAAAAATTAAACCCTTTAGCTCTTTAGATATCAAACAGTTGAATATTATAGCAACAAATAAGAAGAAAAAAATTATTAAAATGGAATAGTTTTTGATGATTAAAAATTGAGGCTCCAAAAAACCTAACTCATTAAATATGAGTGGTTAGATAATCAATTTTCCATTAATAATTCAAAAATTTTTCGTATTTTCGCAAACATTTCTTAGAGAGGAGAATTAATAAAAATTAATGAGACAGCTCAAAATTACACAATCTATCACCAATCGTGAGTCACAGTCTTTGGACAAATACTTACACGAAATTGGTAAAGTAGACTTAATTACAGCAGAAGAAGAAGTAGAATTAGCACAACGTATTCGTGAAGGTGATCAAGTTGCCTTGGAAAAATTGACTAAAACCAACCTTCGTTTCGTAGTATCAGTAGCAAAACAATATCAAAATCAAGGTTTAACCTTAGGTGATTTAATCAACGAAGGTAACCTCGGCTTAATTAAAGCAGCTAAACGTTTTGACGAAACAAAGGGTTTTAAATTTATTTCTTATGCCGTTTGGTGGATTCGCCAATCTATTCTTCAAGCAATTGCTGAACAATCACGTATCGTACGTCTGCCATTGAACCAAGTTGGTTCATTGAGCAAAATCAGTAAGGCTTTCTCAAAACTAGAACAAGAATACGAACGAGAACCATCTCCAGAAGAATTGGCGGATATTCTTGAAACTACAGTAGACAAGGTTTCAGATACCCTAAGTAATTCTGGTCGTCACGTATCTATGGACGCTCCTTTTGTTCAAGGTGAAGAAAACACACTTTTGGACGTATTGGAGAACCATGATCCAGATACTGACAGTTCTTTGATTGATGAATCTCTATCAGAAGAAATCAAACGATCATTGGCAACATTAACAGAAAGAGAACGTGAAATTATTGTTCTTTTCTTTGGTTTGGGTTCCAATCACCAATTGTCGTTAGAGGAAATCGGAGAGAAATTCAATTTGACACGTGAGCGTGTTCGTCAGATCAAAGACAAAGCTCTTCAACGTTTGAGACACACTTCAAGAAGCAAAATCTTAAAATCCTACTTGGGTTAATAAGAGATACTTATTAAAAATTTTGGCAATCCCAATCAGAAATGGTTGGGATTTTTTTTTATCCAATAAAAAGGGTCGCTTACCTTCGTAAACAACCCTTTTTATCTCATCTCAATCGTCTTGTTATTTGGTACCCTTGGAATCCGGCATCAAAATAAATTCAAAAAGCCGGTCTTTTTTCAAATATTTCCCTGCTACATCCTGTACGGATTTTGATGTTACCTTCTTCAAATTATCGATCCTTCGCGTATACCGGTTGAGATCAAGATCATTCTGATAAGAACTCGATATATAATTCAGCCAATAGCCATTTTCACGAAGATTAAGTTCATTTTGTCTTTGCTGTTCAGCTAAAAATTTCTCAATGTCTCCTTTTTCAGGGCCTTGTTCCTGAATATTTTTCACCTCATCTAGTGCCGAAGCAATCAGCGCATCAGCCTTATCGACAGCCGAACCAAAACCAATTGAAAAAGCATAGCGCGCCTTCGGCAACTTACTGAAACTTGCACGAGCACCTACCCCGTACACACCACCTTCTTTTTCACGAAGTCTTTCGAGCAGCTTAATCGTCAAAACACTCTCCAGGGCTTCCATATTGACATTCTCCGTTTCACTATAGTTATAGTCTCCGTAATAAGCTAATTGTGTACTCGCTTTTTCTTCTTTCCCTTTATGAACAACAACACGCTCGCCTTTGCTTGGCTCCTGAATATTTAAATCTTTGTAGCTCTCTCCCCGCTTAAGTACCGGTAGTGATGCCAGATAGGTCTCAATAAATGGTTTAATTTGATTTTCATCAAAAGAACCAACAATTGTAAACACAAAGTCCGAAGCATCTGCAAAACGTTCCTTATAAATGGTCAATGCGCGTTCCCTATCGATTTTACTGATTGTTTCAACAGTCGGATTTTGCCGGCGGACATTATTGCCATAAAGCACTTCTTTCACCTTATCAGAAAAAACGTTATTTGGATTGCTTAATCTGTTCTCCAAAGATCCTTTTGCCCTGGTCATCGTACTTTGGAAAATATCCTGATCTAGGCGTGGTTCAGCAAAATAACCATAAATTAGTTCGAATGCATTCTTCAGCCCTTCTTTGTCTGTACTACCTGAAATCCCTTCGTAACGTTCAGAGATATACGGAGAAATTGAAACATCTTTTCCTGCAAGATATTTAGTAAGCTCGACATTGTTCATTTGTCCAACACCGCTCGCATCAATTAAAGATGATGCATTGGATGCTGAAAAATAATCGGCGTCACTATAGAGTGATGTCCCTCCTGGACTATAAGCCATGATCTGGATCTCGTCATTTTTAAAATCTGTTGGCTTCAAGATGACTTTAACCCCATTACTCAAAGTCAGTTCTTTTGCCTGAACTGCCCCTATATCCTTTGAGGATAAAATTGCGCCTTTGACCGGTTCTTTCGAAAGCAATGGAAGATTGGATACTTTGTCTTCGTAAGCCGATACAGGACTCTCTTCAACAGCCTTTATCCAGCCCAATACGGAAGCCTCAGTAGGTAAATTTGCTTTTTCCTTTTCTGGACCCATCACCAATACATCGCGATTCAGATCTGTATAGTATTTTTTTACCAATCCATTCACCTCCGACAACTGCAGCGTTGGCAGCAATTGTTTGGTTAGACGGTAAGCATTTTCATTACTCAAGGCGGGCTCATCATCAATAAAATAATTCAGATAGCGATTGACATAGCTATCAGATTTCTTTTTATCTCTTTCGATGTAGGACATCTCATTGCCTTTTTTCATATCGGCGATGGCACGGTCAAGCTCTGTTTGCGTAAAACCATATTTCTGAATACGCTCAAACTCGGTCAACATCGCTTTAAATCCCGACTCCAGTTCCCCTGGCTTAGGCACTACCAACAGCGAAAATGTATTCAAATTTGCCACAAAATCACTAATACTCCCGCCCGCTTGCATAAAAGGAGGATTTGGCTGTTGCATCAGTTCAGAGAAACGCCCCGCGATCATCTGATTGAAAACACTTTTTAACAGCTCATTTCGATAATCCCCTACAGTCGCAACTTTTTCCTTTTCACTTTTGATCAGAATCTGCATCACGGTATAAGGAAGTTCGGGATCCGAAATGGCTAAAAATTGATTTTTGTTTAACAGATCCACCCGATATTTTTTACGGTCCAAAGATTTCTTTGGCATCGTCATATCAGCAAATAGAACCTTTATCTTTTCCTCCATCTCTTTTGGATCAATATCTCCAACGATAATTAATGCCTGCAAATCTGGGCGATACCAATCTTGGTGAAATTTACGTATTTCTGTATAGGGGAATGTTTTCAGGATCTGTTCGGTCCCTATTGGTAAACGTTTGGAGTAAAGGGAGCCATTAAGCAACATCGGAAAATATTGATCCTGTAGACGTTGCTGCACTCCTCTTCCGCCGCGTTTTTCTTCCAGGATAACACCACGCTCCTTATCAATTTCTTCCCCATCCAACAAAGCGTCCTGTGCCCAATCGCGCATTACCTGTAAACCATTTTTTAAAAGTTCGGGATCGTCAGATGGAATAGGTAGCTGATAAACGGTTTGGTCAAAGCTGGTATAGGCATTGAGATCGGAGCCAAATCGAACCCCCGCTTTCTGCAGGTAGTTAACCAATTCATTTTTTGGAAAATGCTTCAGGCCGTTGAAGTTCATATGTTCCAAAAAATGGGCCAAACCGAGTTGCTTTTCATTTTCCAGAATGGAGCCTGCTTTCATTCCTAAATACATGGTAACACGGCCTTTAGGTTCGTTATTTTTACGAATAAAGTATGTAAATCCATTTTTCAGTTTACCTGTAATGACTTCGTTGTCGAAAGGCAATTTCTGATTCAGGGCCAAACTATCTTGGGATAGAATCGCTCGCGCTTCTGGGGTTAACGTGGTCGGCATTTTTGCTTCCGCAACGTAGAACGTCGCCGGTAACAAAAAGGCTAATGCTAGTGGTTTAATGAATTTCATACAAGAAAAATTTCTTTTTTTAGTCAGCTATTTTTGCTAATTGTTTTATATTAGGGTAAACGGAACTGGCGATCAATTGTCCCGATAAATAGTAAAATACAGATCAATCCCATTTTGATTATCCGAAATGGAATAGCACATCTCGAGTAAGGGCGTCTTCTTTCCGACGATCTGTAAAAATTCCTTCTAAAAATACAGAATATCTTTCGAAAAGAACAACAGTTAATTGTAATTTTGTTGCAAATGGATTTTGGAAACTGGCATCTCATTAAAAAGGAATTCGAGCAATTCCTGAAGTTCGAACGGGGCTTAAGCGTTAATTCAATTGATGCCTACTTAAATGACGTATCCAAATTTCAAATCTATTGTGAAGACAACCATTTGGTTCTAAATACCGTAACAAGAAAAAACATACAGGATTTTCTGGTTTGGCTCCAAGAATTCAATATCTCACCTTATACACAATCCAGATTGATATCTGGTCTAAAAACTTTCTTTAGTTTTCTGATGATCGAGCACGACTTCGTTAATAACCCAACTGATCTACTTCAAGCTCCCCGACTGACCCGCAAGCTGCCCAGCGTCTTGAGCATACAAGAGATAGATCACTTGATCGCTGCCATTGACCTTTCATCAGCAGAAGGTGAACGCAATAAAACAATCATCGAAATATTATATGGCTGTGGCCTTCGTGTTTCCGAACTGGTCACACTCAAGATATCAAACCTATTTTTAGATGTGGAGTTTATCAAAGTGGAGGGCAAGGGAAGCAAGGAACGCCTTATCCCAATTGGCCAACAGGCTATCAAACACTTACGCATCTATTTAGAAACAATCAGGCCGCAGATCAAGATTAAAATAGGAAATGAAGATATTGTATTCCTCAATAGAAGAGGCGCTGCACTGTCAAGAGTGATGATATTCTTGATTATCAAAGAACTTGCGCAGAAAATTGGTTTACAAAAAACCATCAGCCCACATACCTTCAGACACAGCTTTGCATCCCATTTGGTGGAAGGTGGGGCTGATTTAAGGGCCGTACAGGATATGCTTGGTCACGAAAGTATTACGACGACCGAAATATACACGCATATCGATACTGATTATCTCCACTCGATTATTACGCAATATCATCCGCGGTCCTAACGAAAGACTTACCCTCAACAAGCAAAATTACCCATCACCCGAAATTCAAAGTACAATAGCACAACCAATTTATACCGCTAAACATCTAGTGTTGGATCACATTTCTCCTGCTTAGACATGCGGATAAGATGCGCTAAATTTTTCACCACGCGATCGTGTTTCCTAACGAATGGATTGTTTTTGTCCCACACGTACCCCGCTAATATTGCACAAATGCTGCGTTTAACTTCTGGATTTTCGGGTTGATGATAAAATAACTCCTGCAGATTACCTGTATACCATTCCTGGATATAGGTCGTAAACACCGCGATCCCCTCTTTCATGTAATCTTCAAATTCCATCTGCCAGTCAACTTGCTCGCCTTGAATTTGACGCCGCGCCAGCTTAGCAGCCAATATACCGGATTCTGTCGCGAAACACACGCCAGAAGAAAAAACAGGATCCAAAAACTCAGAGCTATTGCCTGTCAAGGCATAACCGGGGCCATACATCTTACTTACTGCAGTTGAATAATTGCTTAACTTACGGGGTTCAAAAATGAAAGGAACCTCACCAAATCTTTTCACATAATAGTCCGACAGCAGGATAGCTTTATTCAATGCCGCCGTTGTATCCTCACCGAGGCTTTCTATAAACGAAGTTGGCCCTACTATGCCTACGGACGTATTGCCATTGGAAAAAGGAATGACCCACAACCACACTTGCGTTTCGAGGATATCAAAGGAAATCAGGCTGCCTTCCTGACCTTCCGGCCGATTAACGTCATTTACATGACTGAATATCGCAGAATGGGGGCTCAGTCGGGACGGCTGGTCCAAATTTAACATACGGGGTAACACCCTTCCGTAACCCGAACAATCAATTAGAAAACTCGCTTCTATTTTTGTCTCCACACCTTCGCTATCCCGAACCGTGGTAGTCGACTTTTCTCCTTTAAATTCCACATCGATCACTTCCGTTTCAAACGACAGATCAACGCCTTTCCGAATAAGTTCATTCGCCATTTCCTGATCGAAATCAGCTCTTGGAATCTGCCATGTCCAATCCCAACCTTCGGAAAATTTATCTGAAAAATCAAAAATACAGACTTCTTCACCACGTATAAATCTGGCTCCAAATTTCTTCTCAAAACCCTGTTTGTCTAGCGATTCAAACAACCCAGCTTCATCAAAATGATCCATCACTCGCGGGATTAAGCTCTCTCCGACAACAATCCTCGGAAACCGGCTTTTTTCAACAACTTTTACTTTCACACCCTGCTTCCGTAAATACCCTGCAGCTACCGAACCTGAAGGACCTGCCCCGATGATCAAAATATCAACCTGTTCAACGTTCATTATACGCTTTGATTAAAAGAAAAAAATATTAATTTCGTGCCTGATTAATAATTGCCAAATCTATTCACAAAAAATTATATAAAAAAAACAATTTCGAGAGTTTTTCAAAATTGCTACCCCCAATAAACCATGAGCTTACTCGCAAACCATTTAGATTTAAAACAGTTTGTCCAAATAATCTACGGAAAGGAAAAGTTGGATATTGATGACAATATTTGGGAAAAAGTAGACGCTAGCCACGATTTTCTTCAAAAATTTGCTGAAAACAAAGTCATTTATGGTGTCAATACGGGATTTGGCCCCATGGCTCAATATCGGATCAAGGATGAAGATCGAACCAAACTCCAGTACAACCTCATCCGCAGCCACGCTTCCGGTACGGGAAGACTTCTCGATCCAATTCAGGTAAAAAGCACCATTTTGGCCCGCTTAAATACCTTAACCCTTGGTTATTCAGGTGTCCATCGATCCACTATTGACTTGATGAAGGAGTTTATTAATCGTGATATTAATCCAATCATTTTTGCTCATGGCGGCGTTGGTGCGAGTGGTGATCTAGTGCAACTTGCTCATTTGGCACTCGTATTGATTGGTGAGGGAGAAGTAATTTATAAAAACGAAAGAATTACAACAAAAGAAGCTTTTGACGCAGAAGGCCTTGAACCCATTCAGATCGTCCTTCGAGAAGGCCTAGCATTGATTAATGGGACTTCGGCTATGACAGGGATAGGTATCTTAAATTGGAATCTTGCACAAAAGGCCCTTTCTTGGTCCATTAAAGCGGCCTGCGCCATCAATGAAATCGTTCAAGCGTATGACGATCATTTCTCAGCGGCATTAAATCAAAGTAAAAAGCATGCAGGGCAGCAGCATATTGCTAAAAAAATGCGAGATCATCTTGCCAGCAGCCAGTTGATCAGGAAACGTGAAGACCACCTATATACAGGGGAGAATCAAGAAGACATTTTCAAAGACAAAGTACAGGAATATTATTCGATTCGTTGTGTACCTCAGATTTTGGGTCCTATCGCAGATACGATAGACAATGTAGCAACCGTATTGGAGAATGAACTCAATTCAGCCAACGATAACCCTATAATTGACCTCCATGACCAGCATGTTTATCATGGCGGAAATTTCCACGGTGATTATATTTCTCTCGAAATGGATAAGCTCAAGTTGGTTATGACCAAAATGACCATGCTTGCGGAACGACAGCTAAACTATTTACTCAATAGCAAGATCAACGAAATTTTCCCTCCTTTTGTAAATCTGGGTACTTTGGGACTTAATTTTGGCATGCAGGGTGTTCAATTCACAGCGACTTCCACAACAGCAGAATCTCAGGCACTAAGCACTTCGATCTATATTCATAGCATTCCCAATAACAATGACAACCAAGACATTGTCAGCATGGGTACAAATGCGGCTCTATCATGTAGTCAGATCATTGAAAATTCATTTGAAGTTCTCGCGATAGAATTTATTACATTAGCACAAGCAATCGACCATTTAGGCTGTCAAGGAAAATTAGCAAAAGAAACACTATCTTGGTATAGCGACCTGCGCGATTTATTTCCAGTCTTTGTAGAAGATCAGGTGATGTATCCGATTATAAAAAAGGTAAAAGAATATTTGATGAATAAAAATCATGATTAAGAAGCTCACACTCGGAGGACTATTGATATTATCCTCTACGATCATATCTGCTCAAGAACTAGCACGGGTCCAGGAAAAAGGACTTGTTGGATTTATCAAAAAAGATGGAACCTTTCAAATTGAACCTAAATACAAAAATGCACAGGATCAATCCGAGGGAAAAATCGCTATTTATGAAGGCGGAAAATGGGGATTTGTCGATAAAGATGGTAACGCTATTATCCAACCTCAATACGACAATGCCAGATCATTCAATCATGGGATAGCAATGGTTAAATCCACGAATGGCTGGGTCTATATCGATTCGCTAGGTCAGGAAATGACCGCAATTTCCAGTAAAAGAGTCTATGAATTCAATGACGGCGTTGCATTCTTTCGTGATGCAAGCAACTTAGTCGGCCTGATCAATAGTAAGCAGGAAGTTGTACTTAGCCCAACTTATGACGTGATCCGTCCATTTAAAGATGGTTATGCCAAAGTTGCAAAAAATAAAAGATGGGGTGTTATCGACAAGCTTGGAAAAGAAGTCGTCGCACCTAATTATGACGATATCGGCGACTTCAATGCTGGATTGGTCTGGGCAAAGAAACAGCATAACTGGTACCTTGTATCTAGCCAAAAAGAAATTGCAATCCCGACTATCTCAAAAATTGAAAACATCGAAAATCCTGATTTTATCATTGCTCAACAAGGTAATAAAGTGGGGTTCATAACAGCAGATGGCAAATGGACAATCCCCCCAACCTATGATGATGCCCGAAATTTTCAGCAGGGTTTAGCACCCGTCAAAGTAAATGGAAAATGGGGCTTTATCGATACGACCGGTAAAATGCTTATCCCCGCCACTTATCAAGATGCGCTTTCTTTTTCGCCGGAAGGGCTGGCGGCGGTGAAAAACGGCAAATGGGGATTTATTGATAAAGATGCCAAAGTGATCATCCCTTTTCAATATGAGATTACTGCGGCTCTAACATTAAAAAAACAAGAGAAGGGATTTATCGATGGATTAGCCCGTGTTAAACTTAATGGCAAATGGGGATTTATTGATACCAAAGGAAACCTTTTGGGAAATAAGTGGTTTGACAATGCGGAATTATTTCAAAACTAATAAATATATTGGAGGATGAAATGTGCTTTAGTTACAGGTGGATCTAGGGGAATTGGCAGAGCAATTTGTCTTAAACTGGCCCAAGAGTTGGGTTATCACGTATTGATTAATTTTCAACGAAATGAGACGGCAGCATTAGAAACGCTTGCAACAATAGAATCTTTTGGCGGTAGTGGTTCGCTGTTAAAGTTCGATGTCAGCGATAAAACAGCCGTAGACAATGCCCTATCCCAATGGGAATCGAATCATCCAGATGCTAAGCTGGAGGTCATCGTCAACAATGCTGGCATCGCTAAAGATGGTTTGTTTATGTGGATGCCGGCGGAGGACTGGTCCACCGTGATCAATACAACGGTCAATGGTTTTTATCACGTTACGCAGTTTTTTATTCAGAAACTTCTTCACCAACGTTACGGCCGTATCATCAATATGATTTCCGTATCCGGCGTAAAAGGTACGGCGGGCCAAACAAACTATTCAGCGGCTAAAGCTGCTTTACTAGGCGCAACCAAAGCCCTGGCACAGGAAGTCGCTAAACGAAATATTACGGTCAACGCTGTAGCCCCTGGATTTATCCATAGCGACATGACCGCTAATATGGATGAAAAAGAACTAAAAAAACTAATTCCAGCCAATAGATTTGGTGAGCCGGAAGAGGTTGCCGATCTAGTTAGCTTTTTAGCTTCTCCAAAAGCAGGCTATATCACAGGAGAAGTCATTAATATAAATGGAGGAATTTATTCGTAAATCTATGGAGCAGAGAGTAGTGATCACGGGGATGGGAATTTATTCCTGTTTGGGAACATCATTGGATGAAGTAAAAGATTCTCTCCAACAGGGAAAGTCGGGTATTATCTTTGATAACGAGCGAAAACTCTTCGGGTTCCGTTCAGCATTAACTGGAGCCGTCCCGCAACCAAATTTAAAAAATGAATTGAATCGCCGTCAGCGGATGTCTATTGGCGAGGAAACTGAGTACGCCTATTTGGCTACGATGGAGGCTTTAAAAAATGCCGCTATCGACGAGATCTATCTCGATACACATGAGATTGGTATTCTCTATGGTAACGATTCGGTATCGAAAGCAATCATTGATGCAGTCGATATTGTACGCGAAAAAAAAGACACCAGTCTAATAGGTTCCGGAGCAATTTTTAAATCGATGAATTCTACGGTGACCATGAATCTGTCCACCATTTTCCGGTTAAAGGGTATCAACATGACCATATCCGCGGCCTGTGCCTCTGGGTCACATTCCTTGGGACTAGGCTTTAATTTGATCAAAAGCGGCATGCAGGACATGATCATCTGTGGTGGCGCACAGGAAATCAACAAATATGCCATGGCCAGCTTTGATGGCTTAGGTGTATTCGGAAATGACAGCTTGCCAGCAACGACTGTATCTCGCCCTTTTGACAAAGACAGATCCGGCCTCGTCCCCTCGGGGGGGGCTGCAACGCTGATTATTGAAAGTTATGAATCTGCCGTACGTAGAGGCGCTCCTATCCTTGCGGAAATACTCGGTTATGGTTTTTCATCTAATGGCGGACACATTTCTACACCAAACGTGGAAGGGCCTGCCCTGGCTATGAAACGCGCGATTAAACAAGCAGGAGTTAAACCCGCTGATATTGCCTACATCAATGCACATGCGACATCTACCCCTGTCGGCGACGCCAATGAAGCACAGGCCATTCTCGAGGTCTTTGGTGATAACCAACCCTTTGTCAGCTCAACGAAATCAATGACAGGTCATGAATGTTGGATGGCTGGCGCCAGTGAAATTGTTTATTCCAATCTCATGATGTTACATGGTTTTATGGCTCCAAACATTAATTTTGAAAATCCAGACGAACATTCGGCCAAATTAAATATTGTTAAACAGACAGTATTTAAAGAATTTGACCTATATTTGTCCAATTCTTTTGGCTTTGGAGGAACTAACTCGGCCTTAGTCATAAAAAAGATTAACGATTAACTTATAAAAATGATTTCTGAAAAGATTAACGAAATACTTGTTGATGAGTTTGAGGTGGATGTTGATTTAATCCAGCCGAATCTAAATTTGAAAGATACACTAAATTTAGATAGTTTGGATTATGTCGATCTTGTCGTTATCATTGAGTCTAATTTTGGTGTTAAATTAGTAGAGGCTGATTTTGCAAACATCCAAACCTTCCAGGACTTCTATGACCTTATCAAGCGAAAAACTAGCGAAAACTAAGTCGATGTTTGCCCATGAGTCAGTGGAAAGGACAATCCAAAGGTAGTGTTTTAGGATATCGGATTTTTGTCTTCTGTATTCAAAAGCTGGGCATCCGTACGGCCTATCTACTCTTGATATTTGTCGCTTTCTACTATTTCCTAACAGCCTGGAATAGCAATCGATCGTTATATTTTTACCTAAGACGCCGATTAAAATACCCACTTCTATCTACAATCAGTGGATTCTACCGCAGTTACTTTACCTTCGGTAAAATCCTTATTGATAAAACAGCTATATCCGCAGGCCTGCGCAATAAATTCAGTTATGAATTTGATGGGATTGAAATTTTAAAATCCGCCCTGGAGAAAAAAAAAGGCGGCATCCTGTTATCAGCGCATATCGGCAACTTTGAAATCGCCTCTTATTTCCTTGAGGACATCAATATAGAAAATCAGATTAATCTGGTCATCTCCGATCGAGAACATCAGGCCATCAAATCTTACCTTTCAAAAGTCGCCCGAAAATCTACCGTAAAATTTATTGTAATTCAAGAAGACCTTTCCCATGTATTTGCCATTAATGAAGCATTGACAAACAATGAATTGATTGTCTTTACCGGTGACCGTTATCTGGAAGGCAGCAAAACACTTTCCGCAGATTTACTCGGGAAAAACACGGAATTTCCGGCAGGTCCATTCTTAATCGCTTCCAGACTTAAAGTGCCTGTTATATTTGTCTATGTCATGAAAGAACCTAAACTTCATTATCATTTATATGCCCGGGAAGTGGAAGTCAAACATCGTGATGCACAAGCACTTCTACATCAGTATTGCCATTCACTATCCTATATGATAAAAAAACACCCGCTTCAATGGTTTAATTTCTACGATTTTTGGAAAGATTACCACCAATAGAACCAAAGATAGCCCGACATTTTATTTATCTCTTGGAACAAAAAAAGAATACATATTAACCTATTCTTATACAAATCGTGGCCGTTATTTTTCCGAGCAGTTATTTTTAACATTCAAGGGATTAACCGCTGCAAATAGGCATTTTTCGGGGGTGCCATTATACTTTAAACGCCGTGAAAAGCAATTTTGCGCACGCTAAAACCTATGATTTCGTCTTTAAATTAGTACCTTTGGTACAACTTTTTTAAACAAATGACAGCTAGCCCATTTCCAATCGTCGATAAATTATTTTTACAGGAACTGTTACCTCACCGTGCTCCTATGGTCATGATTGATTGCCTGTATGATTTTAGCGAAAAGACAGTGGCAGCAGGGTTAAGTGTTCGAGAAGATCATATTTTTGTGGAAGGCGGAATTTTGTTAGAAGCAGGTATCATTGAGCATATGGCACAGTCTATCGCTTTACACACAGGCTATAGCTTTTATATTCAGCAAAAAACTGCCCCCATTGGTTATCTCGGCACCATAAAAAGTATATCAATAAACTCCTTCCCCCGCGTAGGCGACAAATTACTGACCAAAGCCACCATTCTACAAGAATTTATGGGAGTTACACTAGTCTCCATAGAAACTTTCGTGGGGGAACAGCAAATCGCTCAAGCGGAAATAAAAAGTGTAATAGCTTCTTCATGATTATGGCAAAAAATAAAGCAACTGAACAAGTTAATCAAATTACTTGGACGAGCCCTTTACGCATACGTTTTAATGAAGTAGATTCGTTGGGAATAGTATGGCATGGTCATTATATCAGCTATTTTGAAGATGGCCGAGAATCTTTCGGGATTGAGCATGGAATGACCTATTTGGATATTCATCAAAACGGTTATACAACGCCAATCGTTAAAAGTACCTGTGAGCATAAATTACCATTAAAATATGGTGAAAATGCACGTATCGAAACATCATTAATAGATACCAAAGCCGCGAAGATCATTTATCGCTACCGGATATTAAACGAGAGCAATCAAGTTGTCTGCCTAGGCGAAACGATCCAGGTATTTTTAGACGCTTCCGGAAGTTTACAATTATATGTACCTGAGTTTTTTCAGCAGTGGAAAGACACACTTGATTTTGCCAGCCAATGAAAAAGGTTTATTTAGGTGCTTATAACTGTGTATCCCCTATCGGCAATAATCTCATGGAAACCTGGAATGCACTTATTAAGGGCAAATCAGGTGCCAAGCAAGAATCTATTACTGGTATGCCCGCTGACATATGTGCTGCTCTCGTTGGAGAAGACGAACTCAACGGCTACTTCAACAAACTTTTAGGAGAGGAGAACTTATACACAAGTATAGGATTTACAAAACTGGAAAAATTGATGATAGCAGCATTGATACCCGTTATCAAAACAATTGCCATAACAAAGGAGACCGAGTTTATCGTCTCCACAACCAAGGGTAATATCGCACATTTTGGGAACGAAGAAAAAGGTTATCCGGCGGCAAGCCTTCCTGCTTTAGCGCAAAAAATAGCCGATTTCTTTGGGTTTAAGCGCCCGCCTATCATTATCAGTAATGCATGTGTATCTGGTCTGCAGGCGATATCGACAGCCAAAAGGCTTATCCAGATGAACTATTGTACAGATGCTGTTATTGTTGCCGGTGATTTGGTCAGTGAATTTGTCCTTTCCGGATTTAAATCTTTCCAGGCGCTCAGTGGCACAGCCTGTACGCCTTATGACGAGGCGAGACAAGGCTTGAATCTAGGAGAAGCAGCTGCTGCAATTCATGTAACCGGCCAGCAACTAACAGATCACGCATTCTTTATCGCAGGTGAAGCCTCCATCAACGACGCCAATCATATTTCGGGTCCATCCCGCACAGGCGAAGGGTTGAAACGGAGCATCGCAGCCGCCTTGGCCGAAGCGAAACTCGGACCGAACTCCATTGATTTCATCTGTGCACACGGAACAGCGACAATTTACAATGACGAAATGGAAGCGATAGCAATTCATCGTTCTGGATTGGCCGATAAACCTATCCATAGCTTAAAAGGTTACTTTGGTCATACATTGGGTGCCGCTGGATTATTGGAGAGTATTATTTCCCTAGAATGCTTACGGCATAATATGCTCCTCCCGAGTCTAGGTTATCAAAAACAAGGGACCTCATTACCTTTGGCTGTTATCACAACGCTATCGGAACAACCCCTTAAGCGCTGTTTAAAAACCGCATCAGGATTTGCCGGCACAAATACAGCCGTACTATTTGAAAAGGAACTACACTAGCGATGGAACAGGACTATCAGATCAGCAGGCATTGCCGCATGGATACGCAAGGCGTATATTTAAACGGTGAACAGATTTCGGTTGAGACATCCACAGATTTCAGCTCCTTTTCAAAAGCATTTTACTATGCACTGGAAGCCGCTTATCCGAAGTTTTTCAAAATGGATAACCTAAGTAAATTAGCCTGGTTAGGGGCCGAATTACTGCTAAAAGAGGAGCAGACAACAAATATTGCGATCGTCCTGTCCAATCGTCACAGCAGTTTGGACACCGACTTAAAACATTTAGCTACTATCTCAGATAGCGAACAATATTATCCCAGCCCAGCGATTTTCGTGTATACCTTGCCTAATGTATGCATCGGTGAAATTGCTATCCGGCACAACTTGCAAACAGAGAATATCTTTTTTGTCTCGGAGCAGTTTGATAGTCAACTTGCAGTAAACTACAGCAATTACCTTTTAAACACCAAACGCGCCGACAAAGTGTTATGTGGCTGGGTGGATTATCTGCAAGAAAACTACAAATTGGTTTTGTATCTTGTGGAAAAAACAGGCATTTTAGCACATAATTTAGATGTCGTAAGACAATTAACACGATAAAGAATGGAAGAATTAAAAGCGGAATTAAAAGCGAAAATAATTGAAGCCCTTAACTTAGAAGAAGTCACTGTAGATGAAATTGAAGATCAGGCACCATTGTTTGGGGATGGTTTAGGACTAGACTCTATTGATGCCTTGGAACTCACTGTTTTATTGGATAAAGATTACGGAATCAAAGTAACCGATCCAAAAATTGGAAAAACTATTTTTCAATCCATCGAAACACTGGCCGCCTATATTTCAGAAAATAGAACGAAATAATACATGAAAAATGCTGTTGCTGTTACTGGTATGGGGATGATAACCCCTATTGGAAATGATGTTGCGCAAAACTACCATTCATTGCTCCAGAAACAGCATGGTATCAAAACACTTCAACATATTTCAGGAAAGCACCAACATCAGACACTTGTTGGTGAAGTTCCCTGGACGAATGCAGAACTGATTGAAAAATTAGGCGCTGAGGTTCCAAAAAACAGTTCCCGAACAAGCTTGCTCGCAGCAATCGCAGCTCGAGAAGCCCTATCGCAAGCTGGTATCAACGTGGCTGAGGATATGCCTATTGTCGTGGGGACCTCCGTTGGCGGAATGGATATTTTTGAGCAGCATTTCCCCCATTTACTGCAGGATAACCGACTTATACAACGACGTGATGTAGGCGATTCCAGTAGAGTATTCGCTCATTTACTGGGCAGCAATAGCCTGGTAACCTCCATCAGTACTGCCTGCTCCTCTGCTGCCAATGCCATTGCGTTTGGTGCACGGCTTGTACTTTCCGGTCGGGCAGATCGGGTTTTGGTCGGTGGTTCGGATGCATTATCCAGATTCACGATGAATGGATTTGACAGCCTAATGCTCCTGTCCAACGAACTGAACCGCCCTTTTGACGCCAACAGAAATGGGCTAAATCTGGGTGAAGGTGCGGGATTTTTAGTATTAGAGTCAATAGCATCATTAAAAAATACGGCGAAGCCCATATTAGGTTATCTCAGCGGTTTCTCGAATGCTAATGATGCATTTCATCAAACCTCAACTTCGGAGCATGGTGAAGGGGCTTATCTCGCTATGAAACAAGCCTTAGCAAGCGCAGCATTAACACCGCAGGCCATTGATTACATCAATGCACATGGTACCGCAACGGAGAATAATGACCGAACGGAAGCAACAGCGATCGCCCGCCTATTCAAAGACCAAATACCGCCATTTAGTTCAACCAAAGCCTATACCGGGCATACCTTAGGCGCATCAGCCGGCATCGAAGCTATTTATGCATTACTGGCCCTGCAGCATCAGCTTGCATTTGCAAATCTAAGATTTGAAAAGACCATGGACCAGCCTGCTTTGGCCCCGATTACTGATCATCAAACTACAGCCATCCGGCATGTACTAAGCAATTCCTTTGGATTCGGTGGTAATTGTTCAACCTTAATTTTTTCACATGAACAAAGTTTATATTAATGCAGCAAGTATATGCGTCACTACCCCTGACCAACATCATACAGCTGAAAATTGGCTCAAGGTTGATGTGCCCAAAATTGATAGCAAGCTCTTATCCCCCAACGCGACAAGACGCATGTCCAAAGCCGTCAAAATGGGAATTCTCTGCAGCCTGGAAGCAGTAAGTCAGATGGACCTCGCAAATCTTGATGGCATACTCGTTGGTAGTAGCAAAGGTTGTCTCATAGACTCCGATAAATTTTTACAATCGATTGTTGAACAACAGGAAGAATTTTTATCACCTACCCCATTTATACAGTCCACCCACAATACTGTTGCCGGCCAGATTGCGCTGTTGATTAAAAATACAGGTTATAATATGACCTATTCTCAAGGACGAATTTCCTTTGAATCTGCTGCGCTGGACGCTTACATCCAGCTTACGATGAACGAACGGAATACGTTATTGGTGGGTGCGGTTGACGAGCTTTCGGATATCAGCATAAAAATCAGTTCCATCCTTGACAAGACAACAAGTCAACAGCAAATGACTGGTATCTCGCAATCAGAGGGCGCGGGCTTCTTTATTTTTTCCAATCGGCAGGACGAACATACACGCGCTGAATTAACTGACATTTCAATTTATCAAGCCAAAGCGAAACTTTCATCAGAAGCTCAGCTATTAGCATTTCTTAAAAAAAACAAGGTACCCATTGAGCAGATCGATGCTATTATTTATGGCTCCGCAAACATGGAAAATCCATTCGATGCGAGTTCGACCAGCTTTAATAAGACAAGAAAAATAAACTATCAATTGCAGATAGGCCGCTTTGACACAGATATCGTCTTTGCATTGGATCTGGCTTTAAAATTATTGTGTAATCAAACCTTAGTTCAAAAAAGCAGTCCAATTGAAAATGGTAACAGAAGTTATCAAAAAATACTGATTTGTAATTTTGGAGAACAAAACAGTTTAATGCTGTTATCGGGATGCTAAATTTTAAAAACGCAACATACGGATGTCTTATTCTTTTTCTCATGGCGGCGTTCATAGGAAGAGCTTATCATCTTTATTACCCATTTGTCCTGGTGCCCATCCTTTATATAGGGATCCTGTCTTGGGGAGCCTTTGATTTACGTTTAAATTTCTTTATGCCATCGACAACGAAAGGTCAACAGCATACACGTCAAATAGCCATCACCTTTGATGATGGCCCTAGCCCCTTTACCCTGCAAATATTAGATTTGCTTGATCAATATCAGGCAAAAGCAAGTTTCTTTTGCATTGGTTCGCAGATATTGCGCTATCCGGAGATCGCAAGGAAAATTGTCGAAAAGGGTCATGTAATCGCCAATCATAGCATGAACCATCCAAATGAAATGGGCTTTCTTTCAAGCGGCAAAGTCCGTGTTGAAATAGAAGCGGCTAATCGGGCTATCGAAGCAGCGACCGGAAAAAGAGCCTTACTTTATCGCCCCCCATTTGGTGTTAGCAATCCACATATTGCAAAAGCACTGCAGGATTGCAATTTGAAATCCATTGGTTGGAATATCCGTTCCCTGGACACGCTAAATATCGCTGAAAATCAAATTTTTGCACGTATCAAGAAAAGACTACGCCCGGGCAGCATTATCCTCTTGCACGACACCTCCGAAAAAACAGTCCATGTCGTGAAAAGTTTATTAATAGAATTAAAGGCTAACAAATTAGAAGCCGTAAATTTGGAAGATTTCTTAAATCAAAAAGCATATGAAAACTAAGCTCATTTTACTCATCTTTTCTCTATTTCACTTTGCGCTTACCAATGCACAAGAAACAGCCATGTCAAGTGCTGAAATAACCAGTTTCAAACAAACTGTAATCGCCGAAGCACAGAAGATAAAAACATTAAAAACAGATTTCGTACAGTATAAGCACCTGGATTTTTTATCAAAGGAAATCACGTCAAGCGGATCTATGTTATTAAAAAATCCAGATAAGCTACTATGGAAATACAATACCCCGATTCAATATGGAATACTTTTTAAAGACAATAAGGTATTGGTGAATGATCAAGGTAAAAAGAATAAGGTAGATCTGGGCAATAATAAGAAATTTGAGAAAATCAACAAAATGATTATTGGTAGCATCAGCGGCGATCTTTTTGCAGCCAACGACTTTACGATCACATTTCACAAAAACCGGAATCAGCGAATTGCTAAGCTTTCGCCCAAAACGAAGGATCTCTCGGCCTATATTCAAACGATCATTCTATACTTTAACGATCAACAATCGACAGTTTCGGAAGTTCAGTTGATCGAACCCTCCAAAGATTACACAAAAATTGTCTTCAAAAACAAGCAGATCAACCACCCCATCAACGATGCGTCATTCAGTTTTTAGTATATTACTTTTATTGTTTCTGACCGGATGTAAAGTATACTATCCCAATGGTAAAGAAAACTATAGTGCGATAGATACCGTTGTTCAAAACCCCTATTTTTCGGGACTGAATGAGGAGCGATTATATCGGGCTACCATCCACTTTTACGGAAAAGAGCTTACGGGGATGTTTGTAGCTAAAAGGATAAGTCAAGACGATCATCGCATTGTACTTACCTCCGATCTGGGAAATACGTTATTTGACATAACGATTTCAAAAGACCATCATCAGGTCAATTATGTCATGCAGGACCTGGACAGAAAAATTATTCTCAACACCCTAGTTAAGGATTTTAAAGCTTTAACACAAATCAGTTATAAAGCTGATTATCAAAATCTAATAAATAATCAATTTTTAAGCATCCTCGATGGTCAACGATATTTCCTTAAGACCAACGATCAAGGTAACTTAGCTATAATCGAAATAACATCCACCTACAAAACAAAGTTTGAAATACAGTTCAAACCAGATTCCCTGGGTAAACTTGACAGTTTTAATATAAAACATCATGGTATCAAACTGAAAATGGATTTTGTAAATATTCCATTTTAACGAATAATTACTTTTATATGCTACGCAATTATATTGCATATAAAGGGTAATTTATCTAAGTTTGAAACATGGTTTTAGCAGACTTTTATAACATACTCGATCATCAGGTACGTGAAGATGGAAAGCACTTGTTGGAGATACGCATTCATCCCGATCATCCGATTTTTAGCGGCCATTTTCCGGGGCAGCCAGTAACACCGGGTGTCTGTATGTTACAGATCATAAAAAACATAACTGAAGATTTGTTGCAGACAAAATTGCGTATGCGGTCCGCAAAAAACATCCGTTTTTATGCCATTATAAATCCTTCTGTTCAGCCAATTCTGACATTGGAATTGGAGATTCAAGAAACAGAAACGATACAGATCAGGGCTAATTGTTCTTTCGAGAATACCCTTGCACTTAAAATGGAACTTAATTTTTATCGTGCTAATCCTGCTTTATAGCCATGCTCAATTCGCAAACCATAAATCAATCTATAATCCCTACAGATGTATGTGTGCTTGTTCCCACCTATAACAATGCGAAAACGCTGCAGAGAGTGTTAGAGGGAGTCTTGGTTTATACCAGGCAAGTCATTGTTGTCAATGATGGTTCGACGGACGCAACGGCAGAAATTTTAGCAAATTATCCTTTTATCACCGTTCAGCATCTAGAAAAGAATTCGGGTAAAGGTAAAGCTTTACGAAAAGGTTTTGAGATTGCGAAAACACAGGGTTTTCAGTATGCAATCACGATTGATTCGGATGGACAACATTTCCCCGATGACATCCCGGTATTTATAGAAGCACTCAAACAAAGTGACGGAAATATTTTATTGATTGGCGAACGCCAAATGGATCAGGCAGGAATACCAAAGAAAAGCAGTTTCGGTAACAAGTTTTCTAATTTCTGGTTTTGGTTTGAGACTGGGATAAAACTTGCCGACACCCAATCCGGATATCGGTTATATCCCTTGGAGCGTATACCTAAAAAACTATATACCAACAAATTCGAGCTTGAAATTGAAGTGATTGTTCGTTCCGCATGGAAAGATATCGAGGTCAAAAATGTCCCTATTAAAATTCTTTACGATCCGAACGAACGAGTTTCTCATTTTAGACCATTTAAAGATTTTACACGAATTAGCATTCTCAACACCGTTTTGGTTCTATTTAGTCTCCTCTACATATTTCCAAGAAATGCTTTTCGAAGTTTCAAAAAAAAAAGCTTTAAGGATTTTCTAAGAGAAGATATTCTGGGAACGGATGATTCCGATTTTGTTAAATCAATTTCGATAGCATTGGGTGTGTTCATTGGGATTGCCCCAATTTGGGGATTTCAGTCTTTCTTATCAATTTTTCTTGCCTCTGTTTTTAAGCTTAATAAAGGTCTTTGTTTTGCCTTTTCAAATGTCAGCATTCCGCCTATGATCCCATTGATTATTTGGGGATCAATACAGACTGGAAAGTTGTTTATCCCCAGTGCCAAACCGTTGTTGGATTATAGCCACATAGATTTTCAAGCGATATCCGAACATTTTTTACAATATGTACTGGGCAGCTTCGCTTTGGCTTTAGCGACCGCACTCCTATTTGGGTTTTTCTCTTTTACATTATTGCGGTTTAATCAACGACGTTAATATGCAGCATTATTTTTATCAGCTTTATCTATTTTTCAAGAAGAAACCTTATATCGCCTGGTTAGTTGCCCTGCTCTTTTTGGCTGCAACAGGCTATTTCGCGCTAAAACTAAAATTTGAAGAAGATATTACGCGCATTATACCTCAAAACGAACGGACAAATGAGATGGCCAAAATATTGGCCCAGCTTAAATTTTCGGATAAAATAAGTGTCATTATCGAACGGGAAAAGGCTGCTACAATTGACGATATGGTTGAAATGGCCAATTCCTTTTCAGATAGCATCGTATCACTTGCCCCCTACTACCAGAGCATACAAGGGCAAATCAGCGATGAGGAGATGGAAAGTGCCATGCAGTTTGTATACCGGCAATTACCCACACTATTGGACGAGAATGATTACAAGTCCATAGCGGATCGCCTCCCCGTTGATAGTATCGCGCAAACAGTCGAAGCCAATTATGCCGCATTAATTTCACCTACGGGTATCGTCGCAAAATCTTTTATACAACGGGATCCCCTGGGTATCGGCTTTATGGCGCTTAAAAAATTCCAAAAGCTCAGTATTGCCGGTGACTTTCAACTTTACAATGGTTACATTATTACAAAAGATTCAAGCAAACTGCTCTTGTTTATTAATCCCAAATATTCAGGTTCGGAGACCGAGCATAATGCGATTTTTGCGGGCAGGCTCGAACAGATGAAAAGTGAGTTAAACAAGCTCTACCTAAACAAATCCAAAATCAGTTACTTTGGAGCATCCTTAGTTGCCGTAGCCAATGCCAAGCAGATCAAAACGGACATCCAAACGACCATACTCATTTCGATGAGTTTATTGATGCTCATTTTGATCCTATTCTATAAGAAAATACAAATTCCGGTCATTATCTTTATTCCCTCAATTTTTGGAGCCTTGCTCGCACTGGCATTTTTATATTTTCTGCGTGGCACCATATCAGCCATTTCGATCTCTATTGCTGCAGTTTTAATCGGTATCACCATAGACTATGCCCTGCATATCATGACGCATTTCAAGCAGACCCAGGATATCAGACATCTGTATAAAGAAATCACCAAGCCGATCCTGATGAGCGCAGGTACGACAGCTGTCTCTTTTCTTTGCCTGCTCTTCGTCAATTCGGAAGCCTTAAAAGATTTGGGAATATTTGCTTTCATTGCCATTCTATTCTCGGGAATCTTCTCGTTGATCCTTATACCGCATATCTATAAACCAAATATAAAGACGCTGAATGATAAAAATCATCTGATCGATCGGATTTCCGCATTCAGTTTTGAACGGAATAAACCTTTACAGCTATTTAGTTATTTACTGTTAGTTGTGAGCTTATTTACTTTTTGGAGAGTAGGATTCAACAAAGATCTGTCTGCGCTGAATTTCTTCCCAAAAGAACTACAAGAGGCGGAGCAAAAACTTGAAAATTCAGCACAGCAGCAAAACAAGTCTCTATTTCTGATCAATTACGGTAGTAATATTGACCAAGTTCTTTCAGATAATTCAGTATTATATCACAAGTTACAACAAGATACAAGCATCATCGCTGTAAATTCCATTGGCGAAATTGTCCTATCAAAAAAGGATCAGGAGGCGAAAATTGCCCAATGGAACTCCTTTTGGACCAATGCACGTAAAAAGGAAATCCGGGAGAATCTTATTCATTCAAGTGCTGCTTTAGGCTTTAAACCCGATGCTTATCAGCCATTTTTTACGCTCTTGGATCAGAAATTTTCAACAACCTCACTGGATGACTATCGCAAGCTCAACCAGGGTATGCTGGCGGAATATTTGAGTTCAAAAGATGGTTTCTTTACCACAAATACCATTGTAAAAACTTCGGAAGGAGACCGGGAAAAACTGATTGGACAGTTTAATGCGAAAAGTACGATTGTCATTGATCGCAAAGAAATGAATGAAACCTTTTTGGGACAGCTCGTCAATGACTTTAACACCTTGATTAATTACAGCTTCGTAGCCATATTTGTTATTCTTTGGCTGTCATTTCGCCGAATCGAGCTGACATTGATAAGTATGGTGCCTATTGTGTTGACAGGTTTGGTTACAGGTGGTCTCATGGGATTGTTTCGCCTCGAATTCAATATTTTCAGTACCATTGTCTGCACACTGGTATTCAGTCACGGGGTAGATTTTGCGATCTTCATGACCGCGGCTTTGCAAAAAGAATACAGTACTGGCAAAGATGAAATGCCAACGTACCGCACTTCCATTCTTCTTGCCGTGTTAACGACAATCTTAGCCATAGGCGCCCTAATTTTCGCTAAACATCCTGCTTTAAGATCCATTTCAGCGGTATCCTTACTCGGTGTTACAGCGGCAGTTTTAAACACCTTCGTTCTTTATCCGCTGGTGTTTAGATTCGTGTTTTGCCGCAGACCTTCCCAAGGTCTGTCTCCCCTTACTTTGCGACTGCGCTTGATTTCGGCATTTTCGTTTAGTTACTATATCGTAGGAAGTATTTTTTCAGGTCTTCTCTTTAGTTTGATCCGCAATAGGGCTTTGATGACGCGGATTATGTCCCGTTTTGGAGACTCTGTATTAAAATCCAATCCATTTGTTAAGAAGCAGCAATTCAACCCACACGGCGAAGACTTTAAAAAACCTGCAATTATTATAGCCAATCACAATTCGCTATTGGATACACTTCTTATTGGGCGTCTATTACCAAAGTGCATATTTGTCACCAACGAATGGGTCTACAAATCACCCGTTTTTGGTCGTGTCATTAGACGTGCCGGCTTTTTAATGCTCGACGAAGATTTAGAAAAATCTAAAAATAGATTAAAACAACGGATCGATGCGGGATATTCGATTGCGATTTTTCCAGAAGGAACGCGGTCAGCAACAAATGATGTACAGCGGTTTCACAAAGGAGCATTTTATATTGCGGAACAATTGGAGTTGGATATCCTCCCAATTTATATCCATGGAGCTGCCGATGTCTGCCCAAAAGGAGATTTCATCATTTACGATGGAACGCTCAGTACAATTATAGGTGAAAGAATTCGACCTACTGACCTGCAATTTGGAGACAGCTATTCCGTTCGCTGTAAAGCTATCAGCCGGCTATTCAAACAACAATTTGCTGAAATCAGAAAGCAATTTGAAGGTCCAGCTTATTTTAGAGAAAAACTCAGCTTAAACTACCGGTATAAAGAAACGGAAATCGAAAGATTGAGCTTAAATGAATTCGATCTTCATCAGGCGTCTTATGCTGCATGGAATAATTTCATTGCAGCAAATGCAAAAATTTTGCATATTGGAAACAATTATGGTCACATTGAATTTTTGTTAACGATGCAACAGGCGCAACGACAGGTAGAAACATTTATCGCTGATCCCGAAAAACGTGTTATTGCGGCCAATACGTATCTAAAACAAAAGCGTAAATTGACCTACTTAAATCACCTGACAGAACACGCATTGCGTTTTGATGTGCTGATCTGGGGCAGTAATGATCCGAAGTTTGAAATTACCGATTCGATACATACTATTGTATGTTATGATTTTACAGAAAAACCCAGTTACATTGGTTTTGAAGAAGTATTTAGTGATCAATACAGTTGTGTATTAACGAGGAGCATGAATGGATAAGATCTACGATAGCGTCATTATTGGTTCCGGACTCGGAGGTCTGGTTACCGCAGTTCTTCTTGCCAAATTTGGACGCAAAGTATGCGTCATTGAAAAAAACAGTCAATACGGGGGTAATTTACAGACTTTTGTCCGGGACAAAGAGATCTTAGATACTGGAGTTCATTACATCGGAGGCTTAGGCGAGGGCGAAAATCTATATAAATATTTCGACTACCTGGGGATTATGAAAGATCTATCCATCCAATGCATGGGCCTTGACGAATATGATCGGATTTCATTTGAAGGAAACCCCATCAATTACCCACATGCGCAGGGATATGAGAATTTTATAAACCAATTACTCCCATATTTTCCAGAAGAAAAACAAGCTTTAACAAACTATTGTGAAAAAATACAGGAAATCTGCAACTCTTTTCCGATGTATAATCTTCGCAAAAGTTTTGGTTTCAATGAGGCAGTTCTGGGGATATCGCTAAAATCTTTCATAGATGACTTAACGGATAACGAGCTTCTCAAAGCTGTACTTGTCGGTTCCAATTTCCTTTATGTAGCAAAAGAAGAAAGTACGCCGCTCTATGTCCATGCGCTGACCATAAACTCCTATATTCAATCCGCTTGGCGCTGTATAAACGGCGGTAGCCAAATTGCCAAATTACTGATCCGCCAATTGCGAAAATATGGCGGCGATATCATCAAAAATAAGGAAGTCATTGCCCTAGAAATGGACGATCAACTGATCAAAGCAGTGCGTACCGATGACCAACGGTTGATTTACGCAAAGGAATTTGTTTCGAATATTAATCTCCAGCATACCTTTTCTATGCTGCCAGAAAGATTTCAAAAACAGGCCTATGTCAAGCGAATAAAAGGACTACCGCTGAGCCCTTCGGTTTTTTCCGTTTATATTGTTTGTAAAGAAGGTTATATCCCCTATCAAAATTATAATATTTACCATTATAAAAATATAGCTTCTGTTTGGTATGATCAGGATCAATCTCCTTTGGTCATTTCCATGAGCTGCAACGGTGAAAATCAGGACTATTGCAGCACAATGACGGTAATGTGTTATATGACCGCAGGTGAAGTGCAGCAATGGAGTGAGACCTTCAACCGATCCATTATCCAGCAATTAAGTAGCCGGGGAGAAGCGTATGAAGCATTTAAATCCGCGAAAGCAGCTGAAATTATCGAAGAACTCCAACAGTTGTTTCCGAATATTAAAGCTGCTACCCGTTCCGTCCATACCTCCAGCCCATTGAGCTATCGTGACTTTATAGGCGCTGAAGAAGGTAATATGTATGGGTACTTAAAAGAATACAAGCATCCATTGAATAGCTTGATTTCCACGAAGACAAAAGTCAAGAACTTATTTCTGACAGGCCAAAATGTCAAGATGCACGGCGTATTGGGTGTGACGATCACAGCATTCTCCTGTTGCCTAACGATGCTTGGAAAAGAATTTGAAGATGATCTATTTAAAGAGAATGATGAAAAAGTATTGGCTGGCGATTTGGATAGCATCACTATGTAGTTCCTGTGCACTAAACGGTGCCTTGAAGGAAAAAGCTAAATTCGAGCAGCTGGAGATCCCGAAATTGAAGCTAGTCGATTCTATGGACAATTACCTTGCAATAGACAGTAGTTTTCTATTCCATAATGCACAAGGCTTATGGGAACTCTATGTCAGTGGTAATCCAATGGAAATTGGTTTAAAAACAGGTATGCTGACTAAAGCTCTATATGCTTACCAAGAACAGGCTTTCTTTGCTAAGATTCAAGAGTTTATCCCTTCTGAGCGCAAGCAGAAATGGATGATGCGATTGACTAAAATTTATAATCGAAACATTCATAAATATATTCCCCTAGAATATAGAAAAGAGATTTTTGGATTATCTAGGTATGCATCCAACCACTATGACTCTCTCATGGATCCCTATCAACGTAATCTGTTTCTTCATGGGGCGCATGATCTGGGCCATGCCTTTCAGGACCTCGCTTTGGTTGGTTGCTCCTCCCTAGCGGCATGGGGATCAAAATCTGCAGATGGCGAACTCATAATCGGCCGAAATTTCGATTTTTACGCAGGTGACGATTTTAGTCACAACAAATTAGTCTCTATCGTGCAACCCGATTCAGGATATTCGTTTCTTTCCGTAGGCTGGGCCGGAATGATCGGGGTCGTCTCCGGCATGAACAGTGCCGGCTTGACAGTTACCCTCAATGCGGGGAAATCGTCTATTCCATGGGCTGCAAAAACGCCCATATCTATTGTTGCCCGAGAAATACTTCAGTATGCCCGGAATTTTAAGGAAGCCATAGACATTGCAAAAAAACACCCCATTTTCATTTCAGAATCACTGATGATCGGCTCCGCAGAGGAAGGACGCGCCATTTTAATTGAAATGTCACCCCATAAATTTGATGTATTTGAATCGGACAATGCAAATTATCTGCTATGCACAAATCATTTTCAGAGCAATGCCTATCAATCGGATAAGCGCAACCAAAAGCAAATTGAAGAAAGTCACAGTGCCTATCGATACGAACTGCTGACTGAGCAATTGCAGCAGCAGGATAAACTTACAGCTCCTAAAGTTGCGGCTATACTGAGAGATCGCAATGGATTAAAAAATAGAGAAATAGGCTATGGCAATGAAAAGGCCTTAAATCAGTTATTGGCTCATCATGGAATCATTTTCCAGCCGCAAAAACGCCTTGTATGGGTATCAGCCAATCCCTATCAGCTCGGAGAATTTGTCTGTTATGACCTCAATAAGATCTTTGCTAAGAGCACACATCGGGCAGCTTATTCATTGGCCAATACGGCCTTTAATATTCCCCAGGATACGTTTTTAACTAGTAAGGCCTACCACGATTATGAGGACTATCGTAAACGAGATCGGATAATAGATCACAAGCTAAAGGCTGACCAGACAATTACTGAATCGGAATGGCAAGAATACCAAAAGCTCAATCCATTGTTTTGGGCAGTCTATTATAAAAGAGGGAAGTATTACTTTGAGCAAAAACGCTATGGGGAAGCATTAAAGCAACTGCAACAGGCCGACTCTTGCGAAGTGACCACGCTGGCTGACCGCAAAAATATTGCTTCATATATCCATAAAATTGAGAAGAAAGGAGATAATCGATGATCCCAACTATAGAACAAGCAAGTCTGGAAGAAATTAAGCTTTTTCAAGACCAAAAACTAAGCGATGTGTTAACCTATTTGAATACACATTCAACTTACTATAAACGTCTGTTTCAACGAGAAGGCATTGACCTGCAGCGCATCCGTGGTGTTCAAGATCTCCCCCTTCTTCCGACAACCTCCAAAGAACAACTGCAACAGTTTAACTGGGATTTTCTATGTGTTCCAGAAGAGGAAATCATCGACTTCTCCACAACTTCCGGCACACTGGGTGCCCCTGTTGTATTTGGGTTAACAGATGCCGATCTTGATCGTCTCGCTTATAATGAGATGATTTCGTTTGAGCGGGTAGGTATTAAAAAAGGCGATCGGGTACAAATTATGACGACCTTAGATCGTCGCTTCATGGCCGGACTAGCCTACTTTCTTGGGCTTCGCAAGATTGGAGCGGGCATACTTCGCATTGGCGCCGGAATACCACAGATGCAATGGGATTCAATACAGCAGTTTAAACCCAAGTTTCTCGTCGTCGTACCATCCTTCCTACTCAAAATGATTGCTTATGCCGAAGAACATAACATCGACTACAACAGCAGTTCTGTAAAAGTCGCCATTTGTATCGGTGAAAATCTAAGAACTGCTGAACTGCAGGATAACCAGCTAGCAAAACGAATTCAGGAAAAATGGAATATTGCCCTCCACTCCACCTATGCCTCTACTGAAATGAGTTCGGCATTTACAGAATGTGAAGCATTCGCAGGAGGCCACCAACATCCGGCCTTAATCATTACCGAAATATTGGACGACAAGGGCCAGACGGTTGCAGATGGTGAGCTAGGCGAATTGGTCGTAACGACATTAGGAATAGAAGCTATGCCCCTATTACGTTATCAGACCGGCGATATGGTCAGGCGTCATGCTGCCCCTTGCACATGTGGTCGGAACTCCTATCGAATTGGCCCTGTCGAAGGCCGAAAACAGCAGATGATTAAATATAAAGGGACAACCTTGTTTCCGCCAGCTATGTTTGATGTATTGGCGAGTTATCCAGCAATTGAACATTATCAGATTGAGATATCCAGCACTGCGGTCGGTACAGACGACATCCGCATTTTAATCGCCGCCAAGCAACAACACAGCGCACTATTAAAAGAAATCAAAGATAGTTTTCAGGCCAAACTGCGCGTAATTCCTAACGTGGAGTTCGAACGTGAAGAAATTTTGATCAGCCGGATTTACAATCCCCTCAGCCGAAAACCCATTTATCTGGTGGATAAAAGAGAACAGTAAGTATCGTCCAATACCGTCAGCCAGATGCTATGCATTCATATACAAATCATTAGCCCCAGCGTAAAAAAATGAAGAATTAGCAAAATCTAAACGTGAAAATACTGACGATAAAAGGCACTAAAAATGGTCTGCTAAAAGATTGAATTTTATCGCAAAGATTATTTGTTAGATCTAGAAAATAATATATCTTTGCGAGACGTTCCCGTAGTTCAATGGATAGAATTTCAGATTCCGGTTCTGACGATGTGGGTTCGACCCCCGCCGGGAACACAAAAGGAGACACTTCATTGAAGTTGTCTCCTTTTTTTATGCATATAAAAACTGTGAATTATTGTTCAATATATTATATTCCTTTGTGCAAATATCAAAAGGCGTTTTGTCAAATGTCTTATTGGTGTATAATATATTGTTGTTGTCTCGTTACTTGATTTAAGTCCGTTTGCTAACTTTTTGGGGTCAGTCCGTGATAGCCCTTGTTGTCTATAAACTCTTTTGCAACAATTTATGTTGCGAAGCCGTAAAAATATTTCGGAATATAATATTGATTTCGTTATCAATGGCAGCACCCGCAATCCCCGTATGTGGATAAAGTCTCGTTGTGTTTTTCAGAATAGATGCTACAAAATCCCGGCTTTGAGCGGCTATATCAGCGTAAATTGAGGCATTATCAATTCCATCGCGGAGGTTAGCCCAAGAATGATCAGCCAAATTCATCACGGCATCCTTTCGTGTCATGTAATCCTGCTGAAAGTCATCAAGCAACCTAAACGCTGCTTTGCCTTCGAACTTTTCCCATTTGGATTGACTGCTTTTCAATATAAATAGTTTTTCAATCAAATCCAAAAATCGCTTATACATTCCCATAAAATTGACCAATAAGGTCAATTCCGCAAAAGGCATGAAAGGATATTGATAGAGCAGCTCGCTACGCGTACTTTTTGCCGCATCAATTTCAAAAGACTGCCTGCCATCAACCACAATATCTTCCAGCGAAAAAGAATGCGAAGCAGTCGCCTCCAATCCAAATGTATCCCAGTCGTAATGAATCAGCACATGGTCACGATCGACAAAAAATGATTTTATAAGCGGTTCACCTTTTTCATCCAATACTGGATTCCCTGCCTCCTGAATCTGTGCATTTAAGGTAAAATGCGTCAAATGGGGCGCTCCGGTAGCATATTTCCAAAAACCACGGAGCCGATAATGTTCACCTTCACGCGTAGCCGTACCGGATACCTGTCCGCTCCCCCCGAAACAAACCCGATCTGCTTCAAAAATCTGGTTTCCTATAGCTGGATCAATAAAACCGACAAAGAGATTAGCTCCTGAACATAAGGTTACCGTCCAAGCCAATCCCCCATCCCAATAAGCCAAATCAGCCAGTAAATTGAGGCCTTCTGGTACACTTAGCCCCAGTCCGCCCAATGACCGTGGAATCCAGATCTTAAACCATTTTCTACTATAAATCAGCGCCAATTGCTCATCCGACAACGATTTCTGCCCGATCCCTTTTGCCTGATTATCTTTTAAAATAGCGATATCCTCGCTATTGAGTTGCATATTTTTCTTCACTTATTATTCTCCTCCAATTAAAATATCCACTAAAGGCCATGACGAATAGAAACAAAGTTAGACCCGAATACAGAAATAGCCCTTTATGGATCAGTAAAGGAATTGCCATCAGATTACTTATATTCAGCAAGATCCAATTTTCGATTTTCCGTTTTGCCAATAACCACATCCCTGCCCAAGCAGTACAAGAAACCGCAGAATCCCACAGCGGTACATCCGAGTCCGTTAGATGTACCAACCCGAAATAAAACAACAGAAAACCGACGGCACAGATTCCCCCTACTATCCACCACTCTTTCGTTTCGCAACGTGTTATAGGCGTCGCAACATCACGGCTATATTTCCAGTAAATCCACCCATAGATACTCATGACTAAATAATACAGGTGCAACAATATCTCCGCATATAATTTTGCATGGAATAGGACGTATACAGAAATTAAGATACCAATAATCCCAAAGATATAATTGATGGATTTATTTTGCCGGGAAAACCAGACCTGTAAAATGCCAAAAGATACCCCTAGCCATTCCGCCACTGTAGCCTGCTGTATCTGTTTTATAAAAGCTTCGAAAATCGTTTCAGGAGTCATCACCTTGTTTATTATTAAATGTAATTCATAATAAACCTACGGGAGAAAAAACAGACGTTTTTATTGAAATTAAATCCCTACGCCAGCATTACCTGGATCAGGTATATAAAAGCGATTGTACAAGGAGGTACAATCGCTTTTATTGGGTATAATCTCAGCCAAGAATGATCTAGGTCACTCTGAGCACCCCATAAGTATATTTTTGTCGAATTAACTAATCGATATCAATCAGTTTCAACGCTTTATGTGTACGCGTACGTGTCTCTTTGCAAAGTTGCGCGTCATCGTTCAATGATTTTCCGTGTGAAGGAATCATCTCGCGCAACTTCTTGCGGTATTCATCCGATTTTGCGCGCTCAGGAAAACATTTCTTTAAAAGACTAATCATGATCGCAACGGATGTAGAAGCTCCAGGAGATGCCCCCAATAAAGCTGCAATAGAACCGTCTGCACTAGACACGACTTCTGTACCAAATTCAAGAATTCCACCTTTCTTCTCATCTTTCTTGATAACCTGTACACGTTGCCCCGCTTTCTCGATAACCCAATCTTCCAATTTAGCCGTAGGCATAAATTGTTTTAAGGACTCCAGTTTATCTTTAGGTGACTTCATGACTTCCGTAATTAGATACTTCGTCAAAGGTAAGTTGTCAAGCCCAGCCGACAACATCGGACGAATATTGGACAGCTTAATTGAAGCCGGTAAATCGAAATAAGAACCTTGTTTCAAGAATTTAGTCGAGAAACCAGCATATGGCCCAAAAAGCAACGCTTGCTTGCCATCGATATATCGGGTATCTAAATGAGGAACCGACATCGGTGGTGCGCCTACGGAAGCTTTACCGTATACTTTCGCATGGTGTGTATTAATGATCTCTTCATTGACACATCTCAGCCATTGGCCGCCTACTGGAAAACCACCATAGCCTTTTGCTTCGGGAATTCCCGATTTTTCCAACAATAATAAAGAGTGACCACCAGCACCAATAAATACAAATTTAGCTTTGATCTCTCGCTTCACTCCTGTTTTTAAATCTTTCACTTCCACTTCCCAACGACCATCGTCTTCGCGTTCGATATCGATTACTTCATGGTTTAAGGAGATAGAAATATTTTCTTTATGTTCAAGATTAGCGATCAAATCACGTGTCAATGAACCAAAATTAACATCAGTACCAAGGTCCATTTTTGTCGCAGCTATTTTTTCATCTGCCGCGCGTCCTTCCATCATTAATGGAATCCACGAATTCAGCAATGCTGCATCTTCGGTATATTCCATGCCCTTGAACAAGTTTTGGGTAATCAATGTTTCCCATCTTGTCTTCAAGAATTTAGCATCTTTTTCACCAAAAACCGCACTCATGTGTGGAATGCTACGGATAAAATTTTCAGGTTGGGCAATGACGCCCTTATCAACGAGGTAGGACCAAAATTGCTTAGACACTTCAAATTGCTCGGCAATTTTCACTGCTTTATCAATCTTTACAGAACCATCGTTCTGTTCTGGGGTATAATTTAACTCGCACAAGGCAGAGTGGCCCGTGCCAGCATTATTCCAAGCGTCAGAACTTTCAGCAGCCACAACATCCAAACGCTCAAGAATTTCAATATTAACGTCTGGGCTCAATTCATTGATTAGAGTACCCAAAGTAGCACTCATAATACCGGCGCCGATTAGAACAACGTCAACTTCTTTATTTGATTTTTTGCTCATGTTTTTGTGATTGATGCAAATTTAATATAGTTTTTGGTAAACCCCCAAGTCTTTTGTCAAAAAACTGTACTTTTTAGAACCACTTATTCAAAAATACCATTGATTTATTAAAATAATCCTAAGTGAGCGATCGCTTACCTCAATATCCTAAAATTGTCGACCGAAAACAAACACCTTCTTAGCGATAAACACAAGGTCAGCATACAATGTTTTGGTATTTTAAACCGTTATTTATCGAAAGATTTTGTGTTATAATATAGTTTTAACATTTTTGCAAAACATCAGCAGGCAATAGTGTAATCAATAAATAAAAAACAGTATCATTTATTCGTTGATACTGTGTGCCTAATAAAACAGAATCTCTGTAGCATAACAAGATAAACCGCATGAATCGAATTCATTTATCTTATTGAATTCCAGTGCCAGTCTTGGTATGAAAGGCAGAAAGCACAGGGAAGATTGTCATAAATGCTTTAGATGTGAACAATTGACGAACAAATAACTTATACAGATGAAAATACTTGAAGGAAAAATTGCTTTAGTAACAGGAGCATCAAAAGGAATCGGAAGGAAAATCGCGGAAGTGTTTGCACAACATGGTGCTAATGTCGCTTTCACTTACCTTTCTTCTGTCGAAAAAGGACAGGCTTTGGAACAGGAGCTTCAGGCTTTTGGCACCAAAGTGATTGGCTATCGTTCTGATGCTTCAAAATTTGAAGAAGCGGAACAATTAATCAACGCTATCGTTGCCGATTTTGGAGGATTAGATATCGTTGTAAATAATGCCGGTATCACAAAAGATGGCTTATTGATGCGTATGACAGAAGAAAATTGGGATGATGTATTAAATGTCAACTTAAAATCCGTCTTTAACGTTACAAAGGCTGCTTCAAAAATTATGATGAAAAACCGTAAAGGTTCATTTATCAATATGTCATCCGTTGTGGGAGTTCAGGGAAATGCCGGTCAAGCAAATTATGCGGCATCAAAAGCTGGTATTATTGGGTTCACAAAATCTATCGCCAAGGAATTAGGTTCTCGTAATATTCGTGCAAACGTAGTTGCGCCTGGTTTTATCCGTACGGAAATGACAGAGGTACTGGATCCTAAAGTTGTGGCAGGATGGGAAGCAGGAATTCCATTGAAACGTGCTGGGGAACCAGAAGATGTTGCCAATGCTTGTCTTTATTTAGCATCTGACTTATCCGCATATGTAACTGGACAGGTTCTTCCTGTTGACGGTGGCATGTTATAAAATAGATAACAGTTGGTGTCAGATATAGACATCTAGACACCAACTGTTAAACCGAAACCGTCCCCTCCTATCTTGTCCCAATCCTATATAGTGGACCTACATTGACCAATCTAATAGACGAATGATGTTCATCAAAGAAAATATCGATTTATCTAAAAGCAAATGTAAAGCCGCCCTAATCAAAAAATGATTTTTTTGTAAAGGAAAATGAAGTTTGCAATGTCGTCTCCCATATTTCCAAATTTTCGTTAATTTTGTCTATCAAATTTTTAAATGCTATGACGAATTGGAAGGATTTTTTTGAGATTAAAACCGAAGATGATTTTAATCTACATTGTTTAGATACCTACCAATTCCAAAGCCAGCATTGTAAAGTTTATCGTGACTATGTCAGATTACTGGGACGGGAAAAAGATCGCATTCAACACTATACTGAAATTCCCTTCATGCCCATTGAATTTTTTAAGACCCAACAGGTTATAGCTGAAGGTATGGAAGCTGAAATCGTATTCTCGAGCTCGGGCACAACAGGTATGGTTACATCCAAACATCTGGTTGCTGACCGGACTATATACGAAAGAACTTTTCGGAAGATTTTTGAAGACTTTTATGGCCCTCTCGGTAATATTGCAGTTTTGGCCCTGCTCCCATCCTACCTCGAAAGAAGCGGTTCCTCGCTGATTTATATGATTGATGATCTTATGAAACAAAGTGAGCAACTTGAAAGCAATTATTTTCTCTATAACCATCAAGAGCTATACAACACGCTTGTTCAACTCAAAAATAAAGGTACAAAAACAATACTCTTTGGCGTAACTTACGCATTACTTGACTTTATAGAACAATATGCTTTTGAATTTCCGGAATTGATTATTATGGAAACAGGTGGAATGAAAGGCAAGCGAAAGGAAATGGTCAAACAGGAGATTCATCAGCTGCTTGAAGAAGCTTTCGCTGTCCATGGAATCCATTCTGAATATGGTATGACAGAGTTACTCTCACAGGGCTATTCGGCAGGTCAGGGAATATTTCACCTTCCCAAATGGATGAAGATATTGATTCGAGATACCAATGATCCATTAAGCCTCATTCCTTTGCATAAAACTGGCGGTATTAATGTAATCGATCTCGCGAATCGCTATTCCTGTTCATTTATAGCAACACAAGATTTGGGCAAGGTATATCAGGATGGATCCTTTGAGATATTGGGACGTTTTGATCAAAGCGATATCCGAGGCTGTAACTTACTGGTCCAGTAGTCGTCCTATTTGCTGTATTTGTCAGACTTTACATTCCATAGATGCAAGTCTAGAGCTAAAGAATCCTATCACTGTACTAAATCGAATGAAAAGTGCAAAAAAAACACATGATAAATAATCACCATGTGTTTTTTATAAGAAATATAATTTCTATTTCAAACTCGGATCTTCAAAAGTATTTCCCGAACGCATATCTCCCGAATCATACCCCTTTTTAAACCAGGCCATCCGTTGAGCGGAAGTGCCATGTGTAAATGATTCTGGAACTGCATAACCTTGTGCCTGTGTCTGCAACTTATCGTCACCAACGGCTTCGGCTGCTTTCATCCCATCCATGATATCATTATAATCGATTTTTATATCCGTGAACTCATTGAGATAATGTGCCCATACACCGGCATAAAAATCTGCCTGTAGCTCGGTCATAACGGATATTTTATTGTTGTCACGTTCGCTAAGGTTTCCTCTAGCCTGATTGGTTTTCGGTAATAGTCCTACCAATTGCTGAATATGATGACCGACCTCATGCGCAATAACATAAGCCATGGCGAATTCCCCTTTTGCGCCGAATTTATCCGACAGTTCTTGACTAAAACTCAAGTCCAGGTAAATCTTTTGATCTCCCGGACAATAGAAAGGACCGTAAGAGGCCTGTCCCATGCCGCAACCATCCGTCTGTGTACCGCCATCATAAAACACAAGAGTTGTTGGCGTATAATTCTTTTGCATTTGTTCTTTAAATAGCTTTGTCCACACATCCTCCGTACTCTGGAGTACGGTCAGTGAAAATTCAGTTAGCCTTTTTTCTTCAGGATTTAACTCACGCGGCTGTCCGGACTGTTGTTCGGTTTGTGCCCCCATGTTTTGGGCTTGCTGTAAAAGTTGCATGGGATCTCCACCCATCAAAAATCCGATCACCAAAACAATAATCCCTCCGATTCCGCCTAGCGCAATCTTTCCGCCACCAGACATTCCCCTGCGGTCTTCAAAATTGCCACTTTGCTTACCTCCTTGCCATTTCATAGTATTTCTATATTACAGTTAATAATCTTTTCTAATGTTGAATAAACACAAATTCAATACCAATGTTCTACATCATACAAATTTATTTTAAGAAAAAAATAGCTTTCAATACGCGCGCTTACTTTTTATAGATTTGGCCACTTTTGTTGATAAAGCTGCGGAACAACAGCCATCCAGATCAATAAATACCGATTGTCAAACATTTCATCCTGTATCGTGATATTGGTCATTGCACATCAAAACAAATTTTTCTAAGTTTGGGCTTTAAAAAAACTAATATGAAATTAGAAGAACAATTACAAGCGAGAGCTGGGGGAAAATGTGAGCTAACAGGTAACGAAAACACTTTAATTGCTTACACACTACCTCCAGAACTAACATCAAATTTGGACAATACCTTACTGATTTCAGAGACATTGGTCAATCAGCTCAACAAGACTGAGCAGTTAAATCCGGACGACTGGAAATTTCTTCCAAATGCGATGTGGTCCGAAAACCCGTCGGTACAAATTGTATGCTGGCGTATGTTAAACCGCCTAAAAAATGAAGGCTGGGCTTCTGAAGCACTGGATATTCTTTATCTCGATGATGAAACACTAGCTGAAGCTAAGAAAACTGGAGATCATGAAAATGATGGCTATGTTTCTTTTCATGAAGATAGTATCGGTCAACGATTATTGGAGGGTGACACCGTAGTTCTGACAAAAACCCTTGACGTAAAAGGTTCTTCCTTAAAAGCTACTTTAGGTACTGTGGTTAAAAATATTCGACTGGTAGCGGACAATATCGAACAAATTGAGGGAAAGATTGAAGGTCAAACAATTGTTATACTGACAAAATATCTTCGTAAACAAAATTAAAATAGATTTCCCACCTAAATAAATAAGGCTTAAACGAGTGAATTCTCAGTTTAAGCCTTATTTATTTAGATAGATAGCTGCTGGCCCCCTATTGCGGGTAGTTTCGTACAAATTCAAAGCGATAGTTTGGATGTTGTTTGAGGCTATCGATTAGATCTGATAAAAGTCGCTGTCCTTTTTTTGTTTGATACATATTGTCATGTGTCAATAACACAACATTATTCTTCGTATAGGATGTACCCTTACGGAGTAAATTCTTCATTTGAGTATACAGCTGATTCACCGTTAAATCCGGTTTCCCTGTAACGCCATTAATCTTCCACTCACAATCCCAACCAATCACTTTATAACCATTCTGGTGCAGTAGCTCCGCGGTCGAAGCGCCACTTTTTAAGTCAACTTTTTTACGGTCTCCGATATACCAGATATTACGTCCTGGCAACCGCACGATTTTATGCGCCAAACCCAATGATTGCTCCGCAAGTTCAAAATCCTCAAAAGCCGTCTGCGGATTTGAATAGAAAGTACTGTACTTATTGTGCGCATGCCAGTAACTGTGATTGTAGCAATCGACTAACGGATTACTCTTATACCGCTCGGTAAAACCGTGCAATTTTTTACTCATTTTATCATGATTGCCAATCAGAAAAGCATTGATTTTAATACCTTTTGCTGTAGCAATGGAATCAAGATGTTGGCTTCCATTCAATGGACCGTCGTCAAAAGTGAGATAAATATAACGTGGAGAAACAGTATCTGTCAATAATACTGTCGTATCTTTGGCTCCCCTGTAATCCAAATTTTCTTCCATTTTTGTAATGGTGTCCTTGCGTAGAGAATCGACTTTACTTATCGAATCCTGAACAACAACTAGGCTATCCTTTTTTTGTGGTATGGAGTCAGCCACTCCGACATTTTGCACCTTATTTGTCCCACTTTGATTGCAAGAGTATACCCCTAAACTGCCTATCCCTAAACCGATCAGTACGACACCTGAATTAACCACTTTTCTCATTACAAAAATTAACTTACACATTACATTTCTTTCACCAACAACTAAAACCAGCTTAAATGAGCTGATTTTAGTCCTTGATAGCGCAAAATTAAGATAATTTTCATTAATCAGGCTGTTATGTTATTTAATTTATTGCTCATACACAAAAAAAGGAATCTATAAATTATAGATTCCTTTTTTTGTGCTGAGAAAAATATCCGACTAGTCTCTGTGTCTTCCGCCATGACCGTTACCACGTCCATGACCATGTCCACGACCATTTCCTCTCTCGTATCTGCGCTCCTCACCCCATGAACGTTCACGACTTACCCTGCGTTCACTTGCAAATGAATATCCACCACCATGGTGATTGTCCCGAATTGCGACTTGTCTTCCACGATAGCCACCGTACCGGCTTCTATATCGATCGTGGTGATGCCAAGGAGTTCGATCGTTGATTACTACCTTATGAGTCCTATAAAAATCATAGTGCCTGTATCTTCTTGGCAAGCTTGCTCTTCTTGTCCAACCGCCATTATCATAATAAACATAACATCTCGCCGGGACATCATAATACATATTATACTCAGGAATATAATTATAGCGAGCGTAATCATATCCAGCTGGTCCCCAGCTAGGCTGACTACCAATATTGACACTGATACTGACTTGCGCTTGCGCAGCTGTGGCTGTAAAAAGCCCGGCAATTAACGCCGCTGCATAAAACAATTTTTTCATAAGTAGCTCCTCCCTCTAGTTTGTAATTTCTTCTTTACAATACGACAACAAACAGTATGCAAAAGATTAATGTTTAAATGTTAATTTTTGTTAAGACAACAGTAAAAACCTCACTTTGAACACATTGAAAATTCACATAAAAGCAAACCTTTTAGAAGGATCTGTTGTTCAGCTATTACGGACTTTAATAAAATAATTACAATGAGTATATATAACGTGGGTATATTGGTTGGAAGTTTAAGAAAGGAATCTTATAATAAAAAGATTGCACAGTTTATTCTTGGACAAGGGGAATCGAAATTTGGCTATCGCATCATTGATATCAGTGAACTTCCTATATATAATCAGGATTTTGATGATGAAGGGAACCCACCTTCAAGCTATACCCAGTTCCGTCAAGAGATTGCTTCCTTAGACGCCGTACTTTTTATTACGGCGGAATACAACCGTTCTATTCCAGCAGTTCTAAAAAATGCAATTGATGTCGGTTCAAGGCCCTATGGTAAAAATAAGTGGGATGGCAAACCGGCAGCAATATTATCTTCGTCAACGGGAGCTTATGGCGGATTTGGCGCCAACCATCATCTGCGTCAGTCACTTGTATTTGTCAATATCTTAACCATGCAACAACCTGAGGCTTATTTAGGTAATATAACCTCGTGTATTGGTCCCGATGGGAAAGTTGAATTACAAAAAACCAAAGATTTTCTCGTTAGCTTTAAAAAAGCATTTGAGCAATGGGCTGAAAGAATCATACAGACAAAAGGGCAGGATTAAATCCTGCCCTTTTGTTTGATATTCAAATTATGTTAGTCATGTTCATCACTGACGTCATAATTCCAATTCAATAATTTTTCCTGCAGGATACGTGAGATCTTATTGAAATAACGCTTTTGCTTATATCCCATCACCCATTGAACACCCTGCACAGCATTAGTACAGAAAATTTCGTCAGCCCGCTTCATAATTTCGGGACTAATCTGCGCCTCAACGACTTCGATCCCCTCATCTTGTGCCATGTCCATAACCACCCGGCGCATTACCCCCTCAATACATCCTTCAGATAACGCAGGTGTATAAAGTATTTTCTCATAATAAACAAAGATATTTGATGTCAAAGATTCACATAAATACCCTTCCTGATTTAGAATCAGTACATCATCAAAAGCCATTTTCTTTTTATAGATGCCTGCTAAAACATAAATCTGCGCGTTTAAAGATTTAATCTTTGCAAGATCACTATAAGGCTTTTTAAATTCATTGTACAGCCCAACGATCAAACCGACCTTCTTATCCCGAAGAGTAGGTTCTATGCGTTGCACCTGCAGAACAAAACCGGGTTTATTACTTGTCGGACTATATAATCCACCACCAGATCTAAATACGATCAACCTGATGCGAACCTGTTGTCCCAACATATTATTTTTACGAATTAATTCTTCAGATCTTGAACGAATAAAAAACTCATCGAAAAGATTAGCGTCATCCAAATGAATCAACTCCATTCCTTTCTGTAAACGCTCCACATGAAAATTTAGAAAACGGATATCACCATCCCTATACAGCATCGTTTCGAATAATCCATCTCCGTAACGAAAACCTCTATTCTCAATACTGAATATTTCCTGATCTTCCGGCACTACATTGCCATTGAAATTGATATAGTTTATTGGCATCTTAATTTTGTTCTAAATTTTAATCATTTTCTATCGCCATTGAATTTGCAGCATAACCACGCCACTTTTCTAAAGCTAAACGAAAATCTTCAGGATATGGTACCTCAAAATACATATTTTCTTTTGTAGTCGGATGAATAAATCCCAAAACTTGCGCATGCAGCGCCTGCCGTGGCAGCAATGAAAAACAGTTATCTACAAACTGCTTGTACTTTGAAAATACAGTACCTTTTAAAATCTTATCTCCGCCATACATTGCATCATTAAATAGTGGATGCCCAATCGATTGCATATGTGTCCGAATCTGGTGTGTACGTCCGGTCTCTAACTGACACTCGATCAAAGTCACATAGCCCAATCGCTCCAACACCTTATAATGCGTCACTGACCAACGTCCCTTATCTTCACTATCATACATCGCCATGATACGTCTATCTTTGAGGTGGCGTCCAATATACCCCGTAATCGTTCCATCTTCTTTTAAATCACCCCAAACCAAGGCAATATACTTACGCGTAATACTATGGTCGAAAAACTGCTTCGCTAAAAAGGCCATTGATTTTTCATTTTTGGCAATGACCAATAATCCTGAAGTATCCTTATCTATTCGGTGTACTAAACCTGGGCGATCAGAATTTCCAGGTAACTGTGGTAACTGTTGAATATGATAGGTTAGCGCATTTACAAGTGTCCCTGTATAATTATTATATCCAGGATGCACAACCATCCCCGCCTCTTTATTCACAATCAGTACGTCATCATCCTCGTATTTAATATCTAATGGAATGTTTTCTGGATAAACTTCGTTATCCCTCGGTGGATCAGGCAGCACTAATGTAATCACATCATCAGGTCTAACCTTATAGCTCGCCTTGATTTCTTTACCGTTAACCATGACAGAACCTGCCTCAATAGCATGTTGAATTTTGCTTCGCGTAGCATTTTCTACCCTGTTCATCAGATATTTATCAATACGGAGTAATGCTTGCCCCTTATCCACTTCAATACGTAGATGTTCAAATAATTCTTGTTCTTCCTGATCTTGCGATCCAATTTGTTCTGTCATGCTACAAAAATAAACCAAATGAAACAATTTTCGTTAAATTTGTTTTCATTTAATGTTATGTTGCCGTTCAAAATCCATAGCCCCGAAACTGAATTGTGCCTCCCCGCCTGGGAGGAGAAGCATATTAAAGTAACACTTAAGCGGGATGACCTCATACATCCGTTTATTTCAGGCAATAAATGGCGAAAATTAAAATACAATCTGGAAAAAGCACGGCAACTTCAAAAGAATCATCTTGTTACATTTGGTGGCGCATGGAGCAACCATCTTTTAGCGACAGCCTGCGCTGGAGCTACGTTCAAATTCAAAACAACTGCTTTTATCCGAGGCGAAGAAGGTGCTAACAACCCTATCTTAACCATGTGCCGTCTTTTTGGAATGCAGCTGATCTATGTTGACCGCGAATCTTACCGAAATAAAGAAAACTTGTACAATACCTATTTTGGTCAGGATCCAACAGCCTTCTATATCCATGAGGGTGGCTACGGCATTTTAGGAGCAAAGGGCTGCTCCGAACTCGTTGATGAACTCCAGCATGAATATCAGCATATTTTTACTGCTTGTGGCACAGGAACAACATTAGCGGGAATAGCCAATGCAATAGAAAAACGAGATCTATTTACTCGCGTACATGGCATACCTGTTTTAAAAAATGGCGGATTCATTCAAGATGAAGTCAATCAATTGTACCCCAATATTACCCCTCCTATTTTACATCTCGATTATCATTTTGGAGGCTATGCTAAATCTAATGCTGCATTACTGGAATTTGTGCAATATTTTATAGCAACGACAGGAATCATGATTGAGCCTACCTACACAGGCAAGCTGCTTTATGCGATAGATGATCTGATAAAAAAAGACTATTTCACGCCGGCCGATCAGGTGCTCGTTGTCCATACCGGAGGTCTTACGGGGATACTCGGCATGTACGAACGGTTTAATTTTATTGACCTACATCAATAAATACACTAGAATACCTTCCAGAGACATTTGACTGACATTTATTCAGCAATTATATTGTAAGTTTGATTCGGTTTTATAATTAAAACATATCGAAAACATGCGAGAATCATGATTTTCTAAAGGTAATAACGAGGTAAGAATTAAATCATTTCGATGCGGTTCAATTCCTCACTAATAATGATATAAAGATGAAAATATTAGCATTTGCAGGCACAAGCAACAAAAATTCAATTAACAAAACATTCGTTACAAGTACTTCAAAATATTATAAAGAAGCAGACGATATTATAGAGCTTCTTGATCTAAATCACTTCGAAATGCCCATCTATTCCTACGACAAAGAGATTGAACTTGGTATTCCCCAGTTGGCTCATGACTTTGCCGCTAAAATGGATTCGGCAGATTTCCTTTTAATCTCCTTGGCTGAACATAATGGATCATATACGTCAGCTTATAAAAATATCGTCGATTGGGTTTCGCGGATTCCGAACCGCAAATTGTTCAATGGCAAACCTGTTTTCTTGTTGGCTACTGCACCTGGCCCAATGGGTGGTGCCACTGTACTGAATACGGCGGTCAACCGAATCACTTGGGATGGTGCCGAGATATTAGAATCTTTTTCCCTGCCTGAATTCCATAAAAACTTCGAGGAAGGCAAAGGTATTATCGATCCGACCCTCAGAAGTCAATTAGAGGCTAAAGTACGCAAAACAAAACGTGTACTTTCCGAAAAATTATCCGTACAAGGTTAACAAAAGATTAACAAATAATCGTTGTAAAAACCTCTTTAAATATGTAAATTGAAAACCTATTAAAAGAGGTTTTTTGATATGGCAAAAAAAATATTACTACTTGTAGGAGACTTTGTAGAAGATTACGAAGCAATGGTTCCATTTCAGGCAATGGGATCAATAGGAATAACTGTAGATGCAATTGCCCCAGATCGTAAAAGTGGCGATGTTGTTCCCACAGCAGTCCATGATTTCACGGGGGATCAAACCTATAAAGAACTGCGCGGGCATAATTTCGCTATTAATAAGGATTTTGACCAGGTAAATGTTGACGATTACGATGGTCTTTATATTGCTGGTGGCCGATCGGCAGAATATATCCGACTCAACAAACGTGTTTTGGAGATTACGAAGCACTTCTTTGAGCAGAACAAACCTGTTGCTGCAATATGCCATGGGATCCAAGTGTTAACGGCAGCAAAGGTGCTTGAAGGACGTACACTGACCGCCTATGTTGCTGTAGGTCCAGATATCGAGTTGGCGGGTGGCACATGGAAAAATATTCCGGCAGATCAGGCTGTCGTAGATGGCAATTTAGTTACCTCGCCAGCATGGCCAGGACATCAAGCAATTTTAAAAGAGTTTTATAAATTATTAGGAATAACAATTACAATTTAAGTGTATTTTAATGAAAAAGAATAAAAGGTTATGGCTTTTGGTCATACCGATTTTAGTGCTGTTGGGTTTTATTTTAAAAGATAGTTTCAATCAGAAAAGTATAGAAGATCTACCCGGAGGTTTTAAGGAGGTTGCTTTCGTAAGAAACGAACAAAACAAAGGTGGTATCATACGTATTTATGCCGTAACAGTAGGTGACCTGCTAAATGCAGACTATTCAGGCTGCCTTGATCTAATGCCTGTTAATGATTACGGAAGTACGACAACCGTGTACTTCTTCGATCGCAGCGCCCCTTACCCGACAAGCCTGGCGATTGAAGCTCCACACTTTGACACAACAAAATACAAAGCTATTCAAATTTCAAAAAAATACGGAAAGAAGAAATAGAACAAGCAAAACATAACAACATATCCCTCAAAGTCTGAATAGAACTTTGGGGGATTTTTTTGGATTTTACTGTAGCGGTCATTTCCAAGTGAAATGGTAACGAACAAAAACGCTTTTTAAAAACTAGTATTGACGAGCGTGAACAAAAAATAACTTAATAATTCTTTAACACAAAAAAGTTCGATTATCCCCCATAGAGCTATAGTTTTGCTTTTTAAATTTACGTATATTTAGTTATGTCGAAAAAATTTATCCCTAGAGACGTTAGTTGGTTGAGCTTTAATGGCAGAGTATTACAGGAAGCTGCGGATGAGACCGTTCCTTTACCCTTAAGAATCAAATTTTTAGGTATATTTTCCAATAACCTCGATGAATTTTTTCGTGTGCGTGTTGCCGGTCTAAAGCGAGCTATTGACCTAAAAGACAAAAGTGCTAACCAATCTTTTTATGAAGATCCACAGCTCATATTGGAAGAGCTCAATATCCGGGTGATCAAACAGCAAAAGAAATTTGATAATACTTGGAATCGGATCCAAAAAGATATGGCTAAGCAAAATGTCTATATCAAGACGAGTGAAGAACTTAATCCCGAACAACAGAAGTTTGTCAGTGACTATTATCAAGATGATGTGGAGTCCAATGTAATTCCATTGATATTGGACGATGTACGTCCTATGCCCTATATTCGTGACAAAAGCCTTTATCTGGGTATTGCAATGGGAAAGAAAGAATGGCAATATGAAACTAAGTTTGCCCTTATTGAGATTCCGACCAGTCAAAATGGACGCTTTGTACAGCTACCCTCGCCAAAAGACGAAAAACATATTATACTGCTTGAGGATGTCATCAAGTTTAATCTGCCATTAATATTCTCCTATTTCGGTTTTGATGTTTTCAATGCGCATGTTTTTAAAGTAACCAAAGATGCAGAATTCGATATTGATAACGACATCAATACGACCCTGGTTGAGAAAATAAGCAAAGGGGTAAAAAATAGAAGAAAAGGTAAGCCCACACGATTTATATTCGATCAAGAAATGGATGCTAAATTGGTAGAGTTCCTTATCAAAAAACTTAACCTTTCGAAAAAAGACAGTATTATTCCAGGGCAAAAGATACATAATTTTAAACATTTCATGGATTTCCCAAATGTGTTTAAATCCTACAACCAACCCTTGGAACGCACCTCTTTTCCGCATCCTTATTTTCAGAATTATGAACGTGTAACAGATACCGTATTGAAAAAAGATGTGCTGCTCTCCTTTCCATATCATGAATTTAGACCGATCATTGATCTGCTTCGGGAAGCAGCTATGGATCCAGATGTGAAGACGATCCAGATTACGGCATACCGCTTAGCTTCGAATTCAAAGGTTGCTAATGCCTTGATAAATGCAGCCCGCAATGGAAAAGAAGTCACTGTAATGCTCGAACTTCGCGCAAGATTTGATGAGGAAAATAATATGGACTGGAAGGAGAAGCTAGAACTGGAAGGCATTAAAGTATTGACCGGTATCCCAAATAAAAAGGTACACGCAAAACTATGTGTCATAAAAAAACGAATTGGGATGAAAACAATTCAATACGGTTTCGTCAGCACAGGAAATATCAACGAAAAAACAGCAAAATTATACGGTGATTATTGCCTCTTAACTAGCAACAGGGATGTTATCGCCGATATAAATAAGGTTTTTAACTATTTAAGGCGTCCTAAATCCAATCCGGCGGATATCATAAAAAACTGTAAAAGCCTCCTGATATGCCCGACGGATATGCGCAGAGAACTTTTACATTATATCGACCAAGAGATTACCGAAGCCAAGGCGGGTCGAAAAGCATCCGTCATTGTCAAAGTAAATTCACTAAGTGATAAAGAAATGATTAAAAAGCTCTATGATGCGGCTACAGCTGGTGTCAAAATAGATCTTATCATTAGGGGCATCTACTGTGCAACAAATCAAAAAACATTTAAATTGCAAATGAATGCCATTTCGATTGTAGATGAATATTTGGAACATGCACGTGTGATGTATTTTTACAATGCTGGCCGGGAGCTGATGTTTATTTCGTCTGCTGACTGGATGACAAGAAATTTGGATCATCGTATTGAAGCAGCAGTAAAAATAACGAGCAAAAAAATCAAGGAAGATATAAAAGAAATGCTTCAAATCCAGCTCAATGATAATGTCAAAGCACGTCTACTCAACAATTCGCTTAGCAATCATTATGTAGAAAATAAAAAAGCGCCATGTCGTTCACAAATTGAAATTTACAATTATCTTCGAAAAAAATTAGCCGATCATTAACGGCATGTCTATCAGTAGGACAGCTAATTGATCAATTGGCTGAATGCTGGGCTGTTCCCATTCATGCAGACTAAAATCACGGTTTTTTATTATATTAATTAAGACACAAGTTGTATCTTCATTCCATGAAATTCAACTTGTGTCTTACACTTGGTTTAAGTCTTTTCACACTTTGCCTCAGTGCACAGCAAAAGACCATACCTTCAGATTTTGTATACGTCAAAGACGTTATTCCTACGATAAGCTTAGAAATGCGTTATTTCGGTAGTCACAACTTCACTGGAAGACCGATCCGGGGTTATGAAAAACCTGTTGCAATTTTAACGAAGCGGGCTGCATTAGCACTACAGCAAGTGGAGAGCCATTTAAATAAAAAGGGGCTGGGATTAAAAATATTCGACGCCTACCGCCCGCAACGAGCTGTTGACAATTTCAAGTCATGGTCTTTAAAAACCGACGATACCATTGCAAAAAGAGAATTTTATCCACTTCTCGATAAGAAGAATTTATTTAACTTAGGTTTTATTGCGTCCAAATCAGGTCATAGCCGCGGCAGTACAGTAGATCTTACGCTTATTAGCCTCAAGGATCAGAAAGAAATTGATATGGGCGGACCGTTTGATTTTTTCGGAGCAGTATCCCATCATCAATATGCGAATCTGTCGCCCCAGCAAAAAGAAAACCGAAAGATTTTAAAAGAAGCTATGGCTAAGTTTGGCTTCAAAGCTTACGATAAGGAATGGTGGCATTACACCCTGCAAGATGAGCCCTATCGTAAAACCTATTTTGATTTTATCGTAAAATAAACATGTCTGTCAAGGAAATACCATTCGAAAACAAGGGCTTTTATGTCTTTCATTTTAAAGGCAACAAATCAAAACCCGTCTTTAATTCCGAGCAGCAGCATATTCTAACTAAAGGCGAGCTCTATTCACTTTGTTTAATCAAAAAGGGCGAGACTTCCTTTATCATTAATAATGAACGGATACAGGTCGCTCAAAATCACCTGTTGTTAACCAATCCGTCCTCCAGAGTTAATGGCTCTTCAGTTTCCAAATCCTGGGATTGTGAAGTGTATTTGATTTTCTTTACACTGGATTTCAGCTTCAAATTGGATTTCCAGGAAGATTTCTTCGAAGTGACCAAAAAGTCTCTCGCCTTAAATGATAGCTATATCTGGTCACTATCCAACCAGGATTCGACGAACCTCTCCAACTTATTCAAGCAGTTTATTCACTACGATCGACAAGAGTCTAGTTATCTCTTCAAAAATCAGATTATAAAATCTTTAACGGAAATATTATTTTGTGAAATTGCCCGCTTAGGAAGTCAAAATCTGCGAAATACACCCACTATTCCCTCCCGAAAACGAGAGATACTCGCAAATTTCCATTTGTTGCTCAAAAAGTCATTTCATAAAGAACACATGGTGCAATTTTATGCCATGGAACTTGGCATCACAGCAAAACACCTTTCGGTAATCACCAAAGAACTTACGGGAAAATCAGCAATAGAACTTATTCAGAACGTTTTAGTGGAGGAAGCAAAATCTTTACTTTGCCAGGGACTTTCCATACGTGAAATTGCGGGGAAATTGCATTTTTCGGATCAATCTTTTTTTGGTAAATTCTTTAAGCGAAATGTTGGGATTTCGCCTAAAGAATTTCGTCAGAATCTCTACTTAAACAAAGTCGATTAAATCAAAGATGCTGGTAAATTGCTGGTCTGCAGCTGAGGTATCCTGCAATTTATCCTCACCCCAAGTCTGTCCTTTCAACCACAACGTTTGACATCCAACAGTTTTAGCAGGAACCATATCTTTGCTATAAGAATCACCTACGACCACTATTTCCTGTGCCGGAAGTCCCATTTTGGTGACACCCAACGCATAGATTGCAGGGTCAGGTTTGCGTACGCCAACCACCGCGGACTCCACAACAGACTGAAAATACGACAAAATTCCAAAATCGGCAAGAACAGATTTTAGATTGCCATAAAAATTGGAGACCATGACAATTGGATATTTTTCGCGAAGCGAAGTCAACAAAGGTTTTACCTGTTCAACCGTATTTTTTGCTAGCGAATAACCGTCAAACGCTATTTTATTAGCCAATGTCCTATCCAATTCGTAACCTGCCGCAATAAGATATTCAAACTGTACATTAAGCTTTGCTTCAAGTACTTCTAAAAAATTAAAGTCAGGCTTAATAATCGGCTGTAAAGCCATTTGACGTTCAGCGTAAGCGTAAGCTTCCTGAAAAGCATTCAAATTTACAGGAACCTGATATTTTTCATAACCCGACCAGATAACTGCTCCCCAGTGCCCCCCGTTGGTATCCAAGGTCCCACCATAATCAAAAATAATCCCTTTAACGTTAAACTTATCCATGTTATTTCTTTTTTACTAAACTCATCCACCCCAAACCAATCATAATCCAAACGATTTCCCGAATTCGCGTCACAACGCCCATAAAAATACCGACTTTCGCAGGTAATCCTATACTCATTACAGCCATCGCTAGTCCACCTTCCCGTGTACCCAATTGCATTGGAAAGAAAAAAACCAGATTGGCAAATAAGGAAGATCCTGAACTAATGATCATAGCATCAATAAAATCAATATTGATATCTAAGGCCAAACCAATAAAATAAATCTCAAAACAGCCAACAACACGTGCTACAAATTCCCAAAAAAGGGCCGTATAGAAACGATCGCGACGATTTTGAAAAAGATTTTTCACCTGTTGATCAACGTCATTCAACGTTTCATACTTCGTCTCTAGTAAATTATCTACTTTCTTGCCTACAAAAGGTAGTTTAGACAAGGCTTTTAATAGCGAAACTGTAATTCCCTTCTTATAAAATTTCGTAAATAACCAAGTACAAATGATCGCCATCACAAAAATCACAGCACAGGCCACATTCACCATGGTGCTTGCGGGCACAAACCAAAGAATGAGGAAAACAGAAGCGACCCAAAATAAAATATGCGACAAGATGTGCATCACACCATACAACAGTACAGAAGAACCGGCCTTCGAACCGCCGACATAATTCTTAAGCTCCATAATACGGTAAGGCTCCCCCCCCAATGCAACAAATGGAGTAATATAATTAATGGCATAACCAGACACCGTCAATTGCAATACTTTCCAGAATGGCACGTTTGTTTGCGGTAATTGCGGTTCCTGAATAATTGCCTTAAACGCCATTGCGTTCATCCAGTAGAGCACTGCCCAGCTACCAAGTACAGGCAAAAACCACCAGCCAATTTTTTCGAGGTTGTTCCAAATCTCATCAATGCCCATAGCATGAATCATATAAGCAAGGGTGCCTATACCAATCAGCATAAAGAGTACTTTATAGATCTTACTACCCATAGGTTGGATCGTTTGTTAATTTGTCAACAAAATAACCACTTACTTTTTCTTGTCGGTTGCACATATAAATCAAAATCGGATTGAGGACAAACATGTCAAAGAAAAAATAAATCCAGGGCTGACCGATAAACAACCAAACAAACAGAAAGATTACCCGTGTGTTGAACTGTACAATATTTGTATACTTCATCAATGGTTTATTCTGAGTCCTAAAGTCAACCATCAATTGTTTTGGCAATTCATCTTTGTAACGACTTTTAACAATATGCAGTAGTTTTTGCAGTTTTGGAGATAGCTTTTCCTGGTTTCGCGTATAGCCCATATAGCCATTCAACACAAATTTGCTAAAAAAATTCTTACGCCATGACAAGGCATCGTAGTCAGCTTTCAAATCACGCGTATTATCCAATTCACTACCGGCTTTCCCCTTTATAAAATATAAGTGGACATTGCGGTAATAATCAGCCATTGCCGACTGAATCATATGCGATACCCCCGCAAGCACACAAAACACCCATAGCCATTGTGGCCATCCTTCATTGATACTCCGCAGGCAGATCGCAATATGTATGGATGCAAACCAAAAATCCCCGGCAAAACCGTCCAAGATACGGCCAAAACGACTTTTATTGTCTGTCATTCTTGCCAACTGTCCATCAGCACTATCCAAGGAATTGGCAAACACCAATAAAAGCATTCCAATCACGTTAATCCACAACGCTGGGTAATAGAATAAAATACCCGCCGCAACGCCAAAGAAAATACTAATAATCGTCACTGCATTGGGTGTAATACCAATTTTGGCACAGACTTGCGCAATACGATAACCTATAGGTCGATAAAACCAGATATCAATTCGCTCTTCTGTATCATTAGATTTTAAAGATTGTTCGAATGCACTCAAATTCTCGTCTTCGATTACATTAACTTGTTCTTTCTGCATTGTGGTTCTTTTCAGTAAATTTATGGTATACCATTTGAGCGATAGCCTCTGCGGCCTCTGCTCGGCATGGTGCAAAACTTGGCCAGTCGTTTAAGTCAATAATATGGAAATCTCCATTTGCATCGATAATCACATCACCGCCATAGATATGTACATCCAGGACTTCAGCAGCACGATTAGCGACTTCTTTTAAGTTGTCCAAATTAAAAGGAAAATGTACAACCTCATCATTAATTTGCTCATACAAATCATATTTATGATGATTATGTTCATAAGGGTAGAAATAAAAAAAGAAGTTTGTTCCCCGCACTGCATAAAACTTTAGTAAGTCTCCGGCAAGATGTTCAGAAATCACGGCTTCTTTAATCCCACGAAGTGCATATTCATTCAAGATATGCTGCGCTTCCTTCAGACTCGCGGCAAACGTAACATCCTCCTTATGAATGGCATGGAAATCGCCACGTTTGATCCATACGCCCTTTCCTTTTAGTTTTTCAAAAATAGATTGAATATCGGCAACGGTGGAGATCACGATACTCTTCGGATAAGGAACCCCTCCTTCCAGGAGCTTAAGTGTCATATTTTTCCGAAAGCAATTTTCGATTCCAAAACCGGAATTCAAGACATTGGTACCCTTATTTTGAAGAGATTGCAACTTTTTAACTAAAGTCTTTGTTCTCCCCATCGTCAGAATATTATCCTGCTTTATTGATGTTGAAGATAAAAATTCATCTTCATTACATACTTCGACAGAAGCACCTTTTTCGGTCAGCTTTAATATTACTTCATTAAATATAGCAGCATCATTCCCCACATGATTGGGTGAAAAGCGATTTTTCCGGGTTACGCCTAAAATAGAAATCATTTCGCTCATTTTACTAACTAACCTCCTCACTCAAAAATTGTTCCGCGACAGCACGATCTTTTAGATGATCAATATCGACGACTTTTTCAAAAACAAATGCTTCTACTTGTAAATTGTTTTCCAATAGAGCACGCTGAAAATTACGCATTCTGGAATTTCCTGCTTCAACGGAGCTTAACGCACAGCCCATCGCCGCTTGGCGGAAGCAATAAATTCCCCCAGAAACATACTTAGTTTCTGCAGTTGCCGTATCCAAAAAAGCTTCCACTCGAAGCTGTGAATCTGTGTTCACGTAGAGCGGACTCTCATCATCGACAAAAGGAGTGACTGCCATAAAAGCATCCACACTTTTGTGTTGGTGAAAAGCTTCTAAATAGGCATGAAATTCATGTGGTCTAAAAACCGTATCTGTTGTCGTAAGACAACAGGATGACCAATCGGGGTTATTTTTAACAAGCAGGGCAAAACTATGCAATGAACTTGCTGTATCTTCCTCTATCAGCACAATAGGCAATTCAAAGGTCGTTTTTTCCAAAAACAATTTCAATTCCGGAGATTGTTTATTGATAATAACATGGACTTTTTGTGCCCCCTCTTTGACAAACACACGAATCAATCGTTCAATCAATGGAACTCCATGTAATGGTAGCAAGGGTTTCGGTAAATTGAATCCCTCTTTTCGCAATCGAGAACCTTCTCCCGCCGCTATAATTGCAAATTCCATTTCTTCTAATTGCAAAATAAAATCATTTATTAAAAAAGCAAAACCCCCGTCACTATCTCAGCGTTCGTAAGCGCAAAAGTCTACAGAGGGTTATATCACAAATCCTCAACCTCATAAAGATGTTGAAGAAAAAGGGGAAAAATTGCTTTTAAACAATTGTTTCCCCGCTCTTATTAAGATAGTTTATTGAATACTATCTACTAGCTCTTGGTAGTAATCCAATCCCAAATGTGTGATTAAATCTTCACCCATAATGTGACGCAATGTGTTTTGCAATTTCATTAATTGTTTGAAGATATCGTGCTCTGGAGGTAAGCCTGGAGCAGTTTGAGGAGATTTCAAGTAAAATGACAACCATTCCTGAATACCCGACATACCTGCACGTTGCGCCAAATCAATAAACAAAGCCAAATCCAACGCTACTGGAGCTGCTAAAATTGAATCACGGCACAAGAAATTGATCTTAATCTGCATTTTGTAACCCAACCAACCGAAGATATCGATGTTATCCCAAGATTCTTTATTATCACCATGTGGCGGATAATAATTGATACGTACTTTATGATAAAGATCTCCGTACAACTCAGGGTTCTTTTTCGCATCTAGAATTTCTTCCAATACCGATAATTTAGAAACCTCTTTTGTTTTGAAGTTTTCAGGATCATCTAATACTAATCCATCACGGTTACCCAAGATGTTTGTCGAAAACCAACCTTCAACACCTAAAGCTCTTGCTTGAAGACCTGGGGCTACGATTGTTTTCATCAATGTTTGCCCTGTTTTAAAGTCTTTACCCGCAATTGCTACACCGTTTTCATGCGCCAATTCAACGATAGCTGGAACATCACATGTTAAATTCGGTGCACCATTTACATAAGGAGCTCCCTCTTTCAACGCCGCATAACAGTAGATCATACTTGGTGGAATACGTTGATCGTCATTGTCCAACGCCTCTTCTAATTTAGCTAATGTTGAAAAAGCTTCGTTTGTCTCAATATAACGCTCAGTAGATCCACACCATACTAATACAACACGATCTAATCCATTTTTCTCTTTAAATTCACGAATATCACGTTGTACAGCATCTGCCAATTCACGACGAGTTTTTTCAGACTTGATGTGTGTTCCATCCAAATTTTTCACAAAATTACGATCAAACACAGCCTTCAACGGTTGGATAGCTTCCAATTCAGCCTTAACAGCATCCAATTGACCTTGTTCCAATACCTGTGCTTTTGATGCAGCTTCGTATACGTTATCTTCATATACGTCCCATCCGCCAAAAACAACATCTTCCAATTTTGCTAAAGGGACGAAATCTTTAATTAATGGATTTCTGTTCTCAGTGCGTTTGCCCAGACGGATTCTGCTCAATTGAGAAACAGATCCGATTGGTTTTGAAAAACCTTTGTTTATAGATGCCACACCAGCGATTAATGTTGTAGCCACAGCACCTAATCCCGGAATAAGAATACCCAATTTTCCATTGGCATCTTTCACTTGTTGTCCCATATTAATTCTATATACTTAAATTGTTATTTAATTGATGTATTATGATAAAATAATTCTTAAAATTAGCTTAAAAAAACATATTTCATATCACCCCATATTTTATTTATAAAATCGTGACAATTACCGATACAAACCCCATTCGAAACCTAAAGAAATAATCTGAAAATGAATTATTATTTATTATTCTACTCTTCCATCTTACTGAAATTTAACGATTTTAGCTAAACTTGTTAACCGAAAAAACAATTCGTGTTAATTTTACTCAATATATCAACATTCGAAAACTAATCCAAATCCAATCCAAAAAAAGTTTTTCTTTCTCAAAAATTGGTCAATTTTTCTTTTTCTATTCCCTATAAATATGACAATAAAATTGGAAAATGGTTTTAGTAGCACTAACTTTAGCCTAAAATCTAAATACACTCAATGAATCTATCATTCATTTATAAACCAACAGCTATTGATCAATCACTATAGATGGAAAAATGGCCTAACAAACGATAGTACGATGACAAGTTTAACTACCGCATAGAGTCTAAGGTATAAAAGTCTCCATGGCATTACAAAACACGAAACCAAGTGTAAAGTTTTACACAAAAAAAATACCGAACAAATAATTATCTGAATGAAAAATACAATTTCGTACCTAACCTTAACGCTTTTAAGCGCAAGCCAGTTACATGCTCAAACAGCTGCCGACTCTGCTTATGTTAGAGATCATTATGAAAAGACCGAAGTAACAATCCCCATGCGAGATGGAAAAAAATTGTTTACTGCAATCTATAGTCCAAAAGACAAATCCAAGAAATATCCAGTTTTGCTCAATAGAACACCCTATACTGTTTCTCCCTATGGTCAAAACGAGTACAAAAAAAGCTTAGGAAATTTTCCTGCAATGATGCACGAAGGTTATATTTTCGTTTATCAGGATGTCCGCGGCAAGTGGATGAGTGAAGGTGATTTTGTGGATATACGCCCGACCACGCTCAGTAAAGATAAAAAAGCTATCGATGAAAGTACGGATACCTACGATGCGCTTGAATGGTTACAGAAAAACCTTAAAAACTATAACGGTAAAGCTGGACTCTATGGGATTTCCTACCCGGGCTTCTATTCTACTGTTGGATTGGTCAAAACACATCCAAGCTTAAAAGCGGTTTCTCCGCAGGCTCCGGTAACAGATTGGTATATCGGCGATGACTTTCACCATAATGGTGTATTGTTTCTTCAAGATGCATTCACATTTATGTCAACTTTTGGTGTCCCACGTCCGAATCCCATCACACCAGATCAATTTAAGAGCAAAATTCAGATCAAAGAGGCTGATAAATACAACTTCTTTTTAGAAGCAGGAACAGCACGCGAGCTCAAAGAGAAATATTTTGGAGACTCCGTTCAATTCTGGAATGACCTGTTTAAACATCCCGATTACGATGATTTCTGGAAATCACGTGTAATTACCAATTCTTTACAGGAAGTGAAACCAGCGGTGATGGTTGTCGGTGGTTTTTTTGATGCAGAAGATGCCTATGGAACATTTAAGACCTATCAATCGATTGAGGATAAAAGCAAAAACAACAACTCAATCTTAGTTGCAGGCCCATGGTATCATGGCGGTTGGGTACGCGCGGAAGGAAACTATTTAGGTGATATCCAATTTGAGAAAAAAACCAGTATTACCTATCAGGAACAATTTGAACAGCCATTTTTCAAATATCATCTCAAAGATGAAGGAAACTTCGCTGCTTCCGAAGCCAATATTTTTGTCTCGGGAACTAACGAATGGAAACATTTCGAACAATGGCCACCGAAGAATGTAGAAACAAAGAAACTCTACTTCCAACCACAGGGAAAACTTGGATTTGACAAAGTCCAACGTACAGATTCCTGGGATGAATATGTGACAGATCCCAACAAACCTGTCCCGCATCAAGGTGGGCTAATTCAAAACCGAACACGGGAATATATGGTTGATGATCAACGCTTCGCAGCGAGCCGCCCTGACGTGATGGTCTATCAAACCGAACCTTTGACCGAGGATTTGACTATTGTAGGCCCAATCAAAAATTTCCTCAAAGTCTCTTCAACCGGAACTGATGCAGATTACGTCGTCAAACTGATTGATGTTTACCCTAACGATGCACCAAGTTATCAAGGAAAAACAATGGCCGGATACCAAATGATGGTACGCGGAGAAATCATGGCCGGGAAATACCGCAATGGTTTTGATAAAGCCCAGGCGCTGACGCCAGGAATGGTCGAAAAGGTGAATTTTGAAATGCCAGATGTGGCACATACCTTCAAAAAAGGGCACCGCATTATGGTTCAGGTACAGAACTCCTGGTTTCCTTTGGCAGAACGAAACCCACAGGTATTTTTAGCGCCTTACACCGCCACCAAAGCTGATTTCCGTAAAGCTACCCAGCGAATTTTTCATGATGTAAACAATGCCACATACATCGAATTTTCGATCCTAAAGGATTAATAACGAACGTCAATGCTAGCCTTTAAGAGGCAAAAATTACAAAAGGTCACATCAGACATCAGCGAAATATACCGATATCTGATGTGACCTTCGTTTAACCTTCCGCCACATACCTATCTTCCCCCGCCTTCCATCCTGCAAACAATAACAGTAAAATGCTCCCAGCGAGGAAATAGAATGAAGAATTCCAAGTAGCATCTATTTCATGCAGCTTGCCAAATACTGGCGGCCCAAAAGCCGCAATCAGATAACCGACGGATTGTGCCATACCCGATATTTTGATCGCATTAGCCGTTGATCTGGCACGCAGGGTAAAGAAAAGAATGGACAGGCTAAAAGACAGCCCATTGGAAAGTCCCAGCAATATAGCGGCGATATAAATTCCCTGGAGCTTGTAATACCAAAATATAAAGAGACTTCCAAGCATGCCTATAGCCACAAGACTTGCCATAACACGCTGATCCCTCATTCGATTTGCCAAAATAGGCCCAATGAACATGATGGGAATCATCGCGATCTGAATCAAAAACAGCAACCAACCGGTATCTTTCGACGGCATGCCATAATCGACCAGCACCTTGGGTAACCAAGAAATCAAGCTATAGTAAACTAAAGACTGAATGCCCATAAATAGGCTGATATACCAGGCCAATCTTGACTTAAAGATATGTCCAATTCCATTTGCTGCTTGTTTGTTTTCAGCTAAAGTCCGGACTTTCTTTCGGTTTAAGCCATCAAAAAAAACAGCCATAATAGATAACAATGCCAAAATCACCCAAACACCCAAAGAACCTCGCCATTCAAGCCCTGTCCATTCGCCCAATCGTAAACTAAAGCCCGAAGCAAAAGCTGCCGTCAGGTTCATAGCAACTGCAAAAATGCCAGTCATCAGTCCAATCTGCTTTGGAAAATTGGTTTTAATATATCCCGGTGTAACGACATTGCCAACACAAATCCCGAGACCTATTAAAAAAGATCCCAGAAAAAGCATGGGAACATTACCCCAGACCCGAAGTACAATCCCTACACTCAATATGACTAAACCAAATAGTAAAAAACGATGCATACCTTGCATATGGGAGTATCGGCTTACAGCAACAGAACAGCTCGCAAACATAAAAAGAGGGATCGCCGTCAATAAACTGCTTTGAAAACTATTCAATTGTAAATCTTCACTGATCTGCCCCAGCACAGGGCCGACTGCAGTGATTGGCGATCGTAGATTGGTTGAAACGAATATAACAACCAAGACGGATAACCAACTCCAAGAAACAGCTGTGGATATTTTTGTATTTTCTTTCATCGTAAAAACTTATCTAAACACTTGATGATCGGCTGCAAAGATATCCCTAGAAATTTAATTAAATTTGCCATTGATTTAATTTAAAACGACATGGATTATACAAATCACACGTTGACAATTGAGCGCATTAAAAAATCCACCTTTGTCTGGTTTGAAGAAAACTGGATTCACGACAACGAATTGCACAGTCATCAGAAGGCCCAGCTTATTTATGTCGAACAAGGATTTCAATACCTTACTGTCGAAGGAAAAATGTATCTGCTACCCCAAAATCACGTTGCATGGATTCCATCTGGTGCTCTACATAAAACCAACTCGCATTCTGAACGTATTAAGCTCATGGTACTTTTTTTTGATGTTTCTAAAGAAGAGCCGTTTTTCCACCAGGTGCAGATATTTTCAGCCCCCAAAGTATTAAGGGAAATGATTTTATATACTGAAAAATGGTCAAAACTAATTGAAGAAAATGACCGTGAAAAAATATTCTTAGAGGCTTTAATGAATGAACTCCCCTATTTTTGCACACAGTTGCTTCAATTGGAAATTACCCTTCCCAATGAAAATAGACTGCAGACTGTGCTCAACCACCTGCATGATCATTATACAGAAGCGATCAAAATGGATGAGATTGCGACGATGTCGAATCTTTCCTTACGAACAGTCGAGCGTATTTTTAAAAAAGAAACTGGCATGACACTCGCAAAATATCAGCAGCTTCTCCGTATCATTAAGAGTCTGGAACTTTTAAGCACAAAACAATTCACCATCTCGCAAATCGCATATAAAGTTGGCTATCAAAGCTTACAAGCCTTTACCAATAGCTTTTACGCTGTAATGAAATATCGGCCTTCGGCCTTCATGCTGGACTAATTTGGGTTGAATCACATGATTCGTGTAGCTGTTTAGCTACAAAAATTAAAAGCATTTTTAAAAAATATAAAGAACATTTGCGCAGGTGTAATATTTACACTATCTTTGTATCATCATAATTTAGGTTTATAATTGGTTATTTAAGGTTTTCATTCTCCCCGTTTGAAAACCTTTTTTTATTTATTTTGACCGCTTCACAAACCTTTTAAATCACCCACAACTTCAAACAAAAGCGACCGAACTCATGTTCTCAAAAAATACAGCTTAAATTAATTCTCAAAAAATTAAGAAATTCTTTAACAATACTGTATTTTTAACGAATATATTCGGATGAGATAGGCCATACGAATAGAAAATAATTTAAATATTGAAAAAGTAATCTAAACATATATGGCAGAACATGGGGATTTGCAAATCGCAATACTAATCGATGCGGATAATGTATCTTATCGAAAGATCGAAGAGATTTTGAATGAAGTCAAAAGATACGGAATTCCTACCATCAAACGCATCTACGGAGACTGGACTAACCCTTATGTTGAAAAATGGAAGGACAAACTTCTTACCCACGCTATTACACCCATCCAACAATATAGTTATACCCAAGGCAAAAATTCTACGGATTCCGCATTAATTATTGACGCCATGGATATTCTGCATTCAGACCGGGTAGATGGATTTTGTATCGTATCCAGCGACAGCGACTTCACCCGCTTGGCCACGCGCCTCCGGGAATCCGGTAAGCTCGTTATTGGTATCGGTGAGAAAAAAACACCTAAGCCTTTTATCGCCTCCTGTGATAAGTTTATCTATGTGGAAATTTTCGAAAAGAATCAAAAGAAAGAAACGGTCGTAAAGAAAAAGCAACAAAATCAACCCAAATCTGCCCCAGTTGACAATCCGACAAGTATAGCAGTATTGGATGAGGAAACCTTGGAACTTTTAAAAGACACCGTTGATGATACTGCAGACGAAAATGGCTGGGCCTTCCTAGGTGAAATCGGAAGCCTTTTCAATAAAAGAAAACCAGATTTTGATGCGCGCAACTATGGGTACGACAAGATGTCCCATCTTTTTAAAGCCTACAAGGAGGATTTCGAAATTGAGGAACGCAACACCGACAAATCGCGGATAAAACACTATTACATCCGTAATATCATTAAACGCCCTTTATCAGCGATCAGCTCTGCTCCGGCAGCAGAAACTGAGCAGAAAACTTCTTCTACTACTTCCCTAAACTCAATAGAAACACAGGGAAAACCAGCAAATTCAAACAATAGAAAGAAAGGCCGGCAGGAGAAGAAACACCAGGATAAAACAAGTTCTGAAACAATACAAAACGAGACTTCAAAAGTTCAGGAAATCCAGGAGCAAAAAGCAGAAACCGTGCTCCCTGTAGTGCATACGCTACCTACAAACATGTTGTTCCCTTCAGAGGGCAACAAAATTACTGCAGATGATGTTAAAAAATCGCAAATAAGGATCACAAAAGAATTTAAACCTTTATTTCCCACTAAATCCCAAAAATTAAGGATTATGATCAATGCCGGAGAATATGAGTGCAATTTCACCTATCGAGGCAGAGGATTTCATGTACTTAAACTTGGAAAAGAGGCAGCTACACAACTCGGTCTTACAGAAGGTATAAAAATACAAATTGTCAAATTGAACGAAGTTAGCTTTAGCCTTCAAAATAAATCAGTTTAAATTATACTCAGGGCTATTTTTCCCTTTATGATAAGGTGATAGGACAATGTATTATTGTCCTATCACGCTATCAAAGTATAAAGCCGACGGGTTTATCGTATTGAAATACGATTAGCGTCTACCTGCAAATTCCATGGTAAAGTGGTAGTTCTCATCAATCGCCACTGACTTGCGATCGACTTTACGAAAATCCCGTGCTTCTGCAGTCCATAGGAAAGGATAAAACGAAAAAACCTGATTACCATTCAGGGATTTGACATCGTCACTCCAGTCTTTCCATTTGAATGTTTCATAAAACTGCCTGATATCTCCTTTCAATGCCCAAAAAACAAAATCTGAATAACCACATTCCAAACTTTCCCATTGTAAGGTATCTTGTGCGAAATAATAGACCTGTCCAATAGCATCTCCCAGAGCACCGGCATTAATTGCAAAATAGCCGCCCAAGACATCGTCAGCAACGAGTAGAAATCCTCCTTTTTCGCCTTCCTTGTCAAAGCTTTTGCCTTTATTCCACTCCATAATCCCTCGGTTCAAGTGCGACGAGCCAGAGCCCAAAATCCGCAACCAGCCACCATCGATTAAAATACCACCAGTTTGATGAATAATGGCCCCCATAGGAGATTTTGTGGTAATTTGTGCCCTTAAAAGTTCCTCATCAGCCCGCTTATGGTTTCGAGGAAGCACTTCATATGAATTTGTCGCTTCTTTCAACCAGCCCTCAACCAGCTTCCATCCCGAATTACTTGTGTCAATCAGTTCTTTTAGACTTTTCATTTCTTGTGCTTTTATATCCTATGGTCAATTTTATCCACCAACCAAATGGGAGGTTTCCTGTCCTATCATTTTTGCCGAAATTACCATAATTCTTTATCGCATCCAAATTACAGCTTGCATAAGAACGGATTGAAAAAAAAATATTCATCAAAAACATGAACATAAAGATTAGGAACCTTGCATCTATTTTACCTAATTTTAGGTTATGCAACATGAATTAGAAAAACTCAGATACCCTATAGGTCGTTTCGCGATACCCGATGTAATTGACAAATCCCTCTTGAATGACTGGATCAAGACAATTGCAGATTTTCCGGCTCGCTTAAAATCCGAAGTCGGCGACCTGACGGACAGTGCGCTAGAGAAACGCTACCGTCCTGATGGCTGGACGATACGTCAGGTCGTTCACCACTGTGCCGATAGCCATATGAATAGCTTTGTCCGCTTCAAATTGGCCCTAACAGAAGAGGATCCTACCATCAAATTATATGAAGAGAAATTGTGGGCAGAACTTCCCGACGCAAAAATAATCCCTATAGAAAGTTCCGTAAAACTGCTCGAAGGATTGCATGAGCGTTGGGTCATGCTGTTGAAAAGCCTCACAGCTGAACAACTTGAAAGGGGTTTTATCCACCCAGCTACCAAGAGGTTAATTTCTTTAAAGGTTAATATCGGCCTTTATGCATGGCATTGCAACCACCACCTCATGCATATTGTCAATGCCAAAAACCATTAATACGAGTTATATATCGCAATGATCATTTCATTGGCAATCAAAAGATCATTGCGATAAATTAACTTCACTGTTGTAACTTTACTATAGGGACATAGCCCACAGAAAGGCCAACATTCCCGCAACCAGGAGTCCAATAAGGCCCGACAGCAAAAACGACAGAAAATAATACCCTACGGTCCGTGTTTTTTTCTTTACGAGATGAACAATACCCACCGTTAAGGTATAAACCCCTCCAAATCCAAAGAAAACAATCAGGATCAAGTCGATGAGAATGCCACTAAAATCTATATTTGCTGATGATAACATGATTTACTTTTTCTTTTTAAATAGTTTGCTAAAAAAGGAAGGACTTGCACCTGAATCTTCAGGCTGGTTATTTCATTGCTTTTCGCAAAATCTAACCAATGGACAAATTTTTCCTGATTTCTAAATGTAGGATCATTCTTGTAATAATCCAATAAGCGAGCTGTGGCACTTTCGTAAACGCCATAGTCATTGGCGCGTTCAAAATAGTGGATCGCCTTTTTGCTGTCCTTTTTTAATTTCAGTCCCTGATCATAGAGCAGTCCATAATAAATATTGGAATAGCCGTTTTCTTTATCTCTTTTCAAGTAAACCAATAGACGATCGTAATCTTCCAAACTGTAATAGATAGAGGCTATATTGCTGTTGTTTTCAACTAATTTTAATTCAGCTTTCTGATAATAAGTGAGGGCTTTTTCTAGATCTTCTTCCACATAGGTTCCACTTGAATAAAAGAAGCCTAAATTGGACAGCGCATAGCCATTACCCAGTTCAGCTCCTTTCATATACGCATCAAATGACTTTTTCAGGTCTTTTTTATAGCCGATACCATATTGAAAGAGGTAACCAATCGCATTCCATGCAGCGGCATAATCTTTTTGGGCCGCTTGTTCATAATATTGAATTCCTTTGTCCAAATCTAAAAAAGGATTGTCTTCGGTATCGGTATCCGTATAGATATTCCCCAGTTCATGCATGCTGCTTTCATTACCCTGGTCGGCAGAAAAAGTAAAATAGCGTATAGCCGTCTCGACATCGCCTTGTCGCCAACAGTCCAAGGCCATATGATATAGGGTATAACTATCATAACTGGACTCAAAATTATCGCCCTTCGCAGCCTTCCATCGTTCAAAAAACCGATTAGATACATCAAAATCTTCCCCCGACAATTGATCCAGTTTTTTCAGAAACTGACCATATTGATCTTCCGGAATTACTTCCACGCCATCATAACCTTTTTTATACAGCAAGTCACCTTGCAGCAACATCAGATCCTGATAATGATCAACACTTGCACAGACATAATCGTAGGCGGAACTGAGCGCCTTCTGCGCTACGTCATAGTAGTAATAACTTCCCGCATTATCTTTCAGAATAAAATAATCCATCACACCATAAACAATTTTTGCATAGTGCGTTGAGAGCGGAAGCAGCCAGGCCTTTTCAGCAGCCTGATAGATTCCTCTTCCGCCAGTTGTTTCGATGATATAACAATCCCAGGCGCCATTACCAAAATCAGTCCCCCCTTGTATGGATTGAATCACCAGGTCTTGGAGTACATAGGCCCGGGCTTCCAGATCATACAGATGGATTCTGCCAGAATTAACAAAGAATAACGCAGCTCGGCCATTTCCGGCATTGAGTATATCAACATCTTTGACCAAGAACGTTCCATCGGGAGACAAAACTGATTTTTTCTTTTTGTTATTCAAATTGACTGCATAAAAATCGAACAGCAATTCGCTTAATACACCACTGGCAAAAACGCCCAATAAAATACCTTTGTTTGAATAATACTGGCGCAGTTTACTTCCAGAAATCTCCTGGTAGATAAATCCTTCGTAATCGATGTCAAACGGTTTGTCTGCACCAACAACATTGAAGAGCTGGCCTTGGGCATCGATGATATAGTATTGCTGATCTTTCTTCCCCTGATAATAACCGAAAGCAAAATCTTCGAGTTCATCATATTCAAGCGGTATGATTATTTCTCCATTCTCGACGTTGACCAATCCGTATTTTTCGTCTAAGCTCACCTTACCAACGATCGATCCCGCTCCATATTGGACTGGCGCTGCCGACGAATAAATACAGGAAACAGTTTCTTCTCCGCCCCTGTTCAAATAACCGAACAGCTGATTTTTCTGTATGACAGCGATCCCTTCATAATCAAAATCACCAATTTCCTGATAGCTTGCTTGGACCTTCACCTCCCCTTTTGCATTGCGTATTCCCCAAAGACCCTGATCTTCAAAAAATTGATTATCCAGACTATCAATGGCATCTCTATTCCACCAGCCCAAGCCATAGTTGCTCGAATCCAGCTCAAGCATTGCTAAAAAAGAAGTATAACCAGCAGGTACCAAAATAGATTCAAGCTCAGCTATGGACTGTTTTTCGATTGCTTTTTCATAAGCCAAATTCTTCTCATAGATTTCAAATGCGAAATCTTTTGCCTGTTGGCTATGTTTAACATCGCTCATGTTAAATACATCACTTGCATTCAGCTGGAAGTAATCGAAGGGCAAACCGTTCAGAAAATCGAACAGCTTCCCGATAGCTGCCATGGCCAGCGCATCGGAATTTAATCCGTATTCATGAATGAGCAAATCATAAAAAGCGCGGAGCTTGCGGATTCCCGGCTCCTTTTCTGAATAGACTAATGTACCTTTTGCCTTCGAATTAGCGGCAAATAAGGGAACAAAGAGCGGAGGAATCACATAGTTCCATTCCCCTAAATAATGAGGGAAATAGTCTTGATCCTTTTTATCCGTATTGTAAATATATATGCGATGAGCCATTTTCTATGCGATAATAATTCTTTTGCTATTGATCAATTTCAACAGCATTTTCTTTAGCAAAATGTAACCAAAACTCGTATTTGTCTGTGTTTGCAGCAGCTCCGTGCGCAGCATACAGCTGCAGCAAACGATTGACGGCATAAGCATACACGTTTTGTTCATTGGCTTGCTCATAGTAACGGATGGCTTTTGGCAAACTTTGTTTAACGCCCAGTCCTTCCTCATACAAAATCCCATAATAGATAGCGGCAAATTGATTTGCTGTATCCCTTTTCAAATAACGCAATAAGTTTGTATAATCTTGTCTTTGATAATAGATTTCTGCCATCTGCGCATCATTCGGAATACCCGCTTTTTCAGCTTGCTTAAAGTAATCTAAGGCTAAGGCATGGTCTTGTTCTACATAGACACCTTCGTAATACCAATTCCCTAAGTTGCTCATGGCTTGCGCCTCTCCAAGCGCAGCAGCTTGCTGATACCCTTTTAAAGCTTTCGCTATATCGAATTCGACACCATGCGCTGTCGCATATAAAAATGCCCAGTTATTCCATGCTTGAGCATGATTTTGCGCCATTGCCTGTTCATAGAAGGACTTTCCCTTTGCGATATCCATCCCTTCGTAGTCTGCATCTGTATATATATTTCCAAGGAAATATTGACTGTCCGCACTACCGCGATCGGCCGCGATCGTGAGCAGGCGAATGGCTTCGGACACCTTCCCCTCAGCATCGAGCTTCTTCCCCTTTTCGAGCAGTGTGTCATTATCGAAATACTGTTCATAGCCTTCCCCCTTGCGCTTGGTCCAGGCTTGATAGAATTGTACAAAGTAGCTTTGGTCACGCCCCTGTAGCTGATAGCGTTCCGTATATAAATATCCAAATTCCGTTTCTGGAATCTCAACGATATTCCGTTGCATGTCGAGACGAAACAACTTGTCTCCTTTAAAAAGCAACAGGAGTTCACCTGAGATTGCCTCTGGCGCTGGATAATGAAAAGGCGAGCAAATATAATCGTAAAGCTCACTGCAAAAGTTAAGCTTCGTATCGAAATAGTACATGCCCTGTGGACAGTGTATGCGCATAAAATCCAAAAAACAATGTTCGATTTTCAGATGGTCAATAGCAGGTTCAAGTAACCATTCTCCCCGATGAGCATCATAAATCCCCTGTCCTTGGGAGCAGCCTACAACAAAAATATCTTTACGGTGCTGCTGTATACTATCTACTCCTACTTTGTCTATCAGACTATCCATCAGTCGAAATATCCCCTGTTCAAGCGAATAAATCTGCCATCTTTTATTTTTGAGATACGCGATACTTCGGTAGTCATCCAACACAATAATTCGGTCAATTCCTTCCTCCAATACCGTACCATCCGGTTTAATAACAGCAATTTTTGGCTGTAGCTTATTCGGTTTAATCCAAAAATATTGATTGGCTAGCGGCTCCAGGCTACCTTCCAGAAAAGTTCCTAAATACTGCCCGTCCATTCGGTAATATCTTCTTTTTATCGTCCCTTTTTGCCGGCTATAGAACAGCTTGTTATAGTCATACACAAAAGACTCAGGTGCTGGATCAGGAATAATCAATCGTCCTTCGACCGAAAGGAGCAGATGGCCATCCCCCTGTCTTGCGTTTAAAAAGCCATAGGCGATCCAGTCGAGTTCATCATAGATTGCCGGTATGCTCAGCTGTTTGGTATCAATATGCAGTATCCCACGTTTTCCTGAAACTTCCACTTCCGCGTAATTGTTCCCGTTGATATGCCGGGCATCAAAAGCCTCTCTATATTGACAGGGCACCAGCTCGGCGCCGCTTGCATGAATATAGCCGTATTGACCATTTCTTTCAACGACCGCAACCCCCTGCTCATTGAATTCGAATATTTCGTCATAAACTGCTGGGATCAGGAGATCACCTTTGGCATCTTTTAATCCTTGCTTTCCCCCCTCTTCAAAAACTTCAGCACCTTTCTCTTGCAAAAGCTCTTCCGCCCATAATCCCAATCCATAATCAATCCAACCGGTTTGAAGAGCATCTAAAAAAGAAGCATAACCAGACTCTTCCACCAACTGATTCAGCGGATCTAAGGATTGTTCATCAACAGCTTGCTCATACAATAAGGCCTTCATTTTAATTTCTTCCGCCCAATCCTTAGCCTGGAGGGTATCTTTCTCCGCATTCATGTTGAATACATCCCGTCCATCGATCTGAAATGTATCGAAAGGCAAAGCTTCCAAAAATTCAAACATCCTGTTTACAGGCTCATAATATCTTTTTTTATAATGCAATTGATACCTATCAGCCAACAGCGCATAAAAATAGCGAAGCCTTGCAATCCCATCTTCTTTATTTGCATAAAGCTGGCTGCCTTTGGACCGGATATTGGCGGAAAATAAAGGCAGTATTAGGATAGGAATTTCATAATTCCATTCGGCTAGAAAAGAAGAATATGTTTCTTTGGTCTTGAGATTTACATTATAAATATAAATGCGATGTGCCATGCGTTAATTTTTCTGTTTGTCGTCTGTCGCTTTGATCTAATTCATGCTGTAGGAATCGTGCGAATGCTGTAAAAATAACGCATTTATCAGTTTTTTCGATTAGCGGAAAACAGGGATTTTTTTCTCTTCTTATTTTCAACAACTTTGGTTTGGATTTTGTACACAAAAAAGCAATGAATGATTTCAAATACAATTACTATATCGGTGCTTTATTGCTCCTTTCATTGCAAATTGCTTGTCAGGAAAAATCAAAACGAGGCGAAGCACACATCACTCCGGCAAAAGCTACGGAAAGCCCCGTCAAAGATACTGTCCTTAGAGAAAGCCTATTGCCAAAACGTTCCAAACTGGATAGCGTTGACCATGCCAATGCACAAAGTGTACTGGAATCTGACGAAGTCACCAAAGCTTACGTAAATTTGAGTTCTAAAGACAGTATCATACGCCTGCATTCCAATATACGTTTAGATCACCGCTTTTTTGGCTATGAGGAAGCAGATACACATTCAACGAAATTACTGTTGTTTTCCATTTTTACAAACGATGTGAAAGACAATCCATTCCAGCTCAAACTGGGTGCATATTACGATACCTCTGGTTTAGACAGTAAAGGTTTAAAGCTAAAATATGTTGGCACAAAAGGCGATTTTGTAGAAGCCAAATTCATAGATGCGACCGATATACCGGTGTGCAATATCTATTTTGAAAAAAAATGGATCGAGATTGAATAACGAAGGGCGTTTCTCAATCTGTATGTTTATGAGCAAAAACAATTATTACTAAAAAATCAACGATGAAGTTAACCATAAAGACTATTTTTCTGCCCTGCATAGTATTGTTTTTTAGCTGTCAACAAAAGAACGAGGCGAAAAAATCAGTTACCGCATTCAACAGCACCTCCAGCATAGACTCCATACAGAAACAAAAAGAGCTAACATCCATATCCGATGATGACCTTGCGCTCTTTAAGCAACTTTATCCCATTGCTATTCTTCAGCCGGAAAGCAAAAATAGTTTTAAGAAATATGGCATCGAATTCTCAGGAATCTGCTATGCCTGCGATCTTGCAGAGATTACATTCAGTAAGGATGTCTTTCATTTTGTCAATGTCTGTGATTCTAATGAAATCTATCAGATTAAGGACTTCACCTATACCAGCAGTAACACGGGCTTAACCATAAAGACGCAAAACAATGAATTCGTCTTTAAAAGAGTTGAGAAGGAGCCTATTTTTGAATTAAAAATAAAGGGAGATTCTCTTTTGTTAAAGAATAAGCGTATTGCAAAATACTACACACAAAAAGCTTTGATCGATCAGTTCGAAGTTCATGATTGTGGTGATTTTCAGGGTTAGCGTAAACGCGACTCCGCCTACAGACGTTTCCTAACAATAGCGTGTTACGATAAATCCATGCCAAGCCTTGGCATAAGATCTTAAAATAATCAGCCAGAAATAAAAGCAGGCAGCATCTTATTTTATTACTATTACTGCCTGCTCCACTTGTTATACCTATACTTCAAAATAAAATCCTGATTCAGTGAGTGCCTTATATTTCACTTTGTCAAAACTATAAATCTTTGCTGCTCTGGCTCGCCGATCTTGCTGCTTATCACTATGATCGATCAATAAGTCCATGCCGAGGATTTTTTTCCGAAAGTTACCCCGGTCAATTGACCGCTGTAACACAGTTTCATACAAATTGTGTAAATCTGGCAAAGTGAACTGCTCAGGCAGAAGTTCAAAACCGATAGGTTGATAACGAATTTTGCCCCTAAGGCGTTCTATAGCAACGCGCAAGATCTGCTGATGATCAAAAGCGAGATCCAGGTTTTCATCAATGCCGAACCACTTTACAGCTTCAATGTCCACCCCTGCTTCCAATACATATGCTTCAGGCTTAACAAGGGCGTAATAAGCAATACTAATTACTCTTCCGCGTGGATCACGATTTAAGTCTGAGAAGGTATAAAGCTGTTCGAGGAAAATATCCTTAAGACCGGCTTCTTCCTCCAGTTTACGAATCGCGCAGCAGTCGGCTGTTTCTTCTTCCTGGATGAACCCACCGGGGAAAGCCCATTTCCCCAAGAAAGGCTGTATTGCCCGTTTGGTCAACAATACCTTTAATTGATTTTTATCAAAACCGAAAATCACACAGTCAACGGTAACTGCTGGTCTCGGATACTCGTATGCATATTTTTTTACAGAGGCTGTCATGTACTACAAATTTACTTCGGTTGACAATTTGATCTGAATACCATATTTTTCTTTTAAAGCCTCAAACTGCTGTAAGGTTTGTTCTTCAAATCCTGCAATCGGCGACATGCAGTCTATCAATAGGGTAATACGGGAGGTAATTGATCTATTATGTTCAAAATATTCCAAAATCTGTACTGCCGAAGCCAATACGCAATGGCTTGAAGCCTCGCCCGCGATATAAATAGCGTCGTATGTCCGTATTGCTTCAAGTACGGCATGGTTTACAAATTTATTATCATCATATTCGGCTTTAATAATACCATACATCTCCGTATTCGGATCCTGTCCCTTGTAGACCAAGATCGGTTTTACCTGACGCGCAGCACTATGAAAATAGAGCATATTCGTAAATTGACTCTCGAGCTGTGCACCCGAGGTTCCTTCCAGACAATGGTATGGCCAGATGCACAATTGTTTTTTCCCCTCAGATTCCAAATGCTGAAGATAATCCAACGATAAGGCTGTATGGCCATTGGCAGCACGCCAGATACCGTCGCGGACATCCACATAGCGAATGATGGTAAATGGCTCCGGATGATTTCCTTCCGTATCCAGCCACCAGTCGGCATGGAAAACCTGCATCATCGAATGACAATCAAGACTGCACATCACTTGTGTCAGTGAACCCAAATTACGGTACATCCACTGTGTTAGACGCTGTACATCAGCTTTGGAACCATTGACCGCAAGGCTCCCAATAGATTCCATAAAATCGTTCTGAACATCTATCGCCAAAAGTAGCGTCCGTTTCACGTCCAATGCGGCAGGCCGGATCTGCTCCTTTTGTGCCAACGCCAGCATTGCCGGTATATTATCACTTTTGCCTCTGGCAATATCTTGGACATCAACAATCTGTTCATATTGTGTTTTCATCCTGTTATTTTCTTTAAGTCAGTATTTATTGCGTTAAACCGCCAGTCGTCTTTGCGATCGGCTCCAACTGAGCGCGCTTGCGCTAGTTTACTTAAGCATTTAAAACTACCCCTTAAAAGTAGGTATCGCAGCAAACTTATGTGCAGATTGCTCAATACGCTTACGAATAAGTTCGTCTATCGCAAGGTCACCCGATGTACCGCTCAGAATAAACCCATCGATTTGCGCATAAGTCATCCCCAGTTCATCTTCGTCCGTCTGCCCTTCCCAAAGACCTGCAGAAGGACTTTTATACTGAATAGATTCGGGTACGCCCAAGTATTTTGCCAATGTATATACTTCCTGTTTAGTGACCATTGCCAGCGGATTCAGATCGTAGGCGCCATCGCCCCATTTCGTAAAATAACCTACGGTAGCTTCGGCCATATTACCTGTGCCGATAACAAATCTGCTACCCAGTTGCGCTAATTGATACAAATAGGTCATACGGACACGTGGGCGGATGTTTGCAAGACTCAATGCCCTATTCGCTGCTGTGGCTTCCGTTATAAACTCTTCGCGCTGAATCATCAGGGCATCGACTGCGGGCTGAATATCAAATACATGATAGGGAAAATCAAACTTTTGAATAAGCTCCATCGCATGCTGATGGCTTTTACTATTATTCATATCGCTGCCATAGGGCATCATAACCAAGTGTACATCTACTTGTGCAAGCCGACATAAACAAGCCACAACACTGCAGTCGATACCACCGCTCATTCCCAATACAAGTCCTTTACGGCCGGCCGATTTCACTTGCTGAGCAATCCAGGATGCCATTAATTGTGCATACTGTTCAACGTTTTCATCCTGGATGAAAAACGGTTTGTTTACGCTATTTTCCATATACTCGAATTGTTTCGGTTTTTAATCTATTTCTTATTTCCTCAAAGCTAGACGTGTGAATAAATTCACCGTTCAAATAACATTCTTGCAGCAAGTTTCTATTTTCCAGTTCAGCTACAGTTTGTGGGTTCAGGTTATCTATTAAACGAAGTTCATCATTTTCGAATACAACAGCCACCATACCCTTTTGCGACTTCTTAAAGTTTCCGGTATCTGTAGCCGGACGTTTCTGAATTGCTTTAAATTCTCCATTGACAATTTCGGCAGTTCCTTTTAGTGCAAAACCGAAAGTATCGCGTGTGACATATTGATACGTATAAGAGCCTATTCCCAATATAGTATTGGTGGAAGCAAATCCCTTATCTAGCAGACCTTGGCAGATCTTATCCGCTCTATCTACCGTAATGGAATCACCATAAACCACGCCGATATGCGAATCCAATTCCTTAAATCCTTTCCTATTGACTGTGCCGCCAAAAATTTCAAATAGGCGTTCGACGATACCTTTCTGAACAGTACTGCGATCAGATGCCGGGTCACCGCAAATTATCTTTACCGGATCTCCACTATCGGGTCGGATGACGACCTTACCTTCTCTTGCCATAATAAGATCTTTCAATTGTGACAATACATGATCGACCACATGCCAGAGGTCATAGGTATCCGATACAATGGAGATATTTCCACTTGGGTATACCTTGGTGATCAGATGCCGAAATGCTTCCACTTCATCCTCTCCATAGGAACACATCACGCTGTGCTCCGTAGATGGGGTATACATCATCACATCACTTTTTGCGTGATAGTAAGATTTCAGATACTCTCTCACAGACAATGTCGCTGATACACCAAAGCTCAACAAATGTCCCCCTGCCGTACGATAAGCCGTTTCAGGTGAGCCCATACCCCGCATGGAAAAATCACCGGCTTGTGTGAACACTTTATTGACGTCACCCGTTTTCTCCGCAAAGCCCGTCAATAATCTTTTATACCGATCCGCTATCGTCGCAGCAGTCATCGGTGACCAGATATAAGCAGACAGCTGTGTCTCGAGATATCCAGGCAACCAGAAAAAATCTGGATGTGTATTTTCGATCGTAAACATCGGCACACCAACAGGTACCAAACTACCTTCCTGCAACGCATTGACTTTGATCGGAAGATAGCCCAATCGATGCAAGTCGCGGATATGGTTCGACTCATGAGTCGAGGCAAAATTAGTATTTGTATGCTCAAAAACGGATGCGATTGCTTCTTCATACGCAGCGATAACTTCTTCTTCCGGCTGTGCAAAAAAGTGCACATCAAATGAATTTGTAATTTCTGCCAGCGCCCCCTGCAGTCCAAAGAAAACAACATGACTAATACCTTCTATACGGGACATACGTGGTATCCAAGTCTCATACACCCATTGTGTATGACCTGGATATTGATCCTTATGACACAATTTATAACCATCTGTCCAAAGCATTGGATTCTTGCTCATTGATTTAAACATAACACTCACTCGTTAAGTTTATATAATTTATTTTAGGATGTTCGGTGTCCATCATTGAATTGGTGGTAAAGACACAGGCTATTGGCGAATCATCATCCAGCAATGCGCCTTTAAAAATGCGAGGTTCACAATGTGTGACCAAAAGATAGACCGTACTAGCTCCCATTTCTTTCAAAATTTTCCCTGCCCAAAGAAAGGTTCCGCCTGCAGAACACAGGTCATCGACAATAATGCATTTTGCACCAAGTGGGATATCCCCAGTCTTAAGTTGCATACTTTCGATCCGACCTGTTTGTGGGTTTCGTTTCTTCTCAAAAACACAGCTATTTTCGTATCCGCTATTGATATAACGCGCCGCAGCACCTTTATCTGGAAAAACAATCCGATCATTATTCGAAAAGTCAAGTTTTTCCATTAATTGTGGCAACCATTCTAATGCTGGATAAATTGCTATACTATTCGCCAGCAGTTCCATAGTCACATTGGAATGCGGTTCCACAACAAATACGGTATCAAAATGGAGGCTATTAATAAAGTCAGCCACATATTGTAAGGTAAATAAGTCGCCCTCAATTTTACGATCCATACGACTATAGGGCATATAACGGATCAATAAGTTGCAAGTTTCAGCTGCTGCTTCATCCAATCGTTTTTTAACAAAAAGTAAGCGAACTAAGTCCCCGTCCTCCTGATAAGTAAATTCGATGAGATTGTTTTTTAAGATCAACTGATCAAAATCCTTCACTTTTGTCTCCCCATTGGGAAATTGCTCCGTGATTATCTGATGTTTATTTAATACAATCATAGTTTTAAAGTTTAGCCCTCAATAGTTGAGTACTTTTTACTCAACAAATATGAAGATTAAATTTAATCCCGCAAAATATATTGAGTACTTTTTACTCATAAAATCAAAAATAACACATATAACACTGACAGTCAGTTAAATAATTTAAAGAAGATCGTGTAACGTAAATATTCCCTACCATTCCTAAATATTAACCATGAATCTGATTTCCTGATTAGCGTATAGATAATCAATATAAATATTAAAACCGGAACATACACATACCATGTAGTACCTAATAACAATTTTTAATCAATATTTAGACAGTTATTAGTCAGTGATTATACAGTCTGCACTGAGTCATCACTGAACAAGCACTGAACGATCACTGAACAAGCACTGTAAAAAGGTAGAATTTGCCCCCTATCTGATCCCCGTTTGCTGCTACAGCTTCCCGCTCTTCTTTTGATGGACGGCAGAAAGAAAAATCCTGACTGCAAGACAGAAAAATGCGATGGAAATACTAATGCACACGCCTATAGGAGATGCTCAGATTATAAAAAACTACTGAAAGACAGTTTCAATAAAAATTAGCTGATTATAGGGATTGAAATTTTACGATAAAACATGATCTTTGTCTATACCATAGTCACAAAATTCTTTGTCAGCACATTTGTGGGCTGACAAAGAATTTGAATTACTTAAGCATAAAGCATGGAATTAGCCAATCTTATCAAACAGGATATTGAGTCAATCTTACAAATTGAGTCTCAAGACATCAAGCAATTGGTCGAGGACTATCGCGAAGACTTAATGGATGCAGAAACCTATGACGCCGTCGATGCGTACAATATGCTCTATTCGAATATTTACGAAATGTCGGAGGAAGAATACCTTGATGCTTTTCGTACCTTGGGGGAAGCCTATCCAAACTTTGGTAAGGCCGATGAAAATGACTTCCAAAAATCAATTGCTGAACTGGAACGTTTAAAACATGCCTTCAACGAACTGCAGCTCAATACAACCGAGGGCAAGCATCTTTTAGCACTGCAATTAGCTGTTTTGGAACTGGACATTCAGGTTTACCGAAAGCTCACCTTATCACCAACGACAACCGAAATACAGGCTGAAATCAATTTATTGGAAACAGAATCTTTCGGTATAACCAATCAGATCAATCAGTTTTTAGAACAGTACCACGATTAATTATGCGATCACTTTATCCTATTAATCGCCAGTGGCTAACAACAGGTCTTTGCTTACTTTGTTTACTATCATTCCTGCCAGCGATGCTTTTTTCTTCTCAAAACAGGATGGTGTTTGAAACACAGCGACAGCCAGGCGGCAGACTGCCCTTCTACATCAGCGATCAAGGAATACTTTGTTACAATTTGTCGGATGGGGAGAATCAAATCAGCACAATCCAGATTGATTTAAACGAGGTATTTAGAAATTCCACGGTAGAGCATCTTCGATCAAAGCACTATGAGCTATCCGATACGGCGATAACGATCATTAACTATAATGCTTCCCCCTTTTCAGCCAGATATAAAATTATCGATAACAAATTTGTTGTATCCAAATCCTCAAATTGGCCAACTGGCATGCAGCCGACAGTTCGCCCGATGGCGATAGATAGCCTGAAATACCTGGAGGCCTTGTTTGACACAAATGACCTCAATGGCCTGCTGCAGCTGGAAGCGACTAAGCTCCCTTTTGAAAATATACTGTTATTTTTTAGTCAGCTGCATGGGTTTTCCACGGTAGAGGAGTTTAGCTACAATGCCATTCATCGCATTTTAGAAAAGGGAGAGTACGCAATCGCCAAACAATTTTACCGCTTATTTCTGACTAAAAATAGACAATTCAATGACTTCGAAGTACTGAAGGTGGCAATAGAAAAAAACGACGTGAATTTTATCCGTCATGCTTCTCTAAATAGTCTGAACCGGCTGGGTATAGATGAAGTTAAAGCGGATTATAGTTTCACACAATGCACATTACTTGGAAAAGCCATTCTAATGAAAAACAAAATAGCTATAGATTATCTTTTGCAGAAAGGGGCCACGACCGACAACGTGTACCAATATGAATCCGAGGTGCTATCTGCAAGTCAGCTCGCCCAAAGAACCAAGTCTGAGAAAATCATCAAATTATTCCATTAATTACATAAACTGACCGATGAAAAAAACACTTATTTACGTCATATCCCTTATTAGTTATCTTGTGCTTACACCTACGCTGACGCTACCAGCCCATGCGCAAAAAAGCCAATGGTTTCCAAGCCATCGAAAGCTAATCCAAAATTACCGCAGTTCAACGATGGGGATATGATCTTTCAGTCTTCTGTTTCACCGCAATGCAAGGCAATCCAATTAGCAACGCGCTCGCCGTATTCCCATTGTGGGATTATTTTTTACGAGCAGGGCAAACCTTACGTGCTGGAAGCCGTACAGCCTGTCACCGTAACGAAGTTAGAACACTGGATTCAACGTGGCGAACAGCAGCATTACGCAGTTAAACGTCTCAAAAATGCGGACAAAGTACTCACCAATTCGACATTGGCTAAAATGAAAGCGATCGGTAAAGATTTTATCGGCAAAAATTACGATGCCACATTTGAATGGTCTGACGATAAGATCTATTGCTCCGAATTGATCTGGAAAATATACCAGCGCGGAGCGGACATTGAAGTTGGAAAACTTGAAAAACTAAAGGATTTTGATTTGACCAGTACCGAAGTGAAAACTAAGCTGAAAGAGCGTTATGGCAATACTGTTCCCCTGAACGAAACCGTCATATCCCCCGCTTCAATTTTTAATAGTCCATTGTTGATTACGGTAGCGAGTAATTATTAATCAGACTCGCTCCGCCCTTATTTTTGAAGCTGCCGACTCTATTTTTGAAGCTGAACAGCATTTCCGCCGTTTAACTTACTTTCTTGAGCAGCATCGATAAATGCACATATTGCCAAGGTTTCCTTTTCGTCAACCGGGCTTAGGCCTGTTTCGAAAAATGGAAGGATTTTATCCAGCAACGGACCGTAGCCCATAAATTGTCCCAGGTGCACAATCCGATCTTTTAAAAATACTGTTCCGCCAAAATCATCCTTTCCTTCGCGGATCCCCCGCAGTGATGCAACTCTCCCATCCGCCCACTCACCGACATAAAGCGAAGTACCCTGTTCCTGAATAGTCCGTACAGAGCGGCATTCCGGTCCCATCAAGGCAAATAGCATTTCTACCCCATGGATGCCATACCAATACAGATCTTTATGTGAAGGTTCGGTTACCGCAGGACAATAAACATCGGCCCCAATGATATCGGCTCGATTCAATTCCTGAAGCCCAGTAATATAACGCAATGAGCTTGATGAAAAAACAGGACAAGCGTATTTTTTTGCTGCTTCAAAAATTTTCAGGGCGTCCGAATAAGAATTGGCAATAGGCTTATCGATAAATAACGGCTTTTTAGCTTTGATCACTTCAAGCGCCTGCTGCAAATGAAGATTTCCATCATTTGTTTCCAAAAATACATAGTCTACTTTTTTCAGCAGCTCTGCAATACTCGATACAATCGACACACCTAGCTGTTGCACCTCCTGTGTGATCTTAGGAATACGCTCCACACTTAAAGCGATGGTTTTACTGCCATAAGGATAAGCTGCGACAACACTAAATTTAGCATAGGGATGATTACTGTCAGCTGTATTAATCGCTCTGGTAAAAGCAACGGCGTGTGTAATGTCTAGTCCAATGATACCTATTTTTTTTACCTTCGGACCCGCTGAAAACACTTCATTAGCTTGTACGGCAAATGATAGTCCAAATGCAAAGGAAGACGTCAGGAATTCTTTTCTATTCATCGGATTCATTCAAAAGGGAAATCGCGGCATTGACCATAACAGCGATCGATGTTTCGAAAGCCTTTTCATCTAGATTGAATTGTGGATTGTGGAGTCCATATTGGGTTGACGATTCCTCGTTATTTGTTCCTATCAACATAAACAGCGAAGGGTAACGATAAGAATAATAGGCAAAATCTTCCGCTGCCATCCAGATCTCCAGTTCCTGCGGCACATCAGGCCCCATGGTGTCGGCAATAATTGTTGTAACTTTTTCCGTCAATGCCGGATCATTATAAAGCGCAGGGTAACCATGCCTTACTTCAATTTCTGTCTTTGCACCAAGCGATGCAGGAAGCGTACTCGCTATTTCAGCGACCGTTTCCAAGGCCTCTTTGCGCCATGCTTCATCCATGGTACGGAATGTTCCGGCCAATTTTACTTCCTCAGGAATAACGTTGGCCGCCCCAGCCCCAATAAAACGTCCAAATGTCAATACAGAAGGAACATCGGGGTTAGCTTTTCGACTGACGACTTGCTGCAATGTGGTGAGCAGCTGCGCCGCAATCATAATCGGATCAACAGCGCGATGTGGCTCTGCTGCGTGACCACCCCGACCCTTGATCGTAAAATAGAACTCATCACTTGAAGCCATAAACCTCCCCGCACGTAAGCCGACTTTTCCGACAGCAACGCGAGGACTCACATGCAAGCCCAAAATAGCTTTGATCGTACCGCCAAAAGACTCGAGAATGCCTGATTCCAGTATCTGGATCGCCCCACCCGGTATCTTTTCCTCCGCAGGCTGAAATAGCAGCACAATTTTACCAGAAAACTCCTTTTTATAGTCATTTAAGATTGAAGCTGCCCCCAGTAGATTAGCCGTATGAAAATCATGACCACAAGCATGCATGATCCCTTTATTTTCAGACTTATAACTAATTGTATTTTGTTCGTCTATCGGCAAAGCATCTATATCAGCCCGCAATACCACGATAGTATCGCTAACAGATTTTTCACCGGTCAGCACAGCAACAACGCCCGTACCCGCAACTAACTCAAAGGGTATAGCCAACTCAGCTAGTCTTTGCTGAATATAGGCACTCGTCTCGAACTCCTGAAAGGATAATTCGGGATTTCGATGTATGTGCCGCCGTATTTCAACAACTTTTGGAAAAATATCTTCAATTTTCGCGTGTAATTCCTTCAGCATATGTTCCTTCATTTGATGCGTTAAAAAATAAACCCTGCAACAAGTTAAGCTAAAAATAACGTACATAAAAGTACAACACCAAGACGGTTATAATTAACCACCATAAGGTAGGGTTTCGAAAGCCGCGATAAGCCGCTTTATCCTGATCAGGTACCTGGAAAGAATCGCTTGTCAGCACCAAATTTTTCAACCTGACCTCAGAGACCGCAGGTGTCAGCAAACTGACCACTGCGCAAGCAATCATACAAGTCCAGAATACAATACCGGTTCTATTAAAAAAAGGCATTTCGGGCAATGCGTATTCCAAAATTAAAGAAAGGGGAATTGTCAATAGGCCGGCCGTCAAGGCTCCCTGCGAAGTGGTTCTTTTCCAAAAAACCCCCATTAAAAACATCGTTGCAATACCCGGTGTAAAAAGGCCATATAGATTCATTAAGTAAAGGAAAACTGGTTTATCCGAATAACTAATCAGTACAACCGCGCTCATAATCCCCAAGACAATAATGGCTACTCCTGCCCGTTTACCAAAGCGGATCGCTTCGTGGTCGCTTGCATTTTTATTGATATACTGGCTATAGATATCAACCGTCAAAATCGTTGTGCAGGAATTGATCGCGCCTGAAATATGAGACATGATGGCCGAGATCAATCCTGCCATCACCAATCCGACCAGACCTTTGGGCAATAAGGTCTCTACCAATGTTGCAAAAAGTAAATCAGGCTGATCGAGATGTGGCAGAAATTTGGGAGCGACCAATGCCGGAATAGTAATGATCAAGGGGACCAAAAACTTAAGATAATCACCGAAGATGACCCCCATACGTCCATGCCATTCATTTTTTGCTGCCAGCACACGCTGCACAATAAATTGATTTGTAGCGCAATAAAACACACTGATACACAGCAAGCCACCTAAATACATTGTCCAAGGAAAATCAGGATCAGATGCGGGGTAAAACATTTTCCAATCTTTAGTAGACGCTACCACAGACTGAAATCCGCCTGCCGCATCAATGGTCGCAAAAGTTAACACTATTCCCCCTAGCACCAAGATGACAAGCTGTACCATCTCTGTCCATATCACCGCCTTTAGTCCACCTAATACCGTATACAAGCCTGTTAGAATTGCCATTCCAAAAATACTATATAGAATGGGAATACCGAATAAAGCGTGCAGCGACAGGCCTCCCAGATAGAGAACGGCACCAATCTCCACAAATACATAGGTGAACAATATCAAAATCGCATAAAGCACGCGGGTAGCATTACCAAATCTTTTTTCGAGATATTCAGGAATTGTATAGAAACCATTGCGAATGTAAAATGGAAGGAAAATCCAAAGCAGTGCATTAAAACCAATTAGAATCGCTCCCCATTCCAAGGTAATTGCGACAAAGCCACGGCTATAAGCGGCACCCATAGCGCCGACAAGATGATGACTGCTGATATTTGCGGCTATGATACTTCCTCCAATCATCCACCAAGGCAACTTATCCCCCGCAAGAAAATAGTCCCGCTTCGAGCCGGAATTCTTTCTTGAGGCGTACAGCCCCAATACGACTATACCAATAATATATACGGCAAAAATAATGACATCAATCCAATCAAGTTTCATCGGTCAATAATGTTTGAATTCCTAATTTTGTTTGTTCAATAAGTATTTCAAGACTTCCGCTGGCATAGGGACTTTGCCACACCGCATAGATATCCTTATGATAGAGTTCCTTTGGAGCGAGATAACCAACATATCCATTTGCGATGTTAATGAAAACGATTGTATGATCTGGAAATTCGGCTCTTACCTCCATTTGATAACAGGAATACGCTTCATTGGCCTGCGCCACCAAAACCGCGTCGCCCATTTTCCATATCCACACCGGAATGGTTGCTTCCTTTTGATCACCGATAGATTTACGCGTGTTATATTTTCGCCAAAGGCGGTCTTTCATCACACGATCTGTACAGCTTTCATATTCGTTCAAAATTGCTTCGGGACTAGGCAGTTTTTTGTAAGGCACTTTGACTGCTAATACCCTTTGTTTGAAATCGGGCGAAGCGATCTTTTCCTGAAATCCCCAACAGGCCAACGGAGCACCCGAGATCAATGGTTTCTCAAAAGCCCAATTTTTGTTGCTATGCACTTCTTGGGCCATAGTAGCAAGAACAGCATAGCCCAGCTGCCTCCCATTGGCTTCTACCAGAGCTGGATCCTTTACATACTGTCTCCGTGGAGCCAAATCTCCTGAAGCGCCCTGTAAAAAAAGACAAGGAACTGCCAGCGCACGCTCCACCGTATTTCGCATTTCTCCGACGAAATCCGGAGAGATCAAGTCATTCTCGTGGGCAAAGCTCGTCGGGTGACAAGCATAATTACAGATGACTGCCTTTAAGCTTTCAGTATGGTCATAGAGTCTACCCAATAACAAGGTCGTATCCGCTATTTTTAATGGATTATAACCAATCAGGTACTGCGAATCTATTTCCAGATCCCGTTTGCTTGCTAAATCACAGACACCGTAATTCCAGGTAAGACTTCCATTAAACAATGTTTCTTGTGCCGTTTCAATACAATATATCGCTTGTTGTTTGAGGAATTCCAAATAGGGTAAAATCAACTCGCCACCAGGCTGCGCTACATCTGTCGAACAGATACTTGGCCCGGCGTGCGTATGTGATAGTGCAAAAATGAGCTGAGATTCTTCCAGATTAAAATGACTGAGCAGCGCTAATCGCAAATGTTGTTCATCAGCTGCATTTTTCCACCAGCCCAAATCGGCTGTTAATAGGATCGCTGGCAAGCCATCTGTCGATTGCATGTATAAACAATGCATCATCAACGGCTGATGGATAGCGCTTGCCCGATCAAAAGCAGCAGCCCCCCAATTGCGGGAATAAATACCTATGGGTGGAGTGATATCCGAATGACTAAGCCCGAATCGTGCGACCAAACTACCTGTCGTTTCTTTTAAGAGATCCTTCTGTTTCATGCTTAGGGTCTAATCAAGGACAGGCCACCATCCATTACAATAGCAGTGCCAGTCATGTGCTTACAGTTGTCTGAACAGATCCAAAGTACCTGTTTAGCAATTTCTTCGGCTTCAATAATCTGTCCGAGGGGTACCACGGCCTTTGCCTTCTCCTGAAGTTCAGCATTCGATGACCAGACCACTTTGCTCAAACCCGCATTGACATAACCCGGTGCGATCTCATTGACACGAATGCCGTAAGCTGCATATTCAAGCGCCATTGCTTGGCAAAGCATTCTCAGACCGGCCTTGGAAACACTATAAGCCGGTAAATTTTGATGTACGGCATGTGCTGCCCAACTCCCCAGAAAAACAATGGACCCCTGAATACCCCTATCGACAAATGATTTTGCGCAACCATTGGCCAAGAAAAATGCGCCGTCAAGATTAACGGCCATTTCATTCTTCCATTCTTCGTTGCTCAATGTGCTAAAATCTTTAATGGTGACACATGCGGCATTGGCAATACAGACCGATATTCCTCCAAACTCCTGTCGTATCCGAGCAACCCAAGCATCCACCTGCCGCCCATCAGCAACGTCGACCTGATCATAAAAGAGGCAGGCTCCAGATCCATCCAACAAAGGCCACCGCTCCCTGGCAACATGCGGCTCAAAGCGATCTGCAATACAGACAATTGCCTGCTGAGCCAAAAATGCTTCAGCTATCGCTCTTCCGATATCGCCAAGCCCACCGCTGATCAATACGACTTTATTCTTATATTCCTCCATCATCGCTATTTTAAGACTACCAATCGCCTACACTTCCATCTTTATAGAAGGTTCGTTGCAGTATCTCCTGTTGAAAAGGATGCTTTTTCACCTCTTCTTCATTAATTTCAATACCTAACCCTGCCCGCGTATTCGGAAGGACAATCCGTCCTTTCTCCTGAACCGTAAATCCTTCGGTAACCACATCCTGACGCCATTCGACGTCCTTATGTACGCTTTCACAAATAATATAGGAAGGTGTCGCAAATCCCAACTCAATGGAAGCCGCTGTACTCACTGGTCCTTGTGGATTATGCGGCGCCATAGATACACGGTAGGCATCTGCTAAGGCGCCAATTTTACGTGCTTCAGTCAAACCGCCACAATGTGTAATATCGGGCTGGATGACACTTACAGCTCGTTTTTCGAGCATATCCCGAAATGCATGCACACCGATCAAGCGTTCACCGGAAGCAATGGGTGTCGTTACGGCACGTTGGATCAAGGCAATATCTTCCATAGATTCAGGCCAACACGGTTCTTCAAAGAAATACAGACCGTAAGGCTCCAATGCTTTAGCAAATTGCATCCCCATACGCGGGCTGGGCCGCGCATGACAATCTACCATAATATCAATATCATCGCCGACAGCATCACGCATTGCTTTGACACAAGCTTCAGCATATTTAATTGGGCGAAGACCTTCTAACGACATTGTTTCGGGAACAGCCATCGACTTAAAAGCCGTAAAACCCTCATCAACAGCTTTCAGCGCAAGATCACCAAATCGTTTGGCATCATCTGGAGCAGTTTCATAAAAGTCTTCCATTCGGCCACCGCCTAAATGGCAATACAAGCGAATATAGTCACGCACACGGCCGCCCCACAGCTCATGGCAAGGTACATTGTGAATTTTGCCTAAAATATCCCATAAGGCGATATCAATACCACTTATGGCCGTGCCGCGCACAATACCGTTCCCGTGCCAGAAATGTTGTCTATACATCATCTGCCATAGATATTCGATACGGCGGGGATCCTCACCGACCAACAATTGAGAAATATCCTTGATTGCGCCCACGACACTCTGCGTATGCCATTCCAAAGTGGCTTCGCCCCATCCCCATAGGCCCGGTTGGTCCGTAACAATTTTGACAAAAATCCAATTTCGCATGCGCGCATGGCACACAAAGGTTTCAATAGCGGTTATTTTCATAGTTAGGGTTTACAAACTTTTTATTACGCGTTCAGTTGCTTCCAAAGTCCTGTCAATATCCTCCTCGGTGTGTGCAAAGGAAATACTTCCCTGTTTGATTGGTGCCGGGAAGTTGAAAATACCTTCTTTTATAAGTTTTTTTCGATATTGAGTGTCCAGTTCAAAATTGTGGTTGTCCAAAATATCATGAAAATTGACCGGCGCATGGTCCATAAAATACGTACAGAAGGCAGATCCTTGACGTGCAACATAAAACGGTACACCTAATTTAGGAAATATTTCCTGATATCCCTGTTCCAAACGTGCCCCAAGAGCTTCTACGTGCGCATAGACGCCATGTTTGGAGCTACCCAATTTTTTCAATGTTGCAATCGCGGCCGCAGTCGTTAATGGAAAAGCATTAAAAGTACCGGCAATCATCACCCGCTTGGACTTATCGGGATCAACAAAATAATCCATATATTTTTTCTTTCCAGCAATAACGCCCAAAGGATAGCCATTTGCAACTGCTTTTCCAAAGGTTGAAAGATCCGGCTGAATACCGCAGATGGACTGATATCCTCCCAAGGCATGTCTAAATCCGGTTTTTACTTCGTCAAAGATCAACAGAAATCCATTTTCGTCAGCCATTTGACGTAAGCCTTCCAAATAGCCAGGCTTCGGCTTCACAATACCAATATTCTGTAAAATAGGTTCCAGTAAAATACAGGCAACATCATACTTCTGAATGACATACTGTACACTTTCCAAATCATTGTAATTGACAATGTGCACTAAATCGCTGTGATTTTTAGGAATACCAGCACTCAAAGCATCAAAAGGATACTCACCTGGACTTTGATAGGAACCTACATCTGCACGCTGGCTGATCACATTGCAAGCTACATCGTTATGCCAGCCATTGTAGCCGCCCTGCATTACAATCACGTGATCGCGTCCCGTCACTGCACGGGCTATACGGATTGCATGGTAAGTCGCTTCCGATCCCGTTGTCGTAATCTGAACACTTTCCACAAAAGGAACAGACTGACAAAAAAGTTCTGCAAATTCACCTTCCAGCAACGTTGGCCCAGCACCCATCAATACCTGTTGTTCCTGCAATGTCTGCAACACTGCAGCATGAACGTCAGGATCATTATGCCCCAAAAAAGATGCAGCAAACCCCGCTTGATAATCAATGTATTTGTTTCCATCAATATCTTCAACCTGACTGCCATTTCCTTTTACGAAGCAGATATTGGGATCTGACTTCCGATTTAACGATACCACTCCACCGGGTATCCATCTTGCATTCTCCCGCAGTATCGCGGCTGATTTTTCATTTTCTTGCATGCCTATTAAAAGTTTTGCTATTTGTTATTGTTATAATTGGACGATCACTGCTGCACATGTTGCAGTTATCTATATTTGTATTTAAATACACACCGTTTTATGTATATCAAATTACAATATTTTTGTATACATTTAAAATAAATTTTAAAATTTTTATAAATGAATATTCTTATTGAAGGACTTCTCTTTCCAGAGGGGCCTGCTTTCGACAGGCAGGGGGGAATATGGCTTGTAGAGAAAGAAGCTGGAAACCTGGTTTATTATAAAAACGGCATACATAGCCGAATAGCGGTAGATGGTCATCCCAACGGAATTGCCATAGACAAAAAAGGTATGATATGGTTTTGTGACTCCCTACAAAACAGCATCCGCTGTTATGATCCATTACACAAAACTTGTACAACAATAGCCACAGAAATCGCTGGCACCCCCTTAAAAATGCCCAACGACCTATGTTTTGACCATCATGGTAACCTCCTATTCACTTGCCCGGGAGATGATCTGACTGATGGCACGGGCTACATTTGCTGCCTAACTAAGCATAAAAAGCTTACGAAAATCCACACGGACCTATTTTATCCAAACGGATTAGCTTTCGGCCCAGACAATTGCACACTCTTTGTTGCTGAAACAGGCACGAAATGGATCTGGAAAATGCACTGGGACACCTTTACACTACAGATAGAACGCATCGAAAAATTTATAGAAACAGGAGGCAGCATTGGTCCGGATGGAATCGCTTTCAGCCGAGACAACCATCTGTTTGCCGCCATCTATGGATCACAGCATATCCTATCCATTGACACTGAAAACAAGACAACGGAGCAAATTCTTACCCCAGGGAAGAACCCAACAAATTGCGCTTTAGACCCACATGGCACTCAGGGACTGATCATTACAGAAGCCGAAAAAGGACAATTACTGCAATGGAATACCACAAAAAAGGGTCTATTGTAAACAATAGACCCGCTATAAAAACCATAAAAATTATTAAACTAGTTCCAGCGCTTCCTGCTCTCCCCGATCCAAATGGTGAACCAGGGTCGTATAAGCCTTATTCCAATCGTCTGCTTTCAAAGCATCAACGATAGCACGATGTTCCTTCTCCGTATCCAGATAATCTTCCATCTGTCCCATAATCGCCCCCAGTTTCATATGGAATAAAGGTATATTGCTGTTTTTGTAAATAGAAATTAACCGTGAATTGCAGGTCCCCTCAATAATCCGCTCATGAAAACGCACATCAGCTTCACACGCTCCGCCATAATAACCTTTGCCAACCATTTCAGAAAAGTCGTTGCAGATCAATTCCAAATCCTGTATAAGCTCTTTACTTTTTTTCGAAAACAGAATCTTTAAAGCCCCTATCTCCAGTAACTCACGCAGCTCACGAATATCCTTCACATCTTCGACAGTCATTTTCTTCACAAAGCAACCGCCCTTTTCACCAAACTCAACCAAGCTCTCACCTGCCAAACGCATAAAGGCCTCACGCACAGCCACCCTACTCACCGTCATCTTATCTGCCCAAGCACTTTCCACCAGCCTTGCGCCTCCAACCAACTGACTCGATAAAATTTTCTTACGCACTTCTAAATAAACCTTATAGGCAAGCGAATCCTCTTTCATATTGTATACAATTTTATGCAAAAATAAGAATACAAAATCATTAAAAAAACTTAAACAATGTATTCTTTAATTAATCTTTCCCTCTTGAGCACCATACTGCCTGCCCGGCGATAAATAAATAGTTGCGGCTTTAGATTTCCAACTGGTTGTATGATTCCCTTTGAGGACATTTATATTAAAGCTACCATTTTTTAATGAACTTTTCATATTCCAGAAACCATCTTTCAAACCAACCACAACAACTTCATATTGCTGATCCCCAGGCACCACAAACTCAATTGGCTCATTCAGATACCGGTTTGGTTTTGCCACAACGAGCAAACGGTCAGCCACCCGCATGAGGTAATAATCTGCTTTTTCTTCGTAATACACAGGTAATTTTGAACTCCCCTGTTCTGTCATTTGAAAAACTGCCGCATAGCTCACTTGATTGCTTTCATTTTTAGGGGAAACCATAATCCTTGTCCCTCTAGCTTCTGGCCAGGGAGACTTAACCCCATAAAGGTCTCCAAAAACGAAAGCAGTCGAATCTCCCGAATACAATTTTATCTCACACTCTTTTAATTGCGGTTTCAGCAGATCAACATAGGTCGAACCGGCCAAGTTTTTAAAGGAACTGTTCAACACAAAGCCCTGCTCATTCTTGATTGGTTTTTCAAGGGTATTAATCTGCCAATAGGGTTGAAATCTTTTATCATTGGTTTCCAGTTCATCCAACAAAACAACGAGAGCAGGCACATCCTTCCGCTTCAAGTTCAAAAACAGGAAACTTTTGGCGTAGGCTTTTACTTTAGCAGTATAGGCTGCGGTTAAATCCACATTAAAATAGCTATAACTCGGCTGAATAGGATCTGCACCAAATGCTGAAGCTCTAATCTCACCAGTATGATACCACGAATCATTTAAAACTTCATCGACCGTCCTCGGAAAACGCTGACTAAAGCGTGTTCCGCCATCATTTGTTTTTGTCCGGAACAAAAGCGGCTCAGCAGGATCACGCACCAACAGCATACTATGCGCTACCGAGCGCTTATTGAAATTAAAATCATAAGGGGAACCATACGAAAGATACAAACCAAGATCGCCGACCTGGATCCCATGATGATAAATCTGCAACGCTCCCGCATCAGCATGCTGATGATTACCGAAATGATAACCGCCCCCTTTGATTTCAGCAACCACATCCGAACTGCCTTTCTCCTCACTCCAGCCTGTCCGAGCGACCATAGATCCCAAAACGGGTCCAAAATCTTTGGTCAACGGCATTTTTTCACGATTAAAATCCGGTTTCAATTTTGGATCATCCAACAGCAGAAACAAGATTGGATTTTCTGGCAAACCACCCTGCTTCACAAACTCAGCCTTAATCACGGGATTACCCGAATAGGCATAACAAAGCAGCATGGTCTGTGGATTCTTCCAATAAAAATCATCACTGCTATTGTACTTGACATTGAACATATCCCCATCGCGCAACATTTTTCCATCAGGCGTGCGCATATAGAGCCAATAGTAGGGCATATTTTTGATATTGTCATCAAAAACTGGATAACCAAGCATTCGATAATATAGCCAAGCCCCATGCATCTCCCATCCGAAACGATAACCGCCATAATCTACACCCTGATTGTGGCGGGGAGACTGATATTCAAACTTGCGCATCGGCACCAATTGTTCCAGAATTGAATAAGAAGTGTATTTATAAGGCACTGGGTCTTCATCATACAAAGCAATACTCATAGCGAGAAGATCGCGCGAAACCTGCGCTTCATTTCCATGCCCATTGATGATGCTTTCAATACCAAAAAACGGTGGCCAGCCAATCTCCATGTCCTGCGCCAGCCGCATCATATTTTTATGCAATCCGGTTTTGCTCCGTGCATCCAACAAAGTATAACACCAATCATAAACCAATGCCCCCGTATAAATGGCGCGTCCGAGCTCACGTGTAATGTCCCCGTAGGAAATATTCCCAAACTCCAGCATCTCCAAGTATTGATCGGCCAACCTGACCGCCTCTTTGCCGATTTTTTCGTCACCGGACATCAGGTAGTAAAAGGCTTTGGCTTCGATGGCACGTTCAAGCTTTTCATCGTAAAACATTTCTTTCTTCGGGTCGTAGCTAAACTGAATAGGCTGCAGCGCGAGCGTCTTCACTTTTCCCCAGGCTTCCTGATGCTCGGCTTCCTCCAGCCGCCCTTTAACAACCGGCAAAGATTCTTTGTTCACCCATAACCTGGGATGTTCTGCAGGCGGAACAATACTGGGCTTATAATTTTCTGCCGCAACTGGCGTAACCGGAGGCACAAAGGCATTGATCGAAACAGCTTTAACCTTAAAATCGGCAGGCAGCAGCATACTGACCGTTTGCTTCCCTTTCTCAAAATAAAATTTACCAAGATCCTGTTTTGCACCCTTAAAGCTATCAAATACGATACGCTTGGTCGGTCGCGAAGCACGAACATCAATCGTAGCATACAGTGTCATCATACCCGTTTTATCGGCAGCTTTTATTTTATTCAAATCCGTCACTTCACCTTCCGAAGTTAAGCTATAGACACCTGCCGTCGGAATATCCACCTGCACCTGCAGATTCTGCCCATTGCCCTTTACCGAAGTGACCTTTGCCTGTTGCCCATAGGCCTCCCCCAGGATCGCCATAAAAGCGAGTCCTAGAAAAGTACCTTTAACGATTAGCCATATCCTCACACTCATATCCTTATTTTACTTGCAATCTTTTTACACTTATTTTCATTTCTTTCGTTGTATTGTTTACGCTATTCACAAATACATAAGCGTTGTACTTGCCATCGGCTGTCTGCACCCATATCCCTGCTTCGGCTTTTAGATTAATGGCAAAATCTGGGGCATCTAAAAAAGACTTATCTTTCAGATCCACATCATCTACAAATGCGCTATATTGCAGTCTGGCTAGCTGCTGATCACGCACGGTCCAGGCCTTAACGATTTTCGTTTTATTTGCCAATCCTGCCGGTAAAGTGAAGCTCGGCAAATAGCTGGCATCTGTTGTGGGTGCAACCAATGAATGTGCATAGGCCACTGTCGGTAATGCCCGGTACAAATAGATCAAATCAATTTTATCCGGGTTTGCTGCAGCCTCAGCCGCGGTATACCACTTTAGGTCGGCAACAGAAAAAAAGCAAGCAGCTCCATCCTTTCCCGTCAAGTCCAAAGCCATATCCATATTACTAATCGCATAAGCTTCCGTTTTCAAAGCGATCTCCTGGCTATTGCTAGACTTAGCCTTGAAAGTAAAATTGACGGATTTACCTTTTGCTGCTGCCGGTATTTTATAGCTATAGCGCAAAGTTGATGCAGCGGTATCTTTTGTAAACTTCACCTCCATACGATTATCATTTACGGTTGCCGGATCACCGATTACGACACCTACATCCGCCCCCGTGCTGCTGGTATAATACGATTTGTTTTCAAGCACCGTCCCCTGATCCCCGGCAATACTTGCTTCTACAGAAATAGATGTCAGTTTCCCTTGATCCGGCAATATCGCCGCAGCGTAAGCAAAATCCAGTGTAGAACCAACCACATTGGGTCCTAAAGAACGTTTAATAATATCGTTTTGCAGACCATCCTTAGCTTTTGGAATTTCATAAGCGTCTTCTTTACAAGACCCCAACAATAAGAATCCAAATCCGATGGACAGCAGTCCTATTTTTAAATAATTTGTTTTCATCAGCTTCCTTATTTTTGTACTGTCAAATAAACCTTATAAGTCTTCCGAATCTTTCTGTTTCCAGACACGACAGTCCATTCACGGGGTGTACCCAAATTGGAAAAATCTTCTTTTCCCAAAATCTTGGGGTCCAGTATCGCGTCAGTGACCAATGAAAACTGCGGGTATAAACTTTTCAGATCTGTGCCAAAAAGCACTTCTACATTTATGGTCTGTGCAACGGTATCTACCACAGCAGCTTTGGTGCGCACCGTCTGAAAATCGGCACCTAAAAGCTCAAAACTGCTGACATAACATTCCGACCGAGTCGTAATCAGCAAACCATCATCATCTATTGGATAATTATCCTTACAACCAGACAAGCTAACCAGCAGCATTCCGATTAAAAATAACGTATATTTCATTTTCTTATAATCTAGTGTTACCATATTATTTCCAAGGTGTATTTTGTGTTAAATTTGGATTCCTCGAACGTTCTGTTTCCGGAATCTGATAGATATAACACCTTTGATAGGTCAGTTCAGACTCATTGAAGAAAAAGCGCTCCCAATTATTTCCAAAGCTATCTTGGAACCATTTACCGTCCCCATAAGGTTTACCAAATACTGTTTCCAGTTTACGCCATCTCCTCAGGTCAAATACACGCTGCCCCTCACCAAACAGCTCGACAATTCTTTCTTGTTCAATAGCATCAAAAAATGCATCACGAGAAGCAGTTTTAGTTCCAGCAAGTGCCGGCAGGTTACCACGGCGCCTTACTTTATTCACCAACTCGATCGCATCTGCCTGCGGACCACTCACCTCATTGGTTGCTTCCGCATACATCAGATATACATCGGCTATACGCATCAAAGGCCAATTATAATTTCCATCACTACGTGCCACTCCGCCATAATTACGCACAAATTTACGTGACTGTAATCCAGAAAGATTGGTTGTATTATCAGTGAAAGATGTTTTGTAGGCAACACCGTTGACAGTCACCGCAGCCCCCCAAGTTTTATAGATAAATGGAATATAACCTGTTAGCTCAGTAGGGCTCATACTCATCATCAATTCATAATCCCACAGCAAGGTCGCCTTCATCCGATAATCGCGATTACGGTATGATTCGGGGTTCACTGCGGAATTTGCCGTCGTACGTGCTGCTGGATTTTTCACTGGATCTAGCTGAACCATCTTGGGCAAGAAATCCCCAGTAACGGTAGATTGATAACGGTCGGCCAATTCATACCGAGGAATGGCCTGATTCTGTCCCAGGGACACCAATGGCCCAGTCCATACACGCTGATATTCCTCGCTCTGTTTTGTTCCCACACCACCATGCGTCAGCACCATGACCATCTCTTCGTCCTGACTCAAGTTGCCAGTAGAAGGTATAAACATATAGTAGTAATTTGGAAGCACATCCGCCTTTCCCAATTCCCCCCACTGACCCGGATCACCATTTCTAAACATCTTGATACCAAAATCATTGATCACACGCTTAAAATCAGCCGCGGCAGCAGCGTATGCCGTTTTCGCATCTGCGGCAGACTGCACAAAGCCATCCAGTTCGGGCCATCCATTTTTCTTCCATGAACCCCAGTACAACTGAAACTTACCGCGAAAGGCCAATGCAGCAGGCTTACCGGCACGTCCAATTGCAGCACCCTTATTTGGCAATTTGTCCACCGCATAGTTCAAATCAGCCATAATAGAATCTTTTATTTGTGCAACAGGCATTCTCCGCACCGTATCAGCCTCTATTGGAGCAGGTGCTGACTTATAAAAATAAGGTACATCCCCCCATAAGGAAATCAATCTAAAGTAAGCAATGGCGCGCAGCAATCTGGCTTCCGCTACGATGGTCTCCAAGGTTTGCTTTACCGCGTCAGTTTTTGCCACGGGCAATAGGCGCGCATTGGTATTTTCGATCACAAAGTTAGAACTGAATACAGAGCCGTATAAGGCTCTATACATCGCGGACGCACCGGCCCCATAATTCATCGGACTATTGACCGTTATTGAAATAGGCGCCGCTCCAGTATTGTACATCTTGAGGTAATCACCATGTCCATCAAAATGATAGTCACGATCAAAACAAGGTCTAAATATGGAGTAATTAGCCATTAATGCAGCAAGTGCATCATTTTCGTCCACCCAAAAAGTTTCCGAACTTGGTGTTGTTGTTGGATTTTGATTTAACAAATCTTTGCGACAAGCCGACAATCCGAGCAGCAACAAAGAAGAAATTAATAATTTGTTATATATTGATTTCATAATTTCTAATATTATAAGTCTACATTCAGTCCAAACACAAAACTCTTCGTCATTGGGTATGCATCATTGGTATAGGTACTTTTTTCCGGATCTAAACCTTTAAAGCTTGTCAATAACGCCAAGTTATCTGCCGAAGCAAACACACGCAACTTCTGAATTCCCAGCTTCATCAGCAATTCTTTCTTAAAAGTATACCCCAGCTGCAGATTTTTCACCCTTAAATAAGACATATTTTGCAACCAGAATGTACTCAAGTATCCATTTGGACTCGAAGATCCCATTGTACTGGGAAGCAATTTTGGATAATCGGCATCACGATTGTCCAGACTCCACATATTATTCCATTGATCCTCCGTAATGGCCTGGTTTGCTGTCCCCAAAAAGTTCGAATTCGCCCTGTTCATCCAAAATTCTTTTCTTCCCGTTGCAGCCTGCAGCAGGAAAGAAAAATCAAAACCTTTGTAATCCACTGAACCTCTAAACCCATAATTCACCTTTGGTCTACCCAATTGATAGGCCGGATATGCCACCCGATCATTCGCATCCAATTTACCATCACCGTTTACATCTTTCAACAAAATATCACCTGGAGAAGCCCCTTGAGGAACAGCATTATAGACGTCCTGCCAAGATTGGGCGATACCCAACGATTCGAAAGCGTAGATAAAATTATAAGGCATATCAATAAATACCGAACCTCTTTGCAATTGCTCGTTCCAAGACAGCAGCTTGTTCTTATTATATCCGACATTGAAGTTTAGCATATAGCCCACACCTCCCTTTCGGTCATTCCAAGTCACATTTGCTTCTAACCCTTTATTCATCATATCCCCAATATTACGTCGAGGGGCGGCAAATAAACCTGTTAGATGCATCGACACATCCGAAGGCCTATTCATACCGATCGTCTTTCTTTCGTAGTAATCCAACTCTGCAGTCAGCTTATTTTTAAAGAATCCAAGATCTAAACCCAAGTTCAGCACGCGGGTCTCTTCCCACGTAAGATCATAGTTGATCAGTTTTTTATTGATCAGTCCTTTTACGACAGAGCCCGTCCCTGTACTGTTGTCAATCAAATAATAGGGACTAGAGACCAAAGATTGCTTCTGCTCATATAAGCCGACACCACTATTATTACCCAATGTACCGTAAGAAGCTCTAAATTTGGCGGAGCTCATGCTAATCTTATCCTTCAATGCTGACATGAATGTCTCATCTGAAATTCGCCAGCCTACCGCGGCAGAAGGAAAGAATCCATATTGATCACCCGGCAAAAATCGTGATGAACCATCCACCCTAAAGTTCCCTTCAAACATGTACTTTCCAAAGGCAGTATAATTTAGTCGACCAATATAAGAGCGCAAACCTTCTGCTGAGGACGATCCGGACACATTTTGCACATCTTCGGAAGCGCCATCAATTTCATGCAAGCTAGGATGTAAACGATCTAATCGACTACCAGCTAATATACGGCTGTTCCAATACTCTTCTGAATACACAGCCAAGGCAGAGAAATCATGGTTGGCACCAAACTTATGGTCGTAACTCAGCTTGAAGTTCAGCTGTGTTTTGTAATTATTTCTGTCGGTATTATATATTCCGTCATTTGTCGGAACAAGATCCCGGAGGGACAGTCCTGTTCGGATATTATATAATTTTGTTGGCATATCCGCCTTCCATTGAAAACGCGTATCATAATTTAAGGCATAATCCACTTTAGCTTCAAATCCTTTAAATGGTTTCCAATTTAAATATCCATTCACCAAAGCCTGCTTTTGATTCATATGATTTTGGTTGCGCGTCATGTAATCCGCATAAATATTGTTGGCCTGCGGACTTTCGTTGTAAGACATAGCGCCACCGTAAAAACCAGTAATAGGATCATAAGGCAATATACCTGCGGGCGAGGTAAACAAATCCATGCCGCTTGTGGAGTTAGCAGTCATGCCGTCCTCATAATTATAACGGTAATCGGACCAGTTGCCGGAAAACCTGACTCCAGCGCCAATGGTATTGGTTACCTTCGTTTCGAAGTTAAATGCAGCATTATAACGTTTAAAATCATTATTGATCTGTATCCCCTTCTCATCAAGCATACCTACAGATAAGTAGTAATTATTATTTTCAGTACCACCATTTATAGAGACATTATAATTACCACTTTGACCATCACGAAGAATGACATCCCACCAATCAGTACTCGGGTACAATCTCGGATCAATCATGCTCAAAGCCAGCCACTCATCGATAGTACCATTCTTAAAATTGAGCGCAGCGGCGGCGGTATTATAGGCTTGCGCCCTTTGGGTAGCCGTCATTGCTTTTGCATAATTATTCACAAAGTCAAAAGAGCGGGTTGGTTTCACCAGCGACTTGTTGGCACTAAAAGAAATAGCCGTTCTGCTATTTCTTTTACCTGATTTTGTCGTAATCAACACGACTCCATTGGCCGCTCTGGAACCATATACCGCTGCCGAAGAAGCATCTTTTAACACGGTCACACTCTCAATATCGTTTACATTAACACGGTTCATATTCACATCTGGCATCCCATCCACCACGATCAGCGGTCCAGCACTATTGACCGTCCCTAAACCTCTAATCAGCAGGTCCGCCGCATTATTTCCTGCCATTCCTGAGTTTTGATTCACCGCCAATCCGGGGATCACGCCCTGCAATGCCTGAGAAACATTGGAAAGACCCCGGCTCGACGTGGTTTGATCAAAAGTGACACTAGCCACCGCTCCAGTCAAGTTGCCTTTTTTCTGCTTGCCGTACCCCACCACAACCACCTCATCCAACGCATTTTCACTTGCTTCAAGCACGAGGGCCTGCACATCCTTCCCTGACACTACCTTCGTATTAAAACCGATTAACCGAAATTGAATCTGATCCGAAACAGAGCCAGTTAATTTAAAACGGCCCTCTTGATCCGTCACAGTAACAGTCGCATTTTTAAGGTTACGAACTTCCACACCGGATAGCGGCTGCCCTTTGGCATCCAGCACTTGTCCTACGAGCTGTTGCTGAAATTTAGTTAAACCCAGAGCTGGGTTTAAGACATTCGAGATCGGAATCTTTCCATTATTAAGGGAAGAAGGTACATTTGCCAATGCACCCATCGAAATAAAAGGCAACCCTACCAGAAGGCAACTCCTGTTTATTACATCCCGGATTTTAATCTGCTTTAGTATCATGAATACTCAGGTTAAAGTGGTTAAATAAATGATTTATAAGCTCTTTAGTTTATTGGTATTTTTAAGAAAAGTAATTTTCAATCCTTTTATGATCTCAATTGTATTTCCTTACTTTATCATAGTGAATACAATAATATGTATTTTTTGTATACAATTCAATATTTTTTTCACTTTTTTACAAAATACATTTAATAGCAGGTTCGTGTAAAATATAAATAACGACTGCTATACATAAAGGATTATCAACTAAATCGTATTTAGCATAGGTTGTCAAATAAATTTGTATACAATTTTACTTATTTTTTGTATATTTATTTTTATTCAACTACATTTGACTAACCAAATAAATCAAAGGAATAACCGTAGACCCGATATGAAAAAACAAACATATATTTGGCTTGCAGCACTGATCCCCATGTTATCTTCCTGTTCTTCCGAGACAGAAAAAGAGAGCAAGCCAATAAACAGCATCCAACTGGAGCATAGTATACTTTCGCTCTCAAAAGAAGCCACAAAACTCCATGTACCGTGGGACTTACAATATGACCAGATCAACGATGCGATTCTATTTTCTGAAATCGGGGGAAGCATACGAAGACTGGATATTAAAACTAAAACCGTTACTTTAATTGATAGCCTGACAGATGTATACCATCAACGTACCTTAGGACTCTTGGGAATGGCACTCTATCAGCCGGAGCATCAGCAAGCTTACCTTTACCTTTCTTACACAAGCAAAAAGGACAGCCTTATTTTTTCGAACTTATATCGATACGATTATAGTATCAAAGGCAAGTTATCGAACCCCAAATTGCTCTTGCAAATACCGGGAAATACGGGACACAACGGTTCTAGAGTCATTGTTTCAACCGACAACAAGGTGTATTGGGCCACAGGAGATGCCGCAAGTGATACATTTGCGCAGGACAGCAGCTCTTTAAACGGAAAAATCTTGCGACTCAATCTCGACGGCAGCATTCCAAAAGATAATCCGATCGCAAACAGTTATGTCTATGCATGGGGGTTTCGAAACATGCAGGGGCTCACCCACAATGAAAAAGGCTTGATCTACACATCCGAACATGGCGATGCCATTGAGGATGAAATCAACCTCATCCAACCGTTAAAAAACTATGGCTGGCCACAGATCGAAGGTATGATTGACACGGAAAAGGAAAAAGCGATTGCAAAAAAATCGCCAAGACAGGACCCCATTAAATCATGGACTCCCGTGGTCGCCCCATCTGGCATGGCGTATTATGGATCCAGCATTATCCCCGAATGGCAGCACAGTTTATTGCTTGCGACCTTAAAAAATCAATCTCTACGCATCCTAAAATTATCCGCAGATGGCCAACAGATCGTCGATGAGAAGATGCTATTCAAAGATCAACTTGGCCGTCTACGATCCGTATTGACTTTACCCAATGGGGACATCTATTTCTGTTCAAGCAACCGTGACTGGAATCCGCAAAAGGGATTTCCAAAGCCCGATGACGATGTGATTTATCGGCTTCGTATTGCGGACAAAATCTCGGCTCCTACCATCCGCCCGCTTGCAGTCCCTACTGCCGGCGTACAGGCCAAAAGTGGACAAGCATTATACGAAGCATATTGCGCATCCTGTCATAAAGCAGACGGCAAGGGGCTTAACAATACATTTCCCCCCTTGGCAAATTCACCGCTTGTTCAAGGCAATCCTGATGCTTTGTTGAAAGTTATCCTCCATGGACTGAAAGACAAGAAGATCGGTGCGATCAAATATGAGAGCGCAATGCCTTCTTTTTCATTCCTGAAAGATGAAGAAATCATTGAGATCACAAATTATATCCGAACACATTTTGGTAATTCTGCCAATAAAATCAACCAACAGCATTTAACCTCATCACGATAAAATCCTATGGAACAGCAACACGAGCCAAAATCCTCTCTACTTAAAAATTGGCTATCCATCCTGGGACCGGGCATTATTACCGCTGCCCTGGTTTTCGGCCCCAGCAAAATGACCATCACATCAAAAATGGGCGCAGACTACGGCTTTTCACTGTTGTGGGTTGTCGTCGTCGCTATTTTCTTTATGATGGTTTTTACCAATATGGCAGCACGCATCGGCATAGCCCGGGACGAGTCGTTACTGACCTTAATTCGCAATAAGTTTGGCAAAACCACCTCAATCATCATTGGCCTCGGAATTTTCCTTGTTGCAACCTGCTTTCAATCGGGAAATGCCACTGGTGTTTCGATTTCAATATCGGAAGCCACCGGGACGAATCCCAAAATATGGATCATCGTTTTTAATGTCATCGGCATTTTACTGCTCTTCTTTAAATCCTTCTATGCTTTGCTGGAAAAGCTCATGTTGGCACTCATTATCCTGATGTTATTTGCTTTTCTTTCCACAGCGATTATGATAAAGACACCGGCACAGGATTTTTTTCTGGGATTTATTCCGAGTATCCCGCCTTCTTCTGTTGGCTTAATCATCGCTTTCACAGCTTCTTGTTTTTCGATTGTGGGCGCGTTTTATCAAAGTTATCTTGTTCAGTCAAGAAGAAAATTATCGGCCAATGGACAAACATCGGATCGGCAGATTATCGGGAGTCGAATAGGGATCATTATTCTTGGGATCATGAGTGCGGCCGTTATGGTCTGCGCAGCAAATACGCTTCATCCGCAAGGGATCAAATTAAATTCTGCCGCTGAAATGGGCCGTGCACTAGAACCGCTTTTGGGAACTTATGCCTCACATCTCTTTTTTATCGGTCTATTCGGCGCCTCTTTTTCCTCATTGATAGGTAATGCGGTACTTGGTGGTTCGTTACTGGGCGATACCTTTGGTTATGGCAACGATCTTAACCATCCCAAAGTAAAGCTCTTTATTTCTTTGGTCATGATTTTTGGATCTGCAATCGCACTTATCTTTGGAAATCTACCTTTGGAGCTCATCGTTTTTGCCCAGAGCATTACCATTTTTTTAGTTCCCTTTATCGGAGTTATCCTATTTCTGATCGCAAACGACAAGGAGATTATGGGCGCGCTCAGGAACACACCTTTAACAAGACTATGGGCTATCGTTGGACTCATACTACTCATTTTTCTTGCTTTTAGTAATTTCTATAATTTAATCAAATAACCAGACATGGACCATAACAATTTAGCGGAATTGGAACAGCAGCTGCTAGCACCATCATTAGATCTCATTGAAGATATAAAAAAGATAGAAGGTGATATCCTTTTTCTAGGAATCGGCGGAAAAATGGGACCGAGCATGGCAAAATTGGCCATGAGGGCTATTCAAGCAGCAGGGATAGAAAAAAAGGTTATTGGTGTTTCGCGTTTCTCCACCAAAGAACTTCAACAGGAACTGGAGGATCTAGGCATAGAAACGATCGCCTGTGACCTACTGAATGAGGAAGAACTCAAAAAGATCCCTCAGGTCCCAAATGTCATTTACCTCGCAGGACATAAATTCGGCACCACAGGAAACGAAGATTTTACCTGGGCGATGAACACCTATCTTCCCGGAATGGTTGCTTCTCACTTTCAAGGCTCCAACATTGTTGCTTTTTCTTCGGGCAACGTGCTTCCATTTGTCCCGATAAGCAATGCTGGCGTTTCCGAAGAAAGAACCCCAGAACCTGTAGGCGAATACGCACAATCCTGTTTGGGACGGGAGCGCATATTCGAGTATTTTTCAAAGAAAAACGGTACACCTACCCTGATCTACCGACTGAATTATGCCGTAGATTTCCGATACGGTGTGCTCGTAGAAATTGCCAAATCAGTCAAAGGGCAGCTACCCATAGATCTAACCACCGAAAATGTCAACGTCATCTGGCAGGGAGATGCTAACGAAATTGCCTTAAGATCGTTACTTCATTGCCAGAGCCCAGCCAAAATACTGAATGTCACAGGACCGGAGATCCTCTCTACGCGATGGATCGCAGAGCGTTTTGCAGAACACTTCAACACAGCGCCCATATTTGTCAATGAGCCTGCCGGAACCGCTTTACTAAACAATGCGTCCGAATGCCATCGTTTGTTTGGTTATCCGAAGACGACGATACGGGAAGCCATAGACATTACAGCCAAATGGTTGATCCACGGTGGTGAATTATGGAACAAGGACACGCATTTTCAAGAAAGAAAAGGAAAATTCTAATGAAAACTTTAGACCACAAATTACAACAATTGCTTTGGGAAGGGACGGTAATTCCTGCACATCCCCTCGCGTTAAATGAAGATCGCAGTATTGATGAGACACATCAACGTCTTCTTACCCAATATTACATAGCCAGCGGAGCTGGTGGAATCGCTGTTGCCGTGCACTCCACTCAATTTGAAATTCGCGATCCGGAGGTCAACCTTTTTGAAACGGTATTGAAATGGGCAAGTGAAGAAGTCGAAAAAGCGCAACTCCAAAGGCCATTCATCAAAATTGCGGGTATCTGTGGCACCACGGAACAAGCCACCCAGGAGGCGACCACTGCACTTAAATACGGCTATAATATTGGACTTCTGAGCATGGGCGGACTTCAAAGCTGGACAGAAAAAGCTATATTAGAACGCGTCAGAGCGGTTGCAGCCATTATTCCGGTTTTTGGTTTCTACCTTCAGCCTGCCGTCGGTGGCCGTATTTTCTCCTATTCCTTTTGGCAGCAGTTTGCTGAAATAGAAAACGTTGTAGCGATTAAGTGTGCATCCTTCAACCGGTACCAGACTCTGGACGTCATGCGTGCTGTAGCCAGCTCCAGCCGGAGGGACCAGATTGCCATGTATACCGGCAATGATGACAACATCGTCAATGATCTAATGACGACCTATAATTTTCCGGTGGGCAAAGAAAACGTTTCCATAGAATTTAAAGGTGGACTATTAGGCCATTGGGCGGTTTGGACCACAAAGGCTGTTGAACTCCTTCAGGAAATAAAAACATACAAAAAACATCCGGACAACCTCACTGCCAATCGTCTTTTGAGCAAAGCGATTGCTGTAACAGATAGCAATGCAGCCTTTTTTGATCCAGCAAATGCATTCCACGGATGCATACCGGGATTACATGAAGTACTCTGCAGACAAGGGCTGATGAAAGGTGTCTGGTGTTTAAATCCGGAAGAAAATCTATCCATCGGGCAAAAGGAAGAAATTGATCGCGTATATAGCGATTATCCCGACTTAAACGATGATGATTTTGTTAAAGAATTTCTAAAATCGAGATCCTGATCCGTCTCTTTCCTTCATCGGGTCCCATCGCCCCGCCTAATTTTGGCAACGGGGCAATGGGACCTTTCTTTTTGCTCCAATTTATATTTTACGAATCAATGACTGACCGGGAGGAATCGTGCGCAGAACAAAAGGTTTGATTTTTATAACTTTGCGTCATGACAACTTCTGAAAATATTATCGATTTCTATCAAAGGGTATTTCGAGACTCCAATTACCCCATTGGCTCCTCCCCTGAGCAGATTTCTCATTTTAATGTATTTTCCCGTGAGCACTGTCCCCTAAAATCGCCCTATAACCAAAAAGATTATTTCAAGATATCACTGGTGATCGGTCAGGGCCAGTTGCACTATGGCGATCAATGGATTCCCATCGACCGTCCAGCACTTGTTTTTTCCAGTCCGCTCGTTCCGTATTCCTGGGAAACAGACAATCCGGATCAGAAGGGATGGTTCTGCCTTTTTACCCAAAAATTCATTCAGGAAGACAAACATTATAACCATAATATCCTCGAAAGTCATTTTTTCAACCCGAGCGGCAGCCCGGTCTATTTCTTAACGAAAGAACAGGTTAATCTTTTTGACCGCATTTTTCGGCGTATGGAGAACGAGCTCCATTCAGACTTTGCTTACAAATATGAAATTATCCGAAATCAATTACAGTTACTGGTTTTAGAAACATTAAAACTAGTGCCAAATCAAGGCATATCACCCTACCAAAATGCAAACCAGCGTATTTCCCATGTTTTTTTAGAGCTTTTGGAGCGTCAATTTCCAATTGACACCGAAAATCTGCTACGGTTTAAGAATGCGACGGATTATGCACAGCAGCTCAACATTCACGTCAATTCTTTAAACAGGGCTTTAAAACAAAATACGGGGAAAACAACGCAAGAATTGATAGCACTTCGCATCACCCAAGAAGCAAAAGCACTGTTGCAGCACAGCGACTGGAATATCAACGAAATTGCTTATGCGCTGGGTTTTGAAGAACCCGCAAACTTCAGTAATTATTTCAAAAAACATGCAGGCATACCGCCTTTAGCTTTCCGCAACAGGCCTGTTTGATTTTCACAATAATTTGTTTGAATTGTATATCTTTCGAAACAGGCAATGAAGCTACTTTTGTCGACATATTATTCACATGACGAAAGAGAAAAAAAACGTTTAGGCGAATAAAAAAATCTCTCGTCACAATGGGCGGCCGTTGACAGCATGAACGTCCATGGAGACGCGTAATTAAAAAAAATATAAAGGATGGAAAAAAACACTAAACCGCAGCAATCTTTTATCCCGACGATACTTGCATTTGCACTTGTCCCGATTACCGGGCTAGCCACCGATATCTACCTCCCCTCGATGCCACAAATGGCGCAGGAACTTGGCTTGAACGAAAGCAAAATCCAATTAACACTTTCGCTCTTTCTGATCAGCTATGGTGTTGCTCAATTCTTTACAGGCGCATTAGTCGACGCTTGGGGAAGGTACCGAATTAACCTGATTTCGCTTTTCCTTTTTATTATCAGCTTCTGGGTCACCGCAAGCACGCAGGATATCTGGGTTATTTACCTCATGCGGATACTCCAGGGAATCTTATCGGCATTTGTCGTCATCTCCAAAAGAGCCTATTTTGTGGATGTGTATGAAGGTGAGCAGCGCAAGCATTATCTCAGTATTATGACGATCGTCTGGTCAATCGGACCAATTGTAGCACCTTTTATTGGCGGCTATCTTCAAACGCAATTTGGCTGGCGTTCTAACTTTATGGTTTTGGCTGTTTACAGTGCTGTACTTTTCGTACTTGAACTTATCTTTTCGGGTGAAACGATCAAACAGAAAAAACCACTTCATATCAACTATCTTATTGGCGAGTTTAAGATGATGCTCAAAAGCAATGATTTTACCTTCGGCATTTTTATGTGTGGTATATCTTATGGTCTTGTCATGTTCTACAACCTCAGCGGTCCTTTTTTTATTGAACATCAACTTGGGTATAGTGCGATCACCACCGGCTATACCTCACTTATTATGGGGTTAGCATGGATGTGCGGTGGTTTTATTGGTAAAGCGTTGATCAAAAAAGCGTTGATACCAAAATTGAGAATGGCCAACTTTATCCAAATATTGCTTATCGTATGTATGCTTATCGTATCTCTTTATAAAGCGAATTTATATACCTTAACTTTCTTTGCATTCGCTGTCCATTGTACTGCGGGCTTTGTCTTTAACAATTATTTCAGCTATTGTTTGGGCCGATTTCCATTGTCGGCTGGTATCGCTGGTGGATTGGTTGGCGGAATTACCTATCTGCTTACGTCTTCACTCAGTTATATCACCGTAAGCCTGGTAAACCCTTCTTCCCAATTTCAAATAGGATTAGGATATGGCATATTTGCCCTGTTAGGATTAATCACTTTATATGTTATTAATAAGCTGGTCAAAAGCGTATAAAATATTGCTGAGTCTTTCTAACGAAAGGCAATAATCAACTGTAGTTATCGAGCTACAAAATCCATCATAAAAGATGAATTATTTTTAAAATAGTATTAAAAACAACTATATTTGTAGCATCATAATTTAGGTTTATAATTGGTTATTGAAGGTTTTCATTCTCCCCGTTTGAAAACCTTTTTTTTACCAAAAAAAATCTTCAGTCTGAGCTCATAGCTGTTGGTGCTTGCGAAATCATGAAGATATTTGCCTATTTCTCTCAATTGCTGCTTTCCTTTACACCGAATTTTTCAACATAGGTACGTGGACTTTCCTTATAGAATTTCTTAAATGTTTTGCTAAAATATTTTGGATCATTGAATCCAACTTGATAAGCCACCTCGCTGATACTCAAACCCGTATCGTTCACCAAAATATAGGCAGCTTTCTTCAGGCGCACCATATTAATAAATTCAACCAGGTTCAATCCTGTCTGCTGCTTAATCTTGCGATACAGAACAGAACGGCTCACACCGATTGCTTTTGTAAGATCTTGCACACCAAAATCTTCACAGCCCAGATTTTCTTCCACAATCTTCAATACTTGATCCAGGAAACGGGTTCTTTCGGGCAAATCTGATCCTTGTGCACCGAGTAGATAATTCTGCACAAATTTCTCCTCCAAGCGTTTTCGCGTTTGTATGATGTTTGAAATTTTTTGAATCAGGTGCGGCATGCTAAAGGGTTTTGTAATATAGTCATCCGTACCGATTTCAAATGCCTCTGTTATATAGGGATCAGCCGTCCGGGCCGTCAAAAGAATCACCGGAATATGATTTGAACTGCTATCGTTTTTAATCCGCTGCAATAGCGTGATTCCGTCACAGTTAGGCATGGTGACATCCGAAATAATAATATCAGGCTGTCGGCTTTGTACCAATTCCAAGGCCTCATTACCATCATTGGCCTCTAAAACGATGTATTTCTTTCTTAAATTTTCACATAGAAAACACCGGAGCTCCACATTGTCTTCGACAACAAGTATGATGGGCTTATCTTCATCGGCAACAGGGCTCTCAACCTCTGATCTTGTAAAATCGACAGGCGATACGGGAGTATTCGTTGAATCTGAATTTACAGTCCCTGCCGTACTATCTAAGACCAATAGATCTTCGACGACCATATCTCTTTGTGGCAGACTAATCCGAAATACCGTATTAAAGTCCGCCGGTTTATGTGCCATATTACTTTCAACAGTAAGTGTTCCACCGTGCAAATTAATAATCGAACGGGAAAGTGCCAAACCGATTCCACCACTGGTTGCTGACAAGCCTTTCGCATTAGCTTGGTAAAATTGTTCAAATACAAAAGGTATATCTTTTGCCGGAATCCCCTGCCCGGAATCCCATACGGAAACAAGCAATCTCTCCAGCTCCCCTGCGCCTTCCACCGTAACCTGTATCATTATTTTGCCCCCATTGTCCGTGAATTTAAAAGCGTTATAGATCAAATTGACAAGAACTTTTTCAAATTGTTCGGGATCTAAACCTGCCACATAATCATCGCTTACCTTGTTATCAAGGAAGAACTGGATATTATTTTTCTCAGCAATAAAGTGGAAATTCGAGAGAATGTTTTCCAAATACGCAACGACATGAACCTTCTGGCAAAACAAGCTCATCTTCCCGCCTTCATGCTTTCTGAAATCCAGCAGCTGGTTGACCAGATTCATCAACCGATCTGCATTTCTCGTTGCATAACCTAGATGCTCCTGTGCATAGGCTGAAAGCGAGCGATCGCCCTTCAATTGATTTAAGGGGCCAATGATGAGTGACAGTGGAGTACGGAATTCATGGGAGATATTGGTAAAGAAATTCAGTTTCGCTTCATGAAGCTCCTCCTGTTTTTCAGCATCTAACTGCTGAATTAAAAGATCTCTTTTCAATTTATTCCGACCATGAAAAAATCGGACAACCAAAAAAACAGCCCCTGCAAAAAGAAGAAAATAACAACTATAGGCCCACCAGGTCTTCCATGGCGCCGGCAGTACTTTAATCTTTAAAACTGTTGCCTTTTCATTCCAAACCCCATCGTTATTGGTACCCTTCACACAAAGTTCGTAAGTGCCCGGATCTAAGTTGGTATAAGTCGCAACAGGATTGCTCACATAATTCCATTCCTGATCGAAGCCCTTTAGGTAATAAGCATACTGATTTTTCTCGGGATGGACATAATTCAGCACACTGAATTCGAGGCTAAAAACATTCTGATTGTGATCGAGCACCAGTTCATCCATCAGGGATATATCTTTCTGGATAACACCATCAAGACCCGGACGGACCGTTTTATTGAATAGCTTCAAATCAGTAAATCGAATGGGCGGAATGTAATTGTTGACACTTAAACTGTCCGGATTAAATAGTGTAAATCCCGAAAAACTTCCAAAAGCAAGTTTTCCGTCCCGCAACATCGCTGCTGCATTCTGTATATATTCATTACCGGGCAGCCCGTCGATTTTGGTATAGGTACGTACATTGCCCGACAGGGGATCGAAACAAGATATCCCGGTATTTGTACTCAGCCACAATTTATTTTTTAGATCACTCAGAATAGCAAAAACATTGTTGATCGGTAATCCATTCCGCTCGTTATACCTTTTGAACGCTTTCTTTTCGGGGAGATAGCGATTTAACCCACCCATATAGGTACCGATCCAAATTTGTCCTTTTCGATCCTCATGAATACTCACGATATCATTTTCGCTAATGGAAAGCGAATCCTTCTTGTCATTTAGAAAGGAGACAAATTTATCAGTCCCCGCTAATTTAAGATTCAATCCATTTGAAGTACCAATCCATAGGTTACCCTTCGAATCCTCCAATAAGGCACGCACCATATTGGAGCTTAATTGTTTCTTAGAAACATCAAATGTCTGAAAAGAGCCTGCTTTTTGGTTTTTACGGAGCACCTGTAACCCACCACCAAAAGTGCCCACCCAGATATCACCATTGCGATCCTCCAGGATGGCATAAACATTATTATTCGCCAGCCCATTGCTATTATTGGGATCGAAACGAAAGTGTTCATACCCTTGCTGCCCCTTCCGTCTTAAATTCAATCCACCATCATAGGTCCCTATCCATAAATTCCCTTCCCTATCCAAACAGATAGACTTCACGTTATTATGGCTTAGGCCATTGAGATTATTCTTGTCGTGCCGTTCGCTAAAAAACGAATTCGTATGGCGATCAAAATAATTCAATCCACCGCCCTCCGTTCCTATAACAAGCTCTCCCATCGCATTTTCAACAAAGGCACTGACCACATTGTAACTTAAACTATTCCGTTTAGATTGATGGGTAAAATTTTGAAAATTAGGTATATCCTTATCATAGATATTGACACCGCCAAAATAGGTTCCAATCCAAATAGACCCTCGCTTGTCCTGAAATATTGGACGAATAGAATTATTACTTAAGCTATTGGGATTTCCATCGTCGGCCTGAATAAAAAGCAATTTTCCATTTTGATAGACATATAGACCATTGAATGTTCCGATCCAAATTTTTCCGTCATCCGTTTTCTTTAAAGACCGTACATCCTGGCTTGCCAAACCGGTATGATTGCTATCTTCTGTTAACGAAGATATTTGGTCTGTATTCTCATTGATAATCCGAATGCCATTATATTTCGTTCCTACCCAAAATACACCTGGACTAACTTCCAATACTGACTGAAACCGTTGGTTAACTTTATTGTCGACCGATTTCTCCTTAAAATAGGTCCGCAGAACTTTTAAGCTATTTCCATCTTTCGATGCTGCCTGCATCAATACAATAGCATCATCGGTACAGAACCAAAGCCGCTTTCTCCGGTCCTCATAAATGGTTCGAAAATTGCGATAATATTCTTTTCCTTGGCTTCTTTCAACGGTAATTTCATTGAAGACTAATTCGGCTTCAAGATGCCGTCCCTCCTTAATCTTATACAAACCTATATTTGTCGCAATCCAGATCTTTCCGTTGGAGTCCTGAAAAATCTGATGCACATTGACATCCATTTTTCCGCTGCTACTTTCAACAGTAGGCAGCGGAATGCGGATAAAATTGTCTGACTCTCGATTATATAAATTCAGGCCGGTCATGGTGCCTATCCAAAGCCGCCTTTTGTTATCTTCCGTAATCGCCTGAATAAAGTTGTGTTCCAAGGAAAGGCTATCTTGGGGATTACTTCGATAAATCGTAAACTTGCGGGCGTCGTATTTATTCAAGCCATCACGCGTACCGATCCACATAAAACCCAAATGATCTTGGGCTATGGCGAAAACACTTCCCTGAGACAAACCTTCGTTGACGTCCAAATGTAAAAAACGGTAGTTTTTTTCCTGTGCATGCAAAACAGAAAGCAAGGCTATCGCACAGCAAAAACAGCGCATAAAAAGACGTACTGGCATCATAAGGTATATAATTGAAATGGAAGATAAAAGTAATCATTCCATTTAATAAACACGAAGAGGAATCACTTTAATCGATCATTTAATTGTTGCTCATAAAGTGATCCTATCGACATTTTTCTATTTTGATTTTCCCAATAACCGGTATTTCTATTTTTCAGCCTTCCAGCTGTTTTCTCACCTTTTACCCCTATCGCAAAGTTTTGTCCGGAAACCCATGGTTTTTGTACGGCAGCACTTTTGACTTTGCAATTCCATAAGACTTGCGTCACTCCGGCCCAGCCATGTCCACTCCCCCAGTTACCTCGATCCTGCACATTAATTTCACCATCCGTTACAATCTCATCGTAGAGCGTTCCAACGGCCCACCGATGGTGCGGACCAATATCTGCATGTGTTCTCTCCGCGCTAGATTGGCTAAAAACGTTCGGGCCAAGTGTCCTTGCGCCCGTTACATAATCATGCCGGCCTTCCGTTGTATAAAGTTCTTTAAATAAATTAAGCTGACCATCGTTATTGAATGAATACCTACGCCCCCCTGTAATCTGAGATTTTCCATCGAGGCATTTTGATGTCGTCACGGTAACTTGTTTGGCAAGAGCCCCAAGACTCACAGCGGCATAACCAAAATAGCGGGCGGTGATATTTCTGACCCAGGCGTTCTCTATTTTATCCATTTCAACAGCTATCCAGCCATGATTTTCGTCCTCATCACTTACAAAATCAGATTCGAAACGTATATTTTCGATTCCAACTTCGCTTATACGCCCCCCAAAGGTGTAAGGAATGACGGACACTTTTCCATACCTTGGATCAATCGCCATCACTAAGGGATTATCAAAAAATACGGAATCGCCTTTAATAGCCAAAATAGTACGTTCAAAATTCAATTTGTATTCTCGCGCTGTCCACTGCTTTGTACCTTCTCTTTTTTCGATTTGATTCATCTGAAGTGCCTCGATCCAGGCATCATTCATTTCATAAGAAAGCAGTATTTGATCACCGCCTTTCAGCATGTTATGCTGATCGACAAGAACATATTGAGCACCGACAGGCAAATAGCCTGCTTTAACAGACTGTTTTCTAGTCAGGTCTTCGGTATAGGTACCCATTCCTGAGATCTTTAATAAACTTCGTTGATGTGAGCCCGTTGCTTTAAGCAAAGTTTGTCCCTCGGCATCCCCCTCACCTCTCAGCACTACACCGCTGGCATGAATTTCCAAGTTTCCAGGTATCTCGTAAATTCCTTTTTTCAACAAAACAGCACCTCTATAACCGCTTTTATCAAGGGGTTTTGCCGATACAGCATCAATTGCTTCCTGGATGAGCTGCTGATCACGACCATCTCCCGAAGGCTTCACTGTAGCAACAACGGGAATATCAGGCAGCTTTTTATCCCCTTGATGATAGCCTACATGACTAAAGTCGGGGATAGTATTTCCCTGTACATCGGGGAAATAGATCAATTGTCCCTCGGGATTTTTCCGGACCAGATCCGATTGAACCTTTCCTGACTGTAGCTCTTCTTGCCGGTGCAATGCTTCCAAAAAATAATAATCCGCATAACTCAACGGTTTATCCACTTCAGTATTGGAAGGTTTCGATCCGGTACTGTGTAATAATATAAAACCTTTATTTTTATTTGGTGCCGACATGTAGCCGTCTATCAGGTTAGACAATATGGTCTGTGCCTTCATCAGATAATCTTTACCCTGATTGCTATAGGTACTTAATTCCAAAAGCCCCGATGCAATTACTGCTGCGGCCGATACATCGCGAGGTTCATTTGGAATCTTGGGCGCATCGAAATCCCAGTAAGGGATCAGATCTTTCGGCATATGGGGGTGCGCGAATAGCCAATGTGCAACTTTTTCAGCTTGCTGTAGATATTTCGGATCTCCCGTTTCTCTGTAACACATGGTATAGCCATACAGTGCCCAGGCTTCGCCGCGGGACCAGGTGGATTCATCGCTCAGACCCTGATGTGTATTTCTGTGCTGCACAGCGCCAGTTTTCGGATTATAATCGATCACGTGATAGGTACTGTAATCGGGTCTGAAATGATTTTTGAGCGTCGTGTTGGCATGGCTCACTGCAATATGATAATAGGTCGAATCTCCTGTTAGCTTGGTTGCTTCAAACAGCAATTCTAAATTAAGCATATTATCAATGATAACCGGAAAATCCCAGCGGTGGCTATTGTGATCCCAAGAACGTATGCAGCCTACTGTTGGATTGAAACGTGTTGCCAGCGTTTTGGCAGCCTGAACAATCACGTCCCGATAGTGTGGATCTGCAGTTAACCGGTAACCATTCCCAACACTACAATAGATCTTAAAGCCCATATCATGGGTCTTTCCGTTAAATTGTTCCGCCTCTATCGACTTTGTTGTTTCAGAAGCCAGATCTTTCCATTTTCGTTTCCCCGATTTTTCATATAAGTACCATAGGACACCAGGGAAAAAACCGCTGGTCCAGTCGCCCCTTTTTACAGCAACCAGTTCATTATTTGAAGAAAGCGTACGTGGAGAAACCAATAATGAATCGCTTTTTTTCAATAGCTGCAATTCCTGATAAAGGAGCTGAGATTGTTGATCGGCGAGGCCCCAGGCTTTTTGCAGCTGCTTTGGACGCTGTGCCTCTGCATAGTGAAAAGTGCACAAAACTCCGATCAAAACAATTGTTTTGGCAAGAGATGGCTTTTTAAAATTCCGAAAGCGCAAAAAGAGGGTATATCTTCGTAAAGACGTAGCATTAACATTCATGTTATCTGTAGGTTTTTAAGGTGAACTGGTTAAATTATTTGATCAGGATACAAGGAAAATCACAACCATATCAGCGGGTTGCGAATGGGCAAATTGCGGATCACCTCATCCTCTTGTGGGTCATGATCGAGGTCGATCCAGAGCTTCAGATAATCTTTATTCTGGAAGGCTTCCGCAGAAAATACAAGTGCCGGATGCGCAATTGGCCACTGCTCCCAATACATGACATCTTTCTGATAAGGCCATTTCTGTTTGTCTGCAATATAGGGAATCATAAAATCGATTCCTTTTTGTATTGTCCGTCCATCGGATAATGTATACTGCCATAAGGGCTTATTGGCCTTGGAAAGAATCTGGCAAATCATGGTCATCGCATCCAGATTGAACAGCGAATAGCCATAAGGTTTAGTACGCTGCAATTCTCTCGGGAAGCTCCCATTGCTCTCCATTTGATTCGGCAAAAATACATGTTCATAGCGATCTGCACACTTATTGAGCAACAGGGTATCTTGTACCAAACTTGAAAATGCGGCAACCTGCATCACCCAGCATGTCCCATGATTATTGGCAGCATTCATCTCGTCCATCCCATATTGATGCGATGTAAGCCAGCGTAAATAGGCCGTAAACCAGCGATGTATAGCATCTTTAGTAGATTGAGGAAAATTCGGATCATTTTCAAATATCTTTACGCCCTGCGCCACTTCCATCAGATGAATGGTATCTATGATACCTATACCGCGCCCCGTAAAACGCCCCTGTATGGCCTGTGCATAAAGAAGATTGGGATTCATCATCGTCTCTGCATCCACAAACCAAGCCTTTAAATGGCGAAGCGCCTGCTGCACATATTTTTTATCCGGATTCAAACGATAGGCTGAGGCCAATGCGCCCACAATTCTGCTGAAGCGGATCATCGCTTTCCGATGTTCGACGAAATTAGCCGGATTGCTCATACCATCACGTTGAATATAGGGGGCAGCCGGATATTTGGGATCGGGCCACCAATAATCGCCTTCGGAATAAAAATCATGCATACCACCGGCACTCCGAGTGGCTCGGGAAGCTGTCACAGTCAATGGTTTCTGCTTCATCGCCCATTTAGACTGCTTTATGATCACGGGACGTAATACTTTGATGATCTCCTGATCAAAAACGCCTTCTTTACTATTTGCCTTCGCTAGTAATGGGAAAATTACAATCCCGAGAAGGCAACTTATAATGCTAACAATTGATTTTGATTTCATTTTCCCCAGGTTTTCGATTACATCGGAACAATACGATACTGCTTACCTTTTTCGGTTTCAAATTGAACTTCGAAAGTTTCTGTCTGATCTAACGTTGGTAATTTTGATGAGTCAGCTATGGTAGACGGCAGCTGCTCCGGCTTATACAATAGGTCATTGTCTATATCAGCTCTTTGATTTGATTCGATACCGACAACTTTGATTGGTAGCGGCGTGCGCAAACGGCAGATGCCTCCAATATTGGATACAATAATTGCTTCGGTCAATCGCTTATTTTCCCAGGCAATATCCACTGTAAAGTTTCCTCTCGCTTTAATCCCTTTAATTTTACCGGCAGACCATTCATCCGGTAAAGCGGGCAATAAATGAACCGCTCCATCATGACTTTGCAGCAGCATCTCTGTGATTCCTGCCGTAGCGCCAAAATTACCGTCAATTTGAAACGGCGGATGAGCATCAAATAGATTCGGATAGGCCCCACCACCGCTCATCTGCGCACGATCCAATTTAGGATCTATAAAATTTAAGGCGTCCTTCAGGATCTTATAGGCATGATTTCCATCCCGAAGCCTTGCCCACCAATTTGTCTTCCAGGCCATCGACCAGCCGGTACTGACGTCGCCTCTTAAAAGTAAAGAACGCTTCGAGGCCGCGGACAAAGTCTTATTTTCTGCAAAACTGATCTGATTGCCCGGATATAACCCAAAGAGATGGGAAATATGCCGATGCTGATCTTTTGGATCATCCCAATCTTTAAACCACTCCTGCAACTGTCCATATTGGCCAACCTGATAAGGATAAAGTTTTTCCTTCGCTTGTTCTAAATCCATTCTAAATTCACGGTCAACCTCCAATATAGTAGATGAGCGAATAACAGCTGTGAAGAGCTCACGAATGATCGCCATATCCATGGTAGAAGCTTTGGTCAATTGATATTCCTTACCTGCTATTTTGACCGTATTTTCAGGTGAAGTGGAAGGATTCGTAATGAGGTATTTGCTTTCAGGATCTGTAATCAGCCATTGTAGCATAAATTGGGCGGCACCTTTCATCAAGGGATAGGCCTTCTCCTTTAAGAAAGTCTTGTCACCCGTAAAACGGTAGTGCTCCCAGAGATGTGTGCTCAACCAAGCCCCTGCCATAGGCCATGCCGACCAACGTGGCATTCCTTTGGGGTCCCAGTCATATCCCCCTGGCGGGGAAGTTTTGGCCCAGAGATCGGAATTATGGTGAACAACCCAACCTTGATTTATATTATAATTTATTGATGCCGTTTTAGCCCCATTGACGGCCAGCTCATTCATAAAATCAAACAAAGGTTGATGACATTCAGCAAGATTGGTATTCTCCGCTAGCCAATAATTCATCTCTGTATTGATATTGGTCGTATAATTACTGCCCCAGGGCGGCTGTACATGATCATTCCAAATACCCTGTAAATTTGCGGGCCTTCCGCCTTGTCTCGAACTGGCAATCAGCAAATATCGCCCAAAATGATAATATAGTGTCAGAAGTCCCAGATCTGCTTTCCCATTGGAAAACTGCATGATACGCTGGTCTGTAGGCAATTTATCATGAGCCGAGCTGCCATTCAGCTCAAAAACAACGCGATTGAATAGCGTCTGATAATCTTTTTGATGACTTGAAGACAAGGTCTGAAAACTCTTTTTTGAGACATTATTCGAAAGATTTCTTGCGAGCAACCGAGCATCTTTCCCCTCCCGGCTCGGTGATTTATCAAAACCGTTAAAACTTGTCGCTTCCGTCAAAAATAAAAGCACCTCATCAGCACCTACGATCTTAAGCTTATCCTGATCTTTTTGAACCCTGCCACCAGTTGTTTTTACCCTCACCTGCATTGCGAAGGTCATCCCTTTTCCGCTAATGCTGTCATACACCACTTGCTGGGGTTCATAATCTCTATTCGCCACAAAACTGGGGGCTTTTCCAACAAGGACCAGCTGATTATCGCCCTCAGCCGAAACATGATAATTAAGCTTACTGGTCAGGGAAAGATCCAATGTAATTGATTTTTTCCGGTCTGCTTTCAACCGAACAACCAAGGCTTTATCGGGAAAGCTGATAAAACTCTCCCGTTGATAGTGAACCCCTTCATAGGAATAGCTGACCAGGTTAGTCGCCCGCTCGAGATCCAGCTCCCTTGTATAATCTTTGACCTTTTTTTCATCTTGATGAAAATCCAGCCAGAGATCTCCCATGGGCAGATAGCGCGCCGAATATGGTCCTTGCATTTTCTTCCAGAGAACTGCCGCATCGTCATACTTTCCGGCAAAAATAGCTTCGCGCACCTGAGGTAGGATCTGAGGGCCGTTTGGATTATTGCCCGCATCGGGTTCACCCGACCACAAGGTATTATCATTAATCTGGAACCTATCTTTACGCACCCCGCCAAAGACCATTGCTCCTGTTGTACCATTACCGAGCGGCAGCGCCTCTTCCCAAAGCGAAGCCGGCTGATTATACCAAAGTTTAAGCTGCTGCGAATTGCTTTGTGCACGGCAGGGAGAAATCGTCCCTAGTACGCCAAGCAGTAAAAAGAGGTTCAAATGATTAGTTACTTTTAACATCTTGTACTTATTTTTCTATTGTTAACAAGGTACTTACAGCCCCTTCCATCCGACCGGATACCACAGCCCTTCCCGAAGGCAGCTGAAGTTTAATCAGTGCACGGCCATTATACGCCTGTACTTTTTTCGATCCCGTAGAAGTCCCTTGATCGACGATCAACTGACCATCGCCGGTTGAACCGAAAAAGATCCAATCTTTCGCATCTAGACAAGGGGTATTCGTTTCATCGACAATCTGAGCCTGTACAGTGACCATGTCACCTTCGGCAGCAATCTTCTCGACAAGCAGTTTTGCCGGTTTACCCCATTTTTTTGTCTGATATTGCTGTTCAATTTCATCCACGAGAATTTCCCGGCCATTTTTCGCAATAGCTTTAATCTGATTGCTTCCTTCTTTCAATTCCACCATCCACCTTAAGCCGGCTGCGGGAAAATCTTGGCTATTTCTTTTCTTTACTCCCTGACTTTCTCCATTGACAAAAAGCTCAACCTCCTTTGCATTGGAATACACCTTGATCATTTTTGACTCCTCCTTTTCACCCCAACGAATCGGCCAGCTATGGCCATAAATATGCAGCATTGGCTTTTGCGTCCAATACGACTGGAACACGTAGTAAGATTCTTTTTTGGTAAAATCCCGCTCTACAACGCCCTTTTGATTGACATAGGGCACAGGATTGTCAGGCCGCACCGGAGTTGAAAAATCTTTAAATGGCCAATAGGCAGTTCCTGTGAGCCAAGGCATGGTTTCCTGTTCTTTTAAGTGCCAATCGATGAGATTACAGATGTAGCTCTCACTCCAATCCCCATCCTTGGAAACCCGGGCCGCACCACCAATGAGTGATGCATCACCAGCCCGCTCATCTGTCGTACCGTCACCTTTGATTTTCGCTAAAGCACGATCAGGATCCTCGGCATGTCTTCTCGCATGGCTATCTCCGCCCCATTCCACATGAAGAAAATGTTTTACCTTTTTCATTTCTTCTTCCGAAGCTGTTTTATAATCAGTGTAAACACCCCTGTACCAACCCGCCCAAATGGATGGCGAATAAATATCAACAATGTCTTTACAGAAATCACAGCGCCGTATCGCTGTTTTTCTACTGGGATCCAATTGATGAGATAACATATTGAGTTCGCTCATAAACCCTCTGATCTTCGCTTGATCAAATTCCGCAAAATCCCCAGGCCAGTCATTTTCGTTACCAAGCCCCCAGATAATGACCGATGGATGGTTGTAATGCTGTTCAATCATATTGGTCAGCATCCGTTTTCCCTGACGCTGATAGACTTCACCTCCTAGACCACCTCTGCACCATGGAATCTCTTCCCAAACTAAAATGCCGAGACTATCACAAGCCTCAAGCACTTTACGGCTCTGCTGATAATGTCCCAAACGTATAAAGTTCACCCCCATCTCTTTCATTAAGGTCATCTCTTGCAGGATTTGTTCATCGGTCATGGCGGCAGCCACACCGGCATGATCTTCATGACGGTGCGTACCACGAAGCAAAAGCCTTTTGCCGTTCAGTAGAAAAGGACCTTTTTCTTTAAACTCTACATGTCTAAAACCAAATACGCTCTCCTCTTTGAATGCTTGTCCATTGCTTTTGATCGTGGTCACTAAACGGTATAACGCAGGCTGGGCTGGGCTCCAAAGCTGCGGCTTCTTTACCAGGAATTGTCCAAATTCAAGATCTATCGCCCCTTTATGCACTTGTGGCTTCTGGCTTTGCACCATTCTTCCCGCAGGGTCATAGAGCTGTGTTTCGACTTCAAAATTTGTCTGCGTTGAAAATGGCATCAGTCGTCCACGAACATTGACCACTCCCTGCTTACCATCGGCTCCGACTTTCGCATCGACAAATACACGTTCCAAGGCCGTCTGCGGAACATATTTCAGGTTTAGGTGCCTATAAATACCCCCATAGACATTAAAATCAGACAGATCAGAAGGGATCATTTCTAAATCACGTGAATTATCAACACGAATTGAAAGCGGAATTCTACCCTTAAATTGTTTTTTAAAAACATCTGTTTTTTTAAAGTTCTCAACCGCATCCGTGATGTCCACGGTCCATTCGTCATAGCCGCCGATATGCTCGCCAACTTTAACCGTATGAATATAAACAGCTGTCTTTTGACCCGCCCCTTCAAAATGAAGCAGGGTACGGCCATCTAAATAAGGATTTTCTATAGCCAGTGATTTTCTATACCAACTTGGCCCCTGGTAATAATTTACAGCAGGATCCACCGCATCTAGGGCATTATAACAATGTGGCAGATCTACCTGCTGCCATAAGGGAACGGACTCGGGATTACCGGCTCCCACAGGTCTCACAGCTTCCCAAATTCCACCAAGATCGCTCTTTAAAAAATCCCAACCTTGGTCAATCCGCTTGATTTCTTGAGCTTGGAGCTGAAAAGATCCAAAGGCCAACAATAATGCAACTATTTTATTCAATCTACTTTTCTTCATTATGCTATTTGAGTATCTGCTTTCCATCTTATCGGCCTTACTCGTCCAGAGCTCCGGTTTTCATTTTCTTTGCTCCTGACGGTGTATTCCCCTTAAATTTCCCAGCTATTTCGACCTTAATCACGGTGGCAACGGCATCAATTGCCTGTTCTGGTAAGCTGACCCTGATTCCAGCAGCATTCGATTTAACCTTTAACGCCCGGCTATCAGCCAGAAGACTGGCTTTTAACACTTTGTTTGTAACCGGAAGTTCAACTATTCCATTTTTCGGCCAGTCAAATACGGATATATATAAATAAGTCCGGTTTGCATCTTCCTTCATGGTACATCTCCCCCATTCAAATGGTTGTAAAGGACTGCTCTTGGTCGCATAGATGGCTTCACTATTTGTTTTCATCCATTTACCAATGACAGCCAAACGCTCTATACTTTCCTGCGGAAATGATCCGTCTGGTTTTGGACCAACGTTCAATAAATAGTTCCCACCTTTGGAAGCGATGTCAACAAGATTGCGGATTAAAGTCTCCGCTGACTTCCATTTCTGATCGGATGTACGATAGCCCCAGGTACCATTCATCGTCATACAGGTTTCCCAGTGTTTACCTTCAAGTTCACTCCAATCCGGAATTTTCTGCTCGGGTGTTTTTGTATCGCCCGGAAAATTAGGCCGCTTCAATCGATCATTGGTAATAATATTTGGCTGCAAGGCCAATTGTTCCTGAAGCATATTTGCCGCTTCATCGGTCATATTTGTGGGTGTATCCCACCACAATACGGCAATATCGCCATAGTTACTTAGCAATTCTTTGACCTGCGGCACCGATACGTTTTTGATATAATCGTTGAAACTGGCTGTTTCTTGTTTTGGATCCCAATGACCATGATGTGCTAAGGTGTAGGCATCAATATTCGTTGAATCTGGATTAGGCCAACCTTCCCGCATTAATTTACGGGCAGCAGATCCGCCGGGATTATTCCAATCCTGTGCCTGTGAGTAATAAAAGCCGAGTTTAACACCATATTTTCGGCAGGCTTCCGCCAAAGGTTTCAGCACGTCCTTTCCGTAAGGAGTAGCATCCACCATGTTCCACTTGCTCGCTTTTGTTTCGAACAGCGCAAAACCATCGTGGTGTTTGGCGGTGATAATCAAATATTTCATCCCGGCATCTTTGGCCATGCGTACCCATTCATCTGGATTATAGGCTGTGGGATTAAATTTTTGGGCCATGGCCTGATACTCATCAACCGGAATTTTAGATCGGTTCATGATCCATTCTGCTCCGCCGCGTGCTTGTTCGTGCCCGCTATAAACACCGCCAAACTGGGCATAGACCCCCCAATGGATAAACATGCCAAATCGAGCCTCCTCCCACCATTTCATGCGTACACTATCGGGCATGCGACTTACTTGCGCATACAATCCCCCCTTACTCATTCCCATGATGAGGACAAGTGCCAGCAACATTTTATATATAGCTTTCATACCTGAATTTTTCACAGTCCTTAATTTAGAAACCTGGTGTTTGCTTAAAATTGTCATTACCTAAACTTTTGGCCATATCTACCTCAGACTGAGGCACAGGCCATAACGTATCTCTTGCCATAAATAATCTTGACGCACCATCTGGATCCTTGATTTTATCCATCACCTCTTTGATCAGTCCCCAACGTTTTAAATCAAAATAACGCTGTCCCTCCAAAGCCAGTTCAATCCGACGTTCATGACGGATAATATCGCGAAATTCACTTTTTGTCAATGCGTTACCAAACTGCAATAAAGGCATTTTTACATCAGCTCTAGATCGTACTTTATTCAATGCATCGACAGCTGTTTGGTCGGGGCCGACACTTTCATTCTTTGCCTCCGCATACATCAATAAAATATCGGCATAACGTAAGAACACCCAATCTTGATCACTCTGTGTGGCATAACTTGTCGGCCATTTCGTTTCGTTGATATATTTTCTAGGTAAAAAACCACCCAATACGCCCTCAGCGACAGGATCGAAGGCGGAAGATGCGGTAGTTCCGCGCCAAACACCACGGTACATAATCGTCGATTTTAGACGGGGATCTCTGTTTTCATAAGGGTTTTTAGCATCGTAAACTGTCGATTCTTTAATATCCTTCCCATCGATGGCATAATATGAATCCACCAGATAACCCAACGGCTGTATCGTTTTTAGATACGAATACATCATATCTGCCGGGCTATACATATTGGGAGGTAAGAATCGGGCTGAAAACATGATTTCGGGATTACTATTTTGCCCAGGCTTTCTGAACAGATCACGGTATCCACCCTGATAGATCGAAAACTTGTTTTCATCTATAATAATTTTAGCTGTTGCTGCCGCCTCCGCCCATTTTTTCGAAGTCAATAATACCTTTGTTTTGTACCCCAATGCAGATCCTCTTACAGCATGTCCCTTATACCCTGTATTTGGCAGTTTTTCGCTTGCATAATCCAAATCTGCTAAAATCGCCTCCACAACGTTAGATTTGGGTGTTCTTGGCAGCCGAATACTTTCATCGTCCATTCCTAGAGGCTCCAAAGTCAAGGGTACATCACCGTACAGATTGGTCAATAGAAAATAGTAATGGGCGCGGATAAAACGAGCCTCCGCTTTATACCGGTCACGGTCTTGCTGGCTCATGCTTGCAATACGGTCGATATTGGCAATCAATTTATTGCATGCTGCAATAGCCTGATATGAAATCTCATACCCCTCAGATTGCATCCCGCCTGTTGTCGAGGAGATGCCTGACCGCGAGATAATATTGAAATTATTTGATGTACTGGACACAAAGGCATCGTCTGAAAGTCCATCCCAAAACATACTAGCTCCGCCCCATCCACCACGCGCATTGGATGACGATGTCGAATTGTATCCCCGACAGAGGAATTCATAACAACCTGATAAGGCCAAATCAGCATCAGCCTGCGTTTTCCAAAAGTTTGATTCAGAAATTTTATCTGTTGGATTTTTATTTAAAAAATCTTTTGTACAGCTTCCTAAGGTCGCTAGCGCTGCCAAACTCAGATATAGATATGTCTTTTTTACTTTATTTTTCATCTGTAAATATTTTTTTGTTACCCGATATTAGAAGGTGATATTGGCTCCAAACGCAAACACTTTATTCTGAGGATGAGTCACATAACGACCAGATGTTGCACCACCACTTGAAGACACTCCCCGTTCAGGATCTAAACCCGGAAACTTGGAGAACGTCAACAGGTTGTCTGCAGCAAAATAGATCCGAAGGCCCGAAATACCAGCTTTGGACAAGCTATTCTGTGGAATAGAATAGCCTACCTGAATGTTTTTAAGACGCAAGAACGATCCGTCCTTTAAAAAGAAAGTGGATGCAGTCCTTACATTGTTTGCGGCAGGGGTATTTTCAGCACCAACGATGGGTAGCGATGCATTGGGGTTCTCTGGAGTCCAGGCGTCCATCCAATCGCGCGTAAATGTGCCCCCCTGTCTGAATGGTACTATTCCCCATTCACTCACAAATATTTTTTGTCCCTGGGATCCGAAGAAAAAGGCCGTAAAATCAAAGTTCTTCCATACTGCCGTCGCATTAAACGAGTAATCGAAATCTGGATAGGCTCCCGACGCAACAACACGATCGTTGTTGTCCACAACTTTATCTCCATTCACATCGGCAAATTTTAGGTAGCCCGGCTGAGCAGGAATCTGCTGCACCGGCGAAGCTGCCACCTCTTCTTTGGAACGGAATATTCCCGTATTTTCCAAAAGATAAAAACTTCCATAAGGCAAGCCTTCTCGAATAATGGTATTACCAGAGATACGCTCCGCACCATATTTCATGACTTTGTTGCGATTGGCCTGAATATTCCCGTTGAGGGTCAGGGATACCTCTCCAATTTTATCGCGATATTGAAGACCTAGCTCAATACCTCTATTGCGCAATTCACCATAATTTACGGTTGGTGCTGTCAGACCAATATAAGACGGGAAAGCCGTGGAAGCGGATAAAATATCAGAAGTTACCTTGTTATACCAATCGAAAGAAGCTGTCAATTTGTTGTTCCAGAAACCGATATCCACACCAAAATCCAGGACTTTGGTACTTTCCCACTTGATCCGCTCATTGGCCATTGCTACCTGACGAGCCCCCTGTTGGAGCGTTTCATCAAAAGGGTAAGCGAAAGAAGAGTTGTAAACAATTTGGTACGGATAATTACCAATATTCTGATTACCTAGGGTTCCAATTGAAGCTCTCAATTTTAATTCGTTAACGACCTCTTTCATTTTTGCTCCATAAAAAGCTTCATCCGAGACTTTCCAACCTCCAGATATGGAAGGGAAAAATGCCCATTTTCTATTTTCAGGGAAACGTGAAGATGCGTCATAACGTGCATTACCTTCCAGGAGATACTTGCCTTTGTAGTCATAGTTTAAGCGACCATAATAAGACCTTAATGACCATTCATTGGTTACGCCGCTATTCGACTGTTGTCCGGCTCCGCCACCATCAAGCTCAAGCAAGTCATTATTGGGAAATTGCAACCTACTTCCAAACAATTTTTGCGTTTTATTATATTCGGCCTGTGTTCCTGCCAGTACTTTGATGTTGTGATTTCCGAAGGACTTATCGTAGGTCAGTTGGGTATACCCGACCGGATATACATTATTGTCGTCCGTTACCTCAAGCCCCTGTCCGCCGACATCAAGTTGTCTGGCGGGCAGATCATCAGGTTTGGCAAACCACATATACTGGTTAATCACAGGTTTATTAGTATAGTTTTTTGTAAAACCATACGTTAACCCACCGCTTGTCTTCCAATCCAGTCCATCCAATATTTTCACATTTAGGAAGATATTGCCCTGCATAAAATAATTGTTCAGTCTGGTGAATGCATTTTCAGCGACTGCAACCGGGTTTTTATTTGGCGATTGAAAAGGATATGCCCTAGAAGTATAACGACCACTACCGTCTGGTAATACAGGTCCATATAATGGCGATTGACTAATTGTAGACAAAAATTGATCTTCACTACCGTTTCTAGGATATTTTCGATCGCCATAATTCAGGGTGATACTTGACCCAAAACTGATCCGATCGTTTATTTTAGAACCTAGATTTAGCTGCAGATTATACTTTTTAAAGGAAGTTCCGATCATAATATCAGGTTGATTTACATAGCCTAATATGACGTTGTAATTTGTTCCTCCGGCACCACCACTTAAGCTTAAATTGTGCGTTTGCACGGGGACGGTTCTAAATACAGCATCTAACCAGTTAAAATCAGGATATAGTCTTTTATCTGTTGCGTTTTTGTAGGCATCAATCATCTCCTGGCTAAAAGAAGCATTTGGATTGGTAACACCCGAGTTTTTATTTGCCTGATTATAAAGGTTCATATAATCCACGGAATTATAGACTAGATCTGGAAGAGCAGAGGCTTTGGTAATTCCCACATTGTAATCATAACTAAGCTGTGTCTTTCCTGCCTTGCCCTGCTTTGTCGTCACGAGGATCACACCATTTGCAGCTCTTGCTCCATAAATAGCGGCTGAGGCAGCATCTTTCAATACCGTTATATTCTCGATTGCCTGGGGGTTCAGATTTTCCAAACTTCCCGGAATACCGTCCACAATAACCAACGGCGCAGAAGAAGCCCCGTACGATCCCAATCCGCGGACCTGTAGGTTCACATTTTCATTACCCGCTTCTCCTGATCCCTGGGTAACACGAAGTCCGGGCATGCGGCCTTGAAGCAATTGTGTGGGATTCGTGGCGATACGCTTGTTGAGGACCTTTCCATCGACGGCAGCAACAGCGCCTGTTAAATTACTTTTTTTCTGGGTACCGTAGCCTACGACGACCACTTCGTCAATCAGACTACTGGACTCTTGCAATACAAGGTTAATATGATCCTTCTTATCGACAGCAACCTCAGCTTTCTCTCTACCCACCAAAGAGAAGATCAGCACATCAACGTCCCGTGCAAGAATCTGATAATTGCCGGCCCCGTCGGTTACCGTTCCGGTTTTCACCCCTTTTATCTGTACTGTGACCCCTGCAAGAGGCTCTCCTCCCGGAGAGGTTACTTTTCCGGATATTTTCAATTGCGATTGCGCGAACACGGCTGGTGCCGACATACTCATCAACGAAAATAAAAGTAACCCCTTGCCGACCGTTTTGGTTATCGGTGTTATCATATTGTTTTGGTTTATTTGGTTATTTAACGAAGTAAATGAACTCAAATATCAAAAATCGTGAACAGCAAAAGGAGGATTTTTTGTTCAAATAGGTGGAAAAAATAGCTTCCTTCCTGATTTTCAACACGATTAAATGGTTTTTAAAAAAAATAGAAACAGTCCACTTGGTTTCTCCTAATTTTTCTTCAAGCCAACTACCAATTCAGCTCCAAAATAAGGTGAAGATCTGAGGAACTTGCGAGAGCCCCCTACCGCCCGGAAGATTATCAATTCTGCAATAAAATCGATATATTGTCCCCAAATCAAATTAAAAGTGAGGGAGTCGATGACAACAAAAAAATATAGTAACGTCTATATCTTTTGGTTTTGCACCATTTTATTTGTTTTGCTGCACAAAGGCTATTGTCAGACAATCATACCTACGGGAACACCTTTTGTAAAACAATACAAAAAAGGCCAGTATAAAGCGGGAAATCAGAACTGGTCATTGGCAGTAGATAAAGATGGGCGTATTTATAGCGCAAATACCGAAGGCCTGCTGCAATTTGACGGACAATACTGGCGTATCTTTCCGCTTCCAAATCATTCAACAGTCCGGAGTGTTGCAATTGGTAAAGATGGGAAGATCTATACGGGCGGAAGAGGAGAATTTGGTTATTGGACTTCGAAGTCTTTTGGCAACTTGACCTATCATAGTCTCTCCAAGCTGGTACAGGACAAAACCTATTTTCCGAATGAAGAGATCTGGAAAATCATTGTTGAGGACCAAAGGGTGTTTTTTCACACATTTTCTAAATCTTATATTTGGGAAAACAATACGATAAGGCCACTAACGGCAAAGGGTGAACCTTTTTTATTTCCACATCAGCTCAACGATAAGTTATTTTTTGAACAGTTACCGAGTGGTCTGCATGAATTCAAACAAGGCAAATTAATTCCTGTAAAAGGAAAAGACGTCTTGAAAGATAAAAATGTGCTCGCCCTATTGCCTTTCGATGCAAATACTTCGCTTATTGCGACCTCGCGAAATGGTCTTTATTTGATGAAAGCTGATGGAACAATAACGCCATGGTCTGTTCCCGCAAACCAGCTATTAAGCCAATCCCAGATAAACAATGGCATCTACCTATATGATGGACAATATGCTTTTGGTACAATCCAAAATGGTGTCATTGTCATCAACAAAAATGGCCAAGTCATTCAGCATATCAATAAAAACAATGGGCTCCAAAACAACACTGTGCTCAGTATTGTCAAAGACAATCAAAAAAATATCTGGGTGGGATTGGATAATGGCATCGACCGCATTGAAATCAATTCTCCCCTATCATTTTATACTGATTTTGTTGGAAAAATTGGTACAGTTTATACATCGATTATCTATCAGGGAAAAATCTATCTTGGAACCAACAAGGGGCTGTTTTCGAGCGAATGGAAGGGATTAAACAGTTATAATTCATTAAATTTCTCTCAAATTCCCAATTCAAACGGTCAAGTTTGGACCTTAGCAATATTTGGGGATGAATTAATCTGTGGGCATAATGATGGGACCTTCAAACTGGTTAATGGCCAACTCGAGAAGATTTCGCAGATCACTGGTGGATGGATTTTCAAACCTATATTTGGCACAAAAAATATACTTCAAGGGAACTACACGGGGCTATCGAAATTTACCTTCGATGGTATACACTTGCAGTTTGTCCAGCAATTCGCCGGTATCAAGGAGCCAGTTCGATTTTTGGCACAAAAAGATAACCATTCTTTTTGGATCGGAGATTGGGGACAAATACAACTGCTCGGATTCGATCCAAGTTTTCAAGAGGTTAACATTTTATTTTCTTCCAAACAGGACAGCATCGCCTCAAAAAGACAATTTACAGGAATTTACACCTTAGAAAATAATCTTGTATTCGCGACCGATAGTGGGTTTCTTCAATTCGACAATATTGTAAAAAAATTCAGTTATGCGGACGAATTAAACACCGCATTAGGTACTTATAAAAATTCAAATAAGGTCATACCGATCAATACAAACAGCTACTGGTTCATTCAGAAAACCAAAATTGCGAAGGTAGATTTTGACAGTAAGGGCAAGTTGCACATTGACTCCAATCTACTCAGTCCCTTACAGGACCGAATGATGAATAACTATGAAAACATCCTTCCTATTGAAAATCAATACTATCTCATTGGTTTGGATGATGGATTTGCGATCTATCGTCATTCCGATAAATCAAAAAAACATACGTTGCCACTTCCGCAAATATCACAACTCGTCAACTTGACAACCGGGCAGTCTATCATTCCAGATTCTGCTTTTAAATTATCGTCGTCAGACAATAACCTTAGAATCAGTTTTTCATGCCCGTACTATTCATCCTCACCGCTTCAATATCAATATTATCTCGAAGGTTACTCAGACAATTGGTCTGAATGGAGCGAAATTGCCTATCAAGATTTCACCAATCTGCCCTATGGAAAATTTCAGATCAAAATAAGAGCGAAGGACAACACTGGGCTGATTTCAGAAGTCCAAACATTTTCCTTTACCATTCGGTATCCATGGTACCTCTCCTGGTGGGCAAAGGCATTTTATGCACTGGCTATGCTAGCGCTCATTTATTTAGCTTATAAGCTTAATCTTCAACGGGAACGCAAGCGTCAATTCCAGATACGTCGAAAATGGCTGGAAGAAAAGAAGATTGCTCTGGAACGGGAAAACGAACAAAAAGAAAAAGACTGGATCAAGCTTAAAAACCAGCAATTGGAAGACCAGCTTCAGTTAAAGAACAAAGAGTTGGCTAATGCAGCACTCAATATCGTTTACAAAAATGAGATGTTGAACAACCTGCACGACGAGCTCAAACAGCTCAAGGACGCTGAGGGAAACAAACTGAGTTCGGATGAACTGAAAAAAATCAATAAACTCATAGACGATGCGCATAATGACGATCGTGACTGGCATATATTTGAAAGAAGTTTTAACGAATCGCATGAGAATTTCTTCAAGAAATTGAAACAAGAATTTCCTGATCTAGTCCCCAATGATCTAAAACTATGTGCCTATTTAAGGCTTAATATGTCAAGTAAAGAAATCGCGTCATTGCTTAATATCAGTACCCGCGGTGTCGAGATCAGACGCTATCGGTTACGCAAGAAACTAGGCCTCCCAACAGACAAAAACCTCTCCGAATTTCTGATGGAACGTTAAATTCCTCCTGTAAACACTACATCATTACCACACACGAGCTTTAGTGTATAAAACACACTAAAGCTCGTGTTATTTCATGAAAAACTCCAATATAAAAAACTAGTGATCAAAATAATAGCATAAAAACAAAATAGGTTTGAGCAGGCAGAAATTTTGTGTAGTAGTGATGTGCAAATGTTAAATTTTGGCAAAGTTGTACTACATCAACATATTTGCTTCAGGGAAATAACCAAAGCATTTTAAACAAACACCAAAAATTTACGATATGAGGAATCTATCCGCATTATTTTTGACATCCATGGTCGTCTCGGTTGCCTATGGACAAACTTCTATACAAGGAGTGGTCAAAGATGGCTCAAGCATGATATCCATGCCTGGGGTCACCATTAGCATCAAAGGGAAAGCAGTATCTACAAAAACCGACGCAACGGGGAAATTTCAAATCAACGCCTCTCCTACCGATTCACTGGTATTTAACTTTCTAGGATATCGCACACAAACCGTATACATTGGCAATCAAACGCAACTCAATGTATTTCTAGAGAATCAAAATCAAGCATTGGAAGAGGTCGTGGTCATCGGTTACGGTACGCAAAAGAAAGCAGATCTAACGGGATCGATCAGCTCATTGAAATCATCCGATATCACAAAACAGCCAGCAATGTCTGCTATGCAGTCGATCCAAGGTAAAGCTGCGGGTCTAAATATTATTGCGAACGAGGCTCCGGGGTCATCGCCTAATGTAGTCATTCGCGGATTAGGAACAGCTTTGTCAGGGCGGAATCCACTCTATATTGTCGACGGGATCGCACAGACGGACATCAATAATATCAATCCATCAGACATTGAGTCCATGGATGTCTTAAAAGATGCATCTTCGGCCTCTATTTATGGTCTTCGGGCAGCAAATGGGGTTATTATCGTGACCACGAAGAAAGGTAAAGCAGGTACAGTAAATATCAATTATGAAAGTTATGCAGGCATAAAAAATGTCCTCAATCGCGTAAAAATGGCCAACGCTGACCAGTTTAGAATATTTGCGAATGAATATCTGACCTCGACCAACGGATCTTATCGTCTAGCAGAGAAACAAAAATATGATACAGACTGGTATGACGAATTATTGCGCACGGGTTCCGTATTCAATAATGCTGTGAATATTTCTGGCGGAACCGAGAAAGTGGATTACTTTGTATCAGCAAACAATTATACCGAAAATGGTATTCTTGACGGCTCTAAATTTGTCAGAAATACGATACGCAATAACAATGTTTATAAATTTTTAAATAATCGCCTGAAGTTCAGCCAAAATTTAAATCTTACATTAACAAATGCAACCCCCAAGCCTTATAGTGCATTCACTACTGCTTACCGTCAATCGCCACTTGCTCCTGTTATGTTTGATAATGGCCGTTATGGTCTTGGCCGAGTAAATACAACAACCGGTGTTGCAGGTATTGAGGCAGCTCCAGGACAAGCAATTGGAAACCTAAATTCCATTGGAAACCCAGTATATGAGGTTTTACGTCAAAATGAAAGAACAAATACGCTACGCTTACAGGGAAGTTTTGAGGGAGAATTCAAAATAACTGATTATTTAAAAATCAATTCGCGTATTGGCGGGAATAAATTCTATTCGAAACAACGAATTTTCAATAATGTGAAGGATCAATGGTTAAATGCAAACACTTTATTGGATGAATCGAGGTTCATCGCATTAAAAGAGGCAAATCCTAAAGCAATTGATTATGTCGACAATAGTTTAAAATATGAAAATCTTGAACAATTTCGCTGGTCATTTGAAAATTTCTTAACCTTCAACAAAAGTTTTGACAAACATCATATTGAAGCTGTCGTAGGGATGTCACGGGAGAAATATGATATTAATAGCATGAATAGCCAAACTGGCTATAACGTACCTGAACAAGAGCAGTATTGGAATATTAACTTAGCCAAGGGTACTAATGATTATGGTATTGTCTCTTTACAAACCTATTACACACCAAGGGCATTAGCGTCCTATTTTGGTCGACTACAATACAATTACGATAGTAAATACTATTTGACAGCTACTTTACGCCGAGACGGATCAAGCGTATTTCGTAATACTGGAAAATACTGGGGAACATTCCCTTCTGTTGGATTAGGATGGACAGTAACGAACGAAAATTTCATGAAGGATGCCACCTGGATCAATCTATTGAAAGTTCGCGGAAACTGGGGTAAATTAGGAAATCAAGATATTCCATTGAATGTTTCCACGATCTTATCAAGTCCTGAGAGCTCGAACTACAACTATGTGCTCGGCCCTGAACAGAATATGGTCTACGGAAGTGCAAAGGGCACACCTGCGGTGAATTTGACCTGGGAAGTAACGAAAGAGACAGGCGCTGGCTTAGACTTTGCGTTTTTAAACAATCAGCTTTCAGGATCTATTGACTACTATCATAAGCTAAACACGAATACGATTCTGGATGTAACACCGATCTATTCTTCACCAGACGAGAAAAATTATTATGCCCATGGAGCTAAAATATTGAACCAAGGTGTCGAAATTGCACTAAACTGGAATAAAAATATAAATCCAGATTTTAGCTATACAGTCGGGCTAAATTACGCTTACAATAAAAACAAGGTAACCGAAGTCGTCAATACATTCGATGGTGCAACTGGCGGAAGTTTAAATAATGGCGAAATCACCAAACAGCTACGTGTCGGACAACCGATCTATGGCTGGTGGATGTTTGAAGCTAATGGTGTATATCAAGATGATGCGGATGTTGCAAATACACCAGCATTTGGAACAGCTAAACCTGGTTACCTAAAATACAAAGACCAAAATGGCGATGGCGTAATCGATACAAGAGATAAAAAGTTCTTCGGTTCATTTCTCCCAAGTTCTACCTACGGTATTAATATTGGGGTCAATTATAAAATGATCGATTTCAATGTTTCGGGTTACGGTGTTGCTGGCAACAAAGTATATAATGGTTTAAATAGCGTACGCTCCAACGCTGGTGAAAATATTGCGTTATCTACTTTTGAAAATCGCTGGACTGGCGCAGGTTCAACCAATGAACATCCTGGTGCGGAAAGAGCGTATTGGGCTTCGAGTTATTTTCTTGAATCGGGGGCTTACTTCCGTATCAACAACATAACCCTTGGATATACTTTCAACAATCTTTATAGTTCAAAGTCTAAGCTGCGACTATATGTGACTGCACAAAATCCATTTATGTTCACAAATTACAGCGGTTTCTCTCCTGAACTTGCGGGAGATGGCAGTCCAAATTTAACATCTGGTATTGAGCTTTCAGCTTATCCGACAACACGTAATTTCTTATTTGGGCTTAACATGCAATTTTAATCACCTTAGTTTTGAAAACAATGAAAATTAACAAACTCTATATAGCGCTCTTACTTACTGCAGGAATTGCAATGCAGAGCTGTAAAGACAATAAATTCCTGGATGTACCGTCAAAGGAACTGGTTGAAGCCGAGGATAGCGAAGAAATTTACACCCCAGAACAATACGTCAATGGGATTTACGGTATGTTTACCGACTGGGATTATTCCTTCTCTTACATTGGTATTACCGATATGCTTTCGGATAATGCCGACAAGGGAAGCTCCGAAACAGACGCTGGCGGCGATAAACTAAGTCTAGACAATTTAACGTATACTTCCACTACCGGTTCTTTTGAATCAATGTGGACACGCTGGTACAAGTCAATTGGCCGCGCGACAAGAGCCATAGAATATACCGAAAAGTACGGTTTAACAGATGAAACCTATAAGAATAGACTGATTGCTGAAGCTCGTTTTTTACGTGCCCTCAATTACTTTTATCTTGTGCGCGGCTGGGGCGACGTTCCGATTCAAGAACGAGATTATATAAAGAGAGAACCCGCGGCTGAAGTTTATGCCTATATTGAAGCTGATCTACAGTTCGCTATTAACAACTTGCCTGTCAAATCCGCCTATGCGGCAAAAGATTTAGGTAGGGCAACTAAAGGCGCCGCGCAAGGGCTGCTATCGAAGGTATATTTATACCAAAACAAATGGCAACAAGCGGCTGATATGGCAAAAACTGTCATCACATCTGGTGGCTACAGTCTTGAACCGGATTATGCAACAATTTGGCGATTAGCGGGAGAAAATGGCCCTGAATCACTATTTGAATGGCAAGCTCGCGGTACTTCCATTGCGCACGGTATTCAACAGTACAGTCAAGTACAGGCACCTCGTGGGGGAGCGGTCAATTTAGGCTGGGGTTTTAATATTCCAAGTCAAAACTTATTGGATGCCTTTAATGCCGAAAAAGATAATATCCGTCGCGATGCAACGATTATTTTCAGAGGTGAGACCCTCTACGATGGCCGTCTGATTGACAATGGTGTAGAAAATCCGATGTACAATGAAAAAGCGTATTCGTCTGCCAATGGAGGCGCCGCAGATGGCGATAAAAATGTACGTTATCTCCGTCTGGGTGAAATTTACCTTATCCTTGCCGAAGCAGCAAATGAGGTTGGCAATAGCAACGAAGCGCTAAATGCATTGAATACTGTCCGTACACGGGTAAAGCTAGCCAACGTAACGACAACAGACCAAGCACAGCTCCGTCAACTGATCTGGAAAGAAAGAAGGCTTGAATTGGCTTTCGAGCATGACCGCTGGTTTGATTTAGTACGCACTAAACAGGCAAAAACAGCCATGGCTGCAAATGGAAAGACGTTTCAGGATAAAATGTTGCTCTTCCCAATTCCGGAAAAACAACGTATCCAAACGCCAGAAATGACGCAAAATACCGGTTGGTAATTATATAAGTAAAGATAACTCCGTTTAAACGGCCTTTGGCCGTTTGAACATTTTTTCAAGAATTAAAGCATATATCCATGAGAAAACGAATAGCATATCCGACCCTTACCGGTATAGCTTTGGCGCTTATTCTCAGCAGTTCGTGCCAAAATGCGAATACTAGTAGCCCAGACAATCCCTCAAAAATCGATTCAGCAGATGGAAACAAGATCAATGAAGATTCGCTATTAAACAATATTCAACAGCATACATTTCAATATTTTTGGGAAGGTGCCGAGCCAACTTCTGGTCTCGCAAGGGAACGCATCCATATGGATGGTGTCTACCCCCAAAATGACCGTAATGTCGTGACCATAGGTGGTAGTGGCTTTGGACTCATGGGGATGATTGTTGCTATGGAACGCGGGTTTATCACCCAAGAACAAGGGGTTCAAAAGCTGGGTCACATCATGGATTATTTAGGCAAAATCGAAAGATTCAAAGGTGCCTGGGCACACTGGTATGATGGAGAACTGGGTACAGCGAAACCTTTCAGTGAAAAAGATAATGGTGGCGACATTGTTGAAACGGCTTTCTTAGCTCAGGGTCTGATTGCCATTCGGGAGTATCTAAAGGATAAAGGGGATTCCGCTCAACTAGTTGCCCAAAAAGCGGATAAACTGTGGAAAGAAATCAATTGGAATCACTACACGAACGGCCAAAATGTTATTTATTGGCATTGGAGTCCAAAATTTAACTTTCAGCAAAATCATCCAGTCAGAGGATATGATGAATGTCTTATTACCTATATCTTGGCTGCCTCCTCTCCCACTTATCCGATCGCGCCCAATGTATATCATGAGGGCTGGGCAAGATCTGGGGCAATTAAAACCACCACTAAAAAATACGACATTCCACTGGTACTTAAACATAATGCTAAAGAAGGCGAAGTTGGACCACTTTTCTGGGAACATTATTCCTACTTAGGACTCAGTCCCAAAGGGCTAAAAGATCAGTATGCAGATTACTGGGAAGCAACAAGCAACCACGCCAAGATAAATTTGGCATATGCAGATCTGAACCCGAAAGGTTACAAAGGCTATGGTTCAGCTAAAGGCTGGGGCTGGACGGCTAGCTATTCCATTAATGGCTACGACGCACATCATCCTGATAACGACCCTGGTGTGATATCTCCGACGGCGGCCTTATCGTCTATGCCTTATACACCGCATGAAAGCATTCAGTTTGCTCAATACTTAAACAAACAGCTCGGAAATAAAATCTGGGGCAAATATGGCTACTATGATGCCTACAGTGAAACGGCAAATTGGTATCCCCAACATTATCTAGCAATCGATCAGGGCCCCATTATTGTCATGATCGAAAACTACAGAACAGGTAAAATCTGGGAACTGTTTATGCAGGCTCCGGAAATTCAGCAAGGACTAAAAAAACTCGGTTTTACCAGTCCTTATTTAAAATAGTGGTCTTTATGGAATCATTTTCAATCCGTCACACGTTGAAAATGGTTCCGCCCACGAAAACAGCATTGCATACACTTACCCCGTAGCGAGGAGCGCAAAATCCATACGCACACAAAAAAAATAATACGATGAAAAAAGTAGTAGGTACTTTCCTTCTTGCATTTCTAGCTTGGCATACAAGTCCGGCCCAATCCAATCAGAAAATGGACCGATTCATTGATCAGCTGATGGCTAAGATGACTGTCGAAGAAAAGATTGGACAGCTTAATCTGGTAACCGGTGGTGAGGCGACGACCGGCACTACGGTATCCACCGATGTCGATACAAAAATTAGAAATGGTCAAATCGGTGGTATTTTCAGCATGAGTACACCAGCGAAAATCCGCAAAACGCAGGAAATAGCGATCAAACAATCCCGATTAAAAATACCGATCATTTTTGGGATGGACGTCATTCACGGATATCGTACGGTGTTCCCTATTCCTTTGGGACTTGCCGCGACCTGGGATATGAACCTGATTCAGCAATCTGCGCGTATAGCCGCAGAAGAAGCAACTGCAGATGGAATTAATTGGGCATTTTCGCCTATGGTCGATATCTCGCGTGATCCACGCTGGGGCCGTATTTCCGAAGGTGCAGGTGAAGATACCTACCTGAGCTCGCGGGTTGCAGAAGCCATCGTTCATGGTTTCCAAGGTGATAACCTGGCAGCACACAACACCATGATGGCCTGTGTCAAACATTTTGCCTTATACGGCGCTGCCGAAGGCGGTCGTGATTACAATAGCACGGATATGAGTCTGCACCGGATGTATAATGAGTATTTACCACCTTACAAGGCAGCACTGGATGCCGGAGCTGGAAGTATCATGACTTCTTTTAACGATATCAATGGTGTCCCTGCCTCGGCAAATAAATGGCTAATGACGGATGTCTTACGCAAGCAATGGGGCTTTAAAGGACTTGTCGTAACCGATTACACAGCCGTAAATGAATTAACGGCACACGGCCTCGGTGACCTTCAACAGGTCTCTGCTTTGAGCCTGAATGCTGGCGTTGATATGGATATGGTCGGTGAAGGATTTCTGACAACATTAAAAAAATCTTTGGATGCAGGAAAAGTCAAAATTGCGGATATTGACAGGGCTTGCCGTTTTGTTTTGGAAGCCAAGTATAAATTAGGCTTATTTGACGATCCCTATCGCTATTGTGACGAAAAACGGGCCAAAACAGTGATCGGATCTGATGCCAATCATGCCAAAGCCAGAGAAATTGCAGCAAAATCATTTGTCTTACTGAAAAATGAAAATCAAGCACTTCCATTAAAAAAAACAGGAACAGTTGCTGTTATTGGCCCATTAGCCAATTCAGGACCGAATATGCCGGGAACATGGAGTGTCAGTGCTGAACTGGACAAAACAGCTTCTTTAGTTGAAGGGATGAAGGCCGTTTTGGGCAATAAGGTAAATATTCTCACACATCTTGGAAGCAACCTTCTGGAAGATTCTACTTACCAAAAACACGCAACAATGTTTGGCCGCACAATCCCACGCGATTCCCGAAAAGAAGAAGAGATCATTGCCGATGCCGTGAAAGTTGCCCAACAGTCCGATGTGGTCGTCGCTGCACTTGGTGAATCTTCGGAAATGTCAGGCGAAAGTTCAAGCCGCTCAGAATTGGACATTCCAAAAAATCAACAAACACTATTAAAAGCATTGTTGGCCACAGGAAAACCAGTTGTACTTGTATTATTTACGGGTAGACCACTAACGCTCACTTGGGAAGATGCCCACGTGCCAGCGATATTAAATGTTTGGTTTGGTGGAACAGAAACCGGAAAAGCAGTAGCCGATGTCTTATTCGGGGATGTCGTTCCTTCAGGAAAGATTACGGCAACTTTCCCTCGGAATGTTGGTCAGATTCCAATTTATTATGCGCATAAAAATACCGGCAGACCCTATGGAAATTCAGGTGATTTTGAAAAATTCAAATCGAATTACCTGGATGTCAGCAATTCTCCGCTCTACCCTTTTGGCTATGGACTGAGTTATACGACTTTTGCCTATAGCGACATTCGCCTTGACCGAACTACAATCGATGAAAAAGGTACGCTGCAAGCAAGTGTCGACATCAGTAATACAGGAAATTATGACGCCGAGGAAACGGTGCAGCTGTATATCCAGGACTTAGTTGGCTCTGTCACCCGTCCCGTAAAAGAACTAAAAGGATTTCAAAAAATATTCCTCAAAAAAGGGGAGCAAAAAACTGTAACCTTTAAAATCAACGTGGGTGATCTCAAATTCTTCGACAACAACCTGAATTATGTTGCCGAACCAGGAAATTTCAAAGTCTACATCGGTCCCAACAGTCGCGATGTCAAAGAAAAAGCGTTTGAATTGCTTTAAATCTATTGAATCTGTATCATAAACAAGGCGGCACTTAGAAATAAGTGCCGCCTTGTTTATGATGAATGATTGTTAGTTCACCTATTTCATATTCCCATCAAAGCTTTCAAACAGTAAACGTAGTTCGGCCGCTTTCTCCGGATAATCCTTTAGAATATTAGTCCGTTCACTTGGATCCCAGGCAATATTATGTAACTCTTCAATTGCATCATACGGCTTACCCGAAATTTGATTAACTCCAGCGGCTATCCGACGATATTTCCAGTCGCCCGATCTAACCGCTTCGATATGGCCATAATTCACCAAAAATATAGGTCTATGTGGCGTCTTTAAATCTTCCGATTTACCATTCAGCAAAGAATCAATAGCCTGACCATCAATGGATTTTTTGGGCAATGATGCACCAGTCCATTTGGCTATTGTAGGCAACACATCCAAGTTACTGATTGCCTGACGAATAACTTTCCCTTCTTGGGCATAGCCCTTTCCATAGACAATGAAAGGTACACGGACACCACCTTCTGTCGTTTCGGCTTTTGAACCTTTGAAGACACCTGCAGTACCCACATGCCAATTTTTGGTGGCATGATCGTCAGACATCCGCGATGGATAGGCTATCCAGGGGCCATTATCACTTGAAAAAATTAAGATGGTATTATCGGCAAGGCCTTTTCGCTCGACAGTTTTCCAAAGCTCCGAGAAATTATGATCCAGTTCCTGCATCACCGCACCAAGTGGGCCTGCATTTTGTTGATCTGCAAATCGGTTCTTTTTATTGGCAAATGCCAAAGGGAGATGCGGGAAATTATGCGCATAGTATAAAAAGAAGGGATGATCTTTATCTTGTTCTTCTATAAACTTCACTGTTTCTTTGTGATAAAGTGAGCTTAAGTCCGAATCATCGGGAGCAACGACTTCGGGTTTTCGGTTTCTGAAGATCTTAATAACAGAATCTGTCTTTACGTAGGGATCGCGGTAGTCATGACTATACAGCATCCCATAAAAAGAATCGAAGCCTTGTTGATTAGGATGATGGTAAGACTGTTTGTCTCCGAGATGCCATTTTCCGACCAACGCTGTCCGATAGCCTACCTTTTTTAATAATTCGGCAATCGTTTCCTCATCATCGGGTAAGCCTAAATCGGAGCCTGGACCAATGGGTGCCGGAAGATTATAACGTGAAGCATATCTTCCGGTTAATAATGAAGCTCTTGAAGGGGTACACGAAGGCGTAGAAACCATAAAGTTTGTTGCTCTCACGCCCTTACTGGCTATCGAATCCAAAAATGGGGTGGAGATATTCGGACTTCCATAACAACCAATGTCGCTATAACCGAGATCATCGGTCAGAATCAAGATAATGTTAGGCTTTTTTTGCTGGGCATTGGCCAAGGCCACCAGTAAAAATAAAGCCATAGAGGATATAAGTTTAGTGTATCGCATCATATGTATATGAGTTAATTGGATTCGCGTCCGCAAGATAACAATTTTTACCAATTTGGATTCTGTTTCAGATTCGGATTGAGGTTAATTTCCCTTTGTGGAATAGGCCAGAGATAATGCTTTTTAGAATCAAAAACACGGCTTTCCGAAGCGGCCTCAACAACAGCTGTCTCCCCCTTGTTATTTAGGTATGTGATCCCGTAAACCTTGCCCGGAACTACATTTTCGGCGGTTTTCCACCTTCTTATATCTGCAAGATGCAGTCCCTCGAAAGCCAGTTCCACCGTACGCTCCCGACGAACCAACTGACGAAGCTGAGACTGATTGAGCTGGTTACTGATCAGCGGAAGTTTGACATCAGTACGCCCGTTTCTAACCTGATTGATTGCATCATAAACACTTGCATCAATTTCGCCAAGCTCGATCTTTGCCTCCGCATAGGTCAATAGTATTTCCGCATAACGTAATAGTATAATATTCAAACCGCTCTTGGAAGGATTTGCCAGATCTTTTTTATCAATATATTTCTTGATATTGAAGCCGGTTGTAGAGGCGATATAAGTACTACCCACAGCATCAGCGGTACCGCTATTCGGTGCTGGATGAAAAACAGCACCATTTGGAAGTTGTTCACCATCTAATAAAACCGAATATGCGAGCCTGGAATCCCGATTTTTATAGGGATTTTTTGGATCATAACCGCTGTTCACATCCGTAATTACCAGCCCACTGGAAGTTTCGTAACTATCTGTCAGAGCTTTGGTAGGCACATAGGTACTTTGCCCATTCTGCTGGCTATAAGGCGCCAATAAGTTAAACACATTTTGTGTGTATATGTTCTCTAAAAACTGTTTATCTAATAAAACCTCTTTGTTATTTTCGGCCACATAGGTAAAAAGTGTCGCATAAAACGGGTATAACTCAAATCGTCTGCTATCCATAATGGCTTTTGCCGCTTTTGCGGAAGCAGCAAAACGTCCAGCATACAGATCTGCCCTAGCTTTCAGTCCCAAGGCTGCCCAGCGGGTTATCCTTCCAAGATCGTTGCTGGAATAGGCCTCAGGCAAACTCGCCGCTGCCTGATCCAGTTCACTGTCGATAAAATCATACATCTCATTGAGACTCGCTTGCTGTATCTCCCTTCCTTCCTGCAGTGTCAGGGGTGATTTTACAAGGGGAACCGCACCGAATAAATAGGCCAATTTGATGTAGTGGTAGGCACGCAATACCCGCGCTTCACCGATATATCGAGCGATCAGCGTTTCGTCTTTACTCCCTTCGATCTTGTTGACGTTGGCTAGAAAATAATTGGCCGCGCCAATTCCTTTATATGCATTACTCCATGTATTGTACAATCGGGAGCTTGAAGCGTCATAGGTCCCAAGCTCGATATAGGCGTCGACAGAGAATGGCTGATTGACATGAGCGATATCCGTCAATGCATCCAAAGAGAATATTTCCGCGCCATCAAGATCATTGTAAAGGGCATTGACAGCCAACTCTGCATCCGCTTGATTTTTCCAGAATATATTTTCCGACAGCCGATCTGTCGGCACTGAATCCAACAGATTCTTATCGCATCCGAACATCGTGCTAGACAGGAGTCCAAGGTAAAAAAACAGGTTTCTTTTAGGAGATAGATATTTGTAAAAATTCATTATTCTTCAATTATAAATGATATAAACAATCCACATTATAGGGTCAAATTCACCCCCAGCGTATAGAGTCCGGTTTGTGGGTAGTAAACAGCTCTTCCAGACTCTGCTTCAGGATCAAGATTCCATTCGTTCAATTTTGAAATTGTCCATAAATTCGTCGCAGATAGATATACGCGTAGTTTATTGACCGTTGTTTTTCCGACGGCATGTATGGGTATGGTATATCCAAATTGAATATTTTTCAGACGCAGATAAGATCCGTTGACGACCAGGCGATCAGCGGTCGCCACATTACGCAGATCATATTTAACGACACGCGGAAAACGTGCATCCGTATGCGTTGGTGTCCAATAATCAGCTGTAAATATTTCATGCGTAAATCCTTCTTGGTTTCCCATCTCTGCCAGTGCTCCTGACAATCGTGTATCGACTTTGGCAGCGCCCTGAAATAACAGATCAAGATCAAAATTCCTGAAGGTGAAATTACCATTGAGGCCGAACGTATATTTCGGAAAGGAGTTTCCAATAGCCGTCATATCATCTGCATTAATAATACCATCCCCATTTAAATCGACATATTTAACATCCCCCGGTTTGGTATTTGTCGCATAGGTGGCCCCATACGTTTTAATTTCCTCCGCAGATTGAAAAATACCATCGGTTTTATATCCCCATAAGGTGTTAACGGGAAGTCCTTTGGCAATAATATACCGTGGGTCTATATCCGATCCCGAGATATATGGGCCAGTACCTTTTAGATCCGTTACCTCATTATGGTTGATGCTAAAATTGGCGTTTAACTGGTAAGCAAAGGCACCGGGAACAGTTGGTCTTTTCTGATAATTGGCACTGAATTCCCAGCCCCGGTTAAGTACCGTTCCTGCATTCTGGGGTGACGGCTTTAATCCCAGTACCGCAGGAATATCTAAATTCAGTAGAATATCATCCGTTACCTTATTATAATAATCTAGCGTAAAAGTCAATTTATTATTCAAAAAAGAAGCATCCAGACCTAAATCATACTGCGTCGTCGATTCCCAGCCCAGTTGTTGATTGGCATAACTGTCCAGCCGATAGCCTTGTACAGATTTACCCCCAAAATCATAACCTGCAGCAATTAAGGCAGAATAATAGCTGTATAGGTCCACCGATTGATTTCCGGTTTTACCCCATGAGGCTCTTAGCTTAAACTCGTTTAACCAGGTTTTTAGCGGGGTCCAAAACTGTTCTTTCGATAAGAGCCAACCTGCGGATGCGGAAGGGAAAAAACCATATTGCTTATCTCCGGTAAAACGCGACGACCCATCATATCTGCCGTTCACCTCCAGTAAATACCGGCCATTCCAATCATAATTTACCCGCCCAAAGAAAGAGCGCAAACCATACTGCACATCGTACCCGCCATTACTTTTTGTCGCGTCATCGGCTCCCTGTCCGATAGACGTAATGTCATTGTTGTAAAATCGCTCGCGATAAGCACTCAGGTAATTTTGATCGTTATGGATTTGTGAATATCCGGCAAGTGCCTTGATATGATGGGGACCAAGCCCCAGCTGATACGTCAACAAATTGTTCCAGGTATATTCCTTGCTATTATCGCGAATTTCTGTTAGTGAATTGATGGGAAAACTCTTAACCACCCCCGTACTTCGATCCTTATTTTCAAATGCATTCAAAAATGCCTTGCTGCTATTAAAATTTATCCTTGCTCCAAATTGAGAGGTAAACAGCAAATTTTTCAACAGCTGAATATCAGTTTTCACAATAGAACTCAAATAATTTTCATTGACTTTCTTAAAGCCGCTTTTTTCAATTAACATCAACGGATTATTGCCCTGTGTGCTCAATCCATAAGTTCCATCATCGTATTTAGGCACAACCCACATTGAACCGTGAAAAAAGTTATTGATCGGATCACGTCCGGGTTCTGAAGCTTTGCTGTATCGGTAATTGATGCTCCCTGTAAAATTGAGCCAAGAAGTTGCTTTGTAATCGTTGTTCAGACGAATGTCAGCCAACTCGGAACCATAGTGCTCAATAATACCATCCTGCTTATTATAACGGACCGCCAGTCTAGACCGGAGAATCTCATTTCCGCCTGCAAATGACAATGAATGATCTTGTTGAGGAGCCGTTTTCAACAGTGTGTCAAACCAGGTATTGGGTAAAGGATATTTTTCACGGTCTGTTGCTGTGCGATAGGCCGCAATGGATTCGTCGCTAAATCGCGCTGGCACCGTCAGCCCCGCATTCCGGTAAGCGTCCTGCTGTAATTGGAGATAAGATACAGCATCCATTTGCTTGGGCTTATTAATTGATTTCTGTAAGGCGTAATAGCCATTATAATCAATCACAACATGTCCAGATTTTGCACTTTTGGTGGTGACAATAATAACACCGTTAGTCGCACGGGAACCATATATTGCTGTCGATGCAGCGTCTTTGAGAACTGAAATTGAAGCAATATCATTTGGATTAAGTTTGGACCAAGGTTGCTCAATACCGTCAACAATAACCAAAGCATTATTTTTACTGAGATCATATCCGCTTGTACTACTTGAATTGGTATTGAAAGTAGTCAACCCTCTAATTCGAATATTGGCCGCTGATTGGCCCGGCTTCCCACCCAAATCCTGAACAGTTACTCCCGGCAGCAATCCCTGTAGGGCCTGCTGTGTATTGGACACGGGCCTCTTAGTCAGTTTATCTCCATCTATACTTGCTATCGAGTTTGTTAACGAGACCTTCTTTTGTGTTCCATATCCAATGACGACGACTTCATCGAGATCTTGTGCAATAGGCTCCAATTCGATCTTCGTAGGAGACTCGGAAACTAAAACGGTTTTTCTTTTATATCCAATTCGGGAAAGTGTAATGGAAAGAGGTAACTTTTGTCCTGTTACAAATTGGAAGAAACCTCTTTGGTCAGACTGTACAACATGAGTAACAGCTTCGAGCTGAATGGTAACGCCTTCAAGCGGTTGTTTACGCTGGCTGTCATATACATATCCCGATAAGCTTGCATTGATAATCGGTTTGGACTCTGTCTGTGCATAAACATTTTGTCTAAGGCTGGACAGCATTAAACATAACGACAATGTAGAATACCGGAGTACCCTAAAATTTTTCATAGATAAAGTGTTAATGGTGAATACTAACAAGTGCCAACGCCAATCGAATACTTGTTTTTATTTTGAAGACATTAGGGGAAGCGAGCGCCTCCCCTGCTGTCAGTTTGAGAAAAGATAAGGGAAATTATCCTATATTACACATTCGCATCGGTTTTACGTAAGGGGATTTAGTCACGTGTGACTTTAACGCAATACTTGCAAACAATGTGTTTTTACTAAAATTGATATGTTCCATAATAATGTATTAGTTCTCTTAAATAAAAGCGGATGCCTTTTATAGCCCACTAATATCTCCTCACAAATATAAAAGTAATTTTAATATAATCTACTAATCCTATAGATTTTATTAAAAAATAAAATATCTAGTATTGTCTCACCGACAATGCTGTAGATTGTGTTTTCACAAACACCATTAAAACATAGATAAAGAAGATTTTACTTTAAAGATTGGAGATAAGATTTAATCAGTACTATGCCTTCATCATGAAGTACGGTTGTTCCTTTTTGAGGCATATGCATCTCGCCCAATGTAGACATTCTCCCCACGATTTTTGCCTGTTTCAACCAAATTCCTGTTTCATTCAACGGGCTTTCATAGCGAAGGTCTAGCATAGTCATGTAGGCTGTCCCTTTAGGATTGTGGCAATGTGCACAGTTAATCTCCAAATAAGCCCGAGCGCGTTGTGGTGTCGATTGATTGAGCTCATCATAACTTGGAAGGGCGCTGAAGTCAATCTTCGACTTCAAATCGAGTACTCCCCTATTTTTTAAATGCTGCAATTGTTGGATGGTATCTCGATCATGGACCAAAATCCGGTTTAGATTTCTGATCTTCGGACCTATTGGAAACAGATGATTTCCTTGTCGATGGCATGCAATACAATCGTTTCGTGAAGGAATAATATAATTTGTTTGTCGCTCGACACCTTTGTTGTCGACAAACGAAACATGTACGGAAGCACTGTCCATCAACAAAAAAGCTTCATTTTGAATGGAATTCCATTGATAGGTCGCTGCATTCCATTGTCCGTCCTTATTAATCAAAAGCCGTGTTTCAAGCAATCGAGGTCTTGAATCTCCTACCGTATCTTTCGCGGGATAAAAAAAAGTTTTGGCAATGATGGTACCATCCGGGAAGCTGGGCAAGCCGTCGTCTGATGCAATCATTTTTTTCCCTTTTGGAAGAAAGATGATGCGCTTTTTATCAGCGTAGTCTGTAAATAAGGCGGAAGCTAACTCGTAGGAAATTCCCTCATTATTCGGAACAAGATCAGCAATTTTACCTTTGAATAAACTGTAATCAGATAATTTATCCCTAAACACAATATTATCCTTCGCAATAGTGCCCCGCCCCGTGTTATTTAATACAATAAAAAGTATGGGTATCAATAAAACCCCCATCAAAATTAGCACTTTTTTCATTTTCCTAATACTCTTCTACCGCTTCACTATTCTCCTAAATTCGGACGAAGATAAGATAAAAAAGAGATTGCGTTAATTATCCCCTTCTGTTTACTTTCATATTTTACAATCAGGACAGAAACCTAAAAAAATATAGGTATTTTATCAAAAAATAAAACAGTCTATGGATATATACGCAAATAAAATGGCTATATTTAACTGTCTTTTAACCAAAACTTCGGATCCATGGAAGATATGATTCTCTATAATCGGCTTCAGTTCGCATTTACAATTACTTTCCATTATCTATTCCCCCAATTGACCATGGGTTTATCCCTGATGATCGTCTATTTCAAATGGAAATTTCTGCAGACACAAAACGAAGATTACAACCATGCGTCAAAATTTTGGATGAAAATCTTTGCGCTGAATTTCACCATGGGCGTTGTAACAGGCATTCCAATGGAGTTTCAATTTGGTACCAACTGGGCTAAATTTTCTGAACTTACCGGTGGGATTATTGGACAGACCTTAGCTATGGAAGGCATGTTTTCTTTTTTTCTAGAATCTTCGTTTCTAGGGATGTTCCTGTTTGGAGAGAAGTTGCTCGGGCATAAACTCCATTTTTTATCCGGACTAATGGTCTTTATTGGATCCTGGGCCAGTGGCTTCCTGATCATCGCCACCCACTCCTGGATGCAGCATCCCGTTGGATATGAAATACTCGAAAATGGTAAGTTTGTCCTCAACAACTTTAGTGCTTTATTCAATAATCCTTGGCTATGGCCATCCTATCTGCACAATCAAGCCGCTTCCTTGGTGACCAGCTCCTTTTTCGTTGCTTCTATTGGAGCATTTTACCTACTAAGTGATAGACATAGCAAGTTTGGAAAGATATTCGTGAAAAGCGGCGTCATCTTTGGTGCTATCTCTTCGGTTATGCTTGCATTTCCTACAGGAGACCTTGCAGCCAAAAATGTGGTCAAATATCAACCGGCAGCTTTTGCCGGCATGGAAGGGATTTTCAAAACCGAGAAAGGCGGCTCAGAAATTATCTTGATTGGCCAGCCAGATATGGAAAATAAAAAGCTGGACAATAAAATCGCCGTACCCAACGTGCTAAGCTTCCTCACCTATCAACGTTGGGATGCAGAAATTAAAGGATTAAATGAGTTTGATAAATCTTTGCATCCGACTAATGTACCGGGTCTTTATTATAGTTATCACATCATGGTGGGTTTGGGTACGATATTCATCGGAATTATGGTCCTTGCAGCTCTACTGCTTTGGCGTAATAAATTGTATCAGACGAAGTGGTTATTATGGATCATCATGTTTATGATTCCTTTCCCATACATCGCCAATACAGCAGGATGGTACACTGCGGAACTCGGACGGCAACCTTGGCTCGTCTATAATTTAATGCGGATGGTCGATGGGATCTCGCCGACAGTGTCTTCTGGGAACACATTATTTACTTTTCTGGGTTTCGTAGGATTATATATCCTTTTGGGTCTCCTATTCTTAATGTTAGTCCTGAAAATAATTAGAAAGGGTCCTGAAACTACAGTTGCTTTAACCTAATTAGCTATGGAAATATTCTGGTTTATCGTATTGACTTTCATGTTGGGAATTTATATCGTACTTGATGGGTATGATTTTGGAGCAGGGATAGTCCATCTATTTTTCGCAAAGACAGAACAGGAAAAAAAAGCTGTGACAAATTCCATTGGACCATTTTGGGATGCCAATGAAGTATGGCTGATTGCATCTGGAGGAGTATTATTTTTTGCTTTCCCAACCCTATACGCCTCTTCTTTTAGCGGATTTTACCTCCCATTGATGCTTGTATTATGGCTACTCATTTTTAGAGCGATTAGTCTCGAATTGAGAGGTCAAGTACATCACCGCCTTTGGGAAGCTTTATGGGATAGGGCCTTCGGTCTGGCTAGTTTACTGCTCGCTCTTTTCTTTGGTGCTGCCCTAGGAAATGTCGTCCGTGGCGTCAACCTTGGTATGGTAGAAAATGGGGTATCAACCCAAGAACCTCACTATTTTTTCTTAGCACTTTGGAACCCGACATTTGACCCCTTAGCCCAACATCAAGGCATTATAGACTGGTTCACCATTATATTAGGCCTAGTTGCTGTAGTTACCCTAACAATTCACGGTGCGGGATGGGTTATTCTGAAGACATCCAGTACACTCAATGATAGATTAAAAAACATTGTTTTTAAACTCAACTTTGTCTTGCTTGTTCTCGTTATGCTATCAGCCTATGTATGGCATTATGTAAAACCCATCTCCTTAAATAATCTTCAAAATCATTATTGGCTTTGGATATTTCCGCTTATCGCAACTGTTGGGTTACTTGGACAATTTTGGATCCGAACATTTAAAAGAGATGGCACCGGATTTCTATTTTCGTCGCTTTTTATTTTAGGAAGTTTTGCGACGACAGTTGCTTCCATGTTCCCTATTCTATTACCTTCAACAAATGGCGTAAATCCTTCCTTGACTATTCAAAATGCTGCGGCACACGAGTACGGTCTTTCGGTCGGTTTAGGTTGGTTTATGTTTGCAGCTATTTTGGTGGTTGCCTATTTCATCATCCAATTTAGGGTATTCAAAGGTAAACTGGATGACGTAGGCTATGGCGAGCACTAAATGACAGTTTTTTATTAAAGCCCCAATAATTTATGTTTCAGCGCAAGCTGAACAAGTTCAATCATATTTTTTACTTTAAATTTAGTCAATAGATTGCGTCGATGTGTTTCTACCGTAACTGGACTTAGAAACAGCTGTTCAGCGATCTGATTCGTCGTAAGGCCATTTGAGATTAGGATCAAAATCTCCTTTTCACGCTGCGTAAGCCGGGGAAGGCTCTTCATCGTAGAAACCGCACCAGTATATAATTCTTTTGCACGATCACAGATTGCTTCTCTGCCCTCGAGCCCGAGTTGCACGCAGTCCAGGAATTCCTCGTTGGACACGTCCTTTAAAATATAACCATTTCCACCAACCTGCATAAACTGAAAAATAAGATTGCCATCGGCCAAGTTGCTTAATGCAACAATGGGAATCAAAGGAAACAGCTTCCTTACCTGTGCACACACGTCCACTCCGCTGATATTCAAAAGTTGCATATCCATCAGCAACAGATCAGCTTTGGTTGTATTTAGAAATTCAATCAATGATACCTCTTCCAAAAATGGATATACCTGATACCCATCCTGATTATTGAGAAAAGAAACAACTCCTTCCAACAATAAGGGATGATCGTCTAACACTGCAATTATCTTCATGACTCAACCTATTTAAACAGTTACACCAATCTCGATTTGGGTTCCGGATCCAAGCTTACTCTGAATATCAATTGATCCATTGATCCATTTAACCCTATTTACCATATTATTTAATCCCAATCCATAATTTAACACGGAGGAATCAAAGCCTTTGCCATTATCCTCTACGAGTATATGTAATATTTCTTCCGATTTACTTACCTGAACAATAATCGAATCTGCATTTGCATACTTTAGTGCATTTGAAATGGCTTCCTGAACAATTCGATATATGGCCAATCCTTTTTGAAAATCCACATTCAATTCAGGTTCGTAGTTCTCAAATTGGATAGAAACATGACTATTTTTCATCGCCATACACAATTGCTCCAATGCTGCTATCAATCCAAACTGACGCAACGATTCGGGCATCAGATTGTGTGATATCCGCCTCACTTCCCCTAAAATGTCATTCAGCCTCTGAGGCACTTCATCAGCCAAGATGATACTCTTTGCTGCGTCACCGGCAATCTTAAATTTTAACCCCGTCAACATGCCCCCTATGCTATCATGTAGATCCTGAGCAATACGCTGACGCTCCTGCTCCTCCCCCTTGAGCATAGATTCCGAAATTTGCAGTTGCTTTTCCTTTTCCAATTTCTCCAATGCTATTTCGTGGTTAAGCTGTATCTGTGTATTGAGCTTCCGTTGTTTTCTATAGAAAAAAGCAACAAATAACACAATAAAGAAAAGCAAAATGGCAATACCCAAAACTAGAAAAATCCGAAATTGGTTCCGGTCCTTTTCTGCGCGCAGATTCAAAATTTCTTTTTCTTTTTCAACAGTCTTATATTTCGTCTCCATCTCATTCATTTTTTCCAACAATTGAACCTTCTGAATGCTATCGGATAGTTTATTTGCCCTATTTGACATCTTCAGGGCCTCCTGATAATTACCCATCAGCTCATTTATACCCGCCAGTTGACTATATACAATTTTACTATTATAAAGATCTCGGGTCAATAAGCCATTTTTTACTATTTCCTCCAACTGTAGTTTAGCTTCAGCATACTTTTTCTGCAGGAGATACACATTAAATTTTCTGAACCGCATCATCTGGAATAATTTCCAATTGTTCATTTTCACCGACCAATCCAAACCGATATCCAATAGGCGAAGTGCTTCATCCGTGTTCTGCTTTGTCGTAAAGTAAAGTGCCTCATTGTAATAGTAATTGGGCAACTGGGAAGAATTAGGATATTCATGTAGCATGAGTTTGACCTTGTCCAATAAAACTCTTGCCTCTTTGGATTTGACTTGATAGCAATAATTACTGACTGCATTGAGATATGCCACCACAAGTGCCGCACTCGGTGGCTGCTGCTCAAGCTGCTTGATCGCCAATTGGTGGTATTCATCGGCCTTTGCCAGCTGATTGGATGACATAAAGGTCATACCGATCATGGTATTTATACTTCCTTCCATAATGGGATCATGTGCTTTAGCGTAAGGCAGGCACTTCCCGTTAAGGATATCCAGAAAATCAGCAAATCCTTTTTTAGGAAATCGAATCAAACCCAGATTATACCAAGCTTTGGCTAAAAGTCCCTGTTGAAAAGGTTTTTGCGTATTTCCAAGCAGGTCTACACATCTTTGGGCTTCAATTCCAGCATTTTCACTATCCAGAAATTGTCCATAATAAAAGCTTTTATAGAGCGCCCCCATCGCCTGTAAGCTCCGGAACGGTTTGGCCAAACGCTCCCCCTTTCGCATATGATCCCAAAATTTGGTCGTATCCCTAAATCTATAGTAATCTGCTAAATAAAAATACTGCATTGCTTTCACACTGTCATCCGAACTTGTCATCAACAGTTTTTCTGCATCTGCTCGATATTTGTTCTCATCCAATGGCAGAAAACTCTGCGCAGCTGCAACATGTACAGTAAAGTATACTATAAAAAAGGCAATTGTCTTCGTTAACTCTTTCAACTGAAACATCATTAATCCAATATCTTATATCATTTAAATAATTAAACTAAATGGGGCCTTTTCAGCCAATGGTTTCATAATATGTATACGGAAAGTCTTATGGTGGTTCAAGACTTCGATCTACGTCTATTTGCAGTCGATTAGACTTCGTCAAAGTCGACAGTAGAAAATATAGGTTGGAAAACCGCATAATCAAATGCGGGTCCAAAAACAAAGATATATCTCCGCAATGAATTGCTAAAGACATTCTTCTACTTTTTTGAAATTAATTGTCAATATATGGTTAGGCTAATCTATTTAAATACAGGCTAAAACATTTCACCTTAAAAAAACGCCTCCCGAGCTATCGGGAGGTGTTTTTCAACGATATTCGCTACTCTTTTTCGTCGCAATATCGATCAGCAAGTCCAGCTTACACTGGTAGGCCGAAGACAGCACATCTGGATTATCGGGCTCAAAAAGCACCGATTTCATCATAGGGACACTAAAGGGCAACGTCCAAGCGCGTAGTGATTTTGCAATTGTATCCATCGCATTGATTCCTTGTAATGCATGTACGCCATCGGCCCAGCAAACCAGTCCAATATGTTTGTCCGTCAGATAAGCGGGTTTATTCTGGGCACTCACTTCTAGCCAGTCCAGACAGTTTTTCATCACGCCAGGAATACTTCCGTGATATAAAGGAGACAACCAAAAATGTACGTCAGCCTCTAGAAAAAGATTATTCATCATCTTTACTGCATTGGGCACCCGATTAAGACTGAGGTCAAATAAGGGTATCCCGCTATCAGCGAGATTAAAAATAGTATTGTCGACACCAATTTGATTCAATTTTTCGGAAAAATAATTCGATAGTTTTCCCGAGGTCGATTCTTGCCTTCTTTCCAAGGCACCATTAAATATTAATGCTTTCATGATATTTTACCTCTTTTAAAAATAACTTTAGGCATACCAACCTCGCCATACATCAACGTTTGGACAATGGGAGCCAAACGTCCCGTGGCCACCATATAAACTGATGCAGGAATATTAGGACGGGCTCTTATGACAACTTTTTGGTTCTGAAAATGTGATAAATCCAACGACCGCAATTGCTGTGTCCATAAATCAATTTCCAATGTCTCTGCGTCCTTAAAATCGTGATAAGCTGCAGAAGATTGAAGTTTTTCCGCTAGGGCCATGTAGACCCAAGGCGGGATAATTGCATCAACAGAACAGCTGATGGCAACTGCTTTATTCGCAAAAACGGTCCAATCCACCGCGGCCAAAGCTTCTCTAAATTCCTTTTCTTTGACGATGGCCTCTTGATATAGCAATACTTTGATATCAAAGCTTTCGATAGCTAGATTGGTCTTAAAATCGATCAGATCTATGGATAATATACCCGTGTTTTCAACTTTATTTATAAACATGCTACCTCTATACCAAACTAGCGATTACCGCCTCATATTTTTGTTCAACAACGGACCAATCCAAAAGTGACCAAAATGCATCCAAATAATCTGCCCTTTTATTCTGATATTTCAAATAGTAAGCATGCTCCCAAACATCAACTCCTAAAATAGGGAAACCTCTACTGGTCAATTGCGTATCCATTAGTGGATTATCCTGATTTGGAGTTGCTACGACATCCAAAGCACCAGAATGCTTCACATAAAGCCAGGACCAGCCCGAACCAAATTGTCCAATTCCCGCATTTTTTATCTGAGCTTTGAGTTCATCCAAAGAACCGAATGCTGCATGTATCTCATCAGCTAACTTCCCGGTGGGTTCTACTTGTGGATTTGGAGATAAAATCTCCCAAAATAAAGAATGGTTAAAGTGCCCTCCGGCATTATTTCGAACTGTAGGACCGTATTGACTGACTGTCGTTAAAATATCCAATAATCCGTTAGGTTCTCCGTCTATCTCCAATAATGCTTTATTTAAATTATCAATATAGGCTTGATGATGCTTTTGATGGTGAATCGTCATCGTCTCGCGATCAAAATAAGGTTCAAGCGCCGCGTAGGCATATGGTAACTGGGGTAAGTGAAATTTGTTCATGTTATTCTAGTTTTTATTTTTTTATGATGAATCAAAACTAATTAATCAACTTTAATAAAACAACCATTAAGTTGTTTTATTAAAGTCATAAAAATAAATTAAACACACCAAACCTTTGTTTTATACCCATTTTAAAACAAAAAATAAAAACACTACCTTTGCTGATAATCTATAAAACAACTTTTTTATTGTCAAATGCAGAAGAGTCCAGCTGATCGAATATTAATGTTATTAAAAATGCGCCGAGAAGCCACAGCAGCTTTGATTGCAACAGAATTAGCCATTACAAAAGAGGGAGCTCGCAAACATCTTTTAAATCTGGCAAATCAAAATCTCATTGTATCGGAGGCCAGAAGTGAGGGTATTGGACGCCCATCCACCTATTACAGGCTCTCTGCACAAGGTATAGCAAGGTTCCCAGATAGCCATGCAGATATTACCCTACAATTGCTGCAATCTATTAAACAAGTACTTGGAGAGAATGCACTTGATCTGCTTATCAGCGATAGAGAGTCTAAAGTATATCAAAAATATGCCCATGCTATAACGGGTACTGAGTCTATTGAAAAAAAGCTTGAGATTATAGCCGCTAAGCGGACTGAAGAAGGCTACATGGCCGAATGGAGAAAAGAAAGTGACTATTATCTCCTTATCGAGAACCACTGTCCAATATGTGCAGCTGCCACCGAATGTCAAGGTTTTTGCCGTTCAGAACTGAATAATTTCCAGCAGCTCATAGGCCCGGCGTATAACATCACTAGAATAGAGTACATCATCGAAAGTGCTCCGCGCTGTACGTATCGCATCATGAAAAAAAAATAAAATAGTATTTCAAAAAAACATCCTAAATAAATTAATAATATACCGAGAAGTATTTTCTATATTTGCAGCAAAAGAAGATAAATAAGTATGTCAAAAGCAGAACAGACCCGACAATTTATTATTGAAAAAACTGCCCCAATCTTTAATAAAAAAGGTTACTTTGCAACTTCCCTTTCAGACATCACGACTGCTACCGGTTTAACAAAGGGAAGTATCTATGGTAATTTTAAAGACAAGGACGATCTAGCTGTTCATGTCTATAACTATCAAAGTAAAAAAATTGCAGAAGGCCTTAATCATCAGATCACACAGCAAAAAACAGCACTAAAAAAACTAATATCTTTTTTGGATTTTTATAAGGATAACTTTAAAACTATTGCAGCTACAGGAGGATGTCCGATGATGAATGCTGCTGTTGAAGCTGATGATTCACTATCTTTTCTAACCCCAAAAGTTAAACGTTCATTTGACCTTTGGCGGCAGCGCTTGATCTTGATTATGGAAGAAGGAATAATCAATGGAGAATTTAAACAAGATGTTTCTGCTGAAAATTACGCCATTGCTTTCATGGCGATGATCGAGGGTGGAATTTTGCTTTCAAAAATCTCCGGAAGAGGAAAAGATTTAGCTATCGTAATCGATAAAATGAAAGAAATGGTCAATCGGGAGATCAAAGCATAATTTTCCATCGAAAGAAAGACCAATCGGTATATTATTATATTAATATTAAAATAAAAAGAGATGAAAAGAGTTGTAGTAACCGGTATGGGAACCATAAACCCACTGGGAGAAAACATTGATACATTCTGGAATAACATTTTGCGTGGTGAGAACCACACAACAATGATTAGCCGTTTTGATGCTTCCTTGTTTCGAACACAAATTGCTAGTGAAATTAAGCACTTTCAACCGGAAAAATACTTAGATAGAAATGAGATAAAAAGAAGTGATCTGTTCACACAGTATGCTTTATATAGTGCTGCCCAAGCTTTGGAAGATTCAGGATTAAATCCTGATACAATGGATCCATTCGACATCGGTGTCATTTGGGGTGTTGGTCAGGGTGGGATGGAAACTTTCGAAAAAGAGGTAGAAAACTACGTAACGGGAGATTACAAACCGCGGTTTAGTCCATTTTTTGTTCCCCGGCTTATCGTCAATATGGCATCGGGAATGATCTCCATGAAATATGGTTTAAAAGGGATCAATTACACGACAGTATCTGCCTGTGCCACATCCAATACCGCCTTTATGGACGCTTTTAATTACATTAGGCTTGGCAAAGCCAAAGTCTTTATTAGCGGTGGGTCTGAAGCGCCAATTACGCCTGCCTCCGTCGGTGGATTTTCTGCCATGAAAGCCATGTCTAGCCGGCATGATGCCCCACAAACTGCAAGCAGGCCATTTGATCGCGATCGAGATGGCTTTGTTATGGGTGAGGGAGCTGGAGCGTTAATATTGGAAGAGTACGAACATGCAAAGAAAAGAGGCGCAAAAATTTATGCGGAACTTGTAGGGGCTTCGATGACGGCAGATGCTTATCATATGACTTCACCTCATCCCGAAGGAGTAGCTGCTGCAAAAGCAATGTCTCTGGCTTTGGAGGAGGCTAAAATTAACACCAGTGAACTCGACTATTTAAATCTCCATGCAACTTCTACCCCAGTTGGCGATATCGCCGAACTTAAAGCGATGCAGCGCGCTTTTGGAAACCCTAGTAATCTTTGGGTGAGTTCCACCAAGTCAATGACAGGACATTTACTTGGTGCAGCAGGAGCTATTGAAGCAATCATTGCCATAAAATCCATTAACAACAATGTTATCCCTGCAACAATTAATATCGAAAATATAGATCCGGAGATTCCCGAAGGAATAAATATTGTCGTCAATCAGCCACTTGAAAAACCAATAAATACAGCAATGAGCAATGCTTTTGGTTTCGGTGGGCACAATTCGAGTATCGTTTTCAAAAAAATTTAATTTTTTTTTGAAACAACTCTTGACAGAGTGTAATAAACACACTATCTTTGTACTATCATAATTTAGGTTTATAATTGGTTATTTAAGGTTTTCATTCTCCCCGTTTGAAAACCTTTTTTTTTGCTTCCTTATTCCCATTGATAGGAACCGACATACCCAATCCACTTGTTCAATTTATCAGAATCCAAATCAGTTCCGGCACCGACTAAACATAATTTCTATTGATTCATTCCTGCCCTATGGCAAATTGATCGTTCCAACGAGCTATTTTCCAATTCGTTATTTTAATGGATAGTATATGTCGGGAAGAAGTTGCTTTTGATCTTATGTTTAGACAGAGCGAATTAAACTGATTATTTCCTCAAAGTTAAACAGAACAAGTCATTTATTTTGGCTAAAGTCGACCATTTTATACCGTTTTCAGAGACACATAAAGCTTGTTTAAAGCACTGTTATAGCACTAACCCCTCGTATGACTTTAGTGCTATATCCGTGCTATATCCGTGCTTTATCTGTGCTTTATCCATACTGGGACTGTAAAGCAGCTCACTAGAACAGCTTTAAGAAGGTCCAATGAGAAAACCATAATTAACATTTAGTTAATATAAATCCGCTTATTATACCGACCAACCTGTCGGCATATTTACGGAGTCTGGAATAGGGGCTGGAAAGGGTATTATCTTATAGGAAGTAGATCTACAATTCGTATGTATCAAAGAGAAGACTTTCAAACTGCCTTACACGTAGATTTAATACCAGTTTAAGATGAGATAGAAGAACGACAAAAAAAACAGCGAGACAACCGAAGTTGCCTCGCTGCGTAAAAATAAACATATGAAACTAAAATTTTCCAGTACGTTTGTCCCACCACATCTGTTCGCCCCAGACAAAATCTTTTACTTTAGTGGCTGCCGCTTCCACGTTGAGTTTGTTATTTTGATATTCGCTATTAGGATAAGGAGCTCGCCATGGCTGATCATTATGAGCTGAACCGTATACCGAATTCAACGAAGGGTAATTTGTTGTCGGCACACCTGTTCTCCGATACAAACTCCAAGCCTCATAATTTTCTTTAAAAAGTGCCACCCATTCATCCCACCAAATACGTTCTTTCGTGTTGTTCCATTTTCCAGCACCGGCTAGGTATGCATCTATACCTGCCTGAGAGACGCCATTTTCTTTCATAGAGAGATTTACCGCTTTTTCATAAGCATCTTTTGCTGTGATCCCCACATTATAACCTAGCATTGCTGCCTCAGACAAGCTATAATAAGTTTCACAAGATTTATAGAAAGGAATAAACCCAGCGGGATCGCCCATATATTTCTCGCCAATCCATGAAACAGACCTCAATACAGCTGGCCCGGATTTCGCCCCATTTGGATATCCTTTATAAGTGTCTGCATCTGTCTTCTGAGCTATGGCAGCTATCCGCGGATCATTTGTGGCAACCATGTGGTCTATAAAAATATCTGACAATGCCCAGTTATCAATTCGCTTTCCATAGATACCAGAGTTATACCATGGCTCAAAATACGGTAGTGCGCCAGGAAAATCAACGTAACAGTTTTCATCGTTATTCACGATTAATGGATATTTAGTCGGATTCCCTGCAATTTCTTCTACTGTAGATTTAGCTAGACTGGAAGAAACCCCAGAGATACGGATTGCCATTCTCAATCGCAATGAATTACAGAATTTTTTCCACATCTCCATATCCCCACCGTAGATAACATCAAAATTACCAACGTCATCGGAACCTACTCCTGCAGCCATTTCATCAGCAATTTTCTTTAATTCAGCCATCACTGCAGGATAAATATCTTCTTGTTTATCATATTTGGCGAGCAAAATACTTCCTTCATTTGGAAGCCCCTTAAGTGCTTCGGAATAAGGGATATCGCGCCAACCTTCAGTCAACAAAAACCACATGTAATTCTGCCAAATTCTGCCAATGGTTCGCACGTTTTTAAATGCTTCGGCTTTATCTTCGGTTTTGGCCAGCAAATCTTTGATCTGGGTATTGTTATAATAACAACTATACCAACGATTCCCATAGGTGTTATTCGTTGGAATCAAGCCGGACATATAATCCATATATTGAATTTTCACAATATAGCCCGCAAACGTTCCATAACCATCCACATCCCCTCCAAAGGATTCCGCAGTGTTTCTTAATACATTGGTCAACATATTTCCGGGAGGTACATTTGGCAATGCGTCTGGATCAACATTGATCTCATCAAAACTCTTGGTACACCCCGAAAAAAACATCATTGATGCTAAGGCAGGTATACTTAATTTTATAAATAAACTTTTCATAGTTTCTATCTTATCCAGAGTAATTCTATACGAGTTACTTTTTAATTACACTAAAATGAAAATCCTAATTTAAATCCAATACTTCTTGAAGAAGGCACTGTAGCCTGTTCAAAACCAACACCGCGGCTATCGCTTGACACGCCACTCGTTTCAGGGTCTAAACGCATTGTATTTGATTTATGAACCCATAACAATGCCAGATTCGATCCAATCAATGAGACATTTGCGCGTTTGATCCCTTTAATCTTACTGTAAAGATGTGAAGGAATAGTATAGGTCAAATATGCTTCGCGCAATTTGAGGAAAGACCCATCAAACACGTAGCTTTCTGCAATACCTCCTGATTCGAACCAATCTTGTGCATTAGTTTCAATCGTATTGGCAATCCATCCTCCTTTACCATCAGACATTGCAAAGCGCTCATTGCTCATCACATCTTTTCCAGCCACGATTGCTCGCTCACGTACGCCATTGGCGGCAGTGATTTCAGCAACCCCAGTGGTATAAGCATGGCTCATTGTTTGGGACCAAATATCTCCCCCCTTTCTAAAGTCAAGCATAAAACCAAAGCTGAAATCTTTATACCTAAAATCATTACGCATACTTGCAAGATAATCTGGTGTTACATTTCCAATAATCTGATTTGGTTTAGACATTACAAGACCGCTCTCATTTACTTTTATAGCTCCTTTCATTGCTCCATCTTCTACGCGATCGTATCCAGTGCTTCTTAAAGCACCCCAAGCTTCTCCAACAGTTGCGGTATTCGCAATACCCCAAGTCCATCCTAATTGATAGGTTGTCAAATTCAATTGCGGATATAATTCCAAAATTTTATTGCGATCTCTTGAATAGTTTATCGTTGTTGTCCAATTCAGGCCATTTTCATTTTTTAAGATATCCCCTCTCAACTGCAGTTCGACCCCCTTACTTTCGATGTTACCAGCATTTAATACCATACTACTAAACCCGACCACATTGGAAGTTGTTACAGGAAGGATTTGCTTCTTCGCATTCTTATGGTAATAAGTGAAATCAGCATGAATACGGTCATTTAAAAATCCGATCTCAGTACCAGTTTCCCAAGAATAAATTGCTTCAGGCTCCAAATTATTAATTGCATAGGTCATACTTTTATACATCTGCGCAATACCGTTAAAAGCATTTGCTTGCGCATAGTAGTAATTCCCATTTCTATACGGAGTTGTTGCATTCCCAACCTTAGCGACATTCAATCTAAGTTTCCAGAACGACAACGCGCTTCCCTTTAAATTAGAAAAGGACGTTGTTGGAATCCAACTTAAACTTGCTGAAGGATAGAAAAACGATTTTGTAATTGTTGAAGACCAATCATTACGCGCCGTCGCATCAAGATAAAGCTGGTCTTTCCATCCAATCGAAGCCTGACTATAAAAAGAATTGGAACGATTATGTGCATGGTCCATATTTGTTACCGCATCCCCTATTTTGTTGGTAATCGTATAAACACCTAAAACATTTAATCCACTGGCTCCTAAACTATTTGATTCATACTGATTATCTCGGTAATTGGCACCTACTATTGCTAATATATTGAAATCACCAAATTGTTTATTAAAATTGGCCAAGAAGTCCGCATTGAACTCTGAATTACTGCTTTTAATTTCATTGAAACTTCCTAATGGATGATCAAAGTTGTAATAGTTGCGTTCAAAGATATCTGTATGATAATAATCCAAACCTACTCTACCTTCAAATTTCAAAAATTCATACGGTTGATAATACAAAGATGATTTTCCAAAAATCCGATTGGTCTTCAATGAATTCAAAGAATTATGCATGGTATAAAAAGGATTCATATGATAATTAGAATTCCAATTATAATAGGTATAATTTCCTTGAGCATCCCTTTGATTCCAATTTTTCTTCAGATCTTGCATATCCACCTGACGACCAAACCAAATCAAACCATTCATCGGGTTTGCGCCATCATATCCCTGTGTAATCAAATTACCACTTTCTGTTCTGGTAAAATTGGACATGATATCATAAGAAAATTTTTCATTGATCTTGTACTCATTATTCAATTGAGCTGAATACTTTTTTTGATCAGTGTTCGGTACTGTTCCTTTTTGATCACGAAAAGATAATGAAGCACGAGTGGAGGATCTTTCATTTTTCGCTAACAATGAAAGATTATGGTTTTGAGAGTAACCTGTTTGGAAAAACTCTCTCACATTATTGGGATGTGATATCCATGGTGTTGCTTGTCGAACGCCGTTAACCACAGGGCTATTAAATTGAGGTAATTGCAATCCTATGTCTAAGCGAGGTCCCCATGATTCATCAAACCCATCATTAACACCTCCCCCAGCTCCATCCTTATAACTAAAAGATTTTTGCTGTGCATATTGCTGATAAGTTAAGCCGCTTCCTAACGAATTATAATGATACTCGTCGCCCCGGGTTCCTTGGCCATAGAGATTCTGGTATTTTGGAATAGTGGACGCTCGATCTATTGAAAAATTCCCATCATACGACAAAAGAACACCATCTTTGGCTCTTTTTCCAGACTTTGTCGTAATTAAAATAACACCTTTACCAGCTCGCATACCATACAGGGCTGCTGAACCGCCTTTCAAGGTAACAACACTTTCGATATCTTCTGGATTAATATCATTTAAACCGGAGCCATAATCTACACCAGAATAGGTATTGTCACCTGAACGAACGGCATTATTGGAAATCGGTACACCATCAACAACAATTAAGGGCTGTTGATCTGAGAGAAGTGAGGAATTACCACGAATCGATATCCTCGCGGAGGCCCCCACAGCACCACCAAATTGATTAACCTGTACCCCTGCAACTTTTCCGGAAAGTGCACCTGTTAAGCTCAATTGACCAGCATCCGTTAGTTCCTTAGCTTTTACCTCTTGAACCGCTGACCCTAGGGATTTTTTGTCTCTTGTGATTCCCATTGCCGTTACAACAACTTCGTCCAAATTTGTCTCATCCGATAAAAGTGTGACCTGAAGTGAAGTTTGATTGGTCAAATTTACTACTTTACGGTCATAACCAATTGCCGACACACTTAATGTCCCCGCCTGCTTATAGTTAATCGTAAATTCACCATTTTGTCCACTCTGGGTTGCTGTTCCATCTCTAAGCGTGATTGTAACTCCGGGGATAGGTTTCCCGTCTTGGTCGACCACCTTCCCCTTCAAAACTGTTTGTGCGTATACTGCCGAGCTTACCAAGACGGTAGCGGCTAGCATAGCAATACTTTTTCTATTCATAAGTTTAGTTTCAGATGTATTAGTTTATAGTGCTTTTTATAACAACTAAGTTATAAGTACAAGGCTTTCATTGTTAACCGAATTTTGACCAGTATTGCCCAATTATTAACCCGAAGTGTTAAATAAATAAAAAATAATAATCCAATTACTCCAAACAGAGAGCCTATATAACATAAATTCACTTCCCTACTCCTATTTGCGATAAAAAACATAAACACACACCCATATAAATCACATCACTGTAATTTTTATCGACTTTTATTTGCAAACACTTCAAATAATTAACAAATACACAACTTTCACAAGACTATTATCAATTTTCTACCAAAATATTTAAAAAAAATAAGAAAATATACTTTTATAATTAGAAATACAAGCACAATAAAGCTTCCACGCCTTGGTTTGAGAGAAAAAGGCGTATAAATAAATTTCGGAGATAAAATTACACTAAAAACAGCCTATACTTTTCAATTTTAGCAGGATTTCACCTCCGACACAATCTATATTTTGACATCTATCTAATCAATCCGTTACGAATTATTTAAAAAATCCCAATTGGTTTCATCGAATTCTATACTATTCTGAGTTCTACATTCCTATGGAATATGATATGCTTAAATAACAGAATACAGGGTCTGTTTATACTGCTGTACATATTCCTTTGGATTGCAGCCCACAATTTGCTTAAAAACCCGGTTAAAATTAGTAATGCTATTAAATCCACAATTGTAGGCAATAAAAGAAACACTATCTAGATGTTCTTCATTTAGTTGATTGCAAACTTCTTTAACTCTTATTCTATTCAGATAAGTCACAAAAGTAACACCGCAATGCTTTTTAAAATATCGACAAAATGCCTGCGGGGTAAGATTCGCATGATCCGCAACATCCTCCAAAGTAAGTTCGTCTTTATAATGCTCTCTAATATAATTACAGATGAGATTAATCCGATTTGAAGCGTGTATAGCATCGAAAGCTACCTCTACCCTTTCGTTGCAAAGCGCATCCGCTTCCCTTGATATATTTGCCAAAGCTCTCAGTAAATAGAAAAAATGCATCAACTTATCCATCTGATCAGCAGATTTCAATTGACAAACTCGTTCCGATATTTGCTCAAAATACCTTTCTGGAACCTTAAACCCTCTGGAGTTATTATAGATAAATTGATTCAGCGATTCAAATTCTTCCAAAGAAAATAGGGATTTCAGCTTACCATTCGGATCAAAAAAGATAGAAACAGAACGCGATTCATTAGACAGACCATCTGGAGATGCTGACTTAAAAACATGAGGCTGATTGGCGCCTAAAAAGAAAATATCGTTTTCCTTAAAGGGATGCAGCGTATCTTCCACAATCAAAATTCCACTGCCTTTTTTTATCCACATCAACTGAGCTTCCTGATGACGGTGAAAATAGGGATAGAAAGTTTCCAAAACATCTTCTTGCACAGTTAAACTTTGCCCTCGGGTCGTTGGCACGTTAAATTGGAGCGTTTTCATAAGTTTATTTAGTTTTATGTTTACTGTTTAGTAACATAAATATAACAACTCCAAAGCAACAACACGACCTGGAAATAAAACATAAAAAAACTATGCCAAAATATGTTTAGAATTCGACAATATTTAATAATCCTTTAATAATAGCGCAGACAAAACAGAGAATTCACAATAAAAATGCTTTAATAGTAAAAAAATGGGTTAAAATACAATTAGACTTTGATAAATTGTGATAATTATTATTCAATAGAAAGATTGAACTTTATTAAATTTCGTTTTTGATTCTTTTTAGTGCAAAAACAGCGATCATGTTCATTTGTAACAATGACAAACAGTACAGATGGAGGATAGACCTTTTAAATAAATCATTTTGAAGCGCATAAATTTTACGATATTCGTATTAGGCAATAAGTACCTAGGTAAACAATCTAACTTCAAACCGAAGAGGATTAAAAACAATTCATGGCTTTAGCATAACAAAAAATCATTACTTCCTATAATTCCCAAAACTTATGTTCAAAAAAGAAATATATCTTAATCGTCGAAATAATCTGTTATCAAAGTTCAGTTCTGGCAAAATTCTTTTGTTGGGCAACATTGAAAATCCGATCAATTTTGAGCACAATACCTATCCTTTTCGCCAAGACAGTAGTTTTTTATATTATATAGGTATCAAAAGCCCCCGACTGGCCGCGGTATTGGACATCGAAAAAGGCGAGACGCTATTATTTGGCGACGAAATGACAATCGATGATATTGTCTGGATGGGGCAACAACAGACTTTGGCTGAAAAGGCAGATCTTTCAGGTATCAGCAAGGTACTTCCTTTCAACCAGCTCTTCGACTACCTCCATCAGGAAACGCAAGAAGCAATTCACTACCTTCCTCCTTATCAATCCCATAATAAATTATTGTTGGAGCAGCTAACTGGCCGTTCTGCGAATCAGCTCCAGCCTTCCGTTGCGTTAATTGAAGCTGTCGTCGCACAACGGAGCATCAAATCGGCAGAAGAAATTATCGAATTAGAGAAAGCTGTAGATATTGCTGTTGATATGCATCGCATTGCTATGCGAATGACAAAACCTGATCGTTATGAATATCAGATCAGCAATGCCATGCAACATTATGCACAAGATCAGGGAACATCCTTCTCCTATCCGCCGATAGTCACCAAAAGGGGTGAAATTCTGCACAATCATATGCAATTTCACCGACTTGATGAAGGTGATCTTCTGCTCAATGATTCGGGAGTCGAAACTTCTATGGGCTATGCTTCGGACCTGACCAGAACCTTTCCTGTAGGAAAACGCTTTACGGCTTTACAAGAGGAAATTTACCAGGTTGTCTTACACGCATTTAAATCAGCAGAGCAACTGCTGACATCCGGAATCCGTTTTAAAGAAATACATTTAAAAGCCTGTGAAGCGCTTGTAGATGGACTTATACAAACGGGATTCATGAAAGGCAATGCGCAAGATGCGGTCATGAATCACGCGCATGCGCTTTTCTTTCAATGTGGACTCGGCCATATGCTCGGCCTCGATGTCCATGATATGGAGGATCTTGGTGAACAATATGTTGGATATACCGAAGCTGAGCCGAAAGATACCAAGACCTTTGGAATCAAATCGCTGCGACTAGGCAGGAAACTGGAAGCTGGCCATGTGCTCACCGTTGAACCCGGAATCTATATCATTCCTGAATTAACGCAGCTTTGGGAGCAACAGAATTTACACAAGGACTTTATTAATTATGATTTCTTAAAAAAACATCTCGATTTCGGTGGCGTTCGTATTGAAGATAATTATGTGATTGAAACAGGTGGATACCGTCGTTTAGGAAAATATCTTGAACGTGAAATCCAGGAAATCTATCAGCTCAAAGACAATCCAATTGATTAAATAACGAACAACTAACATCGTGGTAATCCCGAAAAGTGAACCTTTTGGGGTCAACTCTAATAGATAAACAAATGAACAGCATTAAACAGTCGATCTTTATTATTCTAATACTGATTTTTCAGGTTCCAGCTTCCATTTTTGCACAGCGACTTTGGACAGATCATGGTGATCAATATTATGAATTTTCTGACAAGGGAATAGAAATGGTCAACCCCAAAAATGGGATGCGCTCCATCTTCCTTTCACAACAATCGCTTATTCCAAAAGGTACAACCACAGCGCTAAAGGTTGAGAATTTTTCCATTTCCCAAAACAGGGAACTTATTTTGATCTACACCAATAGCAAAAGAGTTTGGCGCGAGAATACCAGAGGTGATTATTGGGTCTATAATAAGAAGTCCAGTCAGTTACAACAACTCGGTAAAAAATTTCCAGCTTCACAACTGATGTTTGCCAAGTTTAATCCGCAAGCAGATAAAGTAGCCTACGTCAATAAAGCCGACCATAATGTTTACGTGGAAGATCTCGCCAATGGCAGCATTGTTGCCGTTACCAAAGATGGTACGGACCGTCTAATCAATGGTACTTTCGACTGGGTATATGAGGAAGAATTTGGCTGTAAAGATGGTTTTCGCTGGTCTCCGGACGGTACTTCCATTGCTTATTGGAAACTCGATGCCCGCAACATCCGTAATTTTCTGATGATCAACAATACGGACAGCCTCTATTCTTACACCATTCCCGTGGAATATCCTAAAGTCGGACAATCACCGAGTGCCTGTTCAATATGGACCTATGAAATCGCCACTGGAAAAAGTACCATGCTGAATATCCCGGGAGATCCCAACCAACACTATATTCCCCGCATGGAATGGTGTCTGGATAGCAAGCAGGTGATCCTAGAGCAGCTCAACAGAAAACAAAATGAGAGCAAGATCTACACTGTCGCTCTCTCCGATAATAAAGCACAAAACATACATCAGGAGCAAAGCGACTCGTGGATTGATATCAAAGCACGATGGAACAACAACGATCCTTCAGGGTGGGACTGGGTACAAGGTGGAAAGGCCTTCATCTGGGTATCTGAAAAGGACGGCTGGCGCAAAATCTATCAGATTGATTTATCGGGCAACGAGAAACTGGTTATGAAAGCGGACTATGATATGATCAATCTTGATTTTTTCGATCCGAAAAATGAAACTATTTATTTTACCGCCTCGCCAAACAATGCAACGCAAAAGTATCTATACAGTGTATCAACGAAAGGCGGAGTTCCAAAAAGACTGACACCGGCCTCATACGAAGGCACCTGCGATTATGATATTTCAAAGGACGGTAAAATTGCCATCTTCAACTTCAGCAACCGAGCAACATTAAAACACAATGCCGTCATTGAATTACCGACACACAAAATACTCGTAGACTTTGATTTGAAACGTGAAAAGAAAGTCAGCGATGGCATTGCTGAGTTTTTTAAAGTTAAAACATCCGACGGTGTTGAATTGGACGGCTGGATGGTAAAACCTCTGGATTTTGATCCAGCCAAAAAATATCCTGTCGTCTTTATGGTTTATGGCGAACCAGCATCACAAACTGTCATAGACAATTTCGGTGCAGGTTATAACAGCCTATATAAAGGAAATATGGCGCAGGACGGATACATATACATTTCGTTGGATAATCGCGGAACTCCTGCGCCTAAAGGTAGCTTGTGGCGAAAAAGCATCTACCGCAATATCGGGCAGCTCAATATTCGCGACCAGGCTTTAGCAACGCAAGAAATACTGAAATGGCCCTTTGTCGACAATTCACGTGTGGCCGTCTGGGGCTGGAGCGGTGGCGGATCAAGTACGCTCAACCTACTGGGGCAATACCCGCAAATCTATAAAACGGGTATCGCCATTGCAGCTGTAGCAAATCAGTTACTGTACGACAACGTATACCAAGAACGCTACATGGGCCTCCCCCAAGAAAATCTGGCCGACTTTGAAAACGGCTCTCCACTGAAATATGCAAAAAACATCAAAGGTAACTTACTCTATATCCATGGAACCGGAGACGACAATGTCCATTATCAAAATGCGGAAGTCCTGATCAATGAACTGGTCAAAAATAACGTGCAGTTCCAGTTGATGTCTTACCCTAACCGGAGCCATTCGATTAGTGAGGGACAAGGTACACATGAGCATTTAAAAACATTATTTACAAACTATCTAAAATCGCATTGCCCTCCGGGTGGAAGATAGACTGAATAGCTATTATTTACAGATGAAAAGAATACTATTATATGCATTGGGAACCTGCGGTCTATTGACCGCAGGTATACAGCAATCAGCAGCGCAGCTGATGAAAGAAAAAAATGAATTCACCAGAGCGGATTCGCTGCGCGGATATCTGTCACCGCTGCGCACCTGCTACGACATCCAATACTATCATTTGGATGTTAAGGTGGATATAGACAACAAGTTTATTTCGGGTTCAAACCTTTTCCGTTTCAAGGCCACTACTGATTTTAATCGCCTGCAATTTGATCTTTTTGCAAATCTTAAAGTAGACAAAGTCGTTTACAAAGGGAAAGAACTCTCCTTTACCAGAGAACACAATGCTGTCTTTGTCGAATTTCCAGCGGGTATAAAGAAAGGAACACAGGAAGAATTTACGGTATATTACGAAGGTCATCCTACAGAAGCGGTCAAAGCTCCCTGGGACGGCGGCTTTGACTGGAAAAAAGACAGCAATGGAAAGCCATGGGTGGCCACGGCCTGCCAGGGTATGGGCGCGAGTGTGTGGTGGCCAAACAAAGACCATCAATCCGATGAAGTGGATAGTATGCTGATTTCCATCGCTGTCCCAAAAGAGGTGATGAATGTATCCAATGGCCGCTTGGTCAAGGTAGAAAAGATGAAGGATGGTTATACCAAATACCATTGGAAAGTCGCCAATCCGATCAACAACTACAATGTCGCCATCAATATCGGCGACTACGTTCATTTTAAGGAAAAATACAAAGGTGAAAAAGGACCATTGGATATAGACTACTATGTTTTGCGCGAAAACGATACGGCAGAAAAGAAAGCCCATCTTCAAAAAAACGCCAACCAGACCTTAGAAGCTTTTGAACATTGGTTTGGTCCATATCCATTCTATGAGGATGGCTATAAACTTGTTGAAACTTACCATACCGGCATGGAACACCAGAGTGCCATCGCCTACGGAAACCATTACCAAAATGGCTATCGTGGTGGGGATGCGTCGGGAACCGGCTGGGGACATAAATGGGATTTTATTGTGGTCCACGAATCTGGTCACGAATGGTTTGGCAACAATATTACTTCCGCTGATCTGGCCGATATGTGGATCCACGAAAGCTTCACTAATTATTCCGAAGGCTTATTTATCGACTATTTCTATGGCAAAGAAGCCAGCCAGGCTTACGCCCATGGTATCCGAAGCGGGATCCAAAATGATAGCCCTATCCAGGGCCCATACCACGTAAACAAAGAAGGATCTGGAGATATGTATCCCAAAGGCGGGGTCATGCTCAACATGATCCGTACGATGATTGACAATGATGAAAAGTGGCGGAATATCCTCCGGGGATTAAACAGCAAGTTTTATCATCAACAAGTCGATTATAATGATATTGTCAACTACGTAAGCCAACAGTCCGGTTTAAACTTGTTAAAAGTATTTGAACAGTATGTACAACATACCGACATTCCTACACTGGAAATCAAACAAGATCCTTCAGGCAGAATATTGGGCCGCTGGATCAGCGAAGTCAAAGGCTTCCATATGCCTATACATATTGGGGTAAAAGGTCAGAAAAGAGAACTTATCCAGTTGGATCAACATTTCAGACCGATTAAAGTAGCCGGTTTAACGAAAGATAATATCGATATTGATACGTTTAACTATTATGTCGGCGTATTGGTCGAATAAAAACGGCTTCAAGGTTACAGAAATAAAAAAATACAGCGACCCGGAAAGTAAGTAACTTTCCGGGTCGCTGTATTTTTTGAACCACTCTTCGCTTCATCAATATCCCAATTGGAATAAAACCTTCATGACTTCGCAGACAACAACAGCAATGAAAGTAAACTGAAGATTCTTTCAGGCCAATAAGATCAGACACTTTCAGAAAAAATAAGCGATAGACCTATATTACACAATCATTGTCCTGATGAAAAAGATCAATACTGATTCCAGGCAGGCGGATCTACGCCAAGAAGATGTTTTACAAAATAGTCTCTTCTTTTTCGCTCACCATAATCTCCCCCGGAGGAATGGCCCATCCCGGGAACCATGATAAAATCATGATTCTTACGCGCTTTGATCAAGGCATCAACCAATTGGAATGTGGATGAAGGATCCACATTATCATCAAGTTCCCCAACAATCAGCAAAAGATTTCCTTCCAGCTTAGCGGCATTTTCAATATTAGAGCTAGCTGCATATTCAGGACCTACAGGCCAGCCCATCCATTGCTCATTCCACCATATTTTATCCATTCGGTTATCGTGGCAGCCACAGGAGGAAACGCCAACTTTGTAAAACTCCGGATGGAATAAAAGTGCGCCGGTTGAACTTTGCCCCCCAGCAGATGTACCATAGATCCCTACTCTACCGATATCCATGTATTTGTATTGTTTTGACGCGGCATGCATCCAGGCAATTCGATCCAGAAAACCCGCATCTTTTAGATTTTTCCAACAGACATCATGGAAAGCCTTTGAACGATTTGACGTCCCCATCCCGTCGATCTGTACCACGATAAAGCCCAACTCAGCAAGTTCGTACATCCCGCTCGGGTTACTGTAAAATGATTTGGGTACGAAAGAACTATGCGGTCCCGCATAAATGTACTCGATGACAGGGTAACTTTTAGCTGGATCAAAATTCGTCGGCCGAATAATAATTCCCCAGATGTCCGTTGTACCATCACGCCCCTTAGCTTTAAAAACCTCCGGTGCACGCCACCCAACAGTTTCCAACAAACTACTGTTCGTTTTCTCCAGTTCCATGATAAGACCGCCATTTTTGTCGCGCAATACTGAAATTGGCGGCTGATCGACTCGGGAATACGTATCCACAAATTGCGAATAGTCTTTATTGAAAGATGCTTGATGATTTGCATTTTCTTCCGTCAGCATTTTTAAGTCTTTTCCATCCAAACCGATCGCATAATAGTGGACCAAATAAGGATCTTCTGTGGCATTCATTCCGCTGCCTTCAAAAATAACCCTTCGTTTCTCAGCGTCCACATGCACTACTTTCCGAACAACCCAGTTTCCTTTCGTTATCTGGTTCTTCACTTTTCCGGTAATTCCATCATAAAGATACAGATGGTTCCATCCATCACGCTCAGAGGTCCATACAATTTCCTTTCCATCGGCCAGATCCTCCCGATATTTCTTGCCGCTATAATCAATAAAGGTCTTATTTTGTTCGTGAATCAGATAACTCGAGGTACCGCTATTCGCATCCATCTGCATGACGCCATAGACCTGATGTCCCCGTTTATTATACTCGAAGGTAAATGCTCTGCTGTCATCGCGCCAGGAAAGATCCGAAAGGTAAAATTGATTCGGTATGAGCGTGGCATCAAACACCGACAGCCGGTCTTTTTCAAGATCATATAAGATGGGCAGTTTTTGTGCTAGCTCATCTCCGGGCTTAACGTAATCGCGTGTCTGAATTTTAGGCTGCAGCTGATCTTTAGGAGAAGATTCTATAAGCGTCAGCTGTCTGATCTCTATTTTTTGAGTTTTTACTGTAGCCAGCTTCCGGCTATCCGGTGCCCATTGAATATCGTTACTATAATAATTTGCAGTATTGCCATCAAACGTAATTTGTCGCGCCTCGTTTACACTTCCCTTTTTTGCTAGGAATACATTATTATTGCGGATGAATGCCACCTGTTTTTTATCTGGAGATTCGACTTCCCTATAGGCATTTCCCTGGTCACGCTGCCCCCAATAGCGCGCATTTCGATCTTTACTTCCGCTTGCAGCGCCCTGGCTCAATTGCGAGGAACGGCGGTTCCAGATCCACAGGTAGCCGGCGATATCGAGCGACACCTGATCTTGGTCCACCAATTTTATCTGGTCATTGGAAATAACACGATTTTCGACTTTTCGTCCCAGTTTTTCATCCACTAACGAAAATACTTTCGTCAGATCAAAAAGCTGTTCTTTTGTTTTTGCCTGAGGATTGACCAAAATATACTCTTTTCCCTGCAACGTATTTCGATCATACCAAAAGAGATCCCCTTTGTCATTCCAATAAAACTGGCCCGGCAGATTTTCAATTTTGTTGGTCAATTGTTTTTTTAAGTTTTGCGCACGTGTATAATCTGCCAAAGTTCCTTGACCAAACAGAAACTGTGCCGACAACAACAAAACCGCTGTACTAAGAAACTTCATGCTTTCTTCGTTTAGGATTGATTAAATAATAGATAGGGATGCCCAATAGTGCAATGATAATGCCCGGCCAGGTATAATTTGGCTTAAAAATAACCATCAGCCCAATAAAGGCAAGTCCCATCAGAATATAAAGGACAGGAAGAAAAGGATATCCAAATGCTTTATAGGGCCTGTTCAAATCCGGACGCGTGATACGGAGACGAATAATACCGGCAATCGCGAGTACATAAAATATAACCACCACACAGGTAATCATATCCAATAAGTCACCATATTTTCCGCTTAAACACCATATTGACGCGGCAGCACATTGTATCCAGAGCGCCCAGGCAGGTACCGCATGCGCATTGAGTTTACCAGCCTTTTTAAAAAATAAACCATCTTTGGCCATCGAATAATACACCCTCGCTCCTGCCAGAATGATTCCGTTATTACAACCAAAGGTGCTAATCATGATCATAATGGCTATGATAGTAATCCCAAAAGGGCCAAAAACCTCTTGAGCGACACTCATAGCTACACGGTCTTTTGGCGCATTGACCATATCCTCCAGGGGCAATATGCCGGTGTACATCAAATTAGTCAGCAGATAAATTACGGTAACCAGCAAAGTCCCTAATGCAAGACTCAAACCGATATTACGTTGTGGATTCTTAATTTCGCCCGCTACTGCGGAAGATGAATGCCAGGAATCGCTACTGAAGAGGGCTCCGACCATAGCTGCAGAAAAAGCACCCATCGCTGAAAATCCATCATAAGATGTATACGTTCCATCCGTATTTAAGCGGCGCATTGACCAAAGTGATATATTGTCCCAGTTCCAAGCCCAAACTTTATGTTTCAACGCCAGGAAGCCGAAGAGCAATAAAAGCAACAGACTCCCAATCTTGATCAATGTGATGGATGTCTGTACACGCTTTCCGCTATTCACACCCCTTGAATTAATATAGGTCAATACAATAATGACGGCAATTGCTAGCAGCTGCGCTGCCGATATCCGGTAATCTGACCATTCCAGCAGATAAACATCTTCATCCATAATGGGGAAGAGATAGGCTGTAAATTTCGCAAAAGCAACCCCCACCGCGGCTATTGTCGCTGTTTGTATAACGGCAAAAAATGTCCATCCAAATACAAAACTCAATACCGGACCATAAGCCTCCCGAAGGTAGATGTACTGCCCTCCTGCCTTTGGAAACATCGCACTCAATTCACCATAACTCAAGGCGGCAGTCAATGTCATAAAACCACATATCAGCCATACGACCATCATCCAACCCGCAGAACCTGTATTACGTGCGATATCCGCAGATACAATAAAAATCCCGGAACCGATCATACTTCCAACCACCAGCATAGTGGCATCCAGTAACCCGAGAGACTTTTGAAAATTTTGTTTCACTTCGCTCATAAACATCTAGTTATTAAAATGATAAAACTTCCAGTTTGTCTCGTAATCGGGCTTTAATTTCTCGCCCTTGATAATCGCTCTTAACATTTCCATCGGCAGATAATTTTCTTTGATCACACGGTCATGGAAATCCGCAAATGACATTTTCCCTTGATCGACCACCTCTTCTTTTATGCGCATCAATTGCAAGCCGCCTACGAGATAGGCCAACTGATATAAAGGATCGTAAGAACCTTCAAACGATCTCTTCACTTCACCGTGCGCATTAGCTGACTCAAATCCCACGCGGTTTACCAGATAATCGATGCATTGTTGCGGCGTCCACTCCCCTAAATGAAATTTAATACTAAAGGTTATTCGCGCACAGCGGTGCATGCGCCAAAATAACATCCCGATTCGCTCCTCTGGAGTTTTTGCAAATCCCTTGCTATACAGCAGCAGTTCCCAGTACAATGTCCATCCTTCTGTCCAAAAAGGTGTATTAAACGCTTCCTCGCGATATGGCTTGTACCGCCTATTCATAAAATATTGCAGGTGATGACCGGGAATTAATTCATGCTGGACTGTGCCACGGGAGAAATAAGGATTATTGCCGCGCATGCTCATCAATTTTGCCTGCTGATCCATCGTGTTTGTCGGATAGGATATGCTAATTTCCCGTCCTCCCGTAAAAAAGGGGTTGACCCGTTGCCGTTCTGGTGTCATCATGATCATGCCCCAGGTCTCATCTGCAAGCGCAGGAATATCCATGAGTTTATTTTGTTGAATAAATTGCTGTGCATCATTATACAATCTCATGATGAGCTCGGGCTGTTCCCCAATGGGTACATAGGAGTTTTTAACCTTTTCCTGCGCTGCCCGCCAGTCATCGCCAAAGCCCATTTCACGGCTCGCTTTCAATAACTCCGCTTCACACCACTTAAACTCTTGATCAGCCAATTTTAAAAGGTTGGTCGCTGTATAACTGATCATTTCAGCTTTGAGCCTTCGGCTTATCTCTTTTTCTCCAATTGGCACACCTGCAATCTGGCTACCATCATCAAACACTTTCCAATCACTTTTTGCGGCCAATTTCTCTTTATAATCCGACAGCTTGCTTTTCACTTGTTGAAATATGGAGGGTACCCACCAGGTAAATTCAGGGTCGTATCCATTGTAAAAATCGAAGGTGCTGGTGATCCTTAAATCCAACGAATTTAATAGAGCAACCAGAAAGTTCACATCTGAATAAGGAATATTGGTCTTTTCCTGCAAAGCAGCTATTGATCGATCGATTTCACCGGCAACCAACGTCAGCTCTTTCGCGACATCTTCTCCTGCCAAACGCTTGCCCCTACGACGGTCCTTTTCAAGCGCAAATATTCGCTGTGCGAAAGGTAAATACAAGGATAAGCGGTTGTAATTCGACTCATCTTCTTTCAATGCAAGGAGATCACTTTTTAGTTTGCGCTTTAGTAAGATAAAATCTACCTGTCCAGCTGTTTCGAGTTCTTCATAAGGGAACTTGTCCAGCTTGTTCAAATATTCGCTATCCAAACGCTGAAGACGTGCCAGCTGTTCCGGCGATGCGGCGGCCTGCTGATTGCCCCAGCCTTTGGGCATAGGGCCATAAAAATAGTTGATCGCCTCAACATCATGCCCATATTGCACAATATAAGGTTCTATAGGGGTTGTATGGTCGTATAATTTCATCTTTTGTGCATGCGTGGAGATGGGGAATAGAAAGAGCAGCCCATAAAACAATGTTTTGGTAGCTTTAAAAGAAAAAGAACGATTCATAATTCGGGTGTTGGTTTATATCCTAATTTTATCAGTCGAAACGATCCGGCCTAAAACCAGCGATTTCAGCCTCTATTTTCTGTCCTGCCAATAAATCTGCAACAACCTTCCCATAGGCAGGGCCTAGACTCAAGCCCATCATACCACCCCCACCGGCAACCAGGACATTATCAAATTTTTTCAATCTTCCCAGATAAGGCAATCCATCAGGCGAGCAGGGCCTGTAACCATACCATATTTTTTCGCTTGGGTAATCGACCTTTAATTCTGGATAATATTTAGGAATAGATTCTACAATTCCGCGGACACGGTTTTCATAAATCCGGTCATTTGCAGGTCCCAATTCCATCGTACCGCTGAATCTGATCTGGCCATTCATGGGGGTTACAGCAACACGAGCCTCCAGTAATAATGCCGCATGATTCAATGTATTCTCTTTCTCAGGCTGATACATAAACGAATATCCTTTTCCTGGCATAAGCGGTGTATTTACGTGCAACTTTGATGTCAGCTGTGGCAAATAAGCACCACCAGTCAAGACAAAAGCATCCGCCTGAAAACTTCCCTTATTGCTGATCGCCTCTTTCACCCTATTTCCGGTCGTTATAAATTTATGGACTTCAGTTTCTTCGAAAAAAGCTACACCGGCTGCTTTCAAATATTGAATCAATTGGCGCATTAACTTTGGCGGATATAATTTTCCATCACAACGATAGAGTATCGCCCCCAGTACATCCAGTTTTAGATTGGGTTCTAATTCTTGAACAGTATTCCCTTCCAAGATATCGACATCCAGTCCAAGGTCCTGTGCACGATGAGCAAGCTCTATTTCTTCATGTTGCATTTCCTTGGACTTATACATCATCAGGATACCATTCTGTTTCAGTTCAAAATCAAAGCCTTCCTCCTGCGCTAATTCATCATATAGTCTGCTGCTGTAGAGATTCAAATCACGTATTGCAGCCGCATGCTGTTCTACATGTGTACGATTAGCATGTTTCAAAAACTTCAATCCCCAATTGATCAATCGCGGATTTAGCGAAGGCCGTACATAAAAAGGGCTTTTACTATTGAACATCCACTTTATCCCCTGCGCTACAATACCGGGGGCAGCCAAGGGCGTAAAATGGCTGGGGACAATCATGCCGGCATTACCATAAGAACAGTTATTGTCCAAGGTATTTTTTTCCAGGATTTTCACCTCCCATCCGTCTCTCACCAGGTAATAGGCAGAAGCAAGCCCTGCAATTCCTGCTCCAACGACGACAACCGTACCTCTATTATTTTCTTTCACGTTGCTCTTGTCTTATTAATTTGTTAAATCACCTGAACTATATTAAATCACCTGAAAACCACCAAAATAAGGATCTTCATCATCCAAAAAAATGGTATTATAGCCCGTTATGCGTGCCCAGCCTTCGATAGATGGGACAATGGCCGGCTTACCGTCCACAGTTGTTTCAGCCTCAATTTTACCGGTAAATTGTGAACCGATATAACTTTCATGTATAAATTCCGTTCCTTTCTTGAGTTTTCCTTTCGCATACCACTGCGCCATACGGGCTGATGTACCGGTACCGCATGGTGAACGATCCAATGCATTGTCGCCAACCAGTACCGCATTACGTCCCGACGAGTTGGGAAGTTTAGGATTCCCTGTCCATTGGATGTGAGTCAATCCATGTATATTGGCATCTTCGGGATGAACAAAAGAATATTTTTCGTTCAGCAGCTGACGGATTATTTTTCCATAATGAATGAGCTGGCTTGCTGAATAGGAACTGATATCCTGAAAATTACCCTGTGGGTCAATAATGCCATAAAAGTTTCCACCGTAGGCAACATCGACGCTGATGTTGCCTAGATCAGGGCAATCGACCGTTAGGGCTTCAGCATATAAAAAAGACTTGACGTTGGTAAGCTTGACACTTTTCACCTTAGGTCCGTCTTGAACATAGTCGATATGTACCAATCCAGCCGGAGTTTCCAACCTTAATTTTCCGGGAACCTTAGGTTGAACGAGTCCCTCCTCGATGGCAATCGTCACCGTACCGATCGTTCCATGTCCACACATCGGCAGACAGCCGCTGGTTTCAATGTAAAGGACACCAATATCATTTTGCGGATCAAAGGGCGGATAAAGCATACTGCCGCTCATCATGTCATGCCCTCTTGGTTCAAACATCAATCCCATACGGATCCAATCGTACTCACGTATAAAATGCAACCTGCGCTCCATCATGGAATTCCCCTGTAACAATGGGGCTCCTCCTGCCACCAATCGTACGGGACAACCACAGGTATGCGAATCAATACAAAAAAAAGTCTTCTTCATTTCTGGTCACTTGTTTATATAGTCACTTGTTTCTATTATGCTTTAGTCCATTGTTGATTGACCAAACGGTCAATTTGTAATGGGTTTCCGTCCTGCAGTTCTTTAGGCAAAAATTCATTTGGCCAATTTTGAAAACTAATGGGGCGAATAAAGCGCTTTACCGCATCAGGCCCTACAGAAGTGAAACGTGCATCTGTGGTTGCCGGATATGGTCCGCCATGCTGCATAGCATACTGCACTTCAACGCCCGTTGGCATCCCCTGAAACAAAAGCCTTCCGCATTTGTCCTGTGCTATTGTAAAGAGCGCCGGGTTTTCGCGGATATCCTGCGCCGATGCCGCGAAAGTGATGGTAATCTGCCCTTTGAGCTGCTCCATTACAGTTTTCATTTCGTTGAGGTCTGTACAAGATATAATTAACCCAAAAGGTCCAAAAACTTCATCCAATAATTTCGGATTAGCCAAAACCTGGCTTGCTTCCGTTTCAGCAAGCAGGGCCTGCGCAAATTCTTGCGCCGTATTATCCTCCCCTTCTTTCAAAATACGGACACCATCGTGTCGAACCATTTCGCCTTTTAAACGGTTATAGCTATCCAATATTCCTGCGTGCAGCATTTTGCCGGTAGCGGCAGCTTGAAGTTCTTTCTTCAACTCCACCTTAAGTCGATCCAGCTGTTCGCCGCCGATACTTACCAAAACACCCGGATTGGTACAAAATTGACCAACACCTAAAAGTAGTGACGTAATATACTGCTTTGCAAAATGTTCGAGATTGCTAGCTAAATAGTCCGGTAAAAGAAAAACCGGATTTACGCTCCCCATCTCGGCAAAGACAGGAATAGGATCAGGTCTTGACTGGCCCAAATCAAATAAAGCTTTGCCGCCACGGAATGAACCTGTAAATGCGACGGCTTTTACGAAGCTATGACTGACCAACTGCTGTCCAGCAGCAAATGAATCTGACACCACATGATTAAAAACACCACTCGGAGCTCCCTGTTTTGAAATCGCCCGATCGATGGCGTCAGCCATTAATTGCGAGGTTTTCAGATGAGCGGGATGAGCTTTTACAATAACCGAACAGCCAGCACCAATGGCACTCGCTGTATCTCCACCAGCTGTTGAAAAGGCAAAAGGAAAATTGCTCGCACCAAAGACGACCACCGGACCAAGTCCTTTGTTATACTTCCGTAAATCAAATTGGCCATTTGGGTCCCGATCTATCCGTGCTTCACTGTATAGCCCCGTTTTTACGGCATCGGCATATCGGCGCCATTGATTGACCGTTCTCGCTTTTTCACCCTGCAGCCTTCCCAGAGGAAGAGCCGTTTCCAGATGAGCCGTTTCAATCAGGATGTCTCCCAATGCCTCAATTTCAGCGGCAATAGCATACATCAAATCCGCTCTTTCAACTACATCAGTTTTTTGAAGAAACTGAAATCCAGCCTCCGCCTGTTTTACGACGTAATCAATCTCATTTACGTTTCTATCCATTCCTTTTGTTTTTATTGTAAGTATCTATCTTCAAAAATCAATAAAAACCTTCCCTATATCTTCATTCCTTGCGGCTTAAAATATAATAAGAAGGTCCTTTTCGTATATTTTTACCCGGTCCTAAAAAGGAAATTTCCTGAACCTTCATCCAGAAAGTTCAGAAGCATTTCTATAATTGTGGTCTAGTTGCGATTGAATCTGCAATAATTTTTTTCACACGTTGTTCTTCCTCGCCGATCAATGGTAATCTTGGAGCGCGCGTATACGGTGTTGAAATCCCTTCCGCTGTCGCCGCCAATTTAATATATTGTACCAATTTAGGATGAATATCCAATTCCAATAAAGGCATAAACCAACGGTATATTTCTACAGCTTTGCTGTACTCACCTGCCTTTACAAGATCGTACATGGCCACGGTTTCTCTTGGAAATGCGTCGACCAGTCCAGCCACTAAACCATCAGCCCCTAACATCAAAGACTCGAGCCCTAAGGTATCTACGCCAGCCATAATCTTTAATCGATCACCAAAACGATTTTTCAAACGGGTAATATTTGTTAAATCTCGTGTAGACTCTTTCACAGCCTGAATATTTGGTTCCAATAATAGTTCCTCAAACATATCCAGCGATACATAAGTACTATAGTCAACAGGGTTGTTATAGATTAAAATTGGCAATTTGGTGCTTTGTGCAACAGCACGAAAATAAGCGACAGCTTCTCTATCATCGGCTCTATAGCGCATTGGTGGCAATAACATCAAACCATCTGCGCCCAATTCTTCACTGGCCTGAGCTACTTTGATCGCAGCAGCAGTTGTATTTTCTGCAATATTGAGCAACACTGGTACACGTCCATCAACAAGTTTCAACGCATATGTCAATAAATCATACTTTTCTTCCGTACTCAAAACACTTGCTTCACCCAATGATCCAGCGATAATCAAACCGTGAACACCTCCATTCAATTGTGCTTCAATGTTTTTACCAAACATATCAAAATCCAAATTTCCATTTTCATCAAATGGTGATAACATTGCAGGATAAATTCCTTCCCATTTAAATTGTGCCATAGCGTATTCTTTTAATATTTCTTTATCACAAATCTATCTGGAATAGCGAGGCCAATCTTCTTATGAATTAATCAACACTGACCTAATATTGACCTTTTCTAGTAAATACTATCATGAGGAATCGGAAGAATGGCTTTCTAATTTTAAATACAGATTTATAACTTATTTCAGCAAAACTTCAGATGCGTGCTTTTTAAAGTTGAAATTTAATTTCAGTAACTTAAATGTAAGTTCAACATTTATAACAAGATTTACAAAAATAGCATGTAAAAGATTTATATAATTATCCGCTTAAAATTTGCCCCCCTATTACGAAATCTACATCTGCATATTAAAAATAACAAAGGCTGCACTGTCTGACAGGCAACCTTTGTATCGTATATAATAATTAAAAATGGGTAACTAATCGCGGCTCTCTTTTTTATAAGAGAAGTAAAAGACAATTGGCAGTACTGAAAACGATAGAATCATACAAATAATCAGGCCGCCAACAATCATAATAGCCAGGGGTTTTTGGATTTCAGACCCCATGCCATTTGAAAGTGCTGCTGGCAATAGCCCCATTGCCCCCATTAAAGCAATCATTAGGATGGGTCTGATCCGGCTTTTTACAGCTTCATAAATAGCAGGTTTCAAGCGCATTTTATTTAACAGATTTTCTTTCATTATCCCTATTAAAACAATGCCATCGATTGTGGCTACTCCAAAGAGAATAATAAATCCGATACCGGCAGAAATTCCAAATGTAGTCCCGGTAACCCACAGGGATACAAATCCGCCTATAAATGCAAATGCGAGTGTCAGCGAAGAAATCAGCGTATCTTTGACGTTGCCAAAATTGGCATACAGCAAGAGTAAAATCAAAATAAGAGAAATTGGCACAACATTCATCAGCTGCTTTGTAGCCCGTTCCTTGCTTTCGAATTCTCCGGCCCACACGACCTTATACGATTTGGGCAGATTAACATCTTTTTCTATCTGTTTTTTTGCATCGGCAATGGTACTTCCCAGATCCCGGCCTTCAATGTTGAAGCCAACACCAATATAACGGGAATTACCCTCCCTGTAAATAAATGCCGGACCGGTATGATAATCTATTGTTGCGATTTCCCGCAGCGGTACTTTCTGATCATTCATCGTCGGAATTATAATATTTCCGATCTTCTCAGGATTGTCACGATACGATTTTTGGAAGCGAAGACGTACATCAAAGATGCGCTCGTTTTCGTAGAAATGTGTCACAGATTGCCCCCCGATCGTCATTTCGATCACAGATTGCACATCCTTAGTCGAAACACCATATTTGGCCATTTTTGAATCATGCAGCTGAATCCTTAGTTCAGGCAAACCGATATTTTTGAAAACATTGATGTCCGTAATCCCATTCACCTTTTTAAGTGATTCGGCAAACTTGTTGGCTTTATTTTCTAAATCTTGTAAATTCTCACCAAAAATTTTGATGACCAACGGACTTTTTACTCCGGCTACATACTCCTCCACGTTATCCTGGATCGGCTGGCTAAAACCAAAATTTATTCCGGGAAAAGTCCGTAAGCTATCCCGCATCTGACCAATCAATTGCTCTTTTGCTATCTTTCTTTTCCACTCGCCCTCGGGTTTCAATTCAATATTGAATTCAATATTGAAAAAACCTGTTGGATCTGTACCATCATTGGGACGGCCTGTTTGCGTCATGATAAAATCAATCTCGTCAAACTGCCGCATCAATTTTGTTTTCATCGTTTTGGTCAATTTAACCGATTCTTCCAGGTTGACACTATTGGGTAAGGTCGCGCGGACATAAATTGCACCTTCATTCAGTTTCGGAAGGAACTCTGAACCATAGTGGCTAAACCGAACAATACAGACAAGCAAGGCGAATATAAAAATCGACAATGTCCATTTTGGATGATCGAAAGCCTTTCTAAAACCTTTAAAAATCGCATTGCGGCTGACCTTGGTGATTTTATTTTCATCTTCTTTGATATTCTTTTTCAATAGGTATTTACACATGGCGGGCACATAGGTCAAACTCAGGATCAGTGAACCCAACAAGGCATAACCGAGTGTGAAAGCCAATGGCGAGAACATCTTTCCTTCCACCTTTTGAAAAGAGAAAATAGGAGTCAATGCAACAATTAAGATCAATAGGGCAAAAAAGATATAGCCTGCTACAGAGCCGGCACTTTTCTTAATGATGCCTAGCTTGGAGATTTTATTAAAGCGTTCCGTCCCAAGCCGATGGGCCTCTTTTTCCAACGAGACAAAAACAGTCTCCACAATCACCAGCGTTCCTTCGAGCAAGAGTCCAAAGTCCAATGCTCCCATGGAAATCAAATTTGCAGGCAGCCCCTGTATTTTCAATAAAATAATCGCAAACAGGAAGGCCAATGGAATGACCGAGGCAACGATAAAGGTTGTCTTCCAGTTGTTCAAAAAGATAAAGACAATAATCGACACCAAGATTACACCTTCTATCAGGTTTTTGGAAACCGTATGCACGGTATTATTCACCAGTTTTGTACGGTCTATAACGGGTTCAATCTTGACATTTGCAGGTAAAATACGTTGATTCAGTTCTTCGATTTTTGCTTTTAGCTTTGTGACCACAGCAGAAGGATTTTCTCCCCTTAGCATAATAACTATTCCCTGGACAAGATCATCTTCCTGATTAAATCCCACCTGCCCAAGCCTTGGCTTTGCCCCCAGTTCGATTTCGGCTACATGCTTGACTAAAATCGGTGTATTGCCGACCACCTTGATCAAAATATTACCGATATCATCGATCTTATCTAATAAGCCTACTCCACGAACGACATAGGCCTGATTTCCTTTTTGGATCACATCTCCGCCGACATTGATATTTGAACGCGAGACAGCTTCATAGATATCCAGTGGCGACAGGTTATAATTGGCCAGTTCTGTTGGATTGATCTTTATTTCGTAGATCTTTTCCTCGCCCCCAAAGCTGACCACATCCGCCACGCCGGGCACGCCAACAAGTTCCCTTTCGATCACCCAATCCTGAATAGCGGAGACTTCCTTAATCGGGAGATTACTCTTTATCACATAGCGAAAAATTTCTCCGGTAGCACCAGATGGTGGTTCGATGGAACTTTCAGCACCTTCCGGCAACTCAATTGAGCGCATCTTATTACCCGCATATTGCTGCGCATAGAAATCTTCTACCCCATCCTCAAATTGAATCGTTACAACGGATAGCCCAAACAAAGAGATCGAACGAACGTCCGTTTTCTTTGGAATGGTATTCATTTCTTTGGTAACAGGCAGTGTAACGAACTTTTCTATTTCCTCAGCACTACGCCCGGGCCACTGTGTAATAATCCGAACCCGTGTGTTGGTCACGTCCGGGAAAGCCTCAATCGGCGTATGCAGGTAAGCATATATCCCCCCAAACAATAACGCCAGCGTAAAAAACAGGACGACTAAGGAATGTTTCAATGAAAATGAAACAATATTTTGTACAACTTTCTTCATCCTATCTATTTATCAATTCATCAAATACGATCAGCTCATTTTCGGTCAGCACCTGATCTCCCTCGCCCACACCAGATTTGACAAAAGCATATGTTTCATTCTCAGCGACAATATCAACAGCTTTAACCGACAGGTCGCAGTCACTTTTGTAGCGTACAACAAAATTCTGATTGTTATGGAGAATAATGGCATCTTTCGGAATTGCCAGCATGCGCTCTTCCTGTCCCGGAACTACCTTTTCGACCAACACATCCACACTCATACCCGGCTTCAATCTTAGGTCCTTATTCAACAACTTTATGCGCGCTTTGACCACACGTTCTTCGGGATCAAAGAAGTTGGCTACCTGATCAATACACCCGTCAAAAGATTCACCTTTATAAGCCAGTGTAGTGATCTTGACAGGAGCCCCGTTTTTGACAAAAGGTAAATTATTTGCATAGATATTGACCGAAACCCACACCTCATTCAGCTTACTGACCGACAGCAAATCGGCGTCATCGCCAACAGTCATGCCGGGACTCACCTTTTTATCTACTATATAGCCAGCTTTGGGTGCACGGATGTAAAAAAAACCATTTTCTGAGGAGCCATTCAGCAAACTCATGTTCGCTTTGACATGGCGGATTCCAATCTGCACGGCTTTCAATTCACTTTCCATCTCTTCCAATTCACGCTGGGAAGCCATACCATCTTTCAGCAGGCTGCGCAGGCTCACCAATTTACTCTCCGTCAGCCGCCTGCTATTTTCCAGTTCGCGTAGCTCTTTTCCTAAATCATTGACGGAGGTACCTTTAAGCGATACCAGAATCTGTCCTTTTTCTACATAGTCGCCCATTTTAACCGAAACAGACTGCACGATACCGGGTATAGGACTCTTTAGCGCCGCAAGTTCATCCTGATCATATTGGATAACGCCATTTAATGCGATCTGTTCAAATACGGTCCGCTTCTGTATAGAATCAATTTTAATTTGGTTTTTAAAGTCTGCGCTAAGACAAAAGCCTTTGGCAGGGATGGTTTGCGCTTCATTTTTAGCTGGTTGACAGCTCCACAATAAACAAATGGATAATAGTGTCAATGGCGTTAAAAAATTACTTTTCATGAGACAATATCCTTTCCGATTAAGTATACCAGTTCCTCCTTATACTGAAGATATTTCGCCCTGCGTTCCAATATTGATTCTTTGTTTTCCATATAATTATTGATAAAATCTATAAATTCAACGATGGTCAATCTCCGCTGCTGGAAATTGCGCACATAGCGTTCAAGTGCTACGTCCAATTTACCGTCAAAGCCCATATCCGTTGTCTTCAAACTCGTTTCAAGGTTGTTGAGCCGTTCCGAAAGAAAGTCGATCTCGCGTTCGATGTCGATACGGAATTGCTCGATTTCCACCTTATTTTTCTCTATCTCCAGTTTAGCAATTTTGATATTCCCCTGGTTTCGATTAAATAAAGGAAGATCCATAGCAACCCCCAGTCCTATAAAATCACGCATAATATTTCCGCCGCGGTCATAATTCATGGAGACCTGCAAATCTGGTATACGTTCGGCCTTTTCTATTTTCAGCTGAGCATCACTTTTTTTCAACTCGTTGTGGATGATTTTATAGTCGCTGCGATTGTCGAGGGCCATCATTTTCCACTCCTGTTTTTTTCCCGGGAGAAAATGCGGTATGCCGATCGTATCTGATATCGTGAGTGCGGTCCCTTTGTCACCGAGATAGCGCGCAACTTCATTCATTTTTGTGATTTTTTCCTGTTGGATTTCATTCAGTTTGTTACCAAATGCAATAGACTCGCTTTGAATCCTGAGGTAGTCCATCTCACTTACATTGCCTTCTTTCCACTGATTTTGATAGGATTGGGCCAAAGTCTGAAAGATGTTGACCTGATTGTCGTATAACCGTTCTTTCTCTTGTAGGATCTGTAATTCGAGACATTGGCTTCGGAGATCATATTTCAGATTCCGCAGCAATTCTTCAAATTGAAGCCGCGCATTCTCTTTTTCCAGGAGCTGCAATTGCACCCTTTTTTTTCGTTTGCCAGCCATTTCGATGGTCTGTTCCAGTTCGATCGCCACCTGCTGGTACTTGCCGTAATTTCCGATCAGTGCCGGGAAGGATTCGCTAGAAGGGTTTTTCCAAAGATTGACTTCGGAGATGGAAATCGTTGGATTGGGCCATAGCTTTGCCTGAAGCACGGCAGCTTCAGCCTGCTGCATTTGAAAACGCTGCGCCATTAAGGTCAGGTTATGAGCGAGGAATACCTGTTCGATCTCTGACTTTCGCAAACGGTTTTCAGCCGCCTCCTGTGAAAATAGCTTGCTATTCAGGCCAAGAAGTAAAAATAATGTAATACGTAGTTTTCTCACTTAATTTTGAATTTCCACAAAACTAAATGACAAGCATTATAGGCAACTTTAAGGTAAATTAAAGTTTGATTAGAAGAGATTAGAAAATGGTTAGAATTTAGGGAATAATAGTGATACCGTTGTACCCAGATCATTTGAACGGATATCAAAGTCGACCCCTTGATCCTTAAAAACGATCTGTGCGAAAGAGAGACCGATACCGCTGCCCTTCACTTTACCGACGTTTGATCCACGGTAAAAAGTCTGTTTCACAGACTCCAGTTCAGCTTCTGGGATACCAATACCATGGTCTATAATTTGCAAAGACAGCCTGTCATTTGCAGCGGTCATCTGGACAACAACTTCCTCTCCATTTGCATATTTAAGTGCATTTTCGATTAGATTGGAAATAGACAGGCTGAGGAGCATCTTATTGCCCCGAAAATTGAAGTATTGCGGTTCATCGACCTGTATATCGATTTTTAAAGGCACATTGAATGATCGCGAAAACTTAGGCACAAGATCCCATACGATCTCATCTATGCGAAAGGTTTCCAGGGAACGCTTCAGGGCCTGATCTTCGGTCAGCAATAGAAAATTACCGATAAGCTGATTCAGAAAATTCACATGTTCAGTAATGGTTTCGGCCAATTCATGGTATTCTTCTTCACTCCTGACCTTCGTACCGAAGACCTCCATGGAGCCTAGAATTCCCGCCAAAGGCGTTCGAAACTCGTGTGAAACATAACTGACAAAGTTCTTTCTAATAATCATATTTTCACTGATCCGCCGTAAGAGCGCATTATAACTTTCAATAAGATCCTGTAGTTCGTCCTTCGTTTTTATAGTCGTCAGAGGTTCCTGAATGGTGCTTAAATCCTTATGCTGAATTTCTTGGATTACTTTACGAATGGGGAGATAAGCATATTTACTCAGCCAAACCGACAATAAGGCGATACTGATCAATGCCACGAGAAAAACAAAGACAAGCGTAATGAGCAAACGATTCAACTGATGATCAAAGTCTGCGCTCGACTCTTTGACAAACACAAAGAAATCGCCCTGATTATCTGGATAATACAAGCCAAAGTAAAAACTATCTTCTGTTTTAAAATAAACCGTTTTGTCTGTTTTCAGCTGGCGCAGCAAATCCTTATTAATTTGACTATCAAACCGCATACCGCCATAACTTACTTTTCCTTCGGCGTTATAAACGGCTACCATGGCACGTTTGACCAGACTTTCATATTGATTTTTAGATTCCAGATGCTTTAGTGGGCTCTGTTCATCTGCCTCGAGGTAATAAATTCCAGCGATCTTTGCGTTTTTTTCGAGGGAACTGATCAGATGCCGTTCAGAAGAATTATAAAATATCCAGTAGATAACTAAAGTGGCAAGCCCAAAAATGATCGTGAAGACCAGCGTAGAAAAGAGTGTAAGCCGAATTTTTAAATTCATAATCAGTCCGTTGTAAGCATATAACCGACCCCTTTAATTGTTTTGATGATGGAGGTATCACTCCCCTCATCCACCTTCCCTCTTAAATAAGAAACGTACACATCTACAACATTGGTGTTGTTATCAAAATCAATTCCCCAAACCGCCTGTAAGATAGCCGTCCTTGAGAGTGTTTTATTCCGATTTTCGATCAGATACTTGAATAGTTTAAATTCTTTGGGAGAGAGATCGACATTTTTACCATTCTTATGGACTTCATAGCGTTCAAGATCCACTTTTAAATCACGAATTTCTACGCTGCTGTCCTTTGGCACATTTTTATAATTGTCCCGGCGTACCAGGGCTTTGATGCGGCTTACCAGCTCCTTAAAGGAAAACGGTTTGACGAGATAATCATCGGCACCACTTTCCAAGGCCTCGACCTTATCTTCAATCTCTCCTAAAGCACTTAAAATCAATATCGGGATATGATTTTTTCGATATCTGACTATCTTCGTAAACTGGATACCATCTATTCCGGGCAGCATAATATCAAGTACGACAATATCCAAAGAATCTGCATTGATCCATTCACGTGCTGCTTCCGCAGATTCTGCTAAAATGACCTGATGCCCCATCTCCTCTAGACCTTTCACTACGAAGCTGCTAATACGACGATCGTCTTCTACTAAAAGTATCTGCATATACTTAGTTTATTTTTATGCGGGATTATAAAAATGATGAATTCTTCTTAGAATCTTACAAGTATACGAATTTACAATTTAATCGACCGGTCCTGTGAGGCGGCGCAGCTGAGACATCTCGGTCGATACTAGCTAAATCTAGTGTAAAATATTACGTGTAGTATAATTTGTTTATATTTAACGTAATAATTCAAAAAAATCAAGATGGATACAGTATTGGTTCCCAATAGAAAAAGAAGCGAGGAGATTACAGTTCAATACTTTGAATTCTTGGATCGTCATTTGGCAGAACTGATCAGTGGAGTCAGCATAGAAATGCTAGAGCTTCAGGATATCGCGAACCTGCTTTGTGTTTCACAAAAGCATCTTATCAGGATAATACAGGAAACTTCGGGAAATCACCCCTGTCATTTTTATGTACAAAAGATATTGACCTGTATCAAAAAACTACTCATCAATAGCGAATTAACCATTTCGGATATCGCGCAGAGGCTGACCTACGACCCGTCCAACTTTACCAAATTTTTCAAAAAATATGAAGGAATGACACCTTCACAATATCGCCAATTAAAAAAAGCGAAAAGTTCACCATAATAGAACCCTTAACATTTGCAAAATTTGCTTTAATCAAAATTTAAATTATTATGGCAAGAAATGATGTAAACGGAAAAGTTGTTCTAATTGCTGGTGGTGCAAAAAATCTTGGGGGCTTATTAAGTCAGGATTTTGCGGCTAAAGGGGCAAAATTGGTGATCCATTATAACAGTGAAAACACCAAAAAAGATGCGGAGAAAACATTAGCGGCCGTAGAAGCCCTAGGTACAGAAGCATTACTAGTCCAAGCGGACTTAACCAAAATCGAAAATATTACGAAACTTTTTGATGCAGCCATCGATCGATTCGGAGGCGTAGATATCGCCATTAACACCGTTGGTAAAGTATTAAAAAAGCCAATTGTGGACACCACAGTCGAAGAATACGATAGCATGAGCGATATCAATTCAAAAGTTGCCTATTTCTTTATTCAGGAGGCAGGGAAAAAACTGAATGTAAATGGCAAGATCTGCACCATTGTTACCTCGTTATTGGCAGCCTATACCGGATTTTACTCGACTTATGAGGGACTGAAAGCCCCTGTAGAACATTTTACGCGAGCCGCATCAAAGGAATTCGGTGAGCGCGGTATTTCGGTTACAGCTGTAGCTCCAGGTCCAATGGATACGCCATTTTTCTACGGACAGGAAAGTGAGGATGCTGTTGCCTACCACAAATCTGCCTCAGCATTGGGTGGACTAACGGATATCAAAGACATTGCGCCTCTGGTTGAGTTCCTGGTCACCGATGGTTGGTGGATAACGGGACAAACAATTTTTGCCAATGGCGGTTATACAACACGGTAAAACGACCAAGAGAAAGCATCCTAAAAAGGGTGCTTTCTCATTTTTCCCGTCAAAAGATAAACCGGCCTGCCTATTGATAAATTACAATTGCTCCAAAAAGCGAAGATAGTCCGCAACGCCCTGTTCTATCCATTCGGGGCTTGAATCATTTTCTATTCCATAAAAGACGAAAGGCTTTTGATAATCTGCTTTAACATAGTCAAAAGTAATTTCAAACGGACTTGTCAATTGTTCCATAGGGTATTTATACTTTCCCGAAGTCCCATACTCCTGTTCATCGATACCTGCGGAGATTGCCAAAGCAATTTTCTTTCCTTCGAGTTTGTAGCCACTCTTCTTACCATACGCCCATCCATAAGTAAGCACCTCATCTAGCCATTGTTTAAAAAATGGCGGACAGTTAAACCAGTAAAAAGGGAATTGAAATACAATTTTGTCATATTTCTCCATCAGCTGCTGTTCTGCTATACTATCAATTTTACCATCAGGATACACCTGATGTAATTCATGGACCTCATAAAGATCCGCTTGTTTCTTTAATTCATGGACCCATCTTTTATTCATTTGGGACGCTTCAAAATTGGGATGAATGACGACTATTAATATTTTCATTTTTTCATTTATGTATATGTGCACAAGCCACCAGATCTAGCCATTTCATGCAGGCCGTTTTAATAAACGACATGACTGTGATTTAAAAATAGCGACATAATTACTATTTTGGCTTATCGGCAACCCAAAGTTAGGTACTATAAAAAATGTGCGTATGACTAAAATTAAAGCGAGTTCTACTAATTTTTCGAATAAAAAGAAACTTGAAAATGACTGTCCTGAAGTGTTTGCGGCCAATGTGATTGGCGGTCAGTGGGCCTTAGCGATATGTTGCTACCTCATCAATGGAACTTTGCGCTATACGGAGATCAGAAAATGTTTACCCGATATTACCGAACGCATGCTGACCCTACAGCTGCGGAAACTGGAAGATAGTGCAGTTGTAAAACGTACAGTATATGCGGAAGTGCCGGCACGCGTTATGTATGAACTGACCGAGTTTGGTTATCAGCTCAGACCGATCATCGAGGAATTGGGGAAATGGGGGGAAAAATTAAAAAAAGCTCCAGAATTCAATAAATAGCTTAATCCGACTTAACGTAATCCCATTTTTATCGGAGGCAACGTGCCGTCACCAGCAATTGGCCCACATGACGTTGTGCATGTTCGGCAGCATGAAACAACAGGCCAATCAATGTGGTGGGGATGCGCTTTCTTCCCAAAAAACGTTGCTCGGTCAAAGTATCCGGATCGATTAAGGTCAGTTTTTGCAGAGATTGTTTAATCTGTTGATGTACATTTTCGATAAGGGATGCAGGACTAATATCGACATTTTCTTTACCTTCTCTGTGGAGGTAATCGAATTGTTCGTCCGTTAGAGGCTTGTTTTCAGCATAAGTAAACATGCGATCGATCACTCCACTAATATGCTGTAAGTGAAAACCTATGCTGGCATTTCCACAGGGTTTTGCCCAAAGCTGCTTTGGAGAAAGATCGTCTACATACCTTGAAACATCCTCCTTAACCTGCAAAAGCGTATGCGCAACAGGTTGCAGCAGATCGGGAATTCCTGCAATGGGTCCGCGCATCCACACTTCTAAATTTTCCATGTCCATATAATATCTTATTTTCTCTCTTTATATGTCGCAATGACCTAGCCAAGACGTGTAAAATAGCACCTGCTTCTCAGGAAAAACAAGGTTTGACAAAGTAAAAATAATGACTTCTTTTAATTTGTGTAAAGAATATCAAATTATTTTAAAATAAATTTGCATAGTGTAGTAAATACACTTACATTTGTATCATCATAATTTAGGTTTATAATTGGTTATTTAAGGTTTTCATTCTCCCCGTTTGAAAACCTTTTTTTATTTAATAATTCCAAAAATCAGTATAGACTTTATCAGCATCAAGCCACATTTTTAAATCATTATCCCATCGTAACTGGAGATTACATTTGAGACCATCATTTTTAATCCGAATTTTAAGACTGCGGGTTGCCTGAAAAATTGGGATAAAGGATATTTTTCATAGTTCACAGCTCAAAATAAATAGGGCAATGTGATACATTGCCCTATTTCTACATACATGAAGCCACTGGCGCAACTACATTTTATAATATTGTTCCCAACCTCTAGCAGGCGGAGGTCCGGCTAAAAGAGCATTGGCAAACTTATCGTTGGTAACTTCTTTTGTCTGTGTATTCAGTATCAATTTGCTATTTAAACGTTGTGCAATGACACCTAAACAAAACACTTGGCTCAAAGGACCTGCAATCTCAAAAGCCGAGCGGGTCTTTTCTTCGCCTTTACAGCCTTTTAAGAAATTAGCGAAGTGGTTTGATGGTGATTTTGGCACTTCCGGTAACCGAGACTCCATTTCTTTAGCCTTGGCTTCTGGAATAATCTGCAGCGTACTGGCATGAGAGCCACCTTTAAATATCAAATCCTTGCTATAGATAATTTTTCCGGGATTTAATTTAGCGGGTTCCAATTTCCCGGTACTTGGTGCAGGAATATTAGGATCCAGTCCAGATACTCCATAGCCTTCTGGTATAGGTGGCAAATTATCCAGTCCATCATACCAATTGATATCTAATGCCGGCATCTTTTTCCTTTTTGGGAAATGAAATTTCAAGGTCGAAGACATCGGAAAGAAATACGAATTATACCCATCGAGCTTCACCGCGGATACTTCCGTCGGAAGTCCTAAATCTAAAAACTCATGGGCTGTATCCAATATGTGTGCTCCCCAATCTCCCAAGGCCCCCATTCCGAAATCATACCAGCAACGCCATTGGCCATTTACAAAATCTTTATTATAATTGTGGCCTATGGTCTGCATTTGCCAAAGATCCCAGTCTAATGTTTCGGGTATCCTCTCTGCGGCGGGAAAGCCCTTCATATTGACGTCCCAGCCATGCCATCTACGCGGCATATTCATATGCGCATCTATCCGCGTCACATCTTTAATGATGCCCGCATCTTTCCAGGCTTTGAATTGAAAATAATTCGCTTCGGAGTGCCCTTGGTTTCCCATTTGGGTAGCAAGTTTAGGATTTTTCCGAGCTTTGTTTGCCATAAGCTCAACTTCAAGGAATGTTCTTGCCATTGGTTTTTCCACGTAAACATGTTTACCCAGATCCAATGCGAGCATGGTTATGGCAAAATGCGAAAAATCGGGCGTTCCGACGCTTACGGCATCGATCTGATTCCCCATTTTGTCAAACATCACCCTAAAATCCTTAAATTTAGGTGCATCGGGAAACATGCCCAAAATCTCCTGTGTATGTTTAGCGCCAAGATCTACATCACATAAGGCTACGATATTACAGAGCCCGGTCTTATAGAGTTCTTTAATGATGTCTGCCGCCCTATTGCCCAAGCCCACACAGGCTAAATTGACACGTTCATTGGGCTTGGCCAGATTGACCTTTCCCAAGACACTATTGGACAGCATAACAGCTCCTGCAGCAATAACGGACTGTTTAACAAAGCTTCTGCGCGATAAATAATGATTCATAATGAGTCAGCTTAATTGGGTGTATTGATTTTTATACTGCGAAAGGAAACCAGATCACCATGGTCCTGCAAAAGAATAAAACCTTCCTTAGCTTCCCCGAAGTTTTCCCAGTCTTTATATTTACTGATTTGGACCAGATCTTTAAAGGCTTTGGAGCCCCGTTCATAAGACAACATCTTAATGCCATTTAAATAATGCTCCACTTTGTTATCTGCTGTAACAACAACCCGACCTCTGTTCCATTCGCCGATCGGTCTGCGTGCACGGTCATCACGATTGGATGTAATAAGATCATAAAGAGATGCCAAGGTGCGATTTCCATCCCGGCCCAGTTTCGCATCAGGGTGTAAAGCATCATCCAGCACCTGATATTCTAAACCAATAGCCGATCCCTTTGATTTTTCTTTTAAAGTCACAAAGTACTTCACGCCGCTATTGGCGCCCGGACTAAGTTTAAATTCAAAAGAAAGATCAAACACAGCGTATTGATCTTTTGTGACGATATCACCGCCATTGGTTGACTCGCCACCATCAGATTTTAGAACGGTCATTTGCCCGTCCTTAACTTCCCAGCCACGCTCTGGAAATTTATCACCATGTATGCTCCGCCAGCCCTTATTGGTCTTGCCATCAAACAGGAGCTTAATACCTTTCTTCTTTTCAGCATCTGCCAAATCGTTGGGCTTCAGGTTGACGATATAACGATCTTTTGGAAAACCTTTTGATTTAAGGTCAGTTGTTTTGATTTTAATATTCTTAAAATAAACTTTCTTTCCATCCAATTTCGGTGGAATACCATGTACCTGTAATCCGATAAAACCTGTTCTATCGATTGTGTCAACGACATAAGCTACGGGAATATCATTGATCCACGTACGCAGCTCATCACCGATTGCTTCTATTCGAATGTGATTGAATTCCTCTACTTTATAGGCTTTTTTTGCATTTTCATTTAAATCCAATGGGTAAATCCATCCACGGCGTGCCTCGTCATATATTCCACCCGTCCATGCACGAGAAGAGGGATCTATTTCAACTTGCCTTCCATATACGCGTCCGCGTCCATCATTAGCCTTTGGATCAAGATGGCTCCGCGTCTGGATACCTGAATTTGTTTCGTTGCCTTCAAGTTTAACATCCAGTTCCAATATGAAATCACCATATTCTTTTTCAGTGATCAAAAAAGAATTGGGTGTACCTTTTGTCATTCGGCCAACGATAGCATCACCCTCGATAGAATAAGGGGCTTTTCCTCCAACAGATTTCCAGCCATTTAGTGTTTTTCCATCAAAAAGGTTTGTCCAACCTTTCTCATTACTCTTATCTGTCTGGGCATATGACAATACAGCATTGCTTACCATTGCTGCCATTAAAACAGATTTAAATAGTGTATTTCTTTTCATTGTAAAATTTGATCTTGAGTCTATCGACCCGGTTTATTTATTCATCATTGGTTCGTCAACCCTAGCAAGACTGCCGCCGTACTGTCGAAAGCTAAGGGACGATGCCACTTTTAACTTTCGAGCCAGACTGGCTTTTATTCACTTATCGGTCATGGTTTCAATTGACTTAGCAAAACAATATATCAATTAATATAAGTGAAATGAATCAAATGATATGATTTATTTACGAAAACGTTTGAATCAGTCAGAAAAACAGTTCATTCCTTTCAAAAAAAGCAAGCACACCATATCACAAAGTGAAAAACCAATTGTGCGTACAAAAACGCCTGTTATCATGCTTTTAGGTAAATAAGATCATATTTTGACTACTGGTTTTTCAACAAGAAACCTAATACTCCCAGCTATTAGGAAAGGAAGTGCACAGTGCTTCTCCATTTGCAACTTGAATAAAAAGGTTTCCTCTATAATTGAGGCAAGAGTATCCGCTCTTTTTATTAATAGGTCAAGAGAAAGGATGCTAGTTTGGAAGAAAACAATGTTTCTGAGGAGTTATGCAAAACAGGTCTGCATCATTAATAATCAGCAGTAATTAGGGACAACTTATGGGCTGATTATGGCCAACTTCGGTCTGCTCCCAGCTTGTAAAAACTACGGAGCCACAGTGAAAGCACCTTAAAAGGTGGACTCAATGTGGACTCACTGTACACTCAAGCCGCTCACAGGACGACCTTGGTAATAAGATGGTCCTAAGCTTTCTCCTATCTACCCCCATGTATAGCCGATACATCCCCATATGGTATTATTCAGAAACCATATGGCCAATTCCTATATGTTATCTCTTTTGACAATCATACAATATGCTTCCATATTTGAAAAACGAACAAAAACAATCAGTAAAAAATTTGGATAATACGAAAATTATACACAACTTTAAAGCACAAACACCTGCTCTAAACAGGCTACAAGTTAACAAAGGAAATTTTTTATTTTAAAACGATGGTTTTATCTTAGAATTACTCATAGATGAAATTCTAAATTAGTTTTTTTGCAGAAAAACTTACTTAATGTACAAACAGTAGCATATAAAATATGACAACCAACCCCATTAAGGTATATACAGTAGTTTCAAAAGAAGTTAAGGAAGATCCAGATTTATTCACTAATCTGGAAGGCGTCTTTTCAACATATGAAAAAGCACAGGAATATATTGATCACTTTTTTGGTAATGCTAAATATGGTTATCGATCTATAGTTACGACTTATTTAGATCCTTTTCAAGAAGAGATCCAGAATAAATATACCTATTATAGTATTTCATCTCAATTGATAGAGCCACATTTAGAAGTTGAAATCTGTAAAACTTCTTTTGCTGTTGTCCTCTCCGAAGTTGGACAGTTGCGCATCGATCCAGCAACCTCGGAAAAACCTTTAGAATTAAGCCTGCACTGTTTTGCTGCTTCCGAGGAAAAGGCAATGGAAAAATTCGAAAAATTGGCTCAAGACTATGCCAAAGAACAACAAGTTCAGTTTCAGATTCGTCCCTTCCGCGTTGCAGATTCAGATCAATGCTACTAAACTGTAATTACAGGGAACTCCGATAGTCATTTCAGAGGTTTATTTTTTTCCGTATTTCACTTAAATATTCCGGTGTGAATCCCAAATAAGAAGCAATTAGGTATTGTGGGACACGCTGTACAAATTCGGGATATTTACGTAGCATATCATGATAAAACTCCTCTTTAGATAAAGAGAAGATGTATTTAACTCTCATTTGTGCTGCAGCATAGGCCCTTTGGTAGACAAAGCGGAAATATCGCTCCATGACAGGAAATGCTGCAAGCAATTTTTCTTGATTTTCCTGACTGATGTAAACTAAATCTGCCTTTTCTACCGCCTGAATGTAAAATGAAGTAACAAGCTGATGCTCGAAAGCCATATTATCTGTAATCCACCAATTTTCTATCGCGAATTCGGTCGTTTGTTCGACACCTTTTTCATTCACAAAAAATTTCCGGAGAACACCTTTCAATACAAAAAAATGATATTTGCAAACCTGTCCCTCTTTCAGTATATTTTCTTTTTTTGCAATTGTTTTCGTCTTAAAGTAGCTCAGTATTTGCTCTAATTCGGTCTGATCGATATCGATAAATTTCTTTAAATGTTCTTTAAGCTTTTCCAAAAGTTCCATCGATTTATTATACAAACAAAGCTACTCATTCATTTTATTTAAAAAAAAAGTTCAACCTCATTTCAACAAAGTTGATTCTCTAAAGACTGGCAAAATAAATTGGTGCATTACGGATAATCATTCAATAGCTGCGAATAATAAATAGGAATAAATTCCCCCCTTCTACTCCTTATATTTACCAAAAGCAAATCCGAAATGATTGCTAAGCAGAAAGATGTGTTTCGCAGAAAATGATGTTCTCCTAGTTTTCAGCAGACTTTATACTCTTAAAAAAAGAAAAAAATGATCAAAATTGATTTTGACAAAGGAAAAATTATCGTGAGCATGGCACTTTGTTTTCTAGCTGCCGTCATTGCACTCTACGCTTGGTTATACAAAGATCTTATTTTCAAACTGGCTTCGACTATATGGGTGCTCGTAGCAGGGAGGGTATTTTACCTCAGAATACAGCAGCTAAACCGCTATCGAAAAGGCATAGCTGCGCTCACGATAGATCATGACACACTCCTAAATAACAGCGCATTAGAACCGCAGCAAATCCCTTGGACCGACATCGATAGTTTTATTACTGGTTTATACCGAACAAACTCCATTTTCATAAAATTAAATGACTCTTCATCGCTAAGAAAAGAAAAAACAAACAGCCTAATACATCTCTTAAGCTTTATCGACCGTAATCTTTCAACAAAACCAGGATCCTTGTGGATCGATATAGATGTAATCAATATCCGGGAACAGGATCTTATGTCTCTATTGAAACAAAAATTGAAAAGGTAACTGGAAATTTGCGTATAGATTATCGAAAGAGGATCCTACATAAAAAATCAGCCCATTGATCATCGACAATGGGCTGATTCGCATTTACTGTATCTAACACGGTCATATCAGAAAACATCCTTTCTATCATAACGCAAAATTTGAAGATTTCGTATTTTCTTCATTAATTCCTACAATCAGCCGAAGACAGCAAACGCTCTCCTTAAAGCCGCACTTATTCTGTAATATAACGGACTTCATGGGCTTCTGTCAACTGAGGGACTTCCAAATTATGGAGCATTTTATCCAAGATTGCATCTGGTAGTGGATATTCCCGATCTCTATTCTGTATGCGCCAAATCTTATAGGGCTTTTCAACATATACCAATTTAACATAGGCTTGATAGCCAACGAAAAGATCGATCAGTTGTTGACGCATCTGGGAAGTTATATTGGTTGCATTCCAGATAAAATCCTGTCCGCAGCGCAAATATTTTTTTGCCTGCTCTTTTGCTTCCTGTACAACCCATCCGTTTCTCTTTTTATCTGTGGGATCAATGCGATATTTGCGTCTGATATCATCTAGACTAATAACAGGTATATCAGTATTCATTTTTAAAATCTGATAATCTTTACCCATTCCCGGCAGACCTGAAAGTACAATAACCGTGGATTTAAATGTATCAAAAGGCACATAGTCAACATAGCTATCGTTTCCATTAAAATAGGTAAATCGAGCATTCTCTGATAAAAAGGAACGGGTAGTATGCCAGCAACCAATCTCTTTGGTATACAGTTCAAACATATCCAACGCGTAGAGCAGTTCATCCAAATCGCGACAATATCGACCTCTGGCATCTGCTTCAGCCAACAATTTGAGCTGGCTCATATTTACACACAGAGAGGCCGTCAAAGCACTCTTCATAGGATCAGCTTTTTCCATTAACCATAAGGGTAAGCCGTGATAACGTACTAACCCGACGATTTCCTCGCGTAAAGCGAACGGGGTCTCGACATCGCGAAATAAAATCTCACGTGTGGTCTGCGCTCCCTTTTTGGCATGATTTGGCGAACTGATACGACCGTCGGCACCGACAATTGTCGTCGACCTTTTTTCAACATCATGCAACAATGCCGAAGCCCAGATTAATTCCTGCTTTTGTCGATCCAGCTTCCGATATTCAGGTAACTCTTCAAGCTGCCGGAGCACCATCTGTGTATGAATCGCTACATTCCCTTCTGCATGGTGCACAGCATCCTGCTGCACCTGTTCCATATCCCTGACCCAAGAAAATTGTTTCTCCAAAGTTCCCCAGTCCTTATCTCCTGCTATTGTCCATTCCATTAGAAATCCCTCCTTTCCCAAATCAATTTTGTTCTTCGCCACGATTTTGACCAATGTTCGTCAGTCTGCACGTGGCCCTTTCTAACATATTTAAAAACATTGTGCTGAAATTCGCCGACAGCGTATGCATCGGCATTCCTGCACACAAGCCCTTCCACTGTACAGGTCTCATCGGTCTTAGGATCAACTGATCCAAACACTGAAGATTGCTTAGCAAAATTTTCAACGGAGAGCCGAAGTTGCTGCTCTGTCAAATTCTTTACAGGTTCAAGTTTTAAAACAGGTACCATGGGCAAATCAAATAAACTGGCGTAAAAAGCAACTTCTTCCCACGAAAGCCATTGATCTTTAATTCGAGCAGCGAAAACATAGTAGTAGTGCTCAAGTTTCCGATATTCGATTGAATGTACAGCATATAGATTTTCACCAAAAAACTCTAAATCATCCAGATCATTTTTTAGTCTGGCCCAATGCTCCCGCAGCTGAGCTGTCCATGGCGAGGTGGTCGGTGCCGCATGAGATCGCGCAAAAACGCCTCTTCTCGAAAGGCAATTATTTTCGCCATCTAATTTTTCTGTATATAACAGTTGATGGAAGGATTGTATATCCGTCCAATAATGTTGATTAAAACGATCGTCGCTGCTTGTTCCCGGAGAAAAAGGGAAATGGTAGGTACGACCATATTTTGTTGATTCCATTTTTAAAATTTAAGTCCATACTAAAAATTTGAAGACATAGGGATATGGTAATCAAATTGGATAAATCCCATTGATTACTTTTCCTCCTAATATCGACAATGCATTACATGGCTTTACGTTTTAAAAATTGATAACATGAATGATCTATAGCGACAAAATTATAAAATTTATCTTAAAAACTTCGCATTTCAACATTAATATCAAAAAATACAGCTCTTAGGCTGTCTCTGGTTAATATGTCACATTATATTTTCTATTGATAGGCGAAGGAATGGGGACTCTTTCTTGCCGCTTTCCGTTTCATATTCTTGGTTTTGATGATGGAATGTTAACTGAAATGAAAATATAAAACAGAAATGTGATGAATATCCACATAAATGTGACGAATCAAATTTCTTCACCATAGGGCTGACGATTCTATTTCTATTTCATTAAAATAGGATTTGATTTACTATCTTTAAACTGAAAAGTATTGAGCCAAGTTTATAAGCTTTTTTCAAAAAAGATTCTACATAAATATTCAGCTATTTATAGGTTCACGCCCGATTTTTACAGTAGCTTCTACGGTAAATAACCGAGATCGCGTGCAGTATTGAACTTTTAAAAGAATTAATCTGGGCACTAAAAAATAATTGATCACATGGGTACATATAGCGTATTAAAAAGGTTCTCCAATTTAGATGAAGCTCAAGAATGCCATAAACTACTTTCGGAACGAGGTATAGAAACACGTTTGGCTGACAACCTCCCTCCTGTCGATATTACATTTTCGGGGAATACAGTTGGACATCAATATGAGATTCAAATTGATCCTGTGAATTTCGCATACGCAGAATCTATTTTAGAAGAGCAAGAAATCCAGGCTCTTCCACTAGTTGAAGAAGACCATTACCTGTATCAATTTACCGACGAAGAACTCTTAGAAATTTTTCAAAAACCCGATGAATGGAGTAAGCTCGATTATGCATTGGCTAGAGAAATTTTATTAAAAAGGGGAAAAGAGATTGACCAGGGAAAGCTTGACCTATTGAAGCAGGAACGGCTTATCCAATTACGGAAACCGGATCCATCCCAAACGTACTGGATTATTTTCGGCTATATATCAGCCGCTCTAGGTGGTCTTTTAGGAATTGTAATCGGTTATACGCTGTTTAGTTCCAAAAAGAGCTTGCCAAATGGCGAACGGGTATTTTCTTATTCGGATCATGACAGAAAGCAAGGGACAAACATATTCTATATCGGACTATTTGTATTCACAATCACTTTTCTTATCAGAATTCTATGGGGATAACCATTATGAAATAAAGTCATTCATCCTGTTTTAGGAGAACTGCTTAGTTATTGCTTTGTCGTTTTTATCAATGTGTATAACGCCATGACCTAAATATTTATAGCGTTAATTGTAAACTTTAACACTAAAAAAACCGATGTTTCAGATGATATCTTTATTCTTTAATTATTTTTTTGTCAACCTACAAACAAATTACCTTTATGAATAGTTTAAAGACCACAGCCACCCATTTCCGTTATAAAAAGCATCCGGGAGATCTATTTAGAAATACTTCTGTTCGGTTGTTACCTCATCCCTATAAAAACCAAGAAGACTTTTGGGTATGGTTTCACCCCTCCTATCATCGCAGTGAAGATATTTCAGATTTAGGCGACCTATACAAACAGCTTCATGAAACCTCGTACCAAGAAAACACCACAGCTGCTTCTAAAAATGAGCAATGTCATAGAGAAGCGTCAAAGGAACGTCTCTTTGAAGAAATAAAATCATTGGAACAAAAGATTTATCAGGATTGCTTTGAAAACTTTTATTTACTTATTATCGAAGGCCGTATCGAGCTGATTGACAATCATCAAATTGAAAGTAAGGAGTCTAGCTCCTAATTATTAACTTTGGGTTGCTATGCGTTATATAACTTGTGCAATTATAGAAAAAGATAATCAAGTGCTCATCTGCCAGCGCCCGTCCTCGGTAATATCTCCGTTAAAATGGGAATTTCCAGGTCGTATGACAGACTCTCTACCGCCGACAAAGGCCGTTTTGTCCTTCAAAATCATGGAAGAACTTGCTATAGATGTCCTAGTAGGAAGGCCCTTAGCGATTGGCCTACAAGACCATGCGAATCTAACAATTTGTCTCAATCCGGTTCTCTGCACTTTTGCCTCAGGAGAACTTACATTACTAAAACATGTGCAAGCGCTATGGGTCTCACCTGCCGAACTGCTTCATTTTGATTGGGTCGATGAAGATCGACCTATTGTAGAAGAGTATATCACTTATGTTAAAAATTCAACTCCGCCATCAGCCGTCAAGGAAGCATTTTTAGAAATTCTAATCGGACTCGTTGGTTTTATGCTCGTCAAAACGTTCTTCAATCTGTACATCGGATTATTGATAACTTTGATCCTCATCTCGATAACTGGAATTTATAGCTATTATACCAGAAAAGGATAAGCAAAAGGGGTTATTTCTTAAAAACCATGATTGCAGAATATCTAGACTTTACGAAATTAGCCTTTCGTAAAAAAATCTCGTAAAACTTCCCTACATTTACAAAAAACTAAGTGAACCACAATTTCATTTTAGCCATTTAAGGACTTAACCAGATGAAAGATTTCCCAAAATTAGAGACAGAACGACTTATTCTCAATGCAATTACTACTGCCGATATCCCACAGATAGTAGACTATCTTCAGAACAAAGTATATTCGGACTTTACATCAAATATACCCTATCCTTACCGGAAGGAAGATGCTGAATATTGGCTTAAATTAGCAGAAGAAGCGTTTGTCAATCGTAAAGGGTTCACTTTTGCTATCCGAAATAAAGATCAAAAATTGATTGGTGCTATCGGATTACATGATGAAGGCTCAGATAAGGCTGAGTTGGGATACTGGATTGCCATTCCCCACTGGAATAAAGGTTATGTCACTGAAGCTGCAAAAGCAATCATAGATTTTGGGTTTCAAGAATTAAACTTCAACAAGATTTTTGCAACTTACTTCCCACATAACCCAGCCTCTGGAAAAGTCATGAAAAAAATAGGCATGAAAAAAGAGGCGCTATTAAAACAACATCTAAAGAAAGATGGTAAGTATTATGATATTCCATTATACTCTATTTTCAAAACAGAGAAATAAAAACAACGACCTTTCATCGATGGTCATAGCGGGATGACAAACCTAAGTATCCAATTGTTCTAGGAAATTGACTAAATTTAAGGAACTGGTAATCATAAAGGATAAAATATGAAAATATTCGCATTTGCAGGAAGTAATTCTTCCACTTCGATCAACAAACAATTGGTCAAATTTGTACTTAAAAGCTTTGATAAACACGAAATTAATTTGATCGACCTAAATGACTATGACATGCCAATTTTTTCTGTAGACCGGGAAAAAAATGGATTCCCGAAGGAGGCACAGCTTTTCCTGGATAATATAGCTGCTAGCGACATTATTATTTGCTCTCTGGCTGAGAATAATCGCTCCTACAGCGCTGCATTTAAAAATGTATTTGATTGGGCGTCTAGGATCAATGTGAAAGTTTTCCAAGATAAACCTATGTTGCTTATGACAACTTCACCAGGAGGTTATGGCGGTGGGAATGTAATGGCCGAAGCGCAAAAGTTCTTCCCGCAGTTTGGAGCTATCATTAAAGAAACATTTTCGCTTCCCAAATTTTACGAAAATTTTGATCAGAATAATGGTGTAATCAGTCCTGAACAACTCGACAACCTAAAGAAAAAAATTGATGGATTTAAGGAACAGATTTCCGCCTAATAAAGATAGGATAGATACCTTTACACTGATTCATCGATAATAAACGAAGGGGCAAATTGCCCCTTCGTTTATTATTTAAGTAACTCTTCAAGTTTCTCTATTAACTTTATTCCTTTTAAGTTAATGCCAACGATCTTACCTTCGGGAGAGATTAGGTAATTTTGCGGAATAGCCTGAATTCCATATAATTGAGCCGCTTGATTTTGCCAGCCATTCAGATCTGACACCTGAGGCCAGGTCAGCCCATCTTGTTCAATAGCCTTAATCCAGTTATCTTTCTTACCCGGTTTATCCAGTGAGACACCCAGTATCTCAAATTTTGGTCCCTTAAACTTTTGATAGGCTTTAACCAGATTAGGGTTCTCCGCACGACAAGGTCCACACCATGATGCCCAAAAATCCAACAGCAGGTATTTGCCTTTGAAATCCGAAAGTTTCATTTCTTTACCTTCAGGAGTCATTTGCACAAAATCCAAAGCTGGCTGCCCAATTCCTAGTTTTTTTGCTAACTCAATATCCTTTTCCAGTTTTTGTCCAATTGCTGTTTGCTTTAACGAGGATGACAGCCTCAGAAACATGGGTTCCGTCGTACCCACATTGTCGTCGTAGCTGGCAACTTCCTGCAAGGCCAATAAACTAAAATAATTACCTGGATTGTCGGTTATAAAATTGCGCTGTGCGTTCTTACGCTGTGCTTCAATCTTCTCTATTTCTAACGCGATCTGATTGAGCGCACTTTCGTCACGGTTTTTAGCTTGATACAAATCAGCTCTTTTAGACTGCTGATCGACAAGTTGTTTCTCGTAGGGTTTCAATTCATCCTGATATTGTCTATAAGCTATTTGCAACTTCCCGCCTCGTACTTGGGACGATTCAAAAGGACTTTTGATATCGATTTGCGTATTAGCCTCCATGGGATCCACATAAAATGTAAGACGCTCCATCGGTTTCCCTTTGCGGTTAAAGAAGGAAGCTCCATCTTTGGAATAAAACAACATGACTTGTGTCGGTTCAATTATTTCCCCTTTGTAAATAACTTCATTGGGACCAAGATTAACAGAATCAATTGTCAATTTTCTGTCCACGATATAGCGAACAAATATTTTAGATTTTGCTGGGAATTGTTTTCCCTTCATTGTTAATTGAAAATGATGTCCTTGAGCCAATACTGTACCTAGACAGCTTAAGGCCAAGAATATGGATGTAACTATTTTTTTCATATTGATCATTACAGTGCTTTAGCACGCGCCACAAGAGCGTCGGCTAGTTTAATAATTTTTGAAGTCTCCAATTCAGCCAGTCCTCTCGCGGCTTCTGCCGCTTGAATGGCTTCTTTCTTTTTCTTCAATGCGATACAAATATCCGCCAAAGTCCCTTGATTGGAATAACTTGCAGGATTCAATATTGCAGCCTGTTTAGCCAATACATAGCACTGCTTTAGGATTACTGGATTTGCCACATTTCCTTTCGCATTTGCATTACGACGGGCAATAAAACTCAGCCGTTCATCTTCATTCTTTAACAGCCCCTTTCTCAATTCATTTGTCAGGACAACAAACTCTTTATCTGTACCATGGGCAGCAGTCCATTCGACCTTATACAACGCAGCTTCAATTTTTTGCTCCGGATCTTTTAATCCCTCAAAATAGGCTACCCCAGCATTAAATTCATCTACTTTATTGTCCCTAATATAGCCATACATGGCATATCGCAGCAGTTGTGCCTCCTTTTTTTCAAAATCTGCGGGCACTGCTATGTTTTTAAAATAAGATTTGTTTGATTCAAAAAATTTGCCGTAGCGGTCATCGAGACTTTGTGCCATCATTTTTATCGTCTCCCATCCATTTGGACTCCTTAAAAACTCATCGGTAGCGACACTATCCAACGCCTTTTTTGCGGCATTCGCAGCTTGAATATCAACCTGTTCCATCACCGTAATGTAACGTAGCAGGAAATTCGACTCTCGCATTCCCAAATCATACGATTTACGCAAGTTGGGGATCTGAAAATCGGGATCATTCGCTTGCTGTGCCTGTTTCAGAAAATGATCAGCTTCCATTCGGGATTGTGTTCTATAAATCAATGTCCCCTGTCCATCTAAAAATAAATAAGTAGGGAAACTTCTGATCTGATATAATTTAGCAATATCTACCCCCTCACCGATCTCACAGTCGAATTTAGTATTGATAAATGTGCTATTAAAATAAGCCGCTACTACAGGCTGTGAAAACACATTCCCCTCCATCCATTTACAAGGGGCACACCAGGACGTAAATCCATCTAAAAAAATAAGCTTATTTTCTTGCTTAGCCAATTCCTTTGCCTGACCAAAACTGATCTTTTGAAACTGTATATGTTCTTGGGCGAACAATCGTATTGACTGTGCAAAAACCATTGCTGTAAGTAATATCTTTTTCATTCTTTTTTCATAATCGTCCTTTTCAATTTTTATCGCTGTAAAAAATTGAAAAGGACGAGAGGTCCATTAATAGTTTGGTTATCGTTCGTACTGTGGAATTCCGGGATTCAAAGACAGTACCTTTGGCGGAACCGGAAGTATCATTCGCAAATCTGTTGATTCCATTTCGAAAACTTCCCCTCCCAAAGGATGCTGAATTAACTTTTTAAAATTGTCTGCTATGGCAAGTCGTTTTAGATCGATTAATCTATCTGAGGCCATAAATGGCATTTCACGACGTCTTTCGTCAAGTACTGTCTGTAAAACCATTTTTGGATCAGCTGAAAATATAGCTTTATTGTTTTCTATCCGACTGTTTCTCAAGGTATTCAAGAAGCTGAGCGCCTCTGTAGTATTGCCTGTTCGAACTGCAGCTTCCGCAGCAATTAAAAATAATTCGGGTGTATTAAATCCTGTACTAAATTCAACATAGGGTGCAAATAAAACCCGTCCCGGGAATTTTACGAGGTTGGGTCCAAATGAAGCTTGATCCCGACAGAAAAATAATTCATAACGTTTGTCCGTTGCACCTGCTGGCAAGTCTTTGGCATATGTTTCAATCAATTCTTTTGAGGCATAAAATTCGGCATTTGGACTACCTAACGAACTAGTCCCCAATCGAGACCACACCGCTTCCATATTGGTTCTGGAGTCGGGAAATTGCACTGAATTATCTGTTTTTAAACAAACACGTCCCCAAGTCGTCTTATCCTTATTGGTATATAGACTGTAATCAATGAGTGTTTTATTCAAAGCAAGTGCTTGTTTTGCATTCTCAAGGGCTTCTTTATATTTTCCCTGATAGAGATAAACACGGCTTAAAAAAGAGAATCCGACCGAACGCACGGCTTGAAATCTATTTGACTGCACCGTACTTAAATTTGGTAAAGCGTCGTTAAGATCACTAAGTACCTGGTCGTAGATCGCCTGAACAGATACCCGTTCGTATTTTTGATTGATATCTTCTTTCAGCACCAAGGGTACCCCCAAATCTTTCGTGGCGCTTGCCGAATTGTAGTGAGCGGCATAGATATTTACCAAACTTAGGTATTCAAATGCCCGGCCGACCTTAGCCTCGGCCCATATTCTTTTCTTTTCTGCGTCAGCACCTTCAGTCGCTGTCAACACATTATTGATGACAACATTGTAGGTGAATATATGACTGTACGCCGATTCCCAATATGGATCATACTGGCCATCTTCAAATATAGGGCCGTGCGCAAGGCTATATAGTTGCTTCTTTACATAATCGTAGTAATCATAGCTTGCTGCCGATTGTACATCTTGAGGGTCTCCAGACTGTAGATTATCCACTAAATAATTTGGATAAACTGCGGAAGCCCTGACCAAAGATTGGTCGTTTAGAAGCAATTTGTAATCATTCAGATTTTCTGGAATTGTGAACCCCTTAGGTTTTATATCCAGATATTTATTACAGCTATTCAATGTCAGTAAACCGAATAGTAATCCTATATATATATTTCTCATTGCATTTTCTTATTAAAATCCTACAGATACACCTAAATTGTATATGGTTGGTGCTTGAATACCTCTACTTGGACTTGTCACTGTACTATATCCAACCCAAACCTCAGGATCAAGATTATCCTTATTCGCTACCCAACGCCATGCATTCAATACCTGTGCTGTCAGTCGCACATAGGAGAGTTTTGTTGGTGCAATCCATTGCGCGGGAAGGCTGTAGGATAATGAGATATCTCTCAGTTTAATGTAATCAGCCTTCTGAACAAATTTATGTGCAGCATTGAAAATATCGGAAATGTTTCCTGAGGCCGCAGTGATGAAGGCGGGGGCAATGTCTGAATTACTTTCATCACCAGGATTTTTCCAATAATTTAACCAGAGTTTGTCGAAGTTGCTATTGTAGTTAAGCTCTGCATATTTACTGAGGAATTCGGGATGCACTCCCCGCATCACGTGACCGCCATTGAAAATAAACATAAATGAAAGCGTCAGATCTTTATATCTAAATCCATTTCTAAAGGAAACATTATAAGGAGGTATTGCTGTTCCTTCATAGATTAAATCGTCTACCGTCAATTTTTGCGTGGTCTCTACCAGACTGCCATCAGACTTTCTCGCTAAAGGTCTACCCTTATCGTTTAAACCAGCATAGTCTATGCTGTACAAACTCCCCATCGGAATTCCAACGCGATTTTGAGGGGCATAATAGTAATAGTACGGGGTATTTTGCTCAACATACAGATTGGTAATCTTATTTTTATTGTAGCTAAAATTTATTGTACTGTTCCAGCTGAAATTTTCGCGTTGAATCACCTTACCGTTCAATCCCAACTCAATCCCGCTATTCCGCATATCACCATAATTGAGCAGAACCATATCCCAGCCCAATGTTGGATCCAAAGGTGTATTACCCAATAAGTCCGAAGTCTTCTTATTGTAGATATCAACTGTAGTTAGCAACCTGTCTCTAAATAGCGAGAAATCAAAACCAACATTGAATACTTTTGTCCGCTCCCAACGCAACAATGGATTGGGCGGAGAATCTATGTAGGCTTGCATTTCACCGTTAAAATAGTTTAGATTATTGTTCACGCGAGAAATCAAATATGGCCCATTATCCTTCGGCACATTTCCATTTATCCCATAAGTAGCACGTACCGACCAACGATCTAAAGGTTCCCAATCTATTTTTGGCAAATGATACAAAGCCCCTATTGACCAAAGCGGCTTGTATTGGTTTTTGATATTTGTGCCAAATAAATTTGATTGATCTATCCGGATACTTCCGCTTAAAGTCAGTTTGCGATCATAAGTATACGATCCATTGGCATAAAAGGAGATGAATCGATCCACTAAATCTTTAAACCCGGCTTCTTTTTTTGAAATGGAGTAGCTATTAAAAAGCGCTTGTGTGTTTTGAATTTGTATACCGAAAAGCTCTTCATTGATTCCTTTGTATACTAAACTATTTTCATCGTAACCATATTTATAGATATTTGTATATCGATTATTAATCTGTCTTCGTTCAGCACCAGCAATAGCTACGACTTCATGTTTGTCCTGACTATTGTGCTGATAGTTAAATTGACCACGCAATGTATAGCTGTTGACATCATTGCGTTGTTCGGCAAACTGTCCTCCTTGCGGCACATTGCGTTTGATTAATCCATCTTTTCCGATTTGTGTCGCGTCATTGACCATCCCAACAACTGATTGGGCATTTTTCCTATTCAATGTGCCATTATACCCTTCCGTCCGTTCACTCTGATAGGATAAATCAAAATCCAAACCCTTAATAATCTTAAAATTGGCAGCAAAATTTAAGTTAAGGTATTTATTATAAAACTTTTCATGAATCGCTGCAACGTGGTTTAGCGGAATGTAAGTTTCATCTTCTAGCCCCAATGCTTTTAAGCGGTCTATTTCAAATTGAGATTTTGAATTATACCATTGGGCTGGAGAGCCATCTTCATTTTCAAGGAGATAATAGGATGCCTTGCCACCGATATAATTATCGTAGAAATTAAAGCCGATATCCCCCTCTCTATTTTGATTTTTTCCTAAGACATTTGCTCTTAAGCTAAACCAATCAGTAAATTTAAAATTGTTTTTCAGGCTGAATCCCAGCTCCTTGTTTGTCGCTCGTCCTTTATTGTAGTCTCCCGGCTGTGTATAATTGAGGGAATAATGGTACGTATAACGATCGGATCCTCCCGAAACAGCGAGGTTATGTTGCTGATCGAATCGGGTCGTATGAAGAAACTTATCCATTTGACTGAAGCGATCACGATTTCGATACACATCCAGGCGCTTTTCCGTCTCTTCTTCCGAAATTACTCCACCTTTGCGATCATACAAAATCCGATAAACATCATTCATCGATTTTCTAGGGTCGATGGCAGCATAATCTCCTGAACGATAATTAAACATTTCTTTTTGAAAGTTGACCAGTTCGGCACTGCTCATCTGATTGAGGTAGCCGCGGTTTGGAAGCCCTCTAAAGGAAAGCGTATTACTGTAATCAATCTTTGTTTTGCCTGCGGTGCCTATTTTTGTCGCAATAACAATAACGCCGTTAGAAGAACGTACGCCATAAATAGAGGCTGCCGAAGCATCTTTCAAAACGGTTATGGAAGCAATATCATTGGGATTAATTGCTGTTAGGTCTCCTTCAAAAGGCATGCCGTCAACAACAATCAAGGGTGCAGCCTGTGCGTTGATTGTGGAGCGTCCACGGACCTCAATACCCAGGCTATTTTTATTATTCTGTGGACTTGATGTGTTTCGTACTAAATTTAATCCAGGCAACAGTCCATCAATTCGATCCAATAAATTAGGCTGGAGCCGCCCCTCCATATCTTTAGCCGTCACCTGAGCGATTGAACCTGCCGCTCTTTCTTTGCTTATTTTTTGGTATCCCGTATTTACCGTAATATTCACCTCCTGCAATTGCTCGTCCAAGGCGCGTAAACTAATCGTCCCCAAGTCGGGCTTAGCAGCAATTGTCAATGGCGCGAAACCCACCATAGTTATATCCAAAAAGCTATTCGAACTAACACCGTTTATTTCAAAATGACCATCTCGATCCGTAACGGTTCCTTTTGGAACACCTTTTACACGAATAGTCGCCCCTTGAAGCGGCCTGTCGGTATAGTCAACAATAAAACCTTTTACAGTCATCTGCTGATTGATCATCGATAGCTGAGCCCTAGACCGCTGCGTATGATCCGATTTTTCACGTATGACAATAATCTTCCCTTTGATCTCAAAATCTAGATTTAAATCATCCAGTAACTTTTCAAGCGCACTTCCTAAGGACTCTTTGCTAACCGTTAAGTTAACCTTAGTATCTGGATCGATGGTTGTCGCGGCCCAAACATAAGAATACCCCGTCTGCTTATTGATCTTTGAAAAAACCTTTCTTAACGATACTGATTTTTCATGTATCGATATGTTCTGTCCATAAGTTTTAGCTCCAACATGAAGCAAACAACAAGACATCATGATGGTAGTAAGCGATATGCGCATAATGTTTCCCCTCCATTGCGGCCTACCCCAGATATCTGGGCGATCGCTGTTTTTCATTTGTTGCATTTGGCCGTTTAGGGCACGACCAAGTTGTGCATAATTTTTATACATTTGTTTTAGGTTAAGAATTAAAATTCTGTTTCAGTTAGAATTGCTTAATCAGAAGCCCTAGATGTTGCAAGCGTTTAGGGTTTCATCTTTTCATTTAGGTTGTTTTTTCTACATAAATGGTCTTTCCTTTAAATTTAAATTTAACTTTCCGCGTATTCTCCAGTACGTTGATGATATCTTTCAAGCTGCTATTACGAGATAACATAGCTTCAAATTTTTCCGATTTTACCTGCTTATCGAGATAAACAACCTCAACGTTATACCAGTCCGCCAATTCATCCATAACCACAGCCAGAGGCTCCGAATTGAATACGAAATACCCATCTTTCAATGCATTTCGCATGTCAAGATCAATTGTCCGGCGTTCGATCTGACCGACTTTTATATAGGTTTCTTCACCTGGTAACAATATTATTTGCCGTTCGCCCTGCCGAACCCTAACTTTACCTTCATATAGTGTGGTTTTAAAGTCATCCAGGTTCTTGGTTGATTTCACATAAAAATGTGTCCCCAATACAGATATATTGATCTTCCCTGCCTGTACAACAAAAGGTTTCAGTTTTGGAACTTCACCTGCCAATGGCAAGTATTTCTTGGCAACTTCGAAGTAGGCCTCTCCCACCAAACGGACCTCCCGTAGACTATCCACTTCATAATAATCCAGCTGTGTTTTGGCATTCATCCACACTTTGGTTCCGTCCGGCAACAAAATGGTCATTTTCCCGCCTCTGGGAGTAGCTGCAGATAGACTGTCTGCTTGGCTTATCCGACTATTAATAGCGGTCCTCAAGGATAACAGCGTATCTCCCGGAACCATCGAAATTGAACTTCCATTTCCCAGATTAACTTTACCCGTCATTCGGGCGGGCTGAATATCTTGATCCGGCGTCTGCTTATACCCCGTATCCGAAAGATTATGCACAAAAAATAACACCAATAAACCAATCAGTGCTGCCGCGATACCGTAGGTCCAGATTCGGTTAAAAACAGGCTTGGTAGCTGTGTCGTTTAAATATTCTTGTTCAAAAATCTCAAAAGACTTTTCCCAATCGTAGCTTGAAATTCCGTTCAGGTCTTTTGATAGCTGATTTTTGTCATCTATAAGATCACATAGCCCCTTATTGGCAGTTGTTTCACACTTCCACGAATCTAGCTGCAGTTTTTCATCATCACGCAAACCTTCTAGTTTGGACTTACTCAATAAATAAATGATATGTTGGGGTACCTGCTCCATATTGCTCTATATACTTAAAACAATATTTTGATTTCGTTTCTCTAAAGAAATGGTAGATTTTTTCATAAAAACCTATATATCAGAATCATAAAAAAATTTCTAATAATATAGGAAGAGCAAAAGTAGGCAAAAAAACTGGTCAGGTTTAAGTCTTTGTCTCAAAAGTTCGATTCCTCTTTTCTTTTGATTGTAAATCGTACTGGTGGTAAGGCCCAAAGAAATCGCTGCCTCCTGTGGACTGAGGTCTTCGACAACCAGCTTCCGCATGACTTGTTTACATTGTTCCGGTAACGTATCGATGGCTTCATGAATGCTCCGAAGCGTTTCCATATAGATCATCTGGTGGCTGATGGGCAAATCAATCAGATCAATCTGTGCCGTATAAGAACTGTTTTTTTGTTGAATTCGGCTATGTTGTTGGATCTTGTTTAAAGCGGCATTCCTACAGCTTGTGTAGAGAAACCCTCGGATCGATTCAAAATGATCAAAATCAATCCGACGCTCCCAAAGCTTTAAAAATACATCCTGAACTATTTCTTCGATGGTACCTTTATCAAGGTTCATCTTTTCTAAAAAATAGCACATTGGACTATAGAAAGTTTTGTACAAAAACTGTAAACCATCCCTCCTGCCCTCACGAAAAGATTTTAAAAAATCTTGCTTGCTAAATTCTTGGTTTACCTTGTTTTTCACAATTCAATATTACTTAAATTTTAAGTAAATATGAAAATTTCATTTATTGTAATCAACAATCCCACTCTTGCAGCGAACAAACAATATAGCAATCAACCAAGTCAACACATCCTTATTCCATCCAGCACAAGTTTAGTGCAAATTATACTCAAGATCGATGCCTTTAGAATCTATTTTTATGCTATTAATTCTGGTAATTCCGGTTCTTCATAATAGGCTTCATTCCATTTTGCCAATTGACACATAATGGGAATTAAAGCCTTACCTTTTTCAGTCAAAGAATACTCCACGCGCGGCGGCAGTTCCTTATATTCTTCTCTCAGAATAACACCGTCCTCTTCCAATTCTTTTAATGAACTGGTCAAAACCTTACGGGAAATGTTTTCTATAAGCGCATCAAGCTGACCAAATCGGGCTTTCCGATCACGCAGTGTATAAATAATTACAGGTTTCCACCTCGTGCCTAAAATTGCCATCGAACGCTGCATCGCACAGGAACAGCTTTTAAATTCAGTCCTTTTCATTTGAATATTTCCAAAATAGTTACGCAAAGGTAACTAGTTTATACTAATAATAGTTACAAATATACACTATTTAAAATATCTTTGTGAAGATTTACGATTTAAAACAAGAAAAATGAGCATACAAACACTTTTTAATCCATTTCAGTATAAAAATTTAACGCTTAAAAATCGCTTTGTGATGGCACCAATGACGAGGGCATTTTCTTTGGATGGCATTCCTGACAGCGCTGTAGCTGGTTACTATGAGCGTCGTGCGGCAGGTGATGTCGGCCTAATCTTAACGGAAGGTACGGTCATCGAAAGGCCTGCCTCAAAGAATTTGAAAGATATTCCTAATTTTTATGGTGATCAAGCTTTAAATGGCTGGAAGAATATTGTCGATGCCGTACATGACAAAGGCGGAAAAATAGCTCCTCAAATATGGCATGTCGGGTATACGCCCATGCAATGGACACCCCCAGCAGCATTTGAGAGTCCGGATACCATGACATTGGCTGATATAGAAGCCACAATACAGGCATACGCTGATGCAGCCAAGTCTGCGAAAGATCTCGGTTTTGATGCTTTTGAAATTCATGGTGCTCACGGTTATTTGATCGACCAGTTTTTTTGGGAGGGAATGAACCATAGAACAGACGAATTCGGAGGTAAAACCATTAAGGAGCGTTCTAAATTCGCTGTTGAAGTCGTAAAAGCCATGCGAAAAGCTGTAGGACCAGATTTTGTGATTATCCTAAGATTATCACAATGGAAACAGCAGGATTACACGGCCAAACTTGCCCCCACTCCTGCAGCTATGGAAGATTGGATTCTACCATTGACTGATGCTGGTGTCGATATTTTTCATGGGAGCCAACGCCGTTATTGGGAAGCAGAATTTGAAGGCAGTGATTTAAATTTCGCCGGCTGGCTTAAAAAGATCTCAGGACAACCCACAATCACAGTTGGATCTGTAGGCCTTGATAAAGACTTTGGCGACGTATTTACAAACTCCGAATTCAAATCTTCACCTGCTTCGTTGGACGAACTGGTCCGTCGGTATGAACGTGGTGATTTTGATCTTGTCGCCGTGGGAAGAGCGATCCTGCAGGACCCGAATTGGGTGAAGAAAGTACAGGCCGAAAAATACAACGAACTGTCCACTTTTGAAGCTAAAAGCTTAGCGAGTTTATCTTAATGAGATAGCAATAATTAATGCACTAACATTAAGTTACTTAATTCTATAAAATAGGGGTGAAAAATTGATTTTTAATCATTATTTTGCCCCTATTCATTTATAGCGATAGTTCAATAACTTGTCTCCGTAAATGTATTCAAATGTTTGGTTCAATGAAAATAACAGACACCAAAATATATATCATAAGCGGACTAGGTGTAGACCAACGGGTATTTAGCAAGATAAATTTTGGCTCGCTTGACATCGAATACCTGGATTGGATTACCCCAAGCGCCCACGAACCAATATCCATTTATGCCAAAAGATTATCGGCAAAAATCACCTCAAAACAGCCCATTCTTATTGGGCTTTCTTTTGGAGGAATGTTAGCGATTGAAATTGCACAAACTATCGCTGTAAAAAAAGTCATTCTGCTTGCTTCGGCTAAAGGAAGACATGAATTACCCCTACGGTACCGGCTAGCGAGCTGGCTCAAACTTAATCAATTGGTACCGAATAGTCTCCTTAAGTCACACAATTTTCTATCTGATTATTTTTTTGGCATATGCAGGAAAGAAGATTCCTTACTGCTAAAACAGATCCTACAAGATACCGATCCAATCTTTATGACCTGGGCAATACATCAAATTCTAAAATGGGAAAACAGATTTGTTCCAGACAATTTAATCCATATACATGGTGATAGAGACCGCATTATCCCTATCAAAAGTATAAAGCCAAGTCTTGTGATTAAAGGTGCGGGCCATTTTATGACGGTTACACACGCACAGGAAGTTGAAAAGCTTTTACAGGAAAGCTGTTCCTAGACTATTTAGTCGTTTTTTATTTCGATCACTACCTTTCTTTTTAGTAACAACGATCATAAATAAGGTGTCAACTTAGGTAGACCATTAAAACTATCCTTAATTCATAATAGAAGTCTAAGAGCTTACTTAATAATTGAAGAGCACACACTCCCTTCAACAAAAAGCCCGCCAATGAAATAAGTAAGTACACTGTACGAAATTTCAAAAAGTTTAACCATGTAAGAGCATTATATCCCTTTTCTATAATTTCTATCATTCAAAATGAAAACGATTAAGGTCCATATCGCATGAATGTAATCATAAAATCTTGATAGTCATAAACATACCATCCATAAAATTCAAGGTTCTACAAACAGTAAAATCAAAACAACAGCACAAAGCATCATATAAAGATAAGCTTACCCCGTAAAAACAAAGCTCTTTTAAAGTATAAAATTTTTAGTAAATATTTTTAAATACTAATATTATTAGTATATTTGAATATCAGTTTTAGACGACGTTTTTATGGAACACATCACAGCATATGATAATAAGGAGTTACACGTTGGTGACATCGTTCGCTTTCATACCCCCTATCCCGATGAAGATCCAAATACGATTTTCATCGTACTGTGGTCATATTACGATCCTGAAGGGAAATCATCAAGGGCTGAAGTAGTTAAATTTGATCAACGTTCCAAGCAAACGCCTGTCATTCAGAAATGGTTTATACGGGATTTAGAAAGGGTTCCCGAAGTAAGTTCGGAACTATTGAAACAAATTGGGCTATTTATGAAAAGTAAACTTGGCAACGCTATTATCAGTAAGCTAGTCATCTAACAGATTTTACAAACCAGATTTTAAGAAATACATGGAAAATAAATTCAAAGAGAAGAGAGCGGCAATATCGACCTCCATTTGGTCTGACTGGCGTGAACAGCTTAGAGAAAGCGAATTAGTTGGCTTACAGCAAAGGCTCGAAAAATTAGAAAGAGACATGCTCCTTGATTGGCTACAATGGAATAATCCAAAAGGAAACTATACAGATCTCAAATGTCTTGAAAATGGTGTGCAGCAGATTTCCAAATTAAAGGCTATCGAATATATATACAAAGAAATCTTACGCATCCACATGAAAAGAAAATATAGTGCTTTTTCGAACACTCATGCGCAACTCATGTTCAACAATTAAATTTGAAATTATGGAATCTTTTATCAAACAGATCATAGACCATCAGCTACCAAAAATTCTAGCAATGGAATCGCATCGAAAAGATTGGCGTTACCAGCTCTTGGAGCTAAAGGATAGGGTCCTTTTCGATAAATTATCTCTCATGAAAAGACAGGAGTTACTGTTATGGCTACAATGGTATGATAACACCGGTACTTTTTCTGATCATGACTGCATTCGAAGGGGCATCCCCTTATTCACTAAGGTTCAAGCCTTAACTGCCGCATATCAAAGAATTATGCGTGAACACGAAGGTTGGGACGGCTTCATGGGACGTGAATACATTCGTGGTTATATCCTTTAAAAAGAAGATAATTTATCAGTTGTTACATCCTTCGCTAATGTATTCAAATTAGCGAGCGCTGCTCCAATGGTATTATTAAAATACGTATAGACCTCTTTTCCCTCGGCAATCCAGCTATTAATATAGCTGCTATACTCCAACAAAAGGCTGTCCTCATAACTGCCCTTATAATCACCATCTGGGCCATGGAAGCGCATATAGATAACCTCTGTATCGGTATATTGAAGACGCATTCCCTGGGTATCCTTATCATGTATAACCAAGTTCATTCCATATGATTTTAAAAGAACAAGAGTCTCTTCCCTATACCAGGAGGGATCTCGAAATTCTACGCATACCTGCCAAGCTTCACTTCTTTTGTCCTGACGGATACAGTCCAGTAGCTCAGTAAGCCTTGCAATGGAAGTAAATTTAAATGATGGCGGTAATTGTATAAGCAAACATCCTTTCTTTTGACCGACAGCATCAATAACGGATAGAAATCTAACTATATCCTGTGGATCAAACTTGAGTTCCTTTTGGTGCGTAATTCCTTTCCAAAGCTTAAAAGTAAAACGAAAACCATCGGTCGTTTCTTGAGACCATCTCCTGACCGTTTCCTCTCGGGGAATTTTATAAAAAGAACTGTTCACCTCCAAAGAATTAAATAATAGGCTGTATACGGCCAATCGACTCTTATCCTGTAGTTGTTCAGGGTAAAAACTTTTATTCTTGTATGGCAAAAGAATACCACTCGTTCCAGAAAAATAAGATTGTTCCATACTTGTATAACAATTGAGGAGTGTATAATGGTTCATTTTTTTTCAGATGAATCAATGTTTTTATATGGTAAGATTGAATTGCATATAAAAAACAATTTGTCTAAGTTTGAGAAACAAGTAATAGAAAAGCTGCGCTTTTTCTAGTTTATTATAGGCAATTGATCAAACACACCGTCTCAATGAAGAATAAATCTTATCTAATTAGTTTCATCATTATGTCCATTTTAAGTGGCTGCACTGAACCTAAGCGCAACAATACAACTTCAAGCTCCCAATCTGGACAGTCTGATGAAAATCCGACATTTACCTTTGACAGTATCAAGCAGAGCTATGCTCTTGGAGAGGATCTTGTATTAAAGATGAACAGTGAAAAGACTTCAAAATTAGACTCTGTCATCTATTTTATCAACGATAAAAAAATTGGAAAAGTAAACGGAAATGAACCTTTTACATACGCATTAAAGCATGAAAAATTTGGCAAACAAATTATTAAAGCTGCCGTATTTAGCGATGGAAAACAAGAGGAAAATACAGTAAATATAGATTTATTTGCTTCCACTCCTCCTCTTTTGCTTAAGTACAGCATTGTAAATATTTACCCACATGATATTAAAGCATTTACACAAGGATTGGAGTTTTATGGTGATAAGTTGATCGAAAGTACCGGAAATGGAATTGGTCCAAGCGGAAATAAAGGTAAATCGAGTGTCCGCATTGTGAACCCTAAAACTGGTCAACCCGTCAAAAAAATTGAATTGGATGATTCAATTTTTGGTGAAGGCGCCACTGTCCTCAATGGGAAATTGTACCAATTGACCTATAAAAATAATCTAGCTTACCAATATGATATAAACAGCCTAGCCGTCATTAAGACATTACCCTATTTTCAGCCAATGGAAGGTTGGGGGCTAACCGCTGATGGTAAAAATTTATACATGTCCAATGGTTCTGATTACATCTATATACTTAATCCATATGACTTTTCAAAGTTAGACTATATTCGTGCAGCAACGAACACGGCCATGGTCGATCAAATCAACGAAATGGAATGGGTAAAGGGAAAAATCTATGCAAACTTCTTTATGGAGGATGTCATTGGGCGGATCGACCCTAAAACAGGCACGGTAGAGGCATTAGTCGATCTTTCCAAATTGCGCGAACATGTAACACAACACGTCGATTTAGATGTACTAAATGGTATCGCCTACAATAAAAGATCGAATACCTTCTTTGTTACTGGTAAAAACTGGGATAAAATGTTTGAGATAAAGCTGATCGAATAGCCTTATCTCAAACGAGAAAATAACATATCGTTTGCAAATCATCTGAGCTGGATTATCTTTTGCTTTATGGCAGCTCTTTCATTTTGTTGAAGCCATCGGTTATAATTGGCACCATCTGCGGCGCGAATAACTGTGGCATAAATGCCGTTGTTTGCACATCTTTATTGACGATCCATTGTGCATATTTAGCTGCTAAAAATTCCAATCGCTGTGCTGGAGATAATCCAGGAAGCGTATAATAAATGCTCTTCTCTCCTTCTTTACCTTCCATCTGCACATACCTTCCCTTAGTAACTTCCAGCTGACTACGCTTTTCAAAATCACGTAAAAAAGACTCATCCTTATCTGCAATATCCCATTTCGGATCACGAGGACAACAAACTGATCCGTAACTTTCTCTTCGATAAGTGGTAAGCATATTTTTGGGTGAAGCTGGTTTAATAAAATCCAAGCCAGGATTATCATCACCAGAACGCCGAATACTATCAACTCTAACCGCACCGCCCTCTCGCGTTACAAAATAATAAAAATTGGTCGTCGCAGGTTCTATACACATACCCTTTTTTGATGCTTCTTTAGCGATGTCATTATAAAATTTCCAGTCTGGAACAATCAGCACAAAATGTTGGAGATCGGGGTAGAATTCATTTGATTTTTCAAATAATTCCATGGGAATTCTAGCACTTAAAAAGAACACATAAGTAGAATCTGGAGCAATCTGCAATGGAAGATCTACTAAATAACTGCCATTTTTCTTGACCACAAGATCATCATCTATCATCACAACCTGACCATAATATTCTCGATACCACTCTGGCTTTACGGTATCCGCTAATGCAATAGCTGTTGATGAATGCTGTGCTGTTATTTTACTCTTACACGACAAAGCCATTATCGGTAAAATGATAAGCAAATACCACTTATATTTTCGCTTTAACATCTCTATAAAATGAAAATGTATTTAATTAATTCCTGGTTTCCTTATCAACTTTTATTCCAGCTTGATTCAAGAAGGTCATTTGATGTTCTAAACACTCATCGGCTAAAGCAGCAATTTTCGCTTTTTCATCAGTAATCTCTCTTAGCAAACTTTTCCTAGCTCCTTTTTTCTGTTCATCAATATATCTAATCAACAAAACGCCATATCCATCAACAATCTGCGTCATATAAGCGAGTGTAGTCCTATGAAAATCTTCAGCCGTTTTACTGGGTTTTATCTGAGTGGCTTCACATTTTATTCCCTTAATATAACTACTTAAAGCACGTGCCTCATTCAATTTCATTTCATAGGAAGATTCTGATTTATCGACATCATACTCGCCATCCAACAACTTCCCATAGCTCTCATCCAATTTTTCCGTGCAGCTATGGAAAAGATCAGCCATTTTTTCGTTATACCCCAATTCGAGATCACCCCTACAGGAACACATGGTGAATATCATAATGACTAGTGCACAAATTCTCATATCTCAATTTTTCCGCAAATAACATATTTTTTAAATAGTCTTTCCATTACTTTTTATATTCGCGGCCCTTATTTTAAGATTCGTGGTCACCCTATCGATTTCTCCTGCTTAACATCCCTCTATTTTTAATTACTTATTGTCCACCTTCATTTCCCTCATGAGGATCTACATTTTACTTTATAAAAACTCTTTAACCTTTAAAAAAATACGTCACTTGTCAAAGGTCTCAAAACAATTATTTTGCATCAAATCATTTCGGCCCATGATTAACCCTAACAAAAAACGGAATAAAAAGTCATTTTCTCCTTTTTTCTCTGAATTTTCAAACCCATTCCCCAATTTTTATAAAATAACACCTTATTTAATATAATTTACACAACATTTGAACCATAACACTTTGTTTCTTAAAAAGAATTACAGAACTTAGAGAATATAAACCAAAGAAACCATGAATAATAGACCATTAAACGGAATGACTATCGAAGAACTTCAAACAAATAGAAAAACTGCTCTTGTAGTTACCTGGATGCTAACGATCATGCTCTTTATTTTATTTGGAATGGGGATTTACACCTCAGTTACCAAAGGATTTAGTGCATTAATGGCTATTCCTTTTGCTTTATCTCCGATTGCTATTCTTAATTTTAAAAGAATAAAAGAAATCAATGAAGAACTCAAAATAAGAGGAGTTCAATAAGATGATCATGAAGTACCTATCATTATTCGTACTGTTTATTTTCATTTCCAATGTCGTGTTTGGTCAAGAAGTAAGTAAATCAACAACACAGACTATCACGCAATCGGGGATTGGCCTTGGTTCGGTAATCGCCGTTGTCACTTCGTGGGATCGTAATAAATCTATACTTTGGGCCTTAATTCACGGAATACTTGGCTGGTTATATGTTATTTATTTTGCATTCACCCGGAGTGAATAATATTTTTTGAAAAAGAATTCCATGCCTATTTCCAATATAGATTTCGTCATTGAAGAAATTAGAGAATCCAGTGAGGCCTTACTTGCTGAACTGGCAGACCTGACTTTTAACATTGTCCAAGGAGGTGCCTCTGTAGGTTTTATGGACGATCTGACAATTGAGCAAGCGATTAGTTTCTGGACTGAAGTACTGAACAAAGTCAAACAGCAGAAAACTGTATTAATTGTCGCCAAAAACGTATTGTCAAACCGAATCGCTGGAACAGTTCAATTACAAACAGATCTCCCTTCAAATCAAGCTCATCGTGCCGATGTTGCCAAAATGCTGGTTCATACCGACTTTCGAAGAATGGGCATCGCGCAGAGATTACTTCGACACATCGAAAGGATAGCCATTGATCTAAATAAAACGCTTATGGTACTTGATACGGTAACTGATAGTCCGGCATATATCATGTATCAAAAATGTGGCTGGACGATTGTCGGAGATATTCCAAATTACGTTCTTCTACCAAATGGTTCCCCATGTAGCACAACCTACTTTTACAAAAACTTAAATACACCAACTTGAATATGCCAACCGAGAAAACAAAAAGCCTCCAAAATCATTAAAGATTCATTTGGAAGCTTCTCTTAAAAAAGACCTATATAAATAGAGGTGACCCTACTTATTTTTGTACCATACTGCTCCTGGTTTTTCACCCATTTCAAACACTAAAGTAGCACCAGACATAATTTGTTCATGTGTAATATAACTTGTTTCAAGGGGTTTACCATCGAGAGTAACCGATTGGATATAAATATTGGATTTGCTCACCTGATTAGCCTTAACGGTAAATTTCTTTCCATTCGCCAGCTTCAGTTCAGCTTTTTCAAATAAAGGTGTGCCTATTTCATATTTCCCACTGATAGGATCTACTGGATAAAACCCCAATGAGCTAAATACATACCAAGCCGACATCTGCCCACAATCGTCATTTCCACTCAATCCAGAAGGTGTATTCAAGTAAAGTTTATCCATAACTTCTGCGGCATATTGCTGCGTTTTCCAAGGTTGTCCAACGGCGTTAAATAAATATAGTGCATGATGACTCGGTTCGTTACCATGCGCATATTGACCTATCATTCCAGTGCTAAAAATTGGCAGTTTGCTGGTATCCGAAGGATGAAATGTGAACATGCTGTCCAACTTCTGAGCGAAGCGTTCTTTCCCACCAACAAGTTTAATCAATCCGGGAATATCATGTTGTACCGACCAGAAATATTGCCAAGCATTACTTTCACAGATATGTGCACTATATTCTTCTGCATCAAATGGACTAATAAATTTACCTTGACTATCTCGAGGCTGCATAAATGAAGTAGCTGGATTATACACATTTTTATAGTTCTGCGCTCGAGCAAAAAATGTTCTTGCAACCTCTTTTTTCCCCAACTTGTCTGCCATCATCGCGATACAATGATCATCGTAAGCATATTCAAGTGTTCTCGACAAAGACCAGTTTTCAGCATTATATTCATCCTTGACATCATATGGCACATAACCTAGTTTTTTATACAGACCTATACCTCTATAATTATCAATATTAGCTGTCGCAACGCAGGCTTCCAATGCTTTTGTCGCATCAAAATCACCGATTCCTTTTAAATATGCATCTACAATTACCGGAATTGCATGATTTCCGATCATCATGTCCGTTTCGCTTCCGTAAATATTCCATACTGGCAATCGACCATGCTGCTCATAAAAGGCGATGAATGATTTAATCATATCGTTTACACGACTGGGATCGATATAAGTAAACAATGGATGTGAAGCTCTATAGGTATCCCAAAGTGAGAACGTACTGTAGTTAGTCCAGCCTTCGGCATGATGTATTTTTCGGTCAGCGCCCATATAAGCACCATCAATGTCACTAAAAATTGTCGGTGCCAACATCGAATGGTATAGTGCTGTATAGAATTTGACCTGCTCTCCTTTGTCTTGGGTTTCGATGGCTATCCTACCTAATTCATTATTCCAATTTTGCTCCGCCTCCTTCAAATAATAGTCAAAATCATCTTTTGGGACTTCCGCTTTCAAATTTTTGGACGCACCTTCCATGCTTACACCCGAAAGTGCTGTACTTAAAGTCACTTGTTCCCCTGCGGTTGTTTTAAAATCAAAACGTGCTTTAAATGCTGTACCGATTCGTTTAGCTATCTTTACAGTTGTATCGGCACTTGAAAATATTGCCGAGCTATCAATATGAACGGCCGTAAAAGGTCTGGAAAATCGCGTTTCAAAATATACACGCTGACCTCTTGCCCAGCCCTCGGAAAAACGGTAGCCACGAATAGTCACAGAATCTACCACCTCAATGCGAGAATCTGTAGTGGCATCCCAATTCATTGCTTTCTTTAGATCTAGCATTACAGCGGATTCTGCCTTTGGAAAAGTATAACGTTGAATGCCACAACGTGCTGTTGCCGTCAACTCAACATTAATATCATAATCAACCAGTTTCACCTGATAGTATCCAGCATGCGCCTTTTCGTCTTTATGCGAAAATTTGGAGTGTATACCAAGTGGAGCTTCAGCTTCGTGATAAGGTAATGTCACCGGCATAAAAGATATATCGTATAAGTCACCGGCCCCGGTGCCACTTAAGTGTGTATGACTAAAGCCAGAAATCGTACTGTCAGGATAAAAATATCCAGAAATACGGTCCCAGCCAGGTAACCCATTATCAGGACTCAGTTGTACCATCCCAAAGGGTGATTGTGCTCCGGGATAGGTATTACCCGTGAAATCAGTTCCAATAAAAGGATTTACAGATGTTGCATAAGGAGTCTCATCGGATTTTTTTAGTGAAGCACAACCAACTAAAGACAGAAGGCCTGCGCAGAGCGCATAATTAATATATTTCATCGTGTAGATCAGTTTTTAATGGTTCACTTATTTATCTATTTCCAGTAACGATCAGGATATCCTTGCTATTGACTAAAGCCTGATGATTGATTTTAAATCCATTTAACACCTTTCCATCAATAACGATCTTTTTGATATATTCACCAGTTCCCTCTTTTTGGCGTCTTATTGTTACCTTATCAGCATTTGGATAGTATTTCTTATCCAGTTGAATAGTCACTTTATCAAATACAGGAGTCACTACTGTATAATCTGGTCTGCCTGGGCAAAAAGGATAAATTCCAATCATGTTCATTAGCGCCCATGTAGACATCGTACCCGTATCGTCATTCCCGGGTATACCTCCAGGACTATTAGTAAAATGTTTTTCAAGGATTTCTTTGACCAGCTTCTGGGTACGCCATTCTTCACCTTTAATTTCTGAAAACACATGTGGATATAGCATATCGGGTTCATTCGTAACATCAAAATAACCTTTATCGAATGTTGCCTGCAGTCTATCTACAAATTTTTGTTTTCCGCCCATTAACTTCACCAAACCAGGAATATCAAATGGAATCGCGAAACTGTAATTCCAGGCGTTACCTTCATGGAAACCATGGTTGGGTTCAAAATTAGCGCCCATCAATGGATTAAATGGAGTAAAAAATTCACCATTAGGAAGAATGGGACGAAAAGTTCCGTACTGCGCGGAATAGTAATGTTTATATCCCTGTGCTCTTTTGCCAAAAAACTGCGCATCTTTTGTCTTTCCCAAAGAAGTAGCCAGCTGAGCTAAATTCCAATCCGCAACATAATATTCAATGGCGTGCGATACTGAATTATCAAATGAATCGCGTAACGGTACATACCCATACTTCACGTAATCCGCATTGTCAGGTCGAATTTTATTTGTTGAATCAGTTGTAGTGGCTGATTTCAAAAAGGCTTCATAAGCCGTATTGACATCAAAATCCCGGATACCTTTCATCCATGCATCAACTATAACAGGTACTGCAGGGTCACCATCCATTGTGTAGCTTTCTCGGCTATATAATTCCCATTTGGGCATCCAGCCATTTTCTTTATAAATATCGATCATTGAGCGAATCATACCGATCTGCTTATCGGGATAAACCAAGGACATCAAAGGCTGTACATTTCTATACGTATCCCACAGCGAAAACACGGTGTAGCGATTATGATCTGCCACGAGTGTGTTCCGGCTTTCCATTGCGGGATACTCCCCATTCACATCCTGCAAAACATTGGGATGAATCATGGCATGATATAATGCCGTATAGAATACCGTCTTTTGATCTTCGGTCCCACCTTCCACCTGTATTTTTGACAATGCATCGTTCCAACTCGAAGCTGCTTGCCGCTGCGTTTTCTCAAATCCAAAATCTGATTGCTCAGCTTCTAGATTTTTACGTGCATTTTCAACGCTCACAAACGACACAGCAAGCTGAACTTCTAAGCTTTCATTTTCTTTGACATCAAAACTAAAAAATGCACCGAGATCGTCACCAGAAAGCTGATCCTTGTAGTCCGTAAATATTTTATACTTTCCGGCATCTTTATTCCAGTCGTTTTCCCACTTTTCGCCAGCACGCTGGAATTTCCAATATCCTTTTTTTGAAGGCTTTTTATTGACCCGCATCACAAAGAAAATAGGATAAACGGCCTGATTATTACTATAACAGAAGGAGCCCAACAGCTTGGATCCCTCTATTTCGGTATCACTCACATAACGAACTGTCGCTCCCGTTTCATTGGTTAGACCTTCGCCCAAATTAAGCAGAATATTCGCCTGTCCCTGGGGGAAAGTAAATTTCGAAACACCGACACGAGTTGTTGCTGAAACTTCGGTCTTGATACCATATTTCTTTAATACATTGCTATAATAACCAGGATGAGCAACCTCCTCAGTATAGGTGCTTCCGTATTTATGGTAGTCAACCTCCAACTTTCCCGAGGTTGGCATCAACAGCAAACTTCCCATATCCGGGCACCCAACTCCACTTAAATTCACATGTGAAAAACCGGTAAAATAACTATTACTATGTTCATAAGGAGTAGACCACCATCTTGCATCCTTATCAAAAGCGTTAAGTGATGATCCCATTACATTAAAGGGGGAAACATTCATCAAACCATTGGGAACTTGAGCACCTGGGTTAGTTGTTCCATAATTACTGGTACCGATAAACGGGTTGACATAGTCATTAGGAAGCTTTTGGGCAGAAACGTTCTCCCAAAGAAATAATCCTAAAATTAAAAAACGAATAAATTTGATCATATAATCTTGATAGACGACATTGTTAATTGCTTTCATTCAAGCAAACACCATAGGCCGCGCATTTTAGCGTGTACCTACAATACTACAGATAATCGCAAAGATTTACAAATATTACCAGCGGTTATATCGATGATTTTACGTTTGTTAATAGGATTTAGCAAAACTAAAAAGACTACACATGAAAGACCATCCAAACCAATGTCAACAAAAAAAACCTGAAGTGGGGAACTTCAGGTTTTTACTAACTAACCAATTATTAACCTAAATTATGAAACTACAGATATAACGCCAGCCCAGCGACTTTCTTATATAGGATCGCTGGTTTAACCAAACTTTAACAAATCAGTATTATCCATCTATTCTTCGTATATTACTTTAAGTAAACTTGATCCAAGCAATAAAACATAATTTTTCTACTGAAACAATCCCCATTGCTTATTAGGTACAGCGCCCATTTCTAAGACAAGCTCTCCTCCTTTTAGAAGTTCAGAAGCATCAAAGTAAAAGGTGTTTAAAGGTTTTCCATTTAGAGTTGCACGCTGAATGTATATATTTTTCTTATTTGCATTTTTCGCTTTGATAATAAATTGTTCACCTCTTCCGTATTGACCACCCAACCTGATCTTAACCTCCTCAAAAAGTGGACTTCCTATTTCATAAATTGGCTTGGCCCTTGTTCCGCCATCTATCTGAAATAATCCAATCGCATTCATGATATACCATGCACTCATTTGTCCCTGGTCTTCATCCCCCAAATAGGCATTTGAAATTCCTTGTCCATAATACCGTTCACCTATGGAGCGGCTCCACTTTTGTGTCAACCATGGCTTATTCAACCAATTAAAAATATAGGCAAAATGCATCGACTGCTGATTCCCCTGAACGACGGGATAATCCCAATATTGATCATTAGGACCATTATAGCGCCATTTCTCACTTTCAGAAAATCCCCATTCCAATCGTTTCAAAAATACGTCCTGGCCGATCATTTTTGCTAGTTCCGGAAGATCCTGTGGCACGAAAAATGTCAATTGCCAAGCATTTCCTTCCACATAATGATGGTTAGCTCCCGACTTGAAAGGATCGAAATCTTTATACCACTCCCCTTTGGCATCTTTCATCCGGGCATAACCGCTCTTGACATCTATCGCATTTTTCCACCAGGTTCCCCGGTCATTGAAATATTTATACTCCTGCTCCTTTCCCAACGATTTTGCAAATTGTCCTACCGTCCAGTCGTCAAAACTATATTCCAGCGAATTAGAAAATCGGCCCAAATCATAAGGAACATACTTGTACTTTAAATAAGCATCCAGATCCCTATTGCCAGCAAAACCACCTTCAAATTTCAATGGACTCGTTGTTTGCATTTTCTTAACCGCCTCAAATGCTTTTTCAGTATCATAGTCTCTAATCCCCATTTGATAGGCTCCAACAATTAAAGGTATTTCATGTTCTGCAACCATGACAGGTATATACTCCATTCCTGCTGGTCCTTTAGCCAGCCAGCCATTCGCATCATACATCGCAAGCTGCGACCTCACCCACTTATTGGACCATTCGGGCGTAACTAAATTCCAAAATTGATTTAAATTCCAAAAGGTATTCCAAAATGCGTCACAACCTAAAGCGAGATCTCCTTTATGCGTTAAAGTTCGTACGACTTCGTCTGAAGACCGCCATTGTCCATTGACATCACTAAATGTATTCCGGCTTGCCAAAGTACGATACATATTGGTATAGAACTTTTCTTTTTCCAGATAGTCTGATGACTTTATCTCCAATCTACTTAACAATTCGTCCCATACTTTATGCTGATTTGCAACGACACGATCAATAGACCATCCGAATGGGGCCGACAATTCTGTTTTCAAATTCTCCTCAGCGTTAGCAGAGCTCACGTAGGAAATCCCTGTACGCAGCTGTACCGCCTTATCTTTGTGAACATCAAATTCAACATACATTCCTGCAAATTGAGCACTATCAGCGACCAAATCAGCTCGTTCTGTTATCTTATCATTATGCCATGTACCATAGTTTATGATAGGTCTATCAAACTCCATGACGAAGTATACGACATAATCCTGTTTTGCATCAGTAGACCAAACATTTTCAGACAATTGATTACTGTATCCAATAACCTTGTAATCAGAAATCTTTTTAAGCGAGAGATCTTTAATTTTATAATCGTATTCTCCGTTTACCTTAAGATCAATCATAATCCGTCCCGTATCTGACTTATGGTAGGTATATTGCTGAAAACTAGAACGGGTACCCGCGGTTAGCTTTACATCGATATCATGATCAAGAAGATGTACAGCATAATATCCCAATGGAGCCTTTTCGCTGGTTTTATCTATTGCAGATCGGTATCCTGAATTTGCACCATACTGATCTCCGACTTTAGTTTTCAATTGACCAGCTGTAGGAAATGTTCCCAATCCCGCCATGGTCCATTCGTGAATATGACTAAACGTACCAATAGATTCAATTGACGGTTCATAGCCAGCCTGCCAGCCAATATTTTGGTTGTCAGGGCTTATCTTTACCATACCAAAAGGCATCCAAGGCCCTGGGGCTATCATCCACCGGGAATGCGCTGCACCGATCATGGTGTTCACATAATCTGAAACACCCCCTAATCTTTTGGGGCCACGCTTAATTGTTGACGATTGTATTAATCGCCCATTACTATAAATTTCATACTTACTCACGACATCCCTAGCGACATATGGCATCGGTATTTCAAGTTTCGCCGCACCTTTTTCAAGCGTTTTCTCATAAATCTTCTTTTCATCTAAGACTACTTTTAGCTTTTCGCCATCTCTCAGCGTCAAAAGATCAACCAGCATATGCTGAACAGGTTTTCTCGAACTCAGAATTTCAAAATCAGATTGCTGTACATTTTTAACGATCGAAGTACAATTGTCAATCAACTTAATACCCTGTGGACCAATCAGTTTAAAAGAATCAAATTCAACCCAACCGCCCTTTATGACAGTTATGGTAATCTGATTACCGCCTTTTCTGACGAGATCGGCAGGCAATGGTATGTCGATAGTCGAATTTCCAGATTTTGAAGCATTATTTAAGGGTTCACCATGACCAGCTCCCTCTTTTACCTCAAAGTTATAAGGTTTTCCATTGATTGAGATCTGTAGTGTTGGACTATTCTTAGGATCACTATTTGCCAATTTAACCTGAAGTGTACATTGACCATCTTCTATACTGCCGTTTAACACATAGTATAGATTTAAAAAATGTGTTCTCAGACCAGAAGTTCCTCCAGTCCCACCCCATTCATTAGCTGGACCAGGCAATACATAGGGTAGATCTTTTGCTAACGTAGACTGACCGATGATAAACGCATTGTCCTCATAACCAAAATCATATTCCAAAAATTTCTTATATCCATTAGGTGCCAAAGCAAATTCGTCGCTTGAACCGTCTGAATTTCCCAATTGCCAAATTGCATGTTCCTGACCAAAAACAGACTGGCCACATATTAAAAGCAAACCAGCAGCAAAAGAAAATGAGAAAGGTAATTTCATAAGTATCAGATTTATATTTTTTTTAATTACATGATTGCTATTTCTCCCAATTGCATGAAACACATTCGTAAAAGACATTCAATTGTACATACATTTAGTACCAACAAAAAAGTTTGAATAGCAAAAATTTAACAACAATATTACTACAAAAAAAACAAATATCAAATGAATAAAAATAAAATGTATATACATATAAAAGAAAACAGAAATGATTTGAATATCATCGATAAGGGCTGGGGAATATGAAAGAATTTGGTTCTTAGAAAGCGGGAGGTATGGGAGACTTCGTAAAAGGAGTCAGAAATTTAGTAAAGTCAATCGCTATTTAGAGAAATAGTTATCGAAAAATTAGCAAGAATTGTTATTATATTTGCTCTAAACTTTGTCAAATATCTTAATACATAAAAATTAATATTGGGAAATTGACTGTAATAGGTTATATTTATATAATTTAATTGATATATCAGGCAAAGATAAGGAGTAAAACTATTAAATTTATTATATTATAAATATTCTACACATTTGTGTAGATATCTATAACCGAACAATATAGACACTATACGTGTTGAATTATACTATTTATTTAAGCTTAAAACACATATAACGTGCTAAATAAATGGCTATTTTACAGGTTTTATTTGAATTTAAGTCATTATTTTTGCCTTACAAATTAGAGTAAATTTACTCTAATTATGATTTAGATACAAAGTAAATCCTTTTTGTAATTTACAATATGAAAGTTGAGATTGAAGATTTTTTTAAGCCGGTATATGTTAAAGATAATTTTACTAAGGACGACTATGAAATTGTAGATGCCTACATCAATTTTGCGAAATCTCTAAGCAAACTAACTTATCAAAGTATTTATTTAATTGATTATTCAAAAAAAAGTTTTCTATTCGTATCTGACAATCCCATATTTTTATGTGGAAATACTCCGGCTGAGGTTCTTAAAAAGGGATATCAACATTACTTCGACAGCGTGCCAGAAGAGGACTTAAATCTATTAAAGAAAATAAATGATGTCGGATTCGAGTTTTTTGAAAATCTCCCACATAAAGATAGATTAACACATTCAATATCCTATGATTTTCATTTGAAGCAGTCTAATGGAAAACCTCTTCTCATAAACCATAAATTGAAGCCCATTCTTTTGGACAAATCTTCAAATCCTTGGATAGCGCTTTGTGTAGTTTCGATTTCCGCGCATGCCAATGCAGGAAATATTAAGTTTAAATCCGAAGAAGCTGGCAAACAATTTGAATACGACCTAGAGACTGATCGCTGGATAGAGTCTCCGCATGCCAAACTAAAACCACGTGAAAAGGATATTCTTCTTTTTTCTGCCCAAGGATTTACGATGGAACAAATTGCAGATAAACTTTACGTCTCGATTGACACCATTAAGTTTCACAAAAAACAAATTTTCTCTAAATTAAAGGTAAAGAGTATTACTGAAGCTACTGCGCTGGCAATAGAACTATCCTTATTCTAATTAGACACAATATTTCCGTCATTATTATTAAAAACCATATTTTTCGCTTTATTAACAAAACTATTTGAATCTCTCCTATTTGCTAAACAATATTGCGCAATCTTGTTTTTTTGAATAAAAGAATCAAGCCAGGCTGTTTTTATGTAGATAGGTAATGTCTCAGAATATAAATAAATAATTGGACTTCCAAGCGCATACGAGGGTATTCCAAGTTTTGATAATGTATTAACCAGTTTTTTGTCACATTCGGCAATAATTAACCCTTTATCAAGAAAATAAGGTGGAAAAAATGCATCAAAAAGCATTTTCTTCAAAATACTAATTCGTTGTCCTTCTATTCTCTTTGAAATAATAAACCGCCCGATATGCCAATAGTGATTTGCGTTTTGAGATAAAAGCTCTTCTTTCGTCACTGAGAACAAATTTTGAATGGGTAATATCGTTTCTCTATCCCAATAGGTAATACGTATTGATGCATGGATATTGCGCATTTTTCGGTCGCGTAGGACATAATAAATTGAAGTGTCAAAAAATCTCAGATCTTCGCCCAATAAATTCTTATAATGATGAGCATATTCTTCGTTAAGAGAATCATCCAAATTATAATATTCCGCTGTAGTCCTTAAATAGAAATGGATAAGTTCAAAAAGCTCTTCCTTTTTAAGTTTAGTGAAATAATAATTATCAGATGTCCAATTCATGTAGATGGTATTCAAGAGCAATAAAAATAAGCACTTTCTTCTTAAATTCTTGCCGCATTAGAATTACTACACAAAAGTGTAATAAAATAATGGATCTTTTTACGTTATATTATAGTTAGCTAATCATTGATAAATAATAAGAATCCGGAAAGAATTTAACAGGTTTAGATGTCGCCAAATTAAATACAACATGACTAACCATTCCCGACAAGAGGTATAAACCAAGTGATAGCTGAGGCGGCGGAGACGTCAACGCTATTTTACCATATTCTGCCAAAAACTCTTCAAACCAATTCGTTTCGATACCCTTCCCTTTTAAACTATCCACAATAAATTTACCGACATTTAATTCGAATGTCTGATGTGCTTTTTCCAACGACTGCAGATTAAGGCCGTCGGGAGGAAGGACAGTTAAAAATCCCGCCCAGCCTAAATTATAAGGGTGCACTACTGGTATATTTCTTTTGGCCATATATTGGTCAAAAACAAAAGGAATGTCCGAAGAAAAATCCAGCGCATTGATCGCAACCTTATGATGGAGATCAATATCATACAAGTTGTCCTTATCAATAAATTCAGGAAACACTGTTATTTTGGCTTTTGGATTAATTGCTTGCAAACGATCCTGCAATGCGATTGCTTTCTTTATACCAATATCCTTGCTTGTGTAATTCTGACGATTTAGGTTTGTCAATTCGACAACATCTCCATCAGCAATTGTTAAATTTTCGAAGCCCATGCGCAGTAAGCATTCTGCGATATAGCTCCCTATTCCACATCCACCAATCAATACAGGAAAATCTTTGATACGTTGTTGATCCTCTTCTTTAATGTGTATGTTATTCCGAATATACCTCAAATCCATTGATCCTTTTTTATAGTCGTAAAGATAGAATTATACGGTATAAAATTAACCTATAAATATTCACATTTCTTCTTGAAGTCATTTGCGAACCATCTTTTGTATTGATTATCTAAACTTATTTTTCTCATTATTTTCCTTATTTTCAAATAAAAATTACTGCGTAGTGAAAGTTAAATGAATACCTTTAATAAAATCAACTTGTAAAATGGACAATACAAGAATATATCGCATGTCATTTGCCGGCGTATATCCACTTTATATCCAAAAAGCGGAAAGAAAAGGGCGTACAAAAGAAGAGGTAGACGAAATTATATTTTGGCTAACTGGTTATAACCTGGCGTCGCTCCAACAAATAATTGACAATAAAACCGACTTTGAACATTTCTTTAAACAAGCTCCAAGTTTAAACCCGAATGTTTCCAAGATCACCGGTGTAATCTGTGGCTATCGAATTGAGGATATTGAAGATCCGCTTGTTCAAAAAGTTCGTTATCTCGATAAGCTGATTGACGAACTAGCCAAGGGTAAATCCATGGAAAAAATTTTGAGAAAATAAGTGCCGCAGCGATTTTAAATAAAAGGGACTTGTTATTCCAACGCATAGAGGGCGCCATCAGCAGCGCTAAAATAAAGCCGATTGTCATCGATCCATATGGTTGAAAAGACACTTCCCATCTGCAAATAATCGGCAAACAAACGGGTGATATCACCCGCATATTTTTGTTGCAGATCGGTACGGAGCGTACCCTCATCATTGAAAAAAAGTGGCTTTTTCTTTCTACTTGATTCAGTTTGGAAAATAGGTAAAACCTCGCCATTTTTTATGTTCAATCTATAAATTATACCATCCAGCGCCCCGAAAAAAGCTTCACTACCAGCAATCGAAGCACTGCTAAATGTGTTTAAAGGCACCTTAGGTTCAGCCAATTTCACGCCATCCATTTTGTTTAAAACAAGTATACTATAGGAATCCGACATCGTTACAACAAGTTTTTCATCAAAAATACTTGGTATACTTGCCCAGCTTCCCGGCTGATGATATACCCAAAAACCACTGCCATTGTTGGCATTAAGCGCATACACATTAAAGTCCCGAGCACCAAAATATATCGTACTGTCAGCGACAACTGCATGGAACTGAATCTCACCTTTTGGAAAATAACGTTCACCTACAGTTTTAAATTTCCAACGCAATGTGCCATCTTTTTTCAAACAGTAGAAATAGCCATCAAAACTACCAATATAAACATTTTCAGCCGTCAACGTGGGAGCTGCATGCACAATTCCTTCGGTCATGAATTTCCAAACAAGTTTTCCAGATTTAGCATCGACGGCATAGATATGATGATCTCCAGATCCAAAATACACAACACCATCTGCAACGGCTGGGGATGAATGAAAATAGTCCCAAACATCATAATTCTGCTCTCCATTGGTTGAAAACCGCCATAATTCTCGCCCTGTTAGGGCATCCAGGGCATATAGATAGCCGTCAGCACTCAAAAAAAATACGATTGAACCCTCAACAGCAACAGTCGATCGAATCTCACCGCCCGTTTTATACTTCCATAGTATATCGCCGTTCGTTTTATTTAAAGCATAAAGATTACTGTCACAAGATCCCATAAAGACGATATCGCCACAAATGACTGGCGAAGAAAAGAGTTTTCCCTTAGTTTGGAATTTCCATTTCAACGCAGGTTTTGAACTGATAGCGGAAAAAGACGTATTATTTTGACGGTCTAGACTTCTTGCCAGATGTTGTGCTTGTAGCTGATAACAACCACCTATAAGAAAAAGTACGATAATAATCGGGCACCAATTATATCTTAGTCCAAACATTGATGTATTTTATTTAGGATTATAGGTTATTCAGTAGCTCGACAAAATAGCTGAGCTATCCATTATTTTCTCTTTGAGGCCAAACGGACATTTATTATGGATAGATAAGGTATTTTTCCCTGATCTTTTTATAGCTACTTAGCCCCGGCTCCCAACTTTGCCGGATTTCATCTTCCGAAATACCAGCTTCGATTTGCTGGCGAAATGAACCTACCCCCACAAGCTTTTCGATACTGCCAATTTGTTTTGAAAATGACTGATCAAAAAACTTGTCTTTTTCAGGAGAATTTCGATAAAGCTCCATAATCCACTTTAAATTTAATTTTTTACTAGCTACAAGCTGCTGCAGATTGTATTTTCGTAAGTCAATTCCATAGCATTCTTCGTTCATGAAAAGCGGAGATTCACTCATGCCTTTTTTAGTAACGGGAACAAATGAAAAGTCATATATGCCCTTGTAAATTGGGCTACCAATTATAACAAAGGGATAATCAGTGCCTCTCCCATGATTCACTTTCACACCCTCAAAAAGACAGGTGCTTGGGTACAATAAAATACTTTGCTCAGTATTTAGATTGGGTGAAGGATTGACCGGCAGCCTATAGAGCATATTATGGTCATAATCTGCCACAGGAATAATCTTCAATTTGCATTTCTTTTCAGTGGACATCCACCTCTCACCATTAATCATCTGCGCAAATTCAGCAGTCGTCATCCCATGTGCAATAGGAACGGGGAATTGCCCGATACCTGACTTATACTCCATTTCCAAAATAGGACCATCGATCAGATAAGCATTGGGATTTGGCCGATCCAAGATCAGGAGCTCCTTATCATTTTCGGCACAGGCTTCCATAATATCGCGTAGTGTATTGATATTGGTGTAAAATCTCACCCCCATATCCTGGACATCATAGATAAATAGATCAATATCTTTCAGATCCTTAGCCGTTGGCTTTTTCTTATTTCCATACAAAGACACAATAGGAATTTTAGTCGCCGGATCGATCTCATCCCCCACTTCGGTTCCATTGCTCGCATTCCCTCGAAATCCATGCTCAGGCCCAAAGATTCTGACAATCTGAACACCCCGTGCAATTAAACTATCAACAAGGTGCCGACCTTTAATAACCGTGGAGGGATTGCCCAATATCGCAATACGCTTATTCATTAAATACGGAACATAACGTTCGGTCTGTTCGGCTCCAGTTTGTATACGGTCATTGCAATAATTTAACGAAGTCTGGGCAGGTACATTTTTGAAAAGGAATAGAGTCAATATAAAAATGAGCACTGATTTCATATTCATTTGGTTTAATAATCATAAAATATAGCCACTGAGTATCAAGCTATTTATCCGGTTGTAAAGAACTAAACTAAGGATAAAGCTTTATTTTCACAAATCATTTGTTAAAATTGACAAACAAGTTTTATCCAAGTACCTTTGGAATATTAATGGAGAGCATGATTTCTAAATGAGACATTACATGACATTTGGAAGTTTTGGCATACTAAATTTATAATAACTATTGATAATGGAAAAGCAGGTAAATGCGGGCGAATTTGTAGATCGTTTTATGACAGGCAGTCTGGAGCATCTTCGCTATCAACAGTCACCGATCAAAATATTCCAGCTCAGTGAAATTGCGCCTTATATAAAATTCCCTACCCCGCCTATTTTCTTAGGCTATAACCTCCTTGTTCATATAACTGAAGGTTATTTTAAACATCAAATTGGAGCCAAGGAATATGTTGTACAGGCTCCAGCAATTCTTATCAGCAATTATGGCAATATCTCAACGATAAAGTCCGTCGATAAGTCCGCAAAAGGTCATTGTGTTTTGATCAACGATAATGCGATGACTTCCATATTCCGGGAACAGGAGATTTTGAATATCTTTAATATCTCTCCCTTGCTTAACCTAACTGCACGGGATAGCAGCGATCTTCAAGAACTATTTAGATTACTTTATAACGAATTGCTTTCGGAATTACCCTATAAAGAACTGTTTGAAAACCTGTTGAAATCGGCAATTTTAAAAATCATCAAACTTTCGTCATCCAATCAGGCTCTCAATCGAAGACAAGAGATTGCTATGATGTTCAAACAACTGGTGCACAAAAACTTCAAAAAGCAAAAAAGCATTTCATTCTACGCAGACAAGCTCGCGGTATCTACAAACTACCTTAATCGCTGTGTATTTTCGGTATTCAAAAAATCATCCAAAGAGCTCATTCTTGAAGTACTGATTATGCACAGTCAATTCTTACTGTTTGAATCCACTAAAAGCATTGCAGACATTTGTTATGAACTGGATTTTTCCGATCCTTCATATTTCTCACGGCTTTTCAAAAAAATAGTTGGCGTTTCTCCTACTTCTTATCGAAACAGAGCAACTTAGGTTTTCAATATGCACGATTTGTCCTATCTTTTATACTGAAGTACACAAGCGAATCAATTTGATTGCAGTTATTTTTGTGTAAGTGATTGAAGCAAAAGAGAATTTCAGTTCAGTAAGAGCTTTTTATTCTTGATGTTTCGATTCGCATTGTTCCATCATTTAATTACATATTTAAAGATGCTTAAGGTTTCAGAACACAACAATATAACCCAAGATTTCGATTTGTTTATTGCGGATTTTAAAACTAGGCTATCAAGCTTATTTAATAAAGAATATGACTACAACTCGCTCAGTCTAACGCGCGGGCTGCCCCCTGAATTTTTAGCTGAGATCATGAAAATGCAGCCGTTGTCAGTTGCAATTCCTTCACATCACGGAGGGCGAGGCCTACATGTAAAAGAATGTTTGGGTGTACTTGCGGCAGCTTCTTATGAATCATTATCGTTGTCTTTAATTTTCGGGATTAATATTGCTTTATTTTTGGAGCCATTTGCCAAATATGGCAACACATTACTTCAGGAAAAGATATTCCATCAGTTTTTGGAAAATCAGGCAATGGGTGGATTAATGATTACCGAACAAGCGTACGGCAGCGATGCACTCAATATGCGGACATGTTATGAACAAAAAGACGATAAGTACTATATAAAAGGTGAGAAGCACTGGCAAGGTCTTACTGGTGCTGCAGACTTTTGGCTCGTGACTGCACGCAAAAAAAATGAAAATGGAGAGCTTGTACGAGATATAGACTTCTTTGTAACGGAAGATGCTTTTGAAGAACAAAAGATTGCCGTCACAAAAAAATACAATAGCCTTGGTCTCTACGCGATCCCTTATGGTGTTAACAACATTGATATCAATGTTCCCACAGATCATAGACTAACTCCTGAAAGTACTGGCATCAAATTGATGTTGGATACCTTGCACCGCAGCCGACTTCAATTTCCTGGAATGGGTATGGGTTTTATAAAACGCATGTTGGACGAAGCCATGAAACATTGTTCCGAACGACGTGTAGCAGGCATTAGTTTAAATGAATTGGACTCAGTTAAGTTTCAATTGTCTCGGATACAAGCCGCATTTACATTGTGTTCCGCAATGTGTTCGTACAGTGTTTCGATTAGTTCAATCAATAATGATCTTTCTGCCCATGGTGTGGATGCCAATAGTGTAAAAGCATTTGTGACGGACTTAATGCATGAAGCAGCGCAAATATGTGTACAATTGTCAGGTGCAAACGGCTATAGACTGGATCATGTCGCAGGTCGCGGCCTAATTGACAGTAGACCTTTTCAAATATTTGAAGGGTCAAATGAAATGCTTTATGCGCAAGTTGCGGAAGCGATTGGCAAACTTATGCGCAAAACCAAAGAAAGCAATTTATTAACTTTCTTAAAGAAATATAGCGCAACTGAATTTGCAGCACCATTTTTCTCATCGATTTTGAATTTTGATTTCCCGCTTCAGCCTAAACAGCGCGAACTAGTTACTTTAGGAAAGATAATTGCCCGCGTTATCTGTTTCCAATATGTCTTACAAATTAATAATGCTGGTTTCAATGATAAGATGACAGAAATAACGCGTCAACACGTGAGTATGGATATTTATATGTTGGTCGGCCAATTATCAAATAATAATAATGCCGAACCACTTATGAACTATGACGAAAACACGGATTGGATGAAGTTCACTTCTTAATAAGATACAAACCAACTAGGTCCAACCGTAGTTAGCAATATTAAATAAATGCATGATGCCACTTCAAATGAAGTGGCATCATGCATTATATTCCTGAAATATCCCATTCCCATACACTATGATAATGCCCTATCGATTCGGTATAGGCTATAAATTCACGATAAAACGGATGTGAACTTATTGTGGCGCTATCTCCGATAACAACCAGCTTCTTCTTAGCCCTTGTCATTGCAACATTCATCCGGCGGACATCAGACAGAAAACCAATCTGCTGCTCCGCATTACTTCGCGTCAAGCTGATATAGATAATATCCTTCTCCTGGCCTTGAAAACTGTCTATGGTCTGTATTTTAATCAAATCTGCGAAAGTTCGTATTTCCTCTTCCCCATCCAACAGCTCCTTTAATAAAGAGGCCTGTTTCCGATAAGGTGCAACCACTCCAATACTCAAACTTTCTTCTTTACCTAGAGTGGCTATCCAGGTACTAAGATGAGCCTGTAGGTGAGATTTAAGAAAATGCGCTTCCCCTTTATTGAAGATTGCGCCTTCACTTTCCGTTTCTTCAAAACCTGCTCCCGCTGTATCAATAAATAAGACCGGTTCAGTATCCGCAGCTAAGCTCCATTGTGCTACTGTACTATCTGCTTTCAACAAACCGTGATATAAGGCTGCGGAAGGATATTGCATAATTTGTTCATTCATACGATACTGTACATTTAGCAAAGAAACTAGTTGAGGATTATAGCCTACCAATTTTTCAAATAGTGTATGGCTTAAGCCATGACTATGGCCCCTACTGGATTTTACTGTAGGTGGTAATTGATTGTGATCACCTGCCAAAATAAGTCGACCTGCCTTTAATATCGGGATCCAACAAGCCGGTTCTAGTGCTTGTGCAGCTTCATCTATAATGACTGTGTCGTAACTACGATTTCGAATAACATCATGATTCGATCCTACCAAAGTTGCAGTGATTACCTGCGATTTCTCCAACACATCTCCAACGATAAAATCTTGGATCTGATCAACATCCTTTCGGATTCTATGAGCTTCAGCAAATAATGCTTTTCTTTGTTCCCGTTCAGCCTTTCCAAAATTACGTTTATATTTCTGAGCCATCTCCGTATACGTGCGAACTTGCTTCTGAAGAGTTTTGATATCCTTATTTGAAGCATGCCGATCAATCTTTGCATCGAGTGTCAATTCCTGGAGATGATCAGAAACCTTTACAGGATTACCAATTCTTGTTACCACGACTCCGGCAGCGTCTAAACGTTCGGTCAACAAATCAACCGCGGTGTTGCTAGGAGCAACAACCAGTACTTGCTTGTTATGCTGTTTTAGCAGTGCTTTCACAGCTTGAATTAATGTAGTTGTTTTTCCAGTCCCCGGCGGCCCATGCAAAAGAGCCAGTGTATTTGCTTCCAATATCTTTTGGACCGCATTGTTCTGACTAACATTCAAGTTAGGGTGTGCAAAAAACTGTTCATTGGATTCCATTGGAATCAATTCCTCGCCAATTAGCCTCCTCACGAAACCACCCTGCTTTTGATCTTTGCTCAAGTCATTGCCTCTCTGCAATGCGTTGAACATCTCTCGATATGAGTACTCATCAAATAATAAATCAATACCAAGCTTTCCTCTCCTACTCCATTCCGGAAGTTCATCTACACGAAATGAAATACGCATTCCATCTCTATTTATGGAGGATATTGTACCATCTATTCGGTCCCGCTCAGGATCATGATTTGAGAACAAGGAAACTGGCATACCAAAGCGGAATTTATGATCGACCTCATAATGATTGGTTCTGTTTAAACTAACAGACAAATAATCTCCTCTTCCAAGCTCAGTGTCTGTTATCTGAATCGGAAACCAGGTAACGCCTTGCATCCGGCGCTCATTCAAGCTACTTTTCAATAACAAAGTCTCGTGCTGTGATCTGTCAAATTGTTGTTCTTCTCGTAATAAAGTAATAAGTTCGTCGAAATAATTCATAGCTGGATATCCATATTGCCCCAGCACAAAATAACTGTTTTTTCTTTTACTTGAATGATTTGATTTTTAATTCGCAACACCCTGTACCAATCTATAACCCGCATTTATATTCGGATAGGAGAAGAAAAAGAAACAATCGATCCGCTCATAAACTCATATTTATTTGCTATAATTGAAAAAAACAAGACATTATCCAATCAATACAGTCATAAATCAACATTTAAATGAGCGAAATATTCCTACACGATGGCGAACAGCCATGGACAGACTTGGGTGAAGGCGTCATGCGAAAAATACTCGTTTTTAATGAGGAGCTCATGCTCATGAAAGTTCGTTTTAAAAAAGGCGCAGTTGGTGCACTTCATCAACATCCACATACACAGATTTCTTATGTTAGCGCTGGGAAATTCAAATACCATATCGACGGTGTTGACAGCATCCTAAGCACTGGAGATTCCTGTATCATTTATTCAGATTTGATTCATGGATGTGAGTGTCTTGAGGAAGGAGAACTGATCGATTCGTTTACTCCCTATCGTGAAGATTTTGTTCAATCAACATAAAAAGATTTAATCGGTCATTGGAAAAACAATAATCATTTCGTTCAAACGTTAATGCAGTAACATTCAAAAAATATGATCTCACATTTTTTAGCAAATATTCGCACTCTACTTGTCAGTTTGAGCCTGAGCACTGGTTTCCTGTCTCTTTCTCCCGCTATACAGGCGCAGGAGAAACCTCTTTTAATCGAGAAGATCAATTCGAAACTATATCTTTACACAACCTTTAATACCTTTAACGGCACCAAATATGCAGCTAATGCCGTTTATTTAATCACAAAAAAAGGTGTTATCCTTTTTGACACCCCATGGGATTCCACGCAATATCAGCCCTTATTGGACAGTATCAAACAAAAACATAATCTACCCGTTATTGCTGTTTACGCAACACATTGGCACGAAGACCGTGCAGGTGGTTTTGCCTACTACAATCGCGTTGGAATTCCCACCTACGCAACTAAAATGACGAATGATCTATTAAAGGCAAATCACAAAGCCCAAGCTACCCATCTCGTTGAGATCAATAAAACCTACAAAATAGGCGGGCAGTCTTTTGTTCTGAATTTCTTTGGCCCGGGGCATTCAATGGACAATGTGGTCGTCTGGTTTCCCGAATATAAGATTCTCGACGGTGGTTGTTTCATAAAAAGTTCTGAAGCTAAAGATCTCGGGTTTACAGCAGACGGAGATATCAAATCCTGGAAACCATCGCTAGCGAGGTTATTGACAAAATATCCTGAAATTAATATGGTTATTCCCGGACACGATGCCTGGAAAGATAAAGGTCAGATAAAACGAACTGAAGCGCTTCTAACAGAAAAACAATAATACGTCTATAGAAGGAGCTTCAGTAACAGGTCTTCGCCGAGGCAAATTGGAACAGTCTATTGATAAGAGAGACACTTTATTCGTCAAACTCACTTGTTTTCAATAGGATAAAAAGATTTGTAAAGTATTTAGCTGGACAGATTAAAATCGTTTATTAGCGTGCAATTAGGTCATCAAAAAACCGCAACTGGATAACAGTGTAGAAAAAACTGTATAAAAATAAAAAAGGAACTTTGTTTTTCTAAAAAAATACTATCTTAGCGACACCAAATAAAGCAGGGGCATTAGCTCATTTGGCTAGAGCGCTTCGCTGGCAGCGAAGAGGTGATCAGTTCGAATCTGATATGCTCCACAAGAAAAGGGGTTACTTTATTTAAGTAACCCCTTTCTTATTCTAATCAACCAATTTCTGCTGTAAACTTCTATTTATAAGAGTTTACTGATTTGGAAATTTTCCAGGTTCCATTTTCTTTAACAAGTGTGATCAGATCCGTTTTAGCAAAACCGTCGAACTGCATGGTAACTTTCGCGATTGCATAATCTGGTAATTCCTCAACGATCTGGGTTGTTGTTCTGCAGTTCATCTTGATACCTTTTTGTTTTTTCAAAAACTCAATCATCTCAAGACGACTATGTTTCAAATCTTGTTTGCCACAAATTTTTTGGTTAAAATCAGCTGTAAAAAGCTTATCCAAATTAGCGACCTGACCTTCGGTCATTGCACCAACGTATTCATCAATGGCCAAATCAGCGGTAATTAAATTACGTTCTTCTGGTTTAACAGAAGCCATTGAGCAAGTAGAGATTGCAATCATTGCTGCTGCTACAAATGTTTTTACTAAAGTTTTCATATCTTTTTTAATTTTATAATGTATTAGTATATTTTCTTATTTTATTGTCGCGTACCAACTAAAATTGTTGCGTACTTTTTTTATTTATTTTCTGATTCAAAGGTAAGACAACGTATATATTGATTTCATTACATTTAGATTAACATTACATTAAAATCGGTAAATGCTACTCTTTTCTAGGTGAACGAGATTTACCTTCAATTCTCTATATAGCTAAAACGTGACAGAATAAATAAATTATTGGTTTGAATATTGTTATTCTGTCTATTTCCTATTAGATTGCATTGTTTCATGACACACTACTATAGCGCACATATTTTTTATGTTAAATTACCCATTCTGATGGTTCTTCTTGTGCTTTGCGAAGTCGTATACGCACAGCGGCCCGTAAATGAAATTGAAATCACCAAACATCTTGCTGATACAAGCAAACAAAGGGATCTGATTGATATTGGCAAGAAAATATTGAAAGTCAAACCGCCACAATCCGTCGATAGTACAGGAAAGAAAATCTATTTTTCCTTTTTACCGTTTTCAACAAATGTCCCTGGAGGTGGGCATGCTTTAATTACAAGTACAACTGCAGGATTTTATTTGGGAGATCGCTCGGATACCTATATGTCTAAAATGACCTTTACGCCTTACACAAATTTTGGCAAACGGTTTGGCCTCCCAATCCGATCTTACATTTGGCTAAAGGAGAATGCATGGGTGATTGATGGAGATATCCGGCTACTAAAATATCCACACGAAACATGGGGAATAGGCAAAGAGTATCATGGCGATCAACAGATTAATTTAGATTACACCTACTTTCGTTTATACCAACATGCTTTAAAAAGAATTCATGGTGGATTATTTATGGGAATTGGTTATGATCTGGATTACAGAATGAATATCAAATCGACAAGTAGTATTCCACTCGAAGAATACACATCCTATCCCTATGGTACAGACCTAAAAGAGAACACAATATCTTCGGGAATCAGCTTAAACTTAATCTACGATACCCGTGCCAATTCAATCAATACTTGGTCAGGTAACTACGCTAATTTACAGTTTCGAATCAATCCAACATTTTTAGGAAGTGATCAGAACTGGAAATCGCTATTTCTAGAAGTCCGGCGATACCATAGGCTCACCCAAGACCGAAACCGACAAAATATGATTGCTGTAAGAAGTTTTTTCTGGACCGTATTCAATAGTAAAGCTCCCTATCTCGATCTTCCCAATTTAGGATGGGATCCATACAACAGTTCGGGAAGAGGCTTTCCAGTCAGCCGTTTTAGAGGTAAATTACTTTATTATTTAGAAACTGAATACCGTCGCGATCTTACGAAGGATGGCTTATTTGGGTTTGTAGCATTTATGAATTTTACCACTTTAAACGGGCCAAAGAATACCATGTTTGAAGACTGGAACGTCGGCACTGGTGCTGGTGCACGAATTAAGTTTAACAAAAACTCGGGCACCAATATCGGCATCGACTATGGGATCAGCAAGAACCACCGCGGCGTGAGACTTACCTTAGGCGAAGTATTCTAACCCTAACTCAAGTGATAACTTTGGTTTTTAAACTCCATTGAGGCATAATACTGGTATTTTCTATTGTCCAGCGGATAATCCCAACAGCCCATACGGTGGTAGATTTCACCACCAAAGCCTGTTTTGAACCGATAAAGTCCATATAAAGGATGTGAAGGATCTGCCTGTGGAGATACCCCAAAGAAATCATATTCTGTACAACCTTTTTCTTTCGCAAGTCGCATCGCACGCCATTGCAAAGCATAAGTTGCCATATAGTTGCGATTTTCGGAAGCAGAGGCCCCATATAAATAAGTCCCGCGATTTGCTGCAATCACTAAGAACATTGCCGCCAAAGGCTTATTATCTACTTCGGCCACCAAAAGATAGACATCTGCAGGCGATAAGGTATCATTTGCCCTTGCGGATAGAACAATCTTAAAATAACTGATATCATGTAAAAAGAAGTTGTTGCGGAGAGCAGTTTGCCTATAAAGCTCATACCAGATTTCCAAACTTTCCAGTCCGAGCGAACGTACACGCACCCCTTTTCGTTCTGCCAGATTAATATTATATCTCGTCTTGGACTTCATATTTCCAAGCAGCATATCCTCTTCCTTTCTAAGGTCCATAAAAATAGTATTCGAAGGAAGGATGTCCGTATTTGCCTTATGAAAATTCCAGTTTTCCGTATTAAAGTTAAAACGCATTTCCTGAATACGTTTCTCGGGTACTCCCAACCAGTTACCATGGAGATCATAACAATCGTCTTCTTTAGCCCAATGCGACTCCCAGGATAAGTCATAGCGTATCATAATACAATTTGGCGGAAGATAGGAACGTAAGCTCTCTGATAGCTGTTCTAAAAAGTGGCCCTGATTTTCATCTGAAGGCTCTATCTCCGGTCCATAGGGTACATAGGCAATGCAATGTTCCTGATCTATGGTCTGTATAATAATCAATAAATCGCCAATAAAATACGTATCGTCGTCGACCCCGACATAGAGATCAGATTGTTTCGATTTAAAGTTAAATGCCTTCGACTGTATACCCTGCATTTTTTTTACTGCAGACCAATAAGCAGTCTGTTGAATAATACCTGTTTTATAAAGCCCACTGATTTCTTTGTCATTAATGTCTGCTATCATGATATTTTTCGAATTTTAATACGGGTATTTTTAAGATACTCAAAAAATAGCATCGATTTTAACACCCAAAAACGGCAAACATAACCAAAATGTTCGGCTAAGCACATACGCATTTGTCACTTTGTTGTTAATTTCAACAAATACCGAAAAATAGTTATTTAAAATAGCTCCTTCACATAATTTAACACTATAATATCCCTATTTGAATTGTTATTTTGACCTAAAATTTAAGATATTTGTAGCTTAACAATTCAGCATACGATGGACAATAAAGCGATTTCAAAAATTTTCAAATTATGCAGTCAATTAATGGAGCTGCACAATGAAAATCCTTTTCGAACAAAATCCATAGCGAGTGCCTCGTTTAAGTTGGACAAGCTGCCTTTCTCTATTGTAGAGGCCAGTCTCGAAGAATTGAGTGCGCAGCCCGGCATAGGAAAAAGCACCGCTGAAAAAGCAAAGGAAGTGGCTACTACCGGAACTTTTAAAGAGCTTCAGACCCTTATGGAAAATACGCCATCCGGTATTGTTGAAATGTTAAACATTAAGGGGCTCGGTCCTAAAAAGATCGAGATTATCTGGAAAGAACTGGAGATCGAAAGTGTAGGTGAACTGCTTTATGCCTGTAACGAAAACCGTCTTGTTGAAGCGAAAGGATTTGGACTTAAAACCCAAGAAGACATCAAAAAATCGATTGAGTTTTCGATCTCCAACAAAGGGTGGTTTTTATATGCTAAAGTGCTTCCGCTGGCAGAAAGCTTTTTCAACGAAATTAAATCACATTTCCCAGCTTCTCTGTTGTCCTTTACGGGTGATTTCAGAAGAAAATGCGAAGTTTTGAGCACGGTAGATCTTTTGATCTCTGAGAGTGTAGATAGCGTTGAGAAATTCTTAGGTGCTTATACCTTAGTAGAAAAAACAGAGAACTCCATCGAACTTACTGATGAATTGGGGTTTACGTTCAAAGTCTTCAGTAGCAATATCAATGATTTTTATCGCGACCTAATTCTTAGCACCGGATCCACGGCACACCTCGACCTGCTATTTAATATTCTTTCAGATCTCCCTTCACTTTCCAGTGAAGAAGCAATTTATCGCAACTTGGGTTTAGATTATATTGACCCCGAATTACGTGAAGGATTGAATGAAATAGAACAGGCCCAAAATCACACACTACCAAAGCTGATCCAGTATAAAGATCTCAAAGGCACACTCCATAATCACTCCACCTATAGCGATGGTGTTCATAGTCTCGAACAAATGGCATTGCATTGTAAAGAAGCATTGGGGCTCGAATATTTAGGTATCTGCGATCACTCGAAGACAGCAGTTTATGCCAATGGCCTCTCCATCGACAGATTAGAAGAACAATGGCGGGAGATTGCTACATTAAATGAAAAATTAGCACCGTTTAAAATCTTTCGTGGAATTGAATCTGATATTCTAGGTGATGGTTCATTGGACTACCCCGATGATGTACTGGCCAAGTTTGACTTCGTTGTTGCTTCCGTCCACTCCAATCTAAAAATGGATGAAGAAAAAGCAACCAGCAGACTAATCCGGGCGATCGAAAATCCATACACAACAATATTAGGTCACCCTACTGGAAGATTATTGTTAAGTAGAGCAGGCTATCCTTTAGATTTTAAAAAAGTCATTAATGCTTGTGCTGCCAATGGAGTAGTGATTGAGATAAATGCCAATCCTTTGCGGCTAGATCTTGACTGGAGATGGCATCGCTATGCCGTAGAAAAAGGAGTACTGCTATCCGTTAATCCTGATGCCCATCGTACTGAGGGACTACAAGATATGCAGTATGGCGTATTAGTAGCTCAAAAAGGTGGCCTTCAAGCAACTAACTGTCTAAATACATATCCTCTAGATGTCATCACCGAATATTTCAACAAGAAAAAACAACGCTAGTATATGTCGAATAAAACGAATGCTGTTCGTCTATTGGATACTGCCGGAATAAATTATGAACTTCGAGAATACGAAGTTGATGAACAGGATGTCAGTGCGGAACATGTTGCCGAGTCCTTAGGTCTATCGCCTGAGACGCTATACAAAACATTAGTCCTGAAAGGAAACAAAGACCCTTATATTGTCGCTGTCATCCCTGGCAATGAGCAGCTAGATTTAAAAAAAATAGCGAAAGCCTCGGGAAATAAGAACTGTGAGATGCTTCCCCAGAAGGATCTCTTATCAGTGACCGGCTACCTTCGTGGAGGATGCTCACCCATTGGAATGAAAAAACAATTCCCTACATTTATTGAAGAAGCCGCACAGCTCGAAACACATATTTCAGTGAGCGCGGGAAAAAGGGGGCTTCAGATGATATTAAATCCCATGGACCTAGCCAAGATAGCACAGGCCCATTGGTCGGACCTGATTGGCTTATAGGTTTTACTTTTTACGTCCGTATAATAGAATACGTTTGAAAGAATAAATAGCTGGAAGTTTTGAAAAATGGTTTTTGATTCTTGTTTTAAATTCGTCGGTAAACTCCATCTTCATCGCTTCGTCTAATCTTTCAACATAGGGAATCAAAGCTGACCCTGCAATAAAGTTGTAAAGGGTATCTACATCAGCAGCAATCAGGGGATATACACGGAGCGAAAGATCCAATTGGTCTAAGCCATTCTCAAATAACAGTTGTGCGTACGCATCGATATCCAATACAGATGACCTCCTGTTCCAGCCATTTAGATAGGTACGAAACGGTTCTTCTTCCCCCAGTTCAAATAAAATTTTATTTAATATATTTTCTGGTTGATAAGGCATCTGTACCGCTAATTGTCCACCGGTATTTAACTTTGAAATAAGCTGAGGAAAAAGACTCTGATGATCTTCCAGCCATTGTAAGGCGGCATTGCTGAAAATAAGATCCCAGGTCCTTGGCTCAGCAAGGAATTTTTCGACTGAACTTTGTCTAAATTTTAAACGTTCAGTTTCAAGCTGATGGCTTTCAGAAAGCATTTCTGCTGAAGAATCTATCCCAAGAAAATTTGCTTCAACGAATTTTTCACTTAGAATAGCTGTTTGTTCGCCGGTACCACAGCCCAAATCTACAGCATGCAGTACGGTATCTCCGACGATAAGTTCGGCCAAATCATAAAATGGTTTAAAACGAATATTTTTAAATTGATTATAGGTGTCCGGATTCCAAGGCATATTTTTTTTCATTATACCCCTATAGGGCAATACAACATTTTCTATTTAAACAAAGTGAGAATTTCAGAAGCATCGACTTGGCCAAAATAAGCCGTTAGATCAACGGACCGCAGCAATAGATCAATCTCCTCCAATTCATGCTTTTTCCCAACCAATAAATTTTCGATTTCATGGATCGATTTGGAAGCAAAAAAATCTCCAAAAATTTTAGCGCGTTCAATATATCCTTTGTGTACATCCAGGTGTAATTCGATAAATCCCGCGGGAATCTTAATTGCTTTTTTAAAATTGTAATTTGGAGAAAAACCAAAATTCCAGTCCCATGTTTCGTATTTTTCTTTGACCAGCTTTTCGATATTTTCGATATCCACAGGAGAAAACGTGCTAATTTTAGCTTCGGGGTTCTCCAGTTTCATTTCCTCAATGAGCAATTCTTTAAAATGAACGGTTGTAAAACCACTAGGCAAATATCCAATTAAATTCGTGACCCGTGCGCGATTTGATTTTACAGCTTTATCTACAAATTTCAATGGATTGACCTTCAAAGCATCACTTAGCACTTGCATCTGTGAATCGATCAATATGGTGCCATGTTGAATCATTTTGCCATTTTTGGCCAGTTTAGCATTTCCGCTAAATTTTTTCCCGTCGACCAACAGATCATTTCTTCCTTCTAATTTTGCGGGTATATCCAATTTATTCAATAGTGAAACTACCGGCTGGGTAAAGGTTGAAAAATCCATAAAATCATGATTCCCCAATAAGGTATGAAAGGAAAAATTAAGGTTTCCAGCATCATGATAAACAGCACCTCCTCCCGACATCCGCCTGACAACCTTAATATTATTCTCATTGACGTAATCAAGATTTATTTCAGCCAGGGTATTTTGGAATTTACCTATTATAATTGAGGGAGCATTTATATAGAGCAAGAAGATATCCTCTTTGGGGTATTTACCCAATAAATATTCCTCGGAAGCGATGTTAAAATAAGCATTGTCGGAAGGAGAATCTATAATCAGCATATTTTTCTTTTTTCAAAAATAACAAGAATTTAATCGAGGTAATTCATTTCAAATTCATAATTACCTCAAATAGCTATTATAGCCTTCCTTCCGATTTCGGCAAAGCAATTCCATCAGCCTAACTGTTGTTAGGCCCGTCGTCCGAAAGCAACTCTCTCCTCTAATTTTTTAATAATAAGGGCTGAAAAATCCTCCTGTACAATCTCTTCAGTCTGACATAGTGCTCCCGGACTAAAAACATTAATTTCCATGATACGGTTTCCTACCACATCCAGGCCAACAAAATACATTCCATCCTGAATCAATTTATCCTTAATCTTGTCTACCATCAGCAGCAGCTCCGGTGAGATAACAGCCGCCTGGGTCGTAGCACCCTGATGGACATTACTCCGAATCTCATCCCCCTGCTGCACACGATGTACAGCTGCATATTTCCCGTTGATCGAAATAGGCTCTCCATTCAATAAAAAGAATCTAATATCCCCCCGTGCAGCATCCGGAAGATATTCCTGACCAATCACGTAACCATCGCGCGCGATAGCCTCTACCGTTTGTTTTAGATTTTGCTGATTATCCTTATTGATCAAAAATACATTTTTACCACCAGATCCCTTTAAGGGTTTTAAAATAATAAGCTTGTTCTGTTGTTCAAAAAATTCAACAACATCGGCGTAATTTCTGGTTACTATGGTTTTTGGTCGAATAGATTCATCAAATCCTTCAAGATATAACTTATTGCTCGCCCTACCAAGACTGTCTGGATCATTGATAACCAATACGCCTTTTTCTTTTAAGAGCGATGCGAATTGCAACGCTGAGGCCGCTGCCCAAGGACGGTTAACCATATCCAGGACCGGATCAAACCGCAACCAGACAACATCCATCTCTTCCAAGAACATTTTAGTCTTTTCGGTACCTCTTAATAATTCCATTAAGCGATTGGCAGAAGTAATCTTCTGGTCAGGAAGTACCTTTCGCACATGGGCAGCAATGTGAGCCGACTCGTAATAGAAATCAGCTAAGCCAATATAATAAATTTCATGTCCCATTTGATGGGCTCTCAATGCCAAAAGAGTTGTCGTGAAACGCGCAGTTTCTTTATGGGTTTGGTTAATCACGAATGCTATCTTCATATAAAATTATCCGATTATTGAATCATTTGAAAAATTCCATTATTATTCTTTTTGAGATTTATCAACGCTTCCTTATAGGGCGTAGTTAAGTACCTTGGAGTTAAGGCTGGAGCTCTCAACACTCCTTTTAACATCAGTTCTTCTACGATCGGAATATAATCTTCACGAATTTTCCCCATTGTCAACATAGTTAAATCTCGTCCACTCTTAATATAATTAGTCAGTTCAATTAAACCACTCAAGTATAATGCATCTTTGGTAAGTCCCCCACTTCTATAGACACGCATCGTCATTTGGAAAGCCGTCTCGGGCAAAAATTGATATTTATCCACCAAAACGGAAAACGTATCTATAAATGAATTGCCTTGCTGCATATGGTGAACGGCAATGACCCTTCCTGCCAGAATACGGAGTCTATTATTTGTCAATCCGCCGACCAAATACTCGGCAAGTACAGCAAGGCCTTCCTGAAGTTTTTCATAACCGGGAACCCCCAATCTAAAAAGACTAAACGGTTGTTGCTTTCCATTATAATAGGTGACGATATGTGTGCCGACCTCATGTTGGATCAGTGCCTTTACCCTATTCCGCGGCAAGCTATATTGTTTGCTTATATTGAGCACGCCTTGATTCACCATGACTCCATAAATATCATCACGGAGCCTTACGGTTGTTCCAAAATTTGGATCTTGCCCTTTCAAATAATCCAGTTCTTCTTGAGCCAGTTTAGCGAACTCCTCCGCATAGACAATATCCTCCTCTTTCGTTCTCACTTCTCTATCTGTTGTGGTGATTGTCAGGATTGCCTGCGCTTTTTCCAGTAATTTTTCATTGACCGTACCAAAAACTTGCATACTTCCCAACAAAAAGCCTTCTTTTCCCCGCTCACTCAACATCGTCATCATCTGATCAAGTTCCTTGCGTTTGTCACGAAACAAATAAGCAATGGAAGGGTCAAATAAATCTTCAATATGCAAGTTATAAAGGTTCCGTTTGATAATGTCTGGATCAATGGGCATAGGCCGATACCTAAAAACAGGAGTTTTTCTATAATTTCCTTTTTTAAACTGCAGCCATGCATCATACGAATTTGTCGGAGTAATCAATAGCAGAAAATCAAACCTCTGGCTTTCGCGGGCTAATTTTTGATCAATCTCCCAAGCCAAAGGAAGCATCTTTTTAGGTTGGCTGATTTTAAATGCGGTAGGTTTTGATAACGTATGTATGCGAATGAATTCAAAAAATGTTTTAGAGAGACTCCTTGATATCGCCTCACGGAAATGACGGAGGTCTATCGGTAAAATTTGCTGATCTGCACCTAGTAAATACTTTGGCTTTATTTCCAGCCCCATGTAAAATATGTTGGTATTCAGATTATCTAACTGTACACTCGAAGGCGATAAACTTTGGGTAGCATTTGTTTTGGAATCTGTCAGAATCTCGACTTTGGCAATCGATTCTTCTGTACTCAGTTGCTTCCCTAGATATTGGGCAATTGCCTGTACATTTTTCCGTGCAATATGAATCTGAATATCTTCTTCCTGTGCGGGCCCTGCAGTCCAGGCTTCGATAATCAAACAGGCTCCAAATTCTTCAACAAGTTGGTTAAGAATAGGAGCAATCCATTCAGAGACATTCATCTGTGGATCTCTTACTCTAAAGTAAGCCGGCTCTGACTTCACTAGCTCTGCAAGCATAGGATCCTGACTAAAAAACTGTCTGTACAAGAATAGATAAGGTACGACCTGATTAAAAACCAGTTTGTTTTTTGGAGGGATCTGCACATGGAAAACCTCTTTAATTTTGATTTTCTTTAAAATGCCAGCAAGTTCTTTAGCATTATCTTTCATGGGCAAAATAATTTTCTACGGTCTCTATACTTTGCATAAGAAGTTGCTTATATTCCTGAAGCTTTTGTGGGTATACTTCACCAGTCCATTCATCCATAAAGTCCTTTCGAAACTCTATAGAAAAAACACAACCCTTGTCACCAAACTTATCATTCAGATAGGCTGAAAGAAACCCACCTTTAAATTTTACATTCTCACGGACATCGTAGATTTGTCCATCCATTCCTGACCGAAGAGTCGTTATGAACTGATCCGTCAGCTCACGCCATTTACCCTGATTATGAGATGTACCTATGTTAATTTGCGGATTAGCCATGTTATCCAACTTTGCTTCTGGCCCTTCGCGACGCATATTGTAACTATGGATATCATATACAACGAAATAACCGTACCGATCAATAGTGCGCTGAAGCTCTTGAATTATTTCCTCATATACGTTATCATATATAGCGTATAGCTGATCTTTTAATTCATGAGGCAGATCCGTTTTCCATACCTGCAAGCCCCACGATTGTTCGGGGGTCAAATAAAGCGCATCCTCTTTCTTTCGATTAAGATCCAATTGAAATCTGGAACTTCCTGACACAAATCGATTGAAAGGCAGTTCTGCCAAAATGGCTGTGTATGGATCCTCCTCGCGAAGTCGTTCGTCTTCCGAAATATTAAAGTATGTGGTTATACGCTCATCGACGTGATGACCATCGTGAATAGCAAAAGCCCAAAAGGGTCCATCGTGAATTTCAAATTGATAGAGATATGTTAACGACATGTACTTTTTTTTAAGCAGTTTATTATCCATAAGATCAGATTACCATCGATCTTCTCGCTAATTAAACGCTTGTTACTAACAAAAGGTTTGGAATTTAGATAGATTGTCGTCAGAAATACAATACCATTGAACTCGTGTCTCCACAATCGTTAAAAATCGTTAAACACACAGGAGCTTTAACCACATTGGCATCTTTCTTGAATATTATCTAGTAGTTTCATAAATTTAGGTTAATAATTTAGTTAGTTATAAAAAACCTGTTAGTCCCCGCTAGCAGGTTTTTTATTTTTTTAAAAGGAAAACAAAATGAATATTAGAATATTTTACCGAGAATCAATACTGGGTAATTAAAAAATGTTAAAAAGTAAAAAAAAGTAGTATTCCCTGAAACATTATTCCAACTTACTACGTTATATAGGTACTTTTCATAAATTTAGGTTAATAATTGGTTAGGAAAACTCCTGTTGCTCCCCGCTTCAGGAGTTTCTGTTTATCAACACATTAGGACAAACAAAAAGAAAAATATTTCATTAATAAGCATCACACTTATAATTAATAGTTCAGCTTATATAATTGAAAAAACTAGTTTTATTCATTCATTAAGGATAGAAATTCCTTCAATCAAAGCCAGAAATTTTAATAACAAAAAAATGACAATATGTTCATGCTAAGAAAAAAAGTTTTGGCACAGGTATTGCATTGTTTTAAGCATTCATAAATTTAGGTTAATAATTGGTTAGTTAAAACACTTGAAGTTCCCCGCTTCAAGTGTTTTTTTTTATAACTATAACCATGCTAAATACGAAAACCCGCTGATTATATTCAATTTACCATTTCCACCAATTGCTTCAAAGCGATTTCATATGCTCTTGATGAAATATGTGTCTGTTGCGGAGAAACTGCTTTGATTTTTTTGAGCGCTTCAAAAATCACCTTAGAGACATCCGAAAAAATTGCATCATCGCTAATTTCAATATTACGTTGCATTAAATAAGCGAATACTCTCGCCATGCCACAATTTGCGATAAAATCTGGTATAACCGCAACATGATGATCTGCAAACTCCATAACAGGCCCATAAAATATTTCCTGATCTGCAAATGGCACATTTGCACCTGAAGCAATCACTTCAAGTCCATGATTTATTTGATGTTGGATCTGATCTTTTGAAACTAAGCGAGAGGCTGCAGCAGGTACAAAAATATCTGTTTCCAACTCCCATATTTCTTTTTGTATTTGATCAAAAGAAATCAAATCTTGTGAACAAAGTTCATTACCTTTTCGCTCGAGGAATAAACTGGTAATATCGTATTCATTAAATCCCTCTGGATTGATCAGTCCACCAACACGATCGATTATTCCGACAATTTTGACACCTAATTTCGACAGATAAAACGCTGCCGCAGCAGCCACGTTTCCCCAGCCCTGTATCACCGCACGCTTCCCGACACAGTTTGATCCAAAAAGTTGGTAGTAGTGACGAATAGACTCTGACACGCCATAACCTGTTATCATATCAGCTACTTTGTACTTACGTTTCAGATCAGGGCTATAAGAACTATCCTCTAACACTTTGGAAACGCCATACCTCAATTGTCCAATTTGGTGAATACGATTGCTTTCATTCACCTTAAAGTGACCATTCAAAATTCCTTCCTGCGGATGCCATAATCCATATTCTTCCGTCAGCGGAATAACATCATGAATTTCGTCTATATTCAGATCTCCGCCAGTCCCATAATAGTTTTTCAACAGCGGTGTGACTACCTTAAACCAACGATCCAAAACTTCATTTTTCCTTGGGTCATGTGGATCGAAATCAATTCCAGATTTTGCACCACCAATTGCAGGTCCCGACACAGTAAACTTCACCTCCATTGTTTTGGCTAGGGATTCTACCTCATGTCTATCCAATCCTGCACGCATTCGCGTACCACCACCAGCCGCACCTCCACGCAGAGAATTGATCACAACCCATCCTCTGGCGTCGGTTTCACTATCTTTCCATTCAAAAACAATTTCTGGACTTTTATGCTCAAACGCCCGCAATAATTCTTTCATCCCTTCCATACGGTTATAAATTTCCTCGACGTTCTTGTTCACGTTCTATTGCTTCGAAAAGAGCCTTAAAATTTCCCGCTCCAAAACTTTGCGCTCCCTTGCGTTGGATGATCTCATAAAATAAAGTCGGTCTATCCTCAACAGGTTTCGTGAAAATCTGAAGCAAGTACCCTTCTTCATCACGATCGACCAAAATTCCAAGTTCTTGAATGATCCGTATTTCTTCATCAATTTTCCCAACCCTTTCCGGCAACATGTCATAATATGCCTCTGGTGGAGCGCCCAAAAATTCGACTCCTCTTGCTTTAAGCTCTCTCACAGTACGCACAATATCTTTAGTTGCCAGCGCAGCATGCTGCACCCCCTCTCCCTCATAAAACTCAAGATATTCTTCAATCTGCGACTTCTTTTTCCCCTCAGCAGGTTCATTAATCGGAAACTTAACATAGCCATTTCCATTACTCATTACCTTACTCATCAGAGCCGAATACTCGGTGTTAATCTGCTTGTCATCAAAAGATAGGATATTGACAAAGCCCATGACATCCTGGTACCATTTTACTGTTTCATTCATCTTATTCCAGCCGACATTACCAACACAATGGTCGACATAAAGTAAACCAGTGTCTGTGGGATTGTAATCGCTTTCCCATTTTTCAAACCCCGGCATAAATGCACCTGAATAATTTCGACGTTCGACAAATAGATGGACCGTTTCGCCGTAGGTATAAATGCCGGCAGTCCAGACTTCCCCGTTTTCATCTTTCAGAAGCTGGGGTTCCTGATATACCTTCGCTCCTCTTTTTATTGTTTCCTCGAATGATTTTCGTGCATCATCCACCCAAAGAGCTAATATTTTGACACCATCACCATGTTTTTTAACATGTTCTGCTACGGGATGGTCAGATTTCAACGCCGTGGTAAGCACCAAACGTATTTTATTTTGTTTTAACACATAGGATACACGATCTCGAACCCCTGTTTCTGGCCCGGCATAAGCATCAGACTGGAAGCCAAAAGCTGTCTTGTAATAGTGTGCTGCCTGTTTGGCATTACCAACGTAAAATTCAATAAAATCTGTCCCATTAATAGGTAGAAAATCTTGCGCTTGGGCAATTTTTTCTGCAAATGTATTTGCCATAATTTATATAAAGGTTATTCTTTTATTTTAACTAACTCAGCCAAGACTTATAATAGTCTGGATCTTCTATATTGAGTGCTTCTTCTGTCAGCATCAATGGCCGAAAAGGATCGATCATCACCGCAAGCTCCTCGGTTTTGATCTGTCCGATACTTTTTTCTACTGTCCCCGGATGGGGTCCATGAGGTATACCTCCAGGGTGTAAAGTAATCTGTCCTCTTTCGACCGACTTTCGACTCATAAAATCGCCATCGACGTAATACAGGACTTCATCCGAATCGACGTTGCTATGGTTATAAGGTGCAGGAATAGAATGCGGATGATAGTCATACATCCGTGGACAAAAGCTACACAAAACAAAGTTATCTGTCTCAAAGGTCTGATGAACAGGTGGCGGCTGGTGTAATTTGCCTGTTATCGGCATGAAATCATGAATCGAAAAGGCCCACGGAAAATGATAACCGTCCCAGCCAACAAAATCAAATGGATGACTACCATAGACATACGGATAAATCATCCCTTGCTTCTTGATCTTCACTTCGAAATCACCCAGCTCATCAAAAGTCTCCAAATTTTGGGGTGTTCGGATATCGCGTTCAAAGAAGGGCGCATGCTCCATCAATTGACCAAACTCATTACGATATCGTTTTGGTGTACGTACGGGAGAAAAAGATTCAACAATAAACAATCGATTATCTTCCTGCTCAAATTCCATTTGATAAATCGTTCCCCGCGGGATAACTAAATAATCGCCATATTTAAATGGAATACTTCCATATCCAGTCTTTAGGTTTCCTGCTCCTTGGTGAATAAAGACAATCTCATCTGCCTGACTATTTTTGTAGAAATAGTCATCCATCGACCGACGAGGTGCCGCCAAGGATATGTGCAAGTCCTGATTAACCAGCACGGGCGTACGACTGTCGAGATAATCGTCTTTTGCCGGTACCTGAAAGCCTTTTAAGCTGGTATGTTTAAGATGTTTATCCCTGGCAATCTTGGGCGATACATCATAAGGTTCCCTAATTTGCTTGACTAATGTAGGTGGGTGGCAGTGATACACTAAAGAATACAGACTGGAAAAACCGAGAGTGGATACAAGTTCCTCTGCATAAAGCGTGTTGTCGGGCTTTCTAAAAACAGTATGTCGCTGCATTGGAATTTGCCCTTGTTTAACATAAAATGGCATAATTCTACGATTTAAACGGTTATAAAAATAAATGAATATCCAAGTGCCAATAGAAATATTGGCAAGTACTATGAGAGAAGATTAGTATTGTGCAAAAACGATATCTGCTATAATTGCTCTATTAAAAGCAATATAGGGCATAGAGAACGCAAAGCGATGTACGCCACGATTGATCATTTTTTATAGTTTATAATGCTTTAATAAAGGTAAGAATATTTTTCTATTTTCAAGAGAAGAAATATTTTTTTCAAATCTTATACAATATATTTGTGTCAAATGCTAACAACATTGAATAACCAGATAGAACACTATATATGAGAATTGTTACCAGCATTAAGGATGGTCATGAAGAATTAGGCATTGTCATAAATGACCGATTTTATCGTTGCTCGGCTATCGATCAAAGTCTTCCTAAAAACATGTCGGACTTCCTAAAAGGTGGAGAAAGGACCATGAGTAAACTCCGGGAATTTGAAATTGCCTTGGTTCACGGAACTATCGAAAGACCTCATCATTCGCTATATGACACCACGCTTATTGCTCCGGTGCCCCAGCCAACCTCTTTCCGCGACGCTTATGCATTTCGCCAACATGTTGAAACTTCGAGAAGGAACCGCGGACTGGATATGATTGCCGAATTTGATGAATTTCCTGTTTTCTATTTTTCGAACCACCAGGCAATACAAGGACCAGGTCCTATTCGATGTATGCCCCTACATTTAAATCAACTGGATTTTGAACTTGAAATCGCTATCGTCATCAATAAAGCGGGAATTAATATTCCAGCTTCCAAGGCAGATGAGTACATTGCAGGATACATGATCATGAACGATTTTAGTGCAAGAAAGCTTCAGATGGAAGAGATGAAATTGAGTTTGGGTCCCGCTAAAGGCAAAGATTTTGCGACAGCAATTGGCCCTTGGCTAGTCACGAAAGATGAATTGGAGCCTTATAAAGTTCAGCCTGCTATCGGACATATTGGCGATTGCTATGATCTCAATATGATTTGTAAAGTAAACGGCAAACAGGTCTCAGCAGGTAATTTTCAAAGCATGCATTGGACTTTTGCAGAAATTATCGAGCGGGTTTCGTACGGCGTTCAGATTTTTCCCGGCGATGTTATAGGCTCCGGCACTGTGGGCACAGGTTGCTTTCTCGAGCTCAATGGCACCGCAAGGATGGAGAATCCAGACCATAAGGACCAATGGCTCGACCTTGGCGATGAGGTTGAACTGGAAATCACGGCACTCGGAAAACTCTCCAATTCTATTATATTATACCATGCATAATCCTGCGAATATGACCTCCCCTTTCGAAACGATCACCTTTGAATCTGTTACAGACAAAGCAATAATAGATAATTTAATTAAATATGCTGTGGCACCACGGCCAATTTGCTTCGCAAGCACAATAGACAGTGCCGGAAAAGTCAACTTAAGTCCTTTCAGCTATTTCAACCTGATGTCCCATCAACCGCCAATCTGTGTTTTCTCTCCACTGCGGCGGATGCGGGATGGCAGTACCAAACATACCTTGGACAATCTACAAGAGGTTAACGAAGTTGTCATCAATGTTGTTAACTATGACATGGTGCAGCAACAATCCCTTGCCAGTACCGAATATGCTAAAGAAATAAATGAATTCGATAAGTCGGGTTTTACTGCAGTTCCTTCTATTCATGTCGCACCACCAAGGGTAGCCGAATCTCCCGTCCAGTTGGAATGTCGGGTCAGAGAGATCGTCGCTTTAAGCGATGAACCGGGGGCTGGTAATCTCGTTATTGCCGAGATTCTCTATATGCATGTCCACAAACACTTATTGGGCAAGGACAATACCATTCAACAAAGAGATTTAGATTTGGTCGCAAGACTCGGTGGTGACTGGTACTGTCGGGTCACCGATGAAAATTTATTTATTGTCCCAAAGCCCCTTCGCAGCCTGGGAATAGGTATAGACCAACTTCCCACAAAAATTAGACTTTCTAATGTACTGACCGGAAATCACCTGGGATTATTGGCCAATGTAGAACAACTGCCAACATTAAAAGATGCGCAACAAGAGGATAAGTATCTAAAATATCTTAAACTGAATTTTGAAGAAAACTCGCCCATGTATACACAAAAAGTTCACGAATATGTGGGCCAACTGCTAGATTCGGGTCAAGTTGATAAAGCTTGGCAAATACTATTGATAGCATAATATAAATAAGCTTCAGAAAATAGGACTTTCAAACTTTTGGACAGTCCTATTTTCTGAAGCTCAATATCTTTTTTCTAAAGATCAATGTTAGAATTCTATTTCTCCGCAGATATTTTTTATTGATGATTTAAAGCTTCCTCCTTCGCAACACGTAGTCCATCATTAATGAGTTTTTTCAGATTTGGATATAGACTTACCAATTCCAAAAGTCTTGTTTCGGCTTGCATAGCTAAAACCTGTCTATCGTTTGCCCAAGCGATTTCAAATAATTCAACTAGACCTAACCAGTAATTCGAACTTTCGGTCCCCAATAGATTAAAGATATCAAGCCAAACTTTTTGATCGAATCCTTTGTCCCGTAAGTTCCGTATCGCGGCATGAAGATTCACCAGTTTTGCATCTTCAGTTTCGCTAGGGATTGAAGATGAAGCTTGATCCACAGATTCTTCGAGAGATTCATAAGCGTCTTTATCTGCAGCACCAGCAAAAACAGATATAATCTCCGCCCCCACAGCCATATCGTATGTCCCCCATTCAGGTTTAAAATATACCTCTTCCCTATTATTATTACGGTATACCTCACATGCCGTAAATGAAATCAAAACAATCTTGTCAAATTGACGTACAATCTGCTGAACAATTCCTGCTACAATAATCCCGGAAGCAAACTTTAACAAACACTGCTGACCTTCAACTATTCCATACTGAATCAATGTAGCTTCATGAAAATCTTCTAAATTATGATCTGCACCATTCAAATGTCCTACCGGTGAACCGAATCCTTCGCTATGATAATCTATACCATGTCCTTCAAGCTGCTTACCCGCTATTGCCAAAGCCGTAGGTCCCTCTGTCTGGATGTAAGAAAGATCGTTATCCGCGTTGGCTAATTTAAAAACTCCTGACACTTGCAAACCAGAACTATATTCCACAGTGCACACAGCACGGCAGTCTATTGCTTTGTCAACACTCTGTTTGCCCCCAATACGAAAAGCCATGGTATCAGCAAACTTATCCAATACCATTTTAAGGTGCTCAAAATCTGGGGTGACAAACAGCTGTGGTTGCGGCTTGGTAATATCGTAGGGATATTCGATCGCATTTAAATCGTACGGCAACTTTGGCACATCGGCTTGCATACAGCTTGCGCTTTCTCCGATGGAAGATAGTAAGCCGGCTCCGTAAATTTTGGGGTTATGGAGATCCCCAATAAGTCCATATTCGACAGTCCACCAATGTAGTCTGCTCAACAATGCCATCTCCGAGGGCTCGCCCATATTTTCCTGAATAGTCTGCAATTTTTTTTCCGCTGCCACCAACTCAGCTTCAGTTGCTGTCGCATGTTCTTTTAAAATAGATAGATGACGAATAGCCTCGTAGAGTTCAAAATCTTTGCCCGAGGAAAGTGCCTTGGTACCTACCTCTCCAAAATACTGCAAGTATGCAGCATAATCGGGTTCGCCAATAATAGGTGCGTGTCCCGAAGACTCGTGGATAATATCTGGTGCAGGTGTATATTCGATATGTTCCAATTGACGTATATCTGCAGCAATCACTAATACACGGTGTGCCTGAAATTCCATAAAAGCAGCCGGCGGAATAAATCCATCAACTGTCACAGCTCCCCAGCCAATTGATTTCAGACTATCGTTCATGTCCTGTAGATTCGGAATAGTCGCAATAGCCAGTCCCGCTTTCTTCAATCCCGGAATATAAGGGTAATAGGCTACATCTTTCAAAAAAGAATAATTCTGGCGCATGACATAGCGCCATAGCGCCTGATCTAGAGCCGTATAGCGTTCGTATCGCTGTGCTACTACATAACGTTTCAAATGTTTGGGCAACCGCTCCAGAACGATATTATTGTATGTTTCCATCTATAATTGGTATGAAAATAAAGTATGAGACTCCTATATGAAGGTAGAAATTATTTATGGTTTAAGAAAGAGCCATTATGTTAATTCATTGCTCTTTGCAAAACATTACAAAAGTATACCCTCACAAACCTTACTAAACAACTTTAAAATAACTTCTTTTACCTAATTTAATTCTAAGAGAAACATTCAAATCCACCAACAGATCGGGATTCAGCTGTTTTATGGAGTCGATTTGCACTGCCCCGCCTAAAATCAATCTTCTCATCGCCGACTTTGTCGATCCTTTCAGGAAATGACACAGATCGACCAGTTTAGCCTTTTCACCAAATTGATCCCGCAATATTTGACCTGATACCTCCTCGAAAGTCTTTTCTTCCAATTCCTTGTGCTGAAATTGCTTAACAAAAAAATCAGCAGCACTTGCCGCAAGATCGGCTCCATGGTATTGAGCCACAAGATTATGTGCAATAAGTTTCTTAATTTCCATTGGGTTTTCACCCACTTCGATACGGGCCTTCATTTGAAGTCTGGTTTCCTGATTGAAATCTGTTGTCAAATCTATATACTCTGGAATTAGATGATCAGGAATGGACATAGTTTTACCAAACATTTCATTCGGCTCATCCAAGAGACCAATTGTATTATTTAAGGATTTACTCATTTTTTCCTTGCCGTCCACCCCTCGCAATAACGGCATACACAGGACGATCTGTGGATCCTGTCCAAAAGATTCCTGCAGCTGTCTCCCCATCGTGCAATTGAATAGCTGGTCCGTTCCGCCCATTTCAATATCGCTATTGATATGTACCGAATCAAAGCCCTGCAATATAGGGTAAAGTAGCTCATGCATGGCTATAGACTGGTTTTCGCTAAAACGTCTGTGAAAGTCATGACGTTGCATCAGCTGCGCAACTGTAACTTTCGACACGAGCTGAATAATTTCAGTAAAATTCAATTGATCCAGCCAGTCTCCATTAAAAACAACCTTCGCTTTTGAAACATCTATAATTTTAGATAATTGCGCAATGTAGGTTGTAGCATTGTACGCGATCTCTTCGCGGCACAGAGGTTTACGTGCTTTATTTTTTCCTGTAGGATCGCCGATCCTGGCTGTAAAACTACCTACAAGGATCACAATATCGTGCCCTAACTGCTGAAACTGCCGTAGTTTTTTTAGCACCACAGCGTGCCCTAAATGAAGGTCGGGTGCTGTTGGATCAAAGCCGAGTTTAATAATCAGCGGACGCCCCTTTGCTGCAGTCTCCTTCAACTTGGATGCAAGCCCCTCCTTTGGTAAAATAATTTCGATGTTTTCTTCTAACTCCTTTAACATAATGTTATATAAAATAAAAAAAGCCCGAACGTTATGTTCGGGCTTAGCTATAAATAATAATTTGAATTTCTTAATTTAATAGGCATAGGGGTCCCGAACGACTATCGGGCGATAATAATTAAAGAAAAATGGAAGACGTAATATATTGTTCATTTTCTTCATTGCGTGACAAAGGTAGCGCTATATTTTTAAAATGCAAAATATTGGTATCTCTTAGCTGATCCTATAGAAATTTTAAGTTAGCCGCCAGTATTTTTATCCATTAATTTTCCCGAAGCATTATAAACATACTTTTGGGTATTCCCCTTATCCTTTTTCTCCACTACCTTTTGCACAAGCAATGAATTCTTAAAATACTCATGGTATAACTGGTTATTAAGTTTGTATTTCCGCTCGATAAGGTTATTATCCTGATACAGATCCGTGTAATCAATCTTATCTTTCCGATAGGTATGCTTTAGTAGTTGTCCATTGGCATCAAACGACTTTGATTCCTGTATCTGTCCACCACAATTCAATTTGGCACTGTACATTAAGGTGTTGTCTAATCGATAGTCAGATCTGGTATGGTCAAAATCATTTTCAACAGTATAGTAATTATCAAAAAAGACCTTTGTTACTTTTTTCCCGCTATTTGCAGCTCGGTAGAATACTGTTTTTTCCTGGCTGATTTTCCCATTCTTAAAATTACGCTGCACACTTGAACTATCCGTTATTGTGTATTGAAAGTCTGGCAATGCAGCGGATTTCACATCCATTTGCTGTAAAACACCATGTCGTACCAGGACAACGGCTTGCTTTCCATTTTTTTCAATCTTGAAATCACCTTCAACAATACCATCCTGATTAATGGAAATAAATGCATTGGCAAACCCCATAAATTGATTCTTTTGCAGAATATATTTACCTTGTTTCAACTTGGCTATCTTACCTTTTTCTAGTATTCTAATTGTATCCTTTGGATATTCCGATAAATGCAGCTGGTAACTATCTTTGTCCAATCGAACGTATTCTTGCGCAACTCCCAGCTGAATAGCTAAACACAAGCATAAAAATGTGATAAAACGTAATTTCGACATAATGTAATAGAATTGTTGCAATTACAGTAACGCAATTATTACACCAAAATTTAGAATAGGATAGATTTCCAAAAATATTTTTCCATTATCTGAAGCCCCAATAGCATACCTATAGCATATCATAGGCAGTCTCAAACATGCAATAAAAAAGGAGGATTATCGACCAATAATCCTCCTTTTATTCAATGCTATTTGGCGCTTACACCAATAATGCAAATAGCATTCGATGACTAAACAGACTCTAAATATTGTGCATAACAATAGCCTTCTTCGTTATCTTTGGTTCTGACCAGCCACCATTGATCATTAGCTTTACTAATCAAGGTGATAATTTCTCCTTTAGCAGCTTTACCTACAATAGGTTGATCTGTTCCAGGACCTTTTCTAATGTTCAAATTGCTATTTTCAGTAATAACCTTCACTTGGCTTCCTGGTACTTCTGTGGCTACATCGACATTTAAGACGACATCTCCTGTTTGAAAATTAGGATCGATATTACCATAAATTTCCCAGAGCTTATTTTTCACGTCAGCAGTTGGAGCAGTACCTCGAATCTGCAATACACCATCCATTTCGGCGAAGTTCAGGTCATTTACTCCCGAAGATTGCGCCGTATCCAAAAGAACCTTATATTTTTCTTGTAATGACATAGTTTCCTTATTTTATTTTTTGACAACAATACCACTTAGATCCACTTTTTTTGGATTCAAGTTATCCAAACCTTGTTTTAAGGTAATTATCTTTGGTTGTTCCAAGGTACCCGTAACAGAGATTACACCATCCTTTACACTTGCTTGCACCGTAGGAAAATCCTTCATAAACGTATTCACCGCAGCCCCAAGTACAGCATCATTATTGGATGTCTCAATAGGAGCTGGTGTGGATGATACCGGAGCACTAACGAGAATATTGTTTTGGATCGACTTGATGTCTTTATCTCCTGCTGTTTTAGCAATAGACTCCACTTGTTGTTTTTCTTCTTCCGAAGCGACAGTACCACTTAAGATAACTTTTCCTTTTTCAACTTCAACGTCCACTGTTTTACGGCCGGTAAGCGCGTTTTCAATCTTTTCTTCCAACTTATCATCAGATAAACCCGATTTGCAGGCCGTAAAAGAAAGTACAGCTGTCGTTGCCAATAAACAAAATGTTAATTTGCTAAATTTCATAAGACCAATTTTAATTTATAATTCCAACAATAACCCTAACAAACTCCAAACACAATTGTTTGGCCAATTATTTTTAAACTTAAATTCTCTTGCTGGATCGTAATTATATAATTAAATTTAAAAGCAGAGGTATTCATGATTGTCTCATTTGGATCATGTTCTTATTGCTGCTATAAAAGTGCCTTAAAATACAGATACGTACAGTTGATGATTCAATCGAACAGCTAATAACTATGGGATTTTTGAACAATATTTTTGGTAAAAAAGAGAAAAAAAAGGACGACGTACAAGGTTTTTGGGATTGGTTTACAAAAAACGAACAGACATTTTTTGAAATCGTCAAGAGTGGAGAACAAATTGATCAGAATTTTTTCAGCAAACTTTCGCCCCGGATAGACGCTCTTCGCAAGGAACTGTATTTCTTGACCGGCATGTACAATGATGAAACCGCAGAACTTGTGATCACTCCAGATGGTGTCATTAAAAATATTGCTTTCGTAGAACATCTGATTGCTTCTGCTCCATCCCTAGCCCACTGGAAATTTACAGCACTAAAACCTGCTATTGTGGATATGGAAAAATTCAAAATCAAGATGTATGGATTCTCCTTTGACATTAAGGATATGTTTTTTTATCCCATTCAGCATAAATACCATCCGGATCAAGTTGATATCGTTATTGTTCACCCCGATTATTCGGAAGAAAACAAAGCAAATATCACCCATGGAATAGAAATATTCCTCGACAATTACATTGGCGAATTGAACTCGATCATAGCCATAGATAACCTGAATGTTTCCTCAAAAGATCTCGCTACCGAAGAGCTGATTCCACTACTCAAATTAAAAGATTATTTGACGTGGCGGGAAAAGGAATTTGTGGAAAAATACACTGATGTCCGACACAATGTAGCAAATGACACATATACCGCTTTTGAAGGCATACTGGAGAATGACTTACCTATCTTTGCCATTATTAACACCACACTATTAGACTGGGACGGAAAAGTCTCTCACCCATGGATTGTTACACTTAAAATTAGCTATGACGGCACAGCAACCAATGGAATGCCCGATCAGCTAACTTATGATTTAATGGATAAATTTGAAGAGGAGCTAATGAACAAACTTCCAGATGATATTGGCTTTCTTAATATTGGTAGAGAAACTGCCGATAACCTAAGGGAAATTTATTTAGCCTGTACAGAATTCCGAATAGTTTCGTTGGCCGTTGATCAATTGATCGACCAATACAGGGAAAATCTCCAAATTGATTATAGCATCTATAAAGATAAATACTGGAAGACATTCGAGCGATTTTATCAACAAATCGAATAAACCTACCCATACAAAAAATACAAATTCTGAAAAGATACCTGATGAAATCTATTTCATCTATATGAATAAAATCATACTTTTAGCCATTATCCTTGGAATTAGCCTAATTACGTTTAAAATTATCGAAAAAAATGCACTTTTGGCCGTTGTTGAAACAGAGACAACAGGTTCTCAGATTCTGCCCGCTACGCTATGGCTATAAAAGATGTCAAAAAGCATATCAATAACGACAAAAACTATAATAATGATATTTCCTTTCTCCTGGATATGAAAAGACCCTCTGGAAGAAATCGTTTTTTTGTCGTAGATCTGAAAAAAGGACAGATTCTGGATCAAGGCTTGGTGGCCCATGGATCTGGCTCCGAAACCAAAAAAAAGAATCGGCTACAATTTAGCAATACGGATAATTCCCATGCAACATCACTAGGCAGTTATACCGTCGGTAGCTCGTATAACGGTAAATTTGGAAAAGCCTATAAATTATATGGCTTAGATAGTTCCAATAGTAATGCATATGCTAGAAATATTGTTTTACATCAATATGACAGCGTGCCTTATGATGAACAGGTAGATCCAATATGCCTCAGTGAAGGATGCCCCATGGTAAACGCTGAATTTTACAAAAGATTACAGAGCTTGATTGACTCCTCAAAGAAACCGGTCATTTTACATATCTATTACTGATCATAGCTTTTCTTCTTTGACCAAACTTAATAAAATCTGATAAGGGCTTTTAGATACAACAAGAGCTTTTAGCCAGGCAACAAATCCCAGAACAAATAAATCATTATTTTCTTTGTTAGCCGCCATAACTTCTACAGCTGCACGAAAGGCTTTACCTTGAATAACACCAGGATTTATAAGATAATTCTCAACCAACTTAACAAAATCAACAACTCTATTTTCCTTAACACTCAGCAAGTATTTCTTATACCTCCGGACAAAACTTTTTAATTTCAAAATTGCCAAATCGATATGATCGAATTGAATATGAATCAGTATTTCGAGCAGGCTCTTCCGAATAGTCCATAACATGCCTATTTTCTTCTCATACCAACTATCTGTTCGCGTTAACTTTCTAAGCTCAGCTAATGCCGCTTTATCTTCGAATTGCGTTAAAAACATGACCAAACACAACTGCAGATCCGCAAGATCAATCTCACTTGATTTTGCCGCTGCCTGCCTAATACCTGCTCTTAATATCGAAAGGCCCCTTGTTCCATCGCCGAGGTAATGGAAATTCAATGCCGTCAACAAATGGTACCTTAGCTGAAACTGTGCGCGCAAAGCCGCACTTCCTTGCGATAAAACCTCATTTAGACGTTCCAAGTATCCTAGGCTTTCATTAAAAAGCCCATTTCGCAGATTAAAATTAGCCATATAGTACAAAATATGGAGATAGTAAAATAGATGGCGGAGAGACGGCTCATGATACTTCAATAGGAAATTGTCAGCTGTTTTTAAAAAAGAACGAACCAATACATAGTTTTGATGTATGGCTGCATATTCATTTGCAATATACAAGAGTTGATAGAGCGACTTAAAAGACAAGAGTTCCTCCAAGGAAATGCTATATTTGCTCAACGTACTTGAAATCAATTTATTGAGATCGACTATTTTTGCCTTCAAATGAATATCCTGTAATTCAGCACGCAATAAAGCGTAGGCAATCTGAAATTTCGCTTCTTGCTGCAACTTTTGCTGATTTGCAGTAAAACAATCAATCAGTAATTGCAGATTGACACTCGGGTCTAGATAAGCATATTGTAACCTGGTTTGCAAGATTTCATTCAAGAGACTAAATTGCTCAAGAAGCAGCGCTTTATCCTCAGCTCGTTGAAGACATTTAAATCCACCCTTAATGAACTGATTCTCTAACAGAAAACGGCCGACGACAAGGAGTCTCAACGCCTCATGCGCTTCACTGTTATCCCGCTCGAAAACCTTATTGGAAAGAAAATAAAGAAGACTATCATGCAGTCTCTTTCTCAAGGCGTGGTAAGCATCCCGATTTTTAGTAGGATCATATAATTTTTTCAACCTATTTATATCGTCAGTTTCTATTATTTCCAGCAACTTGATATTCTTCACATCGTTCCGTTTGTTTTTTCCTTTCAGAAAGGTCTTAAAATCTTTTATATCTTCCTTATTCAGCAATAATATTAAATCTGAAAGTGCATCTGCCATAGCTTAAATTTAGAATTAACAAATATATAGAACTAAATTATATCGTCAGTATTGTCATAAAATTAAGTTTAAAAACAATCAAATCCTATCGATATTTGAATCACAAACAACAACAAATTAAAACTAAAACAAGAAAATTATGGAACCGCTAAAAAACATGATTGAAGAAAAAAAAGCTGAAAGAGATTTAAACAAAAGAAATCCATTTAAACCAACAGGGGCATTTATCGGCGCCTCGTGGACAGCATTATTGGTTGGAACAGTAGGCTATTGTATAGGCTTATGGAATGCGACAATGGCATTGAACGAAAAAGGGTATTATTTTACAATTTTACTATTTGCACTTTTTGCTGTTATCTCTGTTCAAAAAAGCGTAAGAGACAAAGCAGAAGGACTAGCTGTTACCGAATTATACTATGGTCTAAGCTGGTTTGCAACAATTGCTGCCGTCGTTCTGCTGACTGTAGGCCTATGGAATGCAGACCTGCTTTTAAGTGAAAAAGGATTTTACGCGATGTCTTTCTCATTGAGTATATTTTCAGCAATTGCAGTACAAAAGAATACACGCGATGCTAAACTTATCGATGATAATGAAATAAAACTTTAGCGGGTGCCTATCCTGCAGCCTCTGCACAGCAAGCTGCAGGATCTTTCAGACCGCTTCGAAAGAAAAAAAGGAAGAACTTTTCATTTTAGCTTTTCCTTTTTTAGGTTGATGGTTTAAACTGAGCAATCGGAAGGTAGACAAAAAATGTACTGCCAATTCCAATCACACTTTGCACATCAATCTCTCCGCCCATGCTCTCGATAAATTCTTTACTTATGCTCAATCCCAAACCTGTCCCTTTCTGTGCGCTCCCTGGGACACGGAAATAGCGATCAAAAATCTTTGCTAAATATTGCTCTGGTATCCCTTGTCCATGATCTTTCACACGCACAAGTACCCTGTCTTCCATCCTTTTAACAGCAATACAGATCGCTTTCCCCTCCTTGGAATAACGTACTGCATTGGACAATAAATTTGTTAATACCCATGCAGTCTTTTCGTTATCTATAAAAACCAGCGGCAAATCCTTCTCCAGCTCCACCTGTACAGGAATTCCTTTTTTTTCAAGCATTGACCGATTGGCTAAAAGTGCATAGTCTACAATTGGTCCGATAGTCGCCGGATTCAGTTTCATCTGAATAATACCGCTCTCCACCTGCCCAATATCCAAAAGTTCTCCCGTAATTTTTAGAAGCCTCTCTGTATCGTCAGCCATCCCTTGGAGCAAGTCTTTCTGTTCTTCATTCAAGTCTCCAATCCGGTTATTCTCGAGCAGTTCGATTCCCATACGTAGAGAAGCGATTGGTGTCTTCAATTCATGGGAGACTGTTCCGATGAAATTTGTTTTTGCTACATCACGCTCTTTAAAACTTGTTACATTCTTCAACAAAATAAATTGTCCAGCAAAATGGGGACTTTCCTCTCCTGTCGGGACAACATTGATATCAATAACTTCTATTTCAAAGTAACTTTCTTTTCCATACGCAAAGATCTGAACCAATCCCAAATGATCCGGCTCCTGATTCAAGCGGGTAATTTTTGCTAGAAGATTTCTGATCAAGTCATTTGAAGGTGCAATTTCTTCCATTTTCTGCCCCTCAAATGCAGCTAATTTTAACCCAGAGAGTAAACAGGCAGGTTCATTCGCAAAAAGCACTCTTTTTTCCTCATCTATCCCTATAACGGCGTCATGCATATTATCTATAAGTGCTTCAATTCTTTTTTTATGCTGTAAAATCTTATCCAATTTGCTCTCGGTATATTCCTCGAGTTTTTGAGCCATCGTGTTGAAGGATTTTGCCAGTGCTCCAAATTCATCCTTTCGTTTAAAATGAAGTCTCATTTTATAGTTTCCAGCGGCTATCTGTTTAATACTATCCGTCAATTGCACAATTGGTCCAGCAATAGCGATGGGGAGATTAATAAGTAACACAAAGGCGATCATGAAGCAGATCGCACCTGCAATTGAAATCGCCAAAATAGCTTTTTCTGCCGTCGCATTGGCGACATTATTTTTATATTCAATTGCCTGCATATTGAGATACATCAACTGGAATATATCCTTACGTAAATCAGTAACCATCGCAGTATTTTCCGTCTGTCTCTTTAGGCTCGAGAAGTGACTATTTAAACGTTCGGTTACTGCTCGCTCCCCATGCTCAGTGACATTACGCTTTTGAAGGATTAAATTATGTTCAAATAGCTGGATACTCTTCCCTTCTGTATGAAGGTCTTCCAGTGCCAGCAGCATATTTCTGGCGTAAAGCAGGGTATTATAGTTATCGACCAAAATGTTATTTGTGTCTTTTTTTAAACGATAAACATAATATCCACTCACCATCGCAAGCAGCAAGATCATAAAAAATAAAAATCCTACCCCGAATGTCAGCTTTGCTTTAATCTTCATTAGATTTTATATTCTTCAATTTTTCGATACAAGGTAGCTACTCCGATTTCTAACAATCGAGCAGCCTCGGCTTTATTGCCATCCGTATGTTTCAAGACACGTTGTATATGCTGTCTTTCCATATTGGACATTGAAAAGTTTGACAAAGCGCGCGAATCCTCCCTGATATCACGTTCACCAAAAGGAAGACTTTGAACATCCAACACACCGCCCTCATTTAAAATTACACTGCGTTCAATCACATTTTTCAGTTCACGAATATTTCCCCGCCATGTATTACGCTCTAATGCCTGCACAAATTCGGGTGTCATCTGCAAAGGTTTCAAGTTGGATTTTAGTGCAAAAATATCAGCATAATATTGCGCCAGAGACGATATGTCTTGTACGCGTTCACGTAATGGCGGCAATTCAACCGTAAAAACAGAAAGCCTATAAAATAGGTCACTCCTGAAATGATCAGAAGCAATTTCAGTTTCAAGATTTCTGTTGGTAGCGGCAATGATTCGCACATCCACTTTAGTGGGTTTGGAATCTCCGATTTTCAAAAATTCGCCAGTTTCCAAAACACGAAGAATTTTAGCCTGAAGCTCCAGAGCCATCTCCCCCACCTCATCCAGAAAGATAGTTCCTAAATGCGCTTCTTCAAACAAGCCTCGCTGGTCCTTAGTTGCCCCGGTAAAAGCACCAGATTTATGACCGAACAGCTCGTTTTCTAACAAGTCTTTCGTAAATGCCGCACAATTAATTGCCACAAAACTGCGATCTCTTCTAGAACTTGCCTGATGTATAGCCTGCGCAAAAACCTCCTTCCCTGTTCCTGTTTCTCCCGTTAGTAAGACCGTTGTATTTGTTACAGCAACCTTTTGAGCCATGCCAATGGCGGCTTTTATTGCGGTAGATTTTCCGATAATCTTCTCAAAAGAAAGCCTTTCCCCTAATCGCTTTTCCAGCTGCTGTACCCTTCGCGCCAGAGCAACCTTCTCACAGGCTTTATAAAGCAGCGGGATAATCCGATTATTGTCATCCCCTTTCGTGATGTATTCAAAGGCACCATTTTTAATGGCCTTTACCCCATCTGGAATATTTCCGTAGGCAGTCAACAAGATAATCTCCACAATTGGAAACCGCTCTTTAATTAATTTAGCAGCTTCAACCCCATTACCGTCGGGCAGCTTGACATCGCAAAGGACAACATCCACATCACTAACCTCAAGCTTTTTCAATCCTGATTTAATATCCCCAGCCTCTATCACATCAAAACCTTCCAAACTAATAATTTTGGAAAGCAATTTCCGAAGCTTCTCTTCGTCATCTATAAGGAGAACTCTATTCACAATATTCGTTTTTTCAAAATTACAATTTGTCCGAAGCAAATAGCAGAAAAATAAACAATTTGACTATTCCTCAAAAATTTCCCCAAAATCAAATGAAAAACCTTATATTTGTAACTCCACAACATACTTAAAGCTGCATGTAAGATTAAAATTCTTTAGAACGAAATAAATACCATCCATTGACAACATCTGTCCAAATGGTCTTTTCTAACATTTAAAGAATTCCAACATGCTTTCATTACAACAACTTTCTTATATACATCCAAATAAAGATTTATTGTTTGAGAACATAAATCTGCATATAAACGCGCAAGAGAAAATAGCGTTGATCGGCCACAATGGGGTTGGCAAATCGACCTTATTGCGATTAATTTCGAAAGAACTATCTCCTTCCAGTGGCCGCATACATGTTGGCACCAACACGTATTATGTTCCTCAAATCGTTGGGCAATTTGAGAACGACACGGTTGCTGAAGCACTTGGAATTAACAAAAAATTAAATGCACTCTATGCCATATTAGCCGGTAACGCATCGGAAGAAAATTTCAATAGTCTTCAAGACGATTGGACTTTGGAAGAACGATGCAAAGAAGCTTTCGATCAATGGAACCTGCCCGACCTACAGTTAACGCAGCAAATGTCTTCCCTTAGCGGCGGACAGAAAACGAAAGTTCTATTGGCCGGAATCCAAATTCATCGATCGGAACTTATTCTTCTTGACGAACCCAGCAACCACTTGGATATGGATAGCAAAACCTTACTATACAATTGGATCCAATCGACCAAAACCACACTCATTATTGTCAGCCACGATAGAGCCCTGCTTAATCTATTGGATGATATGGCCGAGATGAGCCCAAAGGGTATCAAGCGATATGGGGGCAATTATGCCTTTTATGAAGCTCAAAAAGAGATTGAACGCCATGCTTTGCAACAAGATATACACCATAAGGAAAAAGCGATCAAAATTGCAAAAGAGAAAGAAAGAGAAACAATAGAACGACAAAATAGATTAAACAGCCGCGGTCAGAAAAAGCAAGAAAAAGCAGGTGTCGCGCGCATCATGATGAACACATTGCGCAATAATGCCGAAAAAAGCACCGCTAAGATAAAAGGTGTGCATCAGGACAAAATTGGAGATATCAGATCCGACCTACAGGAACTACGTGGATCACAATCTGCATTGGATGAAATTAAAATAGACTTAGGTGACAGTACTTTTCCTATGGGAAAAAGTATGATCAAAGCAGAAAACATCAATTTCAAATATGACTCCAGGCAGCTTTGGCAAAATAACATTGACTTTCAATTATTCAGTGGAGATCGAGTTGTCTTGCAGGGACAGAATGGATCTGGTAAAACGACATTGGTCAAACTCCTGCTTAACCAATTAACACCTAAACAAGGAAAAATTGAGCGTCAATCATTTCGCGCGATCTATTTAGATCAGACATATTCCATTCTATCGTCTCATCTGAGCATTTACGAACAAGCTCAGCAATTCAATACTGCTGCGCTACCTGAGCATGACATCAAAATTAGGCTCAGTCGGTCACTATTTGGAAAGGACGATTGGAACAAACCTTGCCAGCTATTGAGCGGCGGTGAAAAAATGCGCTTGATACTATGCTGCCTCACCATTCAACAACAATCTCCGGATCTAATTATCCTGGATGAGCCAACAAATAATCTGGATCTCCAAAATATTCTCATTCTGACCAGAGCCATCCAACTTTACAAGGGTACACTCTTGGTAATCTCCCACGATGAAGTTTTTCTGCAAGAAATTCGGGTGAACAAAACCTTCAGATTACAAAATTAGTATTAGAATTTATGAAGTTTCAACAAAAGAAGGCCTAGTTTTGTAACAATCTCATATTCTTTATTTAAAAACTGCTAAATCGATAAATTAATTTAAAAAAATAAATTTTTATCGATATATTCACGATGATTTAAAATACGAAACAATAACCATTAAAATTAATTGAACCTTCCCATAGACATATTAGGCTATATAAAGCATATATATCTTCCAGGCTTCTCAATTAATTACTTCATTTAATTATGTCAGATTATCAAATTAAAGAAAATCCCGAATTATTTGACGCCATCGTAGTTGGTTCAGGCGCGGGTGGCGGTATGGCAGGTTATATACTTGCACATGCGGGGCTTAAAGTATTGATGCTGGAAGCAGGTCCTTTTTATGATCCAGCAAAGGATTCGCTACAACTTCGCTGGCCTTGGGAATCTCCAAGACGGGGTGCGGGCACAACTAGACCATTTGGGGATTTTGACGCTGCCTTTGGCGGCTGGCAAATCGAAGGTGAACCCTATAGCAAAGTAGCGGGAACTGAATTTGAATGGTTTAGAGCTCGAATGCTTGGTGGAAGAACCAACCACTGGGGCCGGATTTCATTACGCATGGGACCTGACGATTTCAAGCCCAAGGATGGAGTTACAGACGAATGGCCTATTACCTATGAGGAAGTCAAGCCATTTTACGATCGTGTAGATCGAATGATCGGTATATATGGCACCGTAGAGGGCATTCATAACGAACCTGATGGTATTTTTATGAAACCGCCTAAGCCACGCCTAAACGAGTTATATATTGCAAAAGGAGCCAAAAAAGCAGGTGTTCCGGTGATTCCAGGAAGAGGAGCCGTACTGACCGAGGTATCTAAAGATATTAAGGATCGGGGTACCTGTTTTTATTGTGGTCAATGTGGCCGCGCTTGTAAAGTATACGGAGACTTTTCGTCATCTTCTTGTCTCGTTATTCCAGCCATGAAAACAGGCAACTTAAAAGTGATCGACAATGCCATGGTAAGAGAAGTCATTACAAATGATGAAGGTATTGCTGTAGGTGTTTCCTATGTAAGCACCAAGGATCTGCAGGAATATACTGTGAAAGGAAAAACTGTTATTTTGGGTGCCAGTGCTTGTGAAAGTGCGCGGATCATGTTAAATTCCAAATCCAAAGCGCACCCCGGAGGTGTTGGCAACAGCAGCGGTCTAGTTGGAAAATATCTCCACGACTCTACAGGAGCTAGCTTATCGGGGTTTTTACCCCAGCTCCTTGACCGAAAACGATATAATGAAGATGGTGTCGGAAGTGTCCATATTTATTCACCATGGTGGGAAGGCAATGCTAAATTGAACTTCCCTAGAGGCTACCACATCGAATATGGAGGTGGTCTACATATGCCTTCTTATGGCTTTTTGAACTGGGTACCGAAGGTAAATGATGTCGCAAAAAATTCAGAAGGAAAGACAAAAGCTAAAGGTGGCTATGGTATGGCATTAAAAGAAGATTTTCGAAGTTATTATGGGGCGAATGTAGGCATGGCGGGACGAGGAACGGCATTGGCTAGAAAAGATAATTATTGTGAAATAGATCCCGATAAAGTCGATAAGTTCGGAATTCCCGTCCTCCGTTTCAACTACAAATGGGCAAATGAAGAGATAGCGCAAGCTAAACACATGCAAGAAACATTTCAGTCTATTATGCATGAAATGGGTGCTGTGATCACATCAAAAATTCCGGGAGCAGATACCTTGTATGGTTTGGAAGCTCCAGGAAAAATCATTCATGAGGGCGGAACTACAAGAATGGGCAATGACCCAAAAACCTCTGTATTGAATAAATGGGGACAAGCGCACGATTGTAAAAATCTCTATGTCGTAGATGCGGGGCCATTTGTACAGCAAGGTGACAAAAATCTTACCTGGACAATACTCGCCTTATCGATGCGTACAGCAGAATATATACTTCAAGAAAAGAAAAAACTAAACGGCTAAAGCATGAATAGAAGAGAATCTTTAAGAGCATTAGGCTTGATTGCCGCTGGATCAGGTCTTTTAACCGCATCTTGCAATTCAAAAGAAGCGAAAAATGCAGCAGCAGACACTAGCAAGAAATTACCTGGAGTCCAGGATTTTGAATACGAACGCACAGAACAATTGTACGCCGAAAAGTTTTTCGATGAACATGAGATGGCTACAATCACTGTTTTGGCAGATATTATTATCCCGAAGGACAGCAAATCAGGAAGCGCATCAGAAGCAGGCGTACCCGATTTTATCGAATTTATTGTAAAAGATTTGCCGGACAATAAAATTCCTATGCGGGGGGGCCTTCGTTGGCTGGACCTCCAATCCAAAAAACGTTATGGTACGGTGTTTATAAAATGTAGTGAAAAGGATCAACTTGCATTAGTAGACGACATTGCCTATCCTGAATTGGCAAAACCAGAAATGAAGCAAGGGGCAGCCTTCTTTTCATTAATGAGAAACCTCACTTCCTCAGGATTTTATACGAGCGAAATAGGCGTAAAAGATATTGGTTATGCTGGAAATAAACCTGGAGTCTGGAATGGTGTACCGGATGATGTTTTGAAAGAGCACGGTTTTGATCCAAGTAAATTCTTTGGATAATAAAAAAATCCTTTCCAAAATGGAAAGGATTTTTTTATTATCCAAATTTGAACCTTATTGTGCGGATGGCACCTCCGTGGCCTCAGGAGCCTTATCAATCAACTCCATAAATTGATCCAATTTAGGTGTAATGATAATCTGCGTTCTTCTATTCCGTTGCTTACCCATTGCGGTCGTATTGTCTGCAATTGGGTTATATTCTCCCCTACCACCTGCTGTTAAGCGTTTGGGATCTACACCATATTTATTCTGTAAAGCCTGAACGACAGAAGAAGCTCTCAAGGTACTCAAATCCCAGTTATTCCTAATATTAGGCTTAGAAATTGGGTCAGTATCTGTATTACCCTCGATCAACACTTCATAATCTCTGTAATCCTGAATAATTTTCGCGATTTTACTCAATGTTTGATCCGCCCTATCATTAATCTCATAGCTACCAGATTTATAAAGCATATTGTCGGCAAGTGAAATATAAACAACGCCTTTTAATACCTGTACATCAACTTCCTGCAACTCTTCACGGCTAAGCGACCTTGTCAAATTATTTGTCAATACCAGATTCAAGGAATCAGATTTATTTTTCGTCTCCACGAGATGCTTAATGTATTTATTTGAAGCATTAATTTCATCAACCAGCTTGGAAATATTAATATTTCCCTGTGAATTCTGGTTAATACTATTATCTAATGTTTTCTGCAATGCAGCATAAGCCGAGCGGAGGTCCGTATTATTCTGTCTTTCGGAAGCCAACTGATCCTCTAAGCTCTTAATACGCGTCCGTCCTTCAGCCAATTGGAGCTGTCCGTCCTGATATTGCTTAGTTAATTGACTGTGCTCAGTTTGCAATTTACTATAGTCTGACTGTAAACCAGCATATTGTTTTTTGCTGACGCCACATCCGATAAAAAACAAACTGGCTGTTAATACAGACATTGGAAAAACTAAATTCTTCATGATATACTCTTTTTGTAGATGTTGAATTAATTCATAAAACAAGTTACGCAATATTCCAGCCAAAACAACCTAGTACTATCAAATTAACAACCTTTAACGTCTATTGGGCGAGTTCCTTTAGCTCAGCAGTGCTAAATATTTGCCCACCTTTGAGATAGGAATTTGCTCCTTTTAGATAATTATAAATAATGGATTTGGCCTCTTCATTGGGCAGTTTATACAGATTTTTAACAAGGAAATTTTTATCCTCAAGGATATTATTGTTATATCCCAAAAAAGAAGGCGCATGTACCTGCACACTCCATCGTATAAACCGAGCTTCAATATGATTGGGATTTTCTTTTATCAATTCCTCCAAATGCTTTTTCCCCTCCTTAAACTGCCCAACTTTCTTAAATGGATTGCCTGTATGCTTGGCTAAAAGAATCTCGTAAGCGGCCAAGTATACTTTCTCAGTAGTCGACTTAGCCCCTTCACTCAGCGCTTCCAAATTATGTTCACACAGACCTCCATCTTTCACGGCGTCCGCATATTCTTTCCGAATTTTATCAATATTTACCTGTTGGCAAAGTCCAACTTTTGTTAAGGTAAATAGAACGATTGTCAGTACTATTCGTGTCATCATAATTATAAATCAGGCTATTTCAACAATTTCATTTTCCGACTTAAATTACTAAAAAAATCGAATCCAAATATTAATTTTCAATTATCATACCACAAAGCCTAGAATTCATGTCATTGTATCGCCACAGCTAGCCCTAAAAAACAGAAAAGTCTTTATTAAAGTATATTTTTAAAGCAATTTTGCTCCATGAAACTAATTTTAGAAACAAGCCCAGTATGGTTAAAAGTGATTTTGTCAATTATGTTTGGTGTTATATTAGGCTGTTTTTTAGGCGAAATAGTTTTCACCTTATTACAGACATAAGCGCTTATTATTAATTAGAGGTTCCGCCATCTTCCTGACGGTCACCCAAATTTTAATTCATACGGATAATCAGCCAATTATCTGCGTTTAAGCAAGCCAATAAGTTTCATTATCCTTGTTTAAAATCAAATTATTTTTGCTATATTGCTTATACCAATATAAATTTAAAGCGAGCTATGGAGACAAAAGCAGAGTATCAGATTTGGGACACTATTGTGAATAGCGCAAAAACTAAATTCGATTATAAGCATATTCGTGCTATGTTCAAAAAAGAAGATGACGAAATAACCGATAAGTTTCTATTTCATATTATTGCAGGATTTGCCTGTGGTGAAAATCATCAGACAATTTCAACTAATCTTTTCAATGAATTACAGAGTATTCATTTTGAATGTAATGAAGAACAGATCGACAGGTTTATCGCAGATAAGCATGTAAAATTTAGCCCTGAAATCTACGCGACCTATCTTGCTTTCTCTATGCTTGAAGATGGTGAAGATGTCGATAACATTACCGAAATCATCAATAATCTCTTACAGCTGGACAAATAATTTTTTGGAAGTATCGTTTAATTTTGGCTAAAAACTTATATTCGTGAATTATTACACCTATAGTTATGCGCCAGTTTTTAACGCTATTTTTAATATTTTCTATTTATACAAATAGTATAGCCCAAACTTTCGAATTCGGTAAAGTTTCCATTTCAGATTTCTCGCGGACAGACTTGGATAGCAATGCCAGTGCAATAGTTCTAAATGAGTTTGGACGAAGCTCTGTTTTTGTGGACGATTATGACAATCGTATAAAGCTTCAACATGAATACCACGTACTTATCCGTATCAATAACAAAGAAGGATTTAAAAAAGCTAATTTTGAAATTCCCTCCTATAAACGCGGAAGTTACGTCCGTGACTATTTTGACGAACTAAGGGCTGTTACCTATAATTTGGAAAATGGTAGAATCGAGAAAACGGAACTTGAAAACAAGAAAGTTTTCAGAGAAAATTACTCTTCATATCTAGACCTTAATAAATTTACGCTTCCAAATATTAAAGAAGGATCTATTATTGAAGTATCCTATCGAACGCTAGAACAGGATTTATTTAATTTCAAAACATGGGAATTTCAAGATGATATTCCAAAAATACAAAGCCAATATATTGCTATTATTCCAGGTTCCTTCAGCTATAATGTAGTTTTACGCGGTCCCTACAAACTTACCGATCAGAAAGCAGAAGCGTTGAAAGAATATATATTTCTGGATGGATTAAGAATGGATTGTTCAAAATTAACCTATACGATGAAGGATATTCCTGCTTTTGTAGAGGAGGACTACATGACATCCCCAAAGAATTACAAATCTGCCATCTACTACGAACTAGAGTCAATCTTCTACCCGAGCAATGGAAGCAAGAAGACATTTAGCAAAACTTGGAAGGACGTAGATACAGATCTGATGAATGAAAAGTCGTTTGGTAGTCAATTGAAAAAAACAGACTTATTCAAAGCCAGTTTAGCAACAATACTCTCTTCTACTGACACAAAAATAGAAAAGGCAAAAAAGATATATAACTATATCAACAAACAAATAAAATGGAACAACCATTTAGGCAAGTACGCCGAAGCTGGCATCGAAAAAGCACTAGAAAAACGAACCGGCAATATCGGGGATATTAACTTAGCACTGGTAACCGCTTTACAGGCCGCAGATCTGGAAGCATATCCTATTATCCTTTCAACACGACGTAACGGCACTCCAAATGCCCTATTTCCGGTATTATCTGACTTTGACTATATCATCGCCTGTGTGAATATAGACGGTGTAAAGTATAAACTTGATGCCTCCAATTCCTATTTGCCTTTTGGAGAATTGCCCTTACAATGCTTAAATGAAAGGGGAAGAATTATCTACTCAAAAAAGAGCTCCGATTGGTTTCCCCTTACAGCCGATGAATCTTCCGATGTAAACTATGTATTGGAAGGCGCATTGAACGATCAATTTAAAATCAAAGGAAAACTGACCATCAGCAGTAGAGGAAATAAAGCACTATTAAAGCGACAACATATCGCCAAATTCAATTCTTTGGAAGAGTATTGGGAAAAACTAGACGAAGAAATGCCCAATGTAGCTTTAACAAAATCGAGCGTCCAACATCTGGAGGAAATTGATCAGATATTGATAGAAGAATTTGATGTCATCGTCGATGTCTCCAAACAGACGGGACAAAACGTATTGTTATTGGCACCTAATATTATTGACAGGATTTCCTATAATCCATTTAAAGCCCAGGAAAGAACCTACCCTGTCGATATGGGTTTTAAATCCAAAACACTATACTCGGTCAAATTGACAATCCCTGATCACTATGAAATTGTTGAAAAACCCCAAAATGCCTCGCTAACACTCCCTGAGTCAGCCGCAAAATATAGATATGTAACGCAAATAAATGGCAATCAACTCGAAATCCTGCAGAGCCTAACGTTTAACAAACCCATATTTTCAGTCGATGAGTATTTTTCGCTCAAAGAACTGTATTCGCGTATTATTCAACAACAAAAGCTAGACATAAAATTAACCTATAACAAATGAAAATCTTATTCGTCAACGCCCTATATTTCCTAATTCCGATCCTCGCAATCGGCCAAGATAACTACGATGTTGCCAATATCCCAAGTGCATTGAAGAGCCGAGCCGTAGCAACTGTTCGCAATGATAAAACTGTAGTAGAAATGAAATCTCCCGAACAAGTAATAACAACCATCACTTGTGCCATTACTGTTTATAATAAAAATGGGGATCGTTATGCTTCACTTCCGGTCTATTATAATAAATCCAGCGAAATCAAAAGTCTTAAAGGAGCTATCTATAATGAGATGGGGATATTGCAAAAGAAAATTGCAACGAAAGATTTCAAAGATGTTAGTGCTGTAGACAACAGTACGATGTTTGCCGATTCACGGGTAAAATTATATGTTCCAGACTATCATAGCTATCCCTATACAGTAGAATACCAATACGAAGTCAGAAGTAAGCAAAATTTGATCATCCCTTCCTGGACTCCTGAGGTATCGAATAATGTATCGGTAGAAAAAAGCAGCTTTCAATTTATAGCTCCAGTTGGCACGGAATGTCGAATTGAAACAAAGAATTATAAAGGTGGCATCAAGGAAGAGAAAAATGAGAAAACCGAAAGCAAAACATGGAATGTCGAACAGATTGCGGCAAGGAAGGATGAATCTTATAGCCCGAACCCTAGTCTGAAAAGGACGAATGTACTCATCGTTCCCAAAAACTTTATTTACTACGGTAAGGAAGGCAATTTCTCAGATTGGAAAGAATTCGGCAACTGGGTATCCAATAGTTTGTTGAATAAAAAAGAAGATTTGACTGAAGCTTCCAAACAAAAATTTATTGCCTTAACAAAAAACGCAAGTTCAGATAAAGACAAAGCAAAGGTTTTATACGATTACTTGCAAAAAAACACACGCTATATCAGTATCCAGATTGGCATTGGAGGCTTAGAACCATTTCCTGCTTCAGAAGTAGACCGTCTGGGCTATGGCGATTGTAAAGCACTTGCAAACTACATGCGAAGTATGCTGTCGGCAGTCAATATTCCTTCCTATTATTGTATTGTTGAAGCAGGTAGACACAAGGAAAGTTTCAATAAAACCTTTGCAAACGCCCAGGACGGAAATCATGTCATCTTATGTATCCCATTTAAAAACGATACGACCTGGCTTGAATGCACGAGCCAAAACCTTCCATTTGGTTTTCTGAGTGACTTTACGGACGATAGAGACGTCATCGCTTGTACCGAAAATGGAGGAGTTATCATGCATACACCTAAATACACTAACTCAACAAACCTTCAACTCCGCTATGCCGACTTAACACTGTCAGAAGATGGAAGCATCCAAGGCTCCCTAAACACCAAGTTTTACGGAACTCAATATGAAAACCATATGGATGTGCTTTTGGCAAGTAATAATGATAGGAATAAGCTCCTCACGGAATACTATAATATAGACAATATTAATTTCAGCCGGGTGAACTATATTGAACATAAAGAAGAAAATCCGTGTATTGAGGAGAACCTAAATATTTTTATTAAAAACTATGCTGTAAAAAATGACAATAAGCTTTTGATCCAGCCTAATTTATTCAATACACATTCCAATATTCCGGAAAGCAGAAATAGAACAGAAGATATTTTTATTGAAAGAGGCTTTGCCGATATCGATAGTATTAGTATAACACTTCCAGAAAATATACTCAAAAAAATAACTCCCGAGAAGAAAATCATTGCGAAACCATTTGGGAAATATGAATTTAGATCAGAAATAAAAGGTAATAAACTATTCACCTACAGAAAATTGGAACTTTTTGAAGGTAGCTATCCAGCTAACAATTATGAAGACTTTTTCCAATTTCATAATGAGGTAAGCAATTGTGATCGGGGACGCTTTAACCTTAGCTTTCTTTAACCGGAAGAAAATATTTACCGGAATATGAATTTGTAAAATCGATCAAATAAGGCAATTATTGTATATTAGCTCAATGACAGAATACGCAGCGATATTTGACATGGACGGTGTCATAAGCCACACCAACCCTTTCCATGCGGAAGCTTTTAGAGCTTTTTTTAAAAACCACAATGTGCAACAGGCTACGGAAGAGGAATTTGAGCAGCACATGTATGGCAAACATAATAGCTACATCATGCAACATTTCTTTAGGCGTCCAATATCTCCAGAGGAACTGCGAACGCTTGAATTTGAAAAAGAGCAGCTCTTTAGAGTGATTTACAAGGAGCACGTGGCACCTATTAAGGGGTTAATTGAGTTTCTGAATGAATTAAAAGATAACGGTTTTAAGCTCGCTGTAGCGACATCAGCGCCACGGGAGAACATGGATTTAATTCTGGATGAATTAAATATACGGCATCTATTTTCTTCTACACTAAGCAGCGAAGATGTAAAATTACATAAGCCACATCCCGAGGTTTACCTAAAATCTGCAGAAAATTTACAAATTCCAGTTGACCGCTGCATCGTTTTCGAAGATTCTTTTTCGGGTATCACTGCAGCAAAAAATGCTGAAATGAAGGTTGTCGCCGTACTTTCAACCCATAAAAAAGAAGAGCTACCTGCGAGTGATGATTATATAAATAATTATACTGAAATATCAGTTGCCAATGTAAAAGCTATTCTAAAAACACAATAGTTATAACTTAGCTGAGATTTGTGAATAGAAGAAGGTACTTGCGGCATGCAGCACCTGTTTCACATCATTTAAAATTTTCTTAATCTACTAGTTATAAAAAAAGAGATTTCCTCGGGAATCTCTTTTTTTATAACGATTTGTCCAATTTAGCCTAAAATAGCCTGCAGACGCTGGGTTAAAATCTCACGAGATTATCAATCTCTTTTTAGACCAAACTTTTCTATTTTACTATAGAGGTGACTACGTTGAATATCAAGATCATCGGCTGTCTTGGAGACGTTCCAATTATTTTTTTCCAATTTATATTTAATAAACTCTTTCTCAGCATGATCCTTATAATCTTGGAACGAGTCAAAAGAGTCCATATCTAGGCCATAATTCGTAGCACCTTTTTCATGTGCTATACCGTTTACCGGCTCACGTGAAGGATTGGCGAACGCCACAACATCTTTATCCGTAATAGATCTGTCACTCAAAATAATTAACCGCTCAATCATATTGCGCAATTCCCGAATATTACCAGTCCAGGGAAGATGGCTCAATTCTCTCATTGCAGCAGTAGTAATTTCCTTCACAGGTATCCCGTATTCCATACAGATTTCTTCACAAAAATTTGTTGAAAGCAGGGGAATATCATCTACACGGTCTATCAATGCGGGTACATGAATCAAGATCACCGACAAACGGTGATATAAATCCATTCTAAAGTTACCATCCTCAATTTCCTTCAATAGATCTTTATTGGTCGCAGCTACCACACGAACATTGACGTCAATTTCTTTGTCGCCCCCTACTCTGGTGATTTTATGTTCCTGTAGTGCTCTTAACACTTTAGCCTGAGCAGATAGGCTCATGTCTCCGATCTCATCCAAAAACAATGTTCCACCGCTAGCTTGCTCAAATTTCCCTATACGTTGCTTAATCGCGGATGTAAAAGACCCTTTTTCATGCCCAAATAATTCAGATTCAATCAATTCAGAAGGTATAGCCGCACAGTTCACTTCAATTAGAGGGGCCTGCGCACGATTTGATTTCTCGTGTAACCAACGTGCCACAAGCTCTTTTCCAGAACCGTTTGCTCCAGTAATCAATACACGGGCTTCCGTCGGTGCTACGCGATCAATTGTCTCCTTGATGCGTTTGATGGCCCCAGATTCGCCCAATATATCTTTTGTTTTCGAGCTGCTAACTTTGCGTTTCAGTACCTTAGTTTCTGTGACAAGGGAACTTTTATCCAGTGCATTTCGAACCGTAATCAATAATCTATTCAGGTCCAGTGGCTTTTCTAAAAAGTCAAAAGCCCCCTTTTTAGCAGCTTCGACTGCAGTTTCAATGGTACCATGTCCTGAGATCATAATAAAGGGGACGTCTGGATTGCTTTGATGCGCTTCCGCCAAAACTTCCATCCCGTCCATATTATTCATCTTGATATCACAAAGAACAAGATCTATTTTTTCCTTTTTTAAAATATCTAATCCATCCCGGCCATTGTCGACATCCAAAATCGTATAATCTTCATATTCCAAGATATCACGCAAAGAACTTCTGATGGCGCGCTCATCATCAATGATTAAAATTGTACTCATAAATCGAGAGTTATGCTATTTTTCAATTATGGGAATCAATATAAGGTTTTTTCGGCAATTAGCGAAAAAGAAGCAAACCTTGTAAGCCGGGTTCTGTAGACCACCGAAGTGGAATTTCTATCATTTATCTAGATTTGCCATCGCTGACAAACTCAATCAACCTACCCATTACGAATTCCAATAAATTGAAAGAAGACGAGCAGCCTTCGATTTTCGCAACCTATTTGGTCTTTCAACACACGAGGTTTACCGTAATATATGTCACCATACAAGACCGTAAGCTCTTACCTTACGTTTTCACCCTTACTTCGAAAAGCGGTATATTTTCTGTGGCACTTTCTGTCTGCTACTTTCATAACAGCCTTCCCGTTAGGAAGCGTGTTGCTCTATGTTGCCCGGACTTTCCTCTCCTCTAAAAAAAGAGCAGCGATAGAACCAGTTTGCTTCTGCGCAAAAGTAACTATTTTACACGATAATCCTGAATTTCTTTTCAATTTCGGCAAATTCGATCACACAATACAGCTACCCAAAAAAACTGCGCAATCTTATTGCGCAGATCAGTTAAAGTTTTGTATTTTCATCTCATCAAAAGAAATTAAAAATATGGCGCTCAACAAACTTGCTCTTATACGTTATAAAACGATTGACCATTGTCTTCGTTTGAGACATCGGAAATGGACTTTAGAGGACCTTATGGAAAAGGTTTCTGATGCACTCTACGAATTTGAAGGAATCAAAAATGGGATAAGTAAGCGAACAATACAAAGTGACTTACAATTGATGCGTAGCAATAAGCTAGGATACAATGCACCTATTGTTGTCATGCATCGCAAATTCTACACGTATGAAGATCCTAACTATAGCATCAGCAATTCACCTATTTCTATTGGAGATATGCAAAAAATCAAAGAAGCTGTCGAGGTACTCAAGCATGTGAACGGGTTCTCCAGTTTTGATGAAATGAGCGATATTGTCGCTCGCCTTGAAAACAGCCTACACAGCAAAAAGGACAATTCGCCATCAATAATTCAAATGGAAAGCAACAAGCTCCTGAAAGGACTTTCTTTTATAAGCTCCCTTCATCAGGCCATTCGCGAACAAATACCACTACTTATCAGCTATCAATCCTTTAAAGCCACGCAAAAGCAAGATCTTGTTTTCTCCCCCTATCTACTCAAGGAATATCGTAATCGATGGTTTCTAATCGGTCATCATAAAAAAAGCGAGGGATTAATGACCTTAGCATTGGACCGGATTGACGCTATTGAAGAAATGGGTAAAAATTCGTATAAAGAATATACAGGCATCGATTTCGAACGATACTTTTCAGATACCATAGGAGTCACCAAAACACAAAAGGATCGTGGCCATCGGGTGATATTGCAAATCAACGCACGAAATGCCCCTTATGTAGAAACAAAGCCACTGCATTCCTCCCAACAAATCTTAGATAAAAAAGAAGATGGCTCAATCTTAATCCGGATAGATGTGGTACTTAATTTTGAACTAGAAAGAGAAATATTAGGTTTTGGGGAATCCATTAAAGTATTATCGCCGAGAAATTTACAAACGAGAATAATACGACGATTAGAAGCTGCCAATCAGCTATACGCTGAAAAATCTGACAATAAGACACCGACCTCAACAAATAATTAACGCGCCAACCATTATCTTAAAATGATTAGGATCAAAATAAGCTGACGGAATAAATTTTAGATCAGCGACTTAGATATCTTGGGCGATGGCATAACCGCTTGCCCAAGCCCATTGAAAATTATAGCCACCGAGCCACCCGGTAATATCAACAGTCTCCCCCCCAAAATAAAGGCCAACAACTTTTTTAGACATTAACGTCTTGGGATAGAGCTCCTCTGTTGACACTCCCCCACGCATAACCTCAGCTTTATCATAGCCTTTATCTCCCGCAGGTTTTACTTTGAAACGATGAATAGTGTCGACAATCAATTTTGCATCGACTTTACTAAGTGAGGCGATTTTGGTATCCAATATCAAAAATTTTCCGAGGGCGTCGACCAATTTTCTACTGAAATAATCGTTTAACAGTTGTGAAACAAGTCTTTTCCCTCCATATTGTCGCTCTTGTTTAATCAGATTATCCAAATTAAAATTCGGGAGCAGATCGATGGTAATCTCTTGTCCAGGTTTCCAATAACTAGATATTTGAAGAATTGCAGGTCCGCTTAATCCCCAGTGCGTAAACAGGATATTCTCTTCAAAAGACATTCCGGGAACAGATACCTTTGAGAATACCGAATTCCCAGCAAGGGAGCTATACCAATCGGCATCTTTTCCTGTTATCGTCAAAGGCACCAGCGCAGGAGCTGTACTTACGACCTCCAAACCAAATTGTTTGGCTATACGTAATCCAAAGTCTGAAGCTCCCAGCTTTTGCACAGGAAGCCCGCCAGAAGAAACAACAACTTTACGAGTATGATACTTAGATTCACCCTTTCCATTTTCGACGGTTACCACAAAACCAGCCGCATTTTTTTCCACAGATTTCACCAAAGTATTTAAAACTATATCCTGACCTGTTTCATACAAAATTTTAGAAAATACGGCGACGATATCCTTTGCTTTATTCGTTTCCGGAAACAGCTGACCCAAGGTTTTTTCCTGTCCAGTGATCCCATAAGATTCAAAAAAATCTATGGTATCTTCAACAGTCCACTGCCTGAATACACCATGCAAAAAATCTGGATTTTCAGAAATGAAATTTGCGGGGCTGCTGCCGATATTTGTATAATTACATCTTCCGCCCCCCGAAATCAAGATCTTCGCACCGACTTTATCATTTCTTTCCAGCACCAAAGTCTTCTTTCCTAGCAGTCCTGCCTGCGCTCCACACATCAGACCACACGCTCCACCCCCAATAATTATAGCATCATATATTATACTCACAGCAGCAATCTAATAAGCAATCAATTTGTTTTCAATAGCAATAACTCTTCGTTCGAATTGGCTCTGATAGCCCAATTCAATAATTTTAATGACATCTCGGGCTTGCTCTGCCGATGCGATCAAAGTGGTTTTCCCTAATATACTATCTGCAACATTCTGATAAAAATCAGGATATGAACCTATTTCGGAAGGAATAATTTCTTCAATGTCTTTACCATCTTCCATAATATTGAGCTTACCATATAAATTTGGATCCTCTTGCCCCCAATTTGGATCTTCATCCGGAAACTTACCATCACGCAGTAAAGCTTCCTGAGGGTCGATCCCGTGTTTCACAAAATTTCCATTCATCCCGAAAACACGATAACGTGGCGTAGGCTCTTTTGCAAGCATAGAACCTTTCAGAGATACCCGCAAGTTATCATAGTATAATAGGCAGTCAAAATTATCAATGGTCTTCGCATGATCCCGTTGGATAGCCAAATCTGCAAACACAGCATTGGGTTTTCCAAATAATTGTAGCGCCTGATCGATGAGATGTGGTCCCAGATCATAAAATATACCAGAACCTGGCAAATTTTCCTCACGCCAAGCGTTAGGTCGTAGGTAGTTTCGGAAACGGTCAAACCGGGATTCCAAATTTACAATCCGGCCTAAACGTCCACTTTTGATCATTTTTTCCACCGTCCGATAGTCCGAAGTGAACCTTAAATTATGATAGGGTGCCAGGATCAGATTTTTCTCTTTTGCTAAAGCAATAAGCTCATCGGCCTGTTCTACACTATTGGTAAACGGTTTTTCGACGACAACATGTTTCCCTGCTTCCAGAGCACGTTTTGCAAAAGGATAATGCATTTCATTGGACGTCGCAACTACGACCAGATCAATCGTTGCATCATTAAAGATATCGTCTGCTGACAACGCAATTGCTGCCTGCGGGTAGCGTTCTTTCAGCAAAAGCTGCTGATCGGCTTTTCGAGCCGTGACTTTGACAAGATCTAGCTCTGCTATCGAACGCATCACAGGAGCGTGAAAAACCTGTCCTGATATTCCAAAACCAATAAGCCCTACACGAATTTTACTCATAGCATTACATTCTTTCAGGTACACGGATTCCCAATAAGTTCATCCCTTTGGCGATAACCTTTGCTGCAGAAGCTGAAAGGTGCAACCTAAAGTTTTTCACATCATGATCTTCCGCTTTCAATATCGTTTCTTCATGATAGAATTTATTGTAAAACTTCGCTACTTCATATATATAATTTGCTAATTGTGCAGGACTGAACTCTTGAGCAGAAGCTTCAATAGTCTCTGGGAAAGCACCAAGTTGCTGAATCAAATCACGCTCATAGGATGAGATCGATGCCGGAATAGACACCGCACAGTTAAAATCGAAATCGGCTTTACTTAAAACAGATTTGATACGAGCATGCGTATATTGAATAAACGGTCCTGTATGCCCTTGAAAATCGACAGACTCATTTGGATCAAACAAGAGACGTTTTTTAGGATCCACCTTTAAAAGAAAATATTTGAGTGCCCCCATTCCGATCGTATTATAAAGTTCCGCCTTCGATTCTTCTTCTAATCCCGCGGTCTTACCTAGCTCTTCAGTTCGCTCTTGTGCAGTTTTAAGCATCTCAGCCATCAAATCATCCGCATCAACCACGGTACCCTCCCGTGATTTCATTTTACCAGAGGGAAGATCAACCATCCCATAAGATAAATGAAACAAACCATCGGCCCAAGTTTTACCCAGTTTTTTCAAGATTAAAAACAATACCTTGAAATGATAATCCTGCTCGTTACCCACCACGTAAATAGATTCATTCATTTGGAATTCATCATATTTCAATTGAGCTGTCCCTAAATCTTGCGTAATGTACACAGAAGTGCCGTCACCACGAAGCACAAGTTTCTGATCTAATCCCTCCTCCGTTAGGTCAATCCATACCGAGTTATCGTCTTTTTTAAAGAAAACACCACTATCTAACCCCTCTTGGATAATATCTTTACCTAATAAATACGTATTGGATTCATAATAATATTTATCAAAATCGACCCCTAATTGCTTATAGGTTTTTTCAAATCCAGCATACACCCAGCTGTTCATGGTTTTCCAAAGCGAGATCACTTCTTCATTACCGGCTTCCCATTGTTGCAGCATCGCTTGTGCTTCCTTCATTAAAGGCGCATTTTTCTTTGCTTCTTCTTCGGTTTGACCTTCAGCTTTCAAAGCTTCGATTTCTTTCTTGTATTCTTTATCAAAGACCACATAATATTTTCCAACAAGATGGTCCCCTTTCATCCCCGTAGATTCGGGTGTTTCACCCACGCCAAATTTCTGCCAGGCTAACATGGACTTGCAGATATGAATGCCGCGGTCGTTCACCAAATTTGCTTTGATAACTTCATAACCATAGGCTTTCAGAATCTCAGCGACAGAATACCCTAATAAATTATTACGAATGTGGCCTAAATGCAGCGGTTTATTCGTATTTGGAGAAGAGTACTCAACCATCAGTTTTTTTCCATTTGGAGGAAATATGCCAAAGTCCTTCGCGGTTATCGTCTGGTTCAACAAGGTGATCCAGTAAGCATCGGAAAGAACAATATTCAAAAAGCCTTTGATCACATTGAAATCCGATATTTCAGCAATATGCTGTTGCAAATATGCTCCAATTTCTTTTCCAGTCTGTTCCGGAGAAGATTTCGAAAAGCGTGTTACTGGAAAAGTTACGATCGTAATTTGTCCTTCAAACTCCTTTCGGGTAGCTTGTAAAGCAATTTGATTTTCTAAAATATCTGCATTGTAAAGCTCTTTTACTGCCTGTACAGTGACTTCAACAAGTCGCTTTTGAATAGAATTTGCCATTTAATGATTTTGTAATTTTTACAACTTCCTGATAGTGAATTAGAAATAAATAACATTCCTTATTTAGGTATTCACCATTAAAGTATATCTTTGCAAAAATAATAAAAAATGCAGAGCTATCAGGAATTTCTTGACTTAAGTGTTGGTTTTCCGCAAGACGGATTCGAAATCATCGACGACGAATTGTATTTCCACGATTTGAATTTAATGGAAATGATAGAAACGTACGGTACGCCGCTACGTTTTACCTATTTGCCTATCGTCAGCAAAAAAATTCAGCAAGCGAAAATCCTTTTTCAGACCGCAATTCTGAAACATAACTATCGCGGATCTTACAAATATTGTTATTGTACCAAATCATCACATTTCAAGCACATCGTAGAAGAGGCCTTGAAAAATGATATCCACCTGGAAACTTCATCTGCATTTGACATGCCGATGATCGATTCATTGGAAAGACAGGGAACAGTAACAAAAGACATTACAGTCATCTGTAATGGATTCAAAACCTACCAGTACAAGCAATATATTGTAGATATGATCCACGACGGATATAAAAACATTATACCGGTACTGGACAACAAAGAAGAGTTTAATCTGTACGATGATGAAATCGAACTGGATGAGCCTTGTGCTTTAGGGATCCGCATTGCTTCCGAAGAGCAGCCAGATTCACAATTCTATACATCTCGTCTAGGTATTCGCCAAGAAGATGTCGTTGACTTCTACAACAACAAAATCGTTGACAATCCAAACTTTAAAGTCAAGCTACTTCACTTTTTCATCAATTCAGGTATCTCGGATACTCCGTACTACTGGAATGAACTGGAGAAATACGTTACTTTATATTGTAAATTCAAAAAAATAAACCCAGACTTAGATACCCTGGATATTGGTGGCGGTATGCCGTTTAAGGATTCACTGGTACACGACTTTGACTACGAATACATGGTCAATGAAATTGTCAACCGGATCAAACAAATCTGTGCGCACCACGAGGTGATGGAACCAGATATTATTACCGAATTTGGCAAATACACCGTTGCTGAAGCATCAGGTATTCTTTACAAGGTACTCGGTCGCAAGCAACAGAACGACCGTGAGCGCTGGTTTATGATTGATGGTTCATTTATCACGAATTTACCGGATGTATGGGCATTGAATCAAAAATACATTCTATTACCGATCAACAACTGGGATTCAGAATATGAACGCGTTAATTTAGGCGGTATTACTTGCGATGGCCAGGATTATTATAATCAGGAGGCACATATGAATTCAGTGTTTATGCCGAAGACACGTAAGGTACAATACTTAGGGTTCTTTCATACAGGAGCCTATCAAGATGTATTGAGCGGATATGGAGGAATTCACCACTGCTTATTGCCTTCGCCTAAACATGTGCTCGTACGCCGCAATAGAGATGAAACTTTCAACTACGAGGTATTTGGTGAGGAACAAAACTCCAAACAAGTCATGAAACTATTGGGGTATCAATAAGCTATTCTCCACCAAAAGAACTACTTTGAAATGGCAACTATCGCAAAGTGTATGTTTGCCAAAGAAGTATTTTTAAAAAAAATGATAAAAAGGTCCCGATCTTAAGAACGGGACCTTTTTATTTTGCGTTCATCCATACTAAGTATAACTAGGATTAAGTTCAAAAACCAAGTTCAGATAGCCCGCCTTATCCATCAACTAGAATCGTAAAGACAACTTCATACCATGTCTTGTAATAATACGGACTTTGTCCGTACCTAATAGGGACTTGATAGGGACCTCATTCGGATGAAAGCGTTCAAAGTACCTATTAGGTTCGAATTAGATCAGCATAAAATACAGGGCAATTAGCTTGTTGGTAGCTTCTCTTTCCGAACTTGTTCACAACGGGAAACCCGATTTCAGTAGGCGATTAACGTATTCGACAGGGCTGTTTATGGTATTACAAAGAAAGCCCCTTAAAAAGAGGCTTTCAGTTTACTTATTTGCTATTTTTCTATTTTAGTATATCATAGAAAGTATGGTAACAAAAATATTTATTTCGCTACCCAAGCCGTAAAGAAGTTAAGTACTTTTTCTTCATCATACCCTTTTCCTTTTTCAAGACTACCACTTTCCTGCACATGCAATGTTTTTCCGTTTTTATCTAAGACAATAAAAAATGGATAACCTAGTTTGTTTCCTTCGGGAGCATATTTCTGAAAAACAGCCTCGTTTTTATTTTCCTTCGAATAATTCAGGTGATAATAGAGAAAACGGTTTTTCAATAACTTGTCTACACTTGCCGTTTTATGGATATAATCATTAAACCTTAGACACCAGACACACCAATTCCCCCCAGCTTGAATAATAATATTTTTCCTTTCTTTCTTTGCCTGAGCTAATAACTGATCAATATCATTTTGCGCATTAGCATCTGGATTGTAAGGCTTTGAAAGTTCCTCGGTTGCAACAGCCTGTTGTGAGAATGCTTTAGACTGTAAAACTACCGTTCCAAAAAACACTACAGCTCCGCACAGCAATAATCTTATATTTCTCATCATAACTAAATTAAATAGTAATCTAAAATTACAAAATCATTTGCCCAAACCAAAACATAAGCAGCATATAATGGTTAAACATTAAATAGCTATTGACCATGCAAAAGAAACATCCACAATCACACAGCCTACATTTTGATCGGATCGTTAAACATGATCAGACAGCACAGATGCTGCTTTAAATAATCAAAATGTGGTCATTATCAAACACCCTACTAGCGAGGAATAAAAACACAGCTTATTGACGTTCCCTATCGGACTGTTGGCAAAAACAGAAAAGTTTCTTTATTAAAATCAAAACAATAAAAAACAAAACAAAACAAAAACAAACATCATATCTTAACATAAATATTATTTAATTTCCTTTAAAATTTAATAAATATACCATAACTTAGTAATAAGGAAGCGAAAAAAACGAGTACACAAGATTCACCATAAAAGACCAAAACGAAACAAAATGAAACACCAAGAATTCAAAAGGTCAAAACTGATAGAAAAAATAAGGGACACGAGCGCATGGGATGTTATCGTAATAGGTGGCGGTGCCAGCGGCTTAGGTGTTGCATTAGACGCCTTAAGCCGAGGTTTCAAAACAATTTTACTGGAGCAGGTTGATTTTGCAAAAGGCACTTCGAGCAAAGCTACAAAGCTTGTCCATGGTGGTGTACGCTACTTGGCTCAGGGTGATATCGCCCTGGTTAAAGAAGCCCTTCATGAAAGAGGCTTACTTCAAAAAAATGCACCGCATCTAGTCAAAAACCAATCATTTATCATACCCAATTACGGCTGGTTCGATGGTCCATTCTATACTATTGGAATGAAAATATATGATCTTTTGGCCGGTAAATTAAGTCTGGGAAAATCCATCCATATCAATAAAGAAGAAACACTTAGCCGTATAAGCACTGTTAGACCAAAAGGCTTATATGGTGGAGTGGTCTATCAGGACGGGCAATTTGACGACTCAAGACTTGCCCTCAATGTAGCGCAGACCTGTATACAGATGGGCGGTGTTGCGCTGAATTACGTCAGGGTAAATAACCTAACCAAAGATAGCAACGGACAGATTAACGGCGTGATTGCCAATGACACCGAAACAGGCGAAGTTTTTACAGTACAGGGCAAGGCGATAATCAATGCAACAGGCATATTTGTCGATGACATTTTAAAAATGGATAGACCGGAAGCAAAACAGATGGTGCGTCCTAGCCAAGGTGTCCATCTCGTATTTGACAAATCATTTCTCCCGGGGGATGATGCTATTATGATTCCAAAAACAGATGATGGACGTGTTCTTTTCCTTGTTCCCTGGCACAATCGGGTTATTGCAGGAACAACGGACACCCCGATTGATGAACACAGCCTTGAGCCTGTTGCTTTGGAACAGGAAATTGATTTCATTTTGAAAACTGCAGGACGCTACCTGACGAAACAACCAACAAGAGCAGATGCATTGGCAGTATTCGCTGGCCTTCGTCCGCTGGCCGCCCCTACTGGCAACTCCAATAAAACCAAAGAGATCTCACGAAGCCACAAGGTAATCGTGAGCGACTCCAAATTACTCACTTTGACAGGCGGAAAGTGGACAACATTCCGTCGAATGGGGCAAGATACAATCGACAAAGCGATAAAAATTGGTTGTTTACCTCAAAAAGAAAGCCGATCCGCCACACAAATGATTTATAGTGCCATTCCGACATCAGACAGAAGCAATCACCTCTATATTTATGGCGCTGACCAGGAAGCCATCCGTGCATTAGCCCAGGAAAATCCCGAATGGAACGACAAATTAATAGCACACCTTGAATTCAAAAAGGCAGAAGTTGTTTGGGCAGCACGCAATGAGCTTGCCAGAACCGTAGAAGATGTCCTGTCCCGCCGTGTGCGCATGCTCTTTCTGGACGCAAAGGCCGCAGTTGAAGCAGCACCAGAGGTCGCGAGATTACTCGCGAGGGAGCTGGGTAAGGACGAAAATTGGCAAAATAATCAAATAGAAAACTTTCAAAAAGTTGCAAAAAATTATATCTTGAAATAATACTAAAAATAACCAGCAATACTCAATTATGGAACAGCAATACATCTTGGCAATGGATCAAGGCACAACTAGCTCCAGAGCAATAATTTTTGATAAAGACAGAAATATAGTCTCCATTGCCCAGAAGGAATTTACACAGATATTCCCACAACCGGGATGGGTCGAACATGACCCACATGAAATCTGGTCAACGCAGGCAGGTGTTACCGCAGAAGCTACCACGAAGGCAGGCTTAAACGGCAAAAACATTGCCGCTATTGGCATCACTAATCAACGCGAAACTGTCGTCGTCTGGGACAAGGAAACCGGAAAACCCATTTATAATGCCATCGTTTGGCAAGATAAACGCACAGCAGATTATTGCGACGAACTACGCCGTTCTGGAAAACACGATATGATTCAGGAAAAAACAGGACTGATATTAGATCCTTATTTTTCCGCTACCAAAATCAAATGGATTCTGGACCATGTAGAAGGTGCCCGAGAAAAAGCGCAAAATGGAGAGTTAATCTGCGGAACGATTGACACTTGGCTCGTGTGGAACCTCACCCGTGGCGACGTTCACATCACCGATGTAACAAACGCATCACGCACCCTACTCTTTAACATTCACAGTATGGAGTGGGACAAGGAACTACTTGACCTATTTGACATTCCGCCCGCAATGCTTCCACAAGTAAAAGAAAGCAGCGAAATATATGGAGAATCCCGGACGACCATTTTTGCCCACAAAGTCAAAATAGCAGGAATTGCCGGCGATCAGCAGGCCGCTCTTTTTGGACAGCAATGTATCGAAAAAGGAATGGTAAAAAACACGTACGGCACCGGATGCTTTATGTTAATGAACATCGGCGATAAACCAATCCGCTCAAAGAACAACCTTTTAACAACTGTTGCCTGGAAAATCAATGGAAAAACAGAATATGCCTTAGAGGGCAGCATATTTATCGGTGGCGCACTGGTTCAATGGCTACGCGACAATCTCAATATTATCCATAAATCTGGCGATGTAGAACAGCTAGCACTTACAGAAAAAGACAATGGTGGCGTCACGTTCATTCCTACGTTTGCAGGACTGGGAGCTCCATACTGGAATGCCCGTGCACAAGGCACCTTATTTGGCCTTACGCGCGCAACGACCAATGGCCATATTGCACGTGCTTCATTGGAAGCAATCTCCCTTCAGACACGCGATGTGCTCCAGGCAATGGAAGCGGATAGTGGTATACCCATCAAGGAATTACGTGTAGACGGTGGCGCGACAGCCAATAATCTACTCATGCAAATACAGGCTAATGTACTAAACAGCAAGGTTGTGCGACCTAAAATTACGGAAACAACTGCTTTGGGGGCAGCATATCTCGCAGGGCTAGCCGTCGGATTTTGGAAAAATGAAGATGAAATATCAAAGTTTTGGGCGCAGGATCGTATATTTGAACCCGAGGCCGAACAGGGAGAGCAAACACAGAAGATTATTAAGCTCTGGGCCAAGGGAGTCAAAGCATTACAATACTGGACCGAAAACTAACCGAAAAGCATGAACCATTATTTAGCAGAATTTATCGGCACAACCCTCCTCCTTCTTTTAGGCAATGGGGTTGTGGCCAACGTTATCTTGAAAGGCACAAAAGGGGAAAATGGAGGATGGATCGTAATCACGACTGCATGGGCACTGGCAGTCTATGTAGGTGTCGTATTTGCAGGCCCTTATACCGGAGCCCATCTCAATCCTGCGGTAACCATTGCCGTCGCGCTTAATCATGGCCTTCCCTGGATGGAGGTCCCAGGCTATATCCTTGCCCAAATTGCTGGCGGCTTCTGTGGCGCCATGCTAACCTACATCATGCACAAAGACCATTTCGATGCAACCGCGGATCCCACCACCAAACTTGGCGTTTTCGCTACCATACCCAACATCCGAAATACATCAACAAATCTGGCAAGTGAGATTATCGGAACCTTTGTCCTGATTTTTGTTATTTTCTTCATAACAGGTCAAGATATGACAATTGATGGAAAAACGGCTCCAATAGGCATGGGCTCTCTTGGCGCTATACCTGTTGCATTTCTAGTATGGGCCATCGGCCTATCATTGGGTGGTACGACAGGATATGCGATTAATCCTGCCCGGGATCTAGGTCCACGCTTATTCCACGCGTTTTGGCCAATCAAAGAAAAGGGAAGTTCAGATTGGTCCTATGCATGGATTCCGATCTTGGGGCCAATCTTAGGTGCAATTCTAGCCTTTGCACTTTATACATGCATTAAACCTGGCTAATAACAGCAGCTATTCATAACAAATTAAAAGGGGATTCAAATCAAATTGAATCCCCTTTTAATTTGTTATCCTCGCTTGGGCTTTCTGTGACCGTATTCACGGTCTCGCTCAAATGTATTCATATGACGCTCCTTTTTCACAGGATACACATCATCAATTACAATCAGTATACCTTTTTCTTCTACCGTACCAAACTCATTATTACGGGCAGTGCCAAATGATTTCATGGTAGGCGATAAGTTCATATAGGTATTTATCAATGGTGGAATATTCTCCCCCAGTGCTCTTACATGACTGTTTAATATCTTATATCCCTCTTTATAATCTAACCCATCAAAAATTCCAATAAAACGCTCGTAATCATTCTTGATTTCCAATTCAGGAAGGGGAAGCACCAATTGATCGTGATCCGGAAAATAGTAGTCCATAAAATAAAGCAACATATCACGCGCATCTTTATTATAATGTGGATACATGGTCACTTTACCGAAGAGGTATTTTATTTCGGGGTTCAGCATCACCAGAGCTCCTAGACCGTCCCACAGATTATCCAATGAAAAAATTCCTTTTCTATTGTCAATGGCTGGCTGATATTTGGGCTGAACAAAAGATCGTCCCAATTCTATGGTGTAGGGTAGATATTCATTCGTAAACAATTCGGAAAACTGAAAATAATGCGCCGTCGATAAATTAGGCACACCATTTATTTCACCCGCTTCAGCGCATTTGATTACACGATAACCAGCTACCACTTCCTCATCTTCGGGATTCCATGCGATCAACTGATCATAACAATCTTCGCATGTATCATTTTCATCGATATCAATTGAAAGTCCTGTACCTCCTCCTGCTCCACGAAAAGTCAACTCCCGCAAACGACCAATTTCACGCATGACATTTGGTGAATTGTGGTAGTTGATTAAATATATCTCGTTATTTCCATTGTTGGTATACCGCAAGAAGACCTCTTTATTCAATTCGGTCTTCAATAATTCTCTATCAACTGGAGGTATAATTTCTTGCATAAATTCTATTTTTCTTGAGCTAATCCATAAACGCTTCTCTTCACTTCCTCAGCCCAAGTTTTTTCGTTTTTTGATTGATCAAATGCTGTATAAGGGATTCTTTCTCCTATTATAATATTGACGGTATGTCCACGTTGGGCAAACATTTCATCAGGTAAATATAACATTTCAATGTTTACCTTAAGACCCAATTTCTGTCTAAGCCTTGCAAAATTATAAAAAAACTTAGAGTTTTTACCGTCAATCAACACCGGAATGATATCTTTTTTATATTTTTTTGCTTTGCTAACAAAACTTTTTTTCCATTCTAGGTCCTCAATACGGCCATCTTTTTGTTTTCTGGAAACTAAGCCCGCAGGAAATACCAATAGCGCATCGTCTGCTCCATAAGCCTCCTCAATCGCAGAAATAGCTTGTTTCCCCTGTCCTCCTAACTTGTTGACACCCACAAATAAAGGCCTTAAATTTCCAATATTTAAAAGAATATCATTAACTAAAAATTTCACATCACGTCTATATTTACCTATAGCATGCATAAACGCAATTCCGTCCAATCCACCCAGAGGATGATTGGATGCAAAAATTACTGGATCCGATACCGGAATATTTTCTGCTCCATACAAATTGACCGTTACATCCAGATCGTTAATCAGCGCATCCACAAAATCCAAACCTTGAAGATCTGCAAAGCGCGTCATAATATCGTTAATCTCGTCTTCATGAATTGTCTTTTTCAAATAATTAATTAAAAAAGACGGAATCCATTTAGCGAGTCCCGCATTTTTATTGTGAATAACTTCACGTATATCAATAAATTTCTTACTCTCGCCTGTGGTCATCAATCTTACTGTTCCAATTAAAAATACTACTTCGCCATTTAGACTCTATTTGAAGCCTATTCCAATTCGTTGACAAAAATAATAACAGAATGCTAATAAAAGTACTATTTTAAACTTTAAAATTGCATTTATTTGCAATAATGTGATCTTTCCTTTTACTAATTCCTTTATGTATTATAACCAATCAAATAATTAAGGATAAATCTGGTCCTTTAAAATTTCTTTTCGCATAGTTTTTTTATTAAGTTTGAGTATGCTAATAGGTCAATTTCTTTCAAATGCTGATTTCAGTATTCAAAATGCTGATTCAATACAACAAGCGCTAGAGAAGCTGCAAGATATGCTTTGTAAAGAATTAGTCGTCTTAAATGGTGACGACTATATTGGTCTGGTCAATGAAACCATCTTATTGGATGCCGAAGATGACGAAGCACCCCTTTCATCCATTAAAATAAATACAGCTCCAATACAGCTAAAGTTCAATCAACACCCCTACGATGCCTTAGTGATGATAACGGTATATAGTAGTACAATCATTCCTGTGCTGGATCAAGAAAACAAATATATTGGTGTGTCTACGCAGTTAGATATATTAAAGGCCATCAGTTCTATTCAATCGCAAAATGAATCTGGGGCTATTATTGTGCTGGCAATCGGATTGCATGATTTTTCCCTCTCACAAATTGCCCATCTCGTCGAAAGTGATAATTGTAGAATCCTCAATTGTGCGACCAAAATAAATTTGGAAAGTGACAATATTGAAGTTACCCTTAAAGTCGACAAGTCAAATATCAATGCATTACTAAATTCATTCCTAAGACACAATTATTTAATTCTAGAAACTCACAATACCGTTGCTGCATTTGACGACACTGCCGATCGTTATCAACAGCTCATGAATTACATCAACATTTGATTAGGATTAATTTTTTTTCTCATCTTTGCCCCCAATAAATTAAAAAAAATATGAGAATCGCAATATATGGAAGAGAGTTTCAGCCCTCTGTTATACCGCATGTGAAACACTTATTTGAATATCTTGTCGATAAAAATATTGAAATCTGGGTGTATGATCCATTTCATGAATTTCTGATATCGCAATTCGAATGTGAATTTAATTTCTCAACATACAATACATACCAGGAAATCAAAGATCATATTGACGTTATGTTGAGTCTAGGTGGGGATGGAACAATGTTATCTGCTGTTTCTCTCATTAAAGATTCCGGAATTCCAATTGCAGGGATAAACTTTGGACGCTTAGGCTTCTTAGCTTCCATCAATAAAAATGATTTTGAAGATGCCGTTGACGATATTTTAAATCAGCGCTTTAGTATACAAAAGCGTGTCTTACTCTCCGTAGAATCCGAGCAGGTAAATTTATTTCAGGGCAATCACTATGCGTTAAACGATATTACCGTATTTCGTTATGACAGTTCGGCCATGATTACCGTGAATGCACGCATTAATGGTGAACTGCTCAATTCATACTGGGCCGATGGACTTATTATTGCTACGCCGACAGGATCCACAGCCTATTCATTGAGCTGTGGCGGGCCTATTATTATGCCGGAGAGTGGTAATTTTGTTATTACCCCTATTTCACCACACAACCTCAATGTCAGACCAATTGTCATTTCGAATCAGTTTACTCTTGAATTGGAAATAGAAAGTCGAAGCAATCAATATATCCTTAGCTGTGATTCCAAAAACGAATCCATTGATACATCCGTAAAATTGACGATTAAACAGGCTCCGTTTACCATTAATCTCATTAGACTTCCTCATGAAAGCTTTTTCAGCACGCTGCGGGAGAAATTACTTTGGGGTATTGATGTCCGGAACTATTAGGCTAGGAATAGTGCCGCATGAAGTATCGTTGTGTGGAGGAAAACATAGTACCTGATGGATCAAGGCATTTCAAATAATCTTTCTACATATTGTCCTTCTGAATTTCCAATTAAAAATCGATATTTGGAAGAAATAAAGAAAGATGGAATCAGAATATTCCTATTAGAAATCCAGATGCGATAATTAATCAATGAAAAGTACGTTAAACAAGCAACAACCATTGATAGCAATCCAAAACCAAAAGTAGGTTTTAAAACGCCGAAGTAGCATTTACGGCTAAGGTGTTAATTTTATTGAAAACAGCAAAAATGAGTTTTTTAGATCAGATAGATAATATTAAATTGCCGCAGCATATCGCGATCATCATGGATGGTAACGGCCGTTGGGCAAAACAGAAAGGAAAACTTCGTGTATTCGGGCATCAAAATGGTGTAAAAGCAGTAAGGGAAGCGTTAGAAGGATGTGTAAAAGCCAATATTAAATTTCTGACACTTTATGCATTTTCTGCAGAAAACTGGAATAGACCTAAACTTGAGGTAATGGCTTTAATGGAGCTATTGGTTACTTCCCTTAAAAAAGAAATCAAAACTTTCCAGGAGAATGGTGTACGCTTGAATGTGATTGGTGATATCAGTAAATTGCCGTCAAATGCACAAAGAAAGCTCCAGGAAACCATTGAGGCAACGAAAGAAAATACACACTGCACATTGACCTTAGCTTTGAGCTATAGTTCCCGACAAGAAATCGTGGACGCAGCCCGTAATCTGGCCAAACAAGTAAAGGAAGGAAAACTCGATGCAGACGAAATTAGCGATGAGTTATTCTCCGCAAATCTCTATACACAAAACCTACCCGACCCCGATCTTCTGATCCGTACGAGCGGAGAATTGAGGATAAGTAACTTTCTACTTTGGCAAATAGCCTACTCCGAATTATGCTTTCTGGATAAGATGTGGCCTGAGTTTACAAAAGAAGATTTATTCAAATCCATTGTCGATTACCAGCAACGCGAAAGAAGGTTTGGAAAAACAAGTGAACAGTTATAAAGATTTTCTTAAATTTGACCACTGATTTGAAGAAAAGCAAGCTGGTTAAATTTTCTTAATTAACAAAAATTAACAAACGATTGGTGTACTTTAGCGCCAATAATTATAGATAAATGAAGCGTATACTACCCGTAATACTATTTTTTGGCCTCTCATCAATGCAGCTTGTCTACGGACAAGAAAATGGTGCGTTCAATTTAAATGACCCAGAAAAAATCAGCTATCTCAATCCTAAAAACTATGTAATTAGTGCTATTGATATAACTGGAACACAATTTTTAGATAAAAATGTATTAATTACGATATCTAAATTGTCCGTAGGTCAATATTTGGAAGTTCCAAGTGAGGCGACTGCAAAAGTAGTGAAGGACATGATGGCCCAAGGCCTCTTTGATGACGTCGAATTATGGGCAGATAAAATTGAAGGCGAAAACATATTTTTGACCATCCGTGTAGTAGAACGTCCTCGTTTAACTCGTATTGACATCAATGGGTTAAGCAAAAGTCAAACCGAAGAAGTGCGCAAACGTTTAAATAGCAACACAGGTAAAATTGTCAATGAAAACTTGATGAATACCACACGCGCTACGATCCAACGTTTCCTAAAAGAGAAAGCTTATTTATATCCGGAGATCACCCTAAAAACAGTGAAAGATTCGGCACAAGTCAATAATGAAATACTTATTGCCGATGTGGACAAAAAACATAAGGTAAGAGTCAAAAAAATGACTTTCACAGGGAATGAACATTTCTCTCAGCAAGATTTGAGAAAAATGGCCAAGCCCATCAAACAAAAAATGTGGTACCGTATTTTTGGTCCTGGAAAGTTCAAGGAAGAAAAATACAAAGAGGGTAAAGAAAACCTAGTCAAAAAGATGGCTGCCAAAGGTTATCGTGATGCGACCATCTTAAAAGATACGGTTATTCGCGATGGTGAGAAAAATGTGCTAGTTAATTTTGACATCTATGAAGGTCCTAAATATTATGTTGGTAATATTGTGTGGACAGGTAACGCCAAATATTCGGACACCTTACTAAATAAAATTTTAGGCGTCAAACGCGGTGATGTTTTTTCGGAAGAAAAACTAACGGCAAAATTAATGGGTCCTACAAAAAATAGTGATGACATCTCCTCCATCTACATGAACGATGGTTATCTGACCTTTTCGGTAGATCCTGAACAGACACGCATCTACAACGATACCATCGATTTGAATTTACGTGTATATGAAGGTGCTCAGTATACCATCAATAACGTTATCGTCAAAGGTAATGATGTAACCAACGACCGCGTTGTATTGCGTTCTATTTATACAAAACCAGGTCAAAAATTCTCGAAAGAACAGATTATGCGCAGTGTGCGTGAAATTGCACAACTCGGAAATTTTGATGAGCAGAAAACAAACCCTGTACCGACAAATTTAAATTATGCAGATGGTACGGTGGATATTGTTTATAACGTGACTGAAAAACCTTCCGATCAGGTCGAGCTTTCAGGTGGTTATGGTGCTGGTCAGATCATCGGTACCTTGGGTTTAACATTCAACAACTTCTCTACCAGTAATTTCTTTGATAAAAGTTCCTGGAAACCGCTACCACGTGGAGATGGGCAGAAATTGAGTGTCCGTGGTCAAACTTCGGGTAAACGTTACCAATCCTATAGTTTCTCTTTCTCCGAGCCTTGGTTGGGTGGTAAAAAACCGATTTACTTTGGTTTGAGTGCCTATACTTCAAGTTCATCGTATGGCGGATTCAACTATTATACTGGAGAGCAAATTGTAAAAGATTCAGAGTTAAATCGTATCTGGATGACGGGTATTACTGCTACTTTAGGTAAGCGCCTGCAATGGCCAGACAACTGGTTTCAAGCAAACACTTCCTTGTCATTCCAACGTTATAAGCTACAGAATTATGGAAATTACTTCCTATTTGATAATGGTACAGCTTATAACATCAACTTGACGCAGGAGTTTAGCCGTAATTCAATCGATGCTCCAATCTACCCTACTTCGGGCTCAAACATAAAATTCTCGGTGCAATTGACACCTCCATATTCATTGTTCAACAACATTGATTATAAAAATGGTTCCGCTCAAGAGCGCTACCGTTGGACCGAATACCACAAATGGAAATTTGATTCGCAATGGTATGCAAAAATCGTTGGTAAACTTGTTTTCAAAGCACAGGCTCAATTTGGTTTCTTGGGTAAATACTCCAACAAAACTGAAATATCGACTTTCGAGCGTTTCAAAGTCGGTGGGGACGGTATGCAAGGATTTGACTATTTACAAGGATCTGAAATTGTTGCATTACGTGGTTACGCAAATGGTGTAATCATTCCTGAAGGAACACAAAACGTAAATGTGGCCCGAAATTCAGGTAGCCCAATCTATACCAAATACCAAATGGAATTGCGTCACCCGGTTATGTTAAATGATCAAGCGACGGTATATGTATTGGCTTTCGCGGAAGCCGCTAATACATGGAATAAGTTCACAGAATATAATCCATTTAAAGTACGTCGCTCTGCAGGGGTTGGTGCCCGTATCTTCTTACCTATCTTTGGTATGCTGGGCATAGATTACGGTCATGCATTCGACCCTATCCCAGGTTTGCCGAGCAGTACATGGAAGCAAAACTTTACATTTAGTATCATGCAAAATATGGGCGGATTTTAATCTTTGTTGATCCAATCCTATACGTATAAAAATAGAAAAAGCTATCACAAGCAATTGTAGATAGCTTTTTCTATTTTAAGATAATTTCTCACGCGAATCCGCTGCTAATCTTCATTTAGATCCTAATGTATTAAATGTAAAATCATCCTAAATATCTTATAAATTTCCTTATATTGAACTGCTATTATTACCGTATAAAGAAGGCCATAGACAAGATTCGGAGAAGGAGTATAGACAGGTTCGACAACAAGTTAAATAGTGTTAAACCGGAGAAATATCTATTAGATTGCTTCTTTTTTCTTATTTTTGAGCCGTAAATTTACGTAAAGCGGTTTTCCCAGATTAAACTTTTGGGTTTATCTCATGTCATAAGGTAAATTAGTGTTAAATAATAAAAAGTATAGTCTATAAAAACTTACAGGAAATATGAAAAAAATATTGTTAGTTATAGCTTTTGTAGTCGTCAGTGCTACAGCGACGTTTGCCCAACAACTTGCATATGCTGATTCAGAATATATCCTAAAACATATTCCTGAATATACGACTGCACAGAAACAGTTAGATGATCTGTCTAAGCAATGGCAGGAAGAAGTGGACCAGAAATATGCTGAGATTGAAAAACTGTATCAGGCCTATCAAAAAGATCAGGTTTTATTAAATGAAGATATGCGTCGCCGTCGTGAGGATGAGATTGTGACAAGAGAAAAAGAAGTAAAAGACTATCAGAAACAAAAATTCGGATTTGAGGGTGACCTTTTTAAAAGACGTACACAATTGATGAAACCTATTCAAGACCGTGTAGCAAAAGCAATTCAAGACGTTGCTTCTGCACAGGGAATTGATTTCATTATGGACAAGGGTAATGAGTCAACTTTTCTCTATGCCAATCCAAAATTAAATAAAAGTAATGATGTCATTACAAAATTAGGATATAAACCCAATCCTAGTCTTGCAAACTAAGCGGGAGTTTATTATCATTGTGAACACAAATAGTAATAATAGTAATTAATTAGAAAACTAAAAGATTGCCATAAAGATGGCTCATTAGATTAAAATGAAAAGCATGAAAAATTTATTAAAGGGTGCGGTTGCTTTAGTGGCAGTATTTTTCTCAACTCAATTCGCAAATGCGCAACAAAAGATTGGTCATATCAATTTTGCTGAAATTATTCAGTCTACTTCTGAATTTAAAACAGCTGAAGGGCAATTGAAAACATTGAGTGATGGTAAAACCAAAGAAATTCAAGATATGGTTACCATTTATCAAACAAAACAAAAAGAAGCAAACGATAAATTGCGTAACAGAAGTGAAGCGAACAAAGAAACTGTTGATCCAGAAATTAACAAAATAGGTCAAGAATTACAGGATATCCAAGCTCGTATCCAAACTGCACAACAAGCTGCTCAAGATGAATTAGGTAAAAAAGAAGAAGAATTGATTGCTCCTATCCATAGAAAAGTTGGTGATGCTGTTAGCGCCGTTTCCAAAGAAAAAGGCATGGCGTATGTATTTGATATTTCAAGCACAAATATTCCTTATTTCCAAGGCGGAGAAGATCTAACTGCAGCTGTTAAAACAAAATTAGGTATTTCAGCTACAGCTGCTCCTGCTACTACTACTCCAGCAAGAAAATAAGCTAAAATTCAAGACTATAAAAAAGGGATTATCCAAGCGGATAATCCCTTTTTTATTTATCTACATTTCAGAGAGTCAGGCCGGAATTCCATTCAAAATGCTCTATCGACTGTATCAAACTAACTTATATCTACCACGAAAATTATAAGGTAAACTAAAAAGCTTATCGGATCAGTCAATTTATGGAGCAAATAAAAATCTGTTGCTTGATTTTCTTGCATTTACCAGCTAAATTTTAGATATTGGTTCAGAAAAACAAACATATCTACCCTAATGAAAACTTCATGGTCCCAAATTTGTTCATTGACTGACGAATATGAGGTACTCAGGAAAGCTTCGTCGTTAATGATTTTATTCGCATGAAAAAGAAAGTAATTGAGGATAATCCTAAAAAAGAAAGAAAGGTAACTTCCGGTCCTATCCGAGACAAGGAACGCACTAAGGCTCGAATGATCGCAGCCGTGGGAAAGGTAATTCAGAAAAAGGGATACCATGCATTGAATGGACCTAATATTGCTTTGGAATGTGGGCTGAACAAAGCATTGATATGGAATTATTTTGGTGGCCTCGATCAACTGGTGGAAGCTTATCTGACACAAAAAGATTTTTGGCAAATTGGAGACAAAGGAGTCTTGGAGCAAATGGTCACCAATCCGAGTTCAATCAGTGTCTCCTTGATAGAGGAATTGCTCAAATCTCAATTCGACACCTTTTTGAAGGATAAAACAAAGCAAAAGGTCATTCACTGGGGCCTGGGCGAAAAGACAAAAGCGCTTAAAAATATCGCCGACAGAAGAGAGATGTTTGGTGAAGAATTATTTAAGCATGTAGATTCTAAATTCGAAAACTCCGAATATGACCTCAGGGCAACTTTAGCCATTTTAGTGAGCTCCATCTATTATATAAGTCTGCAGGCAAAATCTACAGGCAGTACCTTTTGTGGCATCGACGTCAATACCGAAGCAGGAAAAGAACGTATCCAAAAAACGATGCGCAAAATCCTAGAACAGACATTTTCTGATGTTCAGCTCTAAACCCACGGTGTCTTAAATAAAGAAAACGTGCAAGAAGAGATTATTTCTTCTTGCACGTTTTTTCATTACAGCAAAAATTTGCCTTTAAAAATTTCCAATAAATTATTGCCTTAGGTCTTAGTTTTTGATTTATTTTTACTATGTTAGCATAACAAAATAATATAGTATATTTGTTTATAACCAAGATCCAAGCATATGATAGGTCAACTAATATTTGCGGTTTGTTTCGCTGTAGCATTGTTCCTTTTTAGCAAAAATGCATATCAGATTTATCGTAATATCAAGCTGGGCAGACCAGCTGATCGTTCGGACAAATCCGCAGAGCGTTGGAAAATGATGTTCCTCGTCGCCTTTGGGCAAAAGAAAATGTTCAAGCGGATTTTTCCCGCAGTCTTGCATTTATTCGTATACCTCGGGTTTGTTATCATCAACATAGAAATGTTAGAAATTGTCTTAGACGGACTTTTGGGCACACATCGTATCTTTTCGGTTCTAGGAAGCTTTTATAATTTTCTGATCGGTGCATTTGAATGGCTTGCTCTTGGTGTACTCGTCTCCTGTATCATCTTCTTGAGTAGAAGAAATATTGCCAAAGTAGCTCGTTTAAATAGTCCAGAATTGAAGCATTGGCCCAAGACTGATGCAAATATTATTCTAATTACAGAAATCCTTCTCATGTCGGCTTTCTTGCTGATGAACGCCTCTGATCTTAAATTACAGCTCTATGGTTTTGAGCATTTTAAGTCGGCAGGTTCTTTTCCTGTAAGTCACCACCTTCTCTCATATCTTCCAACTTCCACAGAGACATTATTTTTAATAGAGCGGTTTTGTTGGTGGTTTCATATCCTCGGCGTACTTGCCTTCTTGAACTACCTTCCCTATTCAAAGCATCTTCATATCATTTTGGCTTTTCCAAACACCTATTTTTCCAATTTGAATGCAAAAGGCAAATTGTCCAATATGCCTGCTGTAACCAATGAGGTGAAAGCCATGCTTGATCCAAGCTTTATCCCACCGACGGCAGATGCAAATGCACGTTTCGGAGCCAAAGATGTCCAGGACTTAACCTGGAAGAGTTTATTGGATGCGTATACCTGTACTGAATGTGGACGTTGTACGTCATCTTGCCCAGCAAATATTACAGGCAAGTTGCTATCGCCGCGCAAAATCATGATGGATACCCGCGATCGACTGACTGAAGTTGGAACGAATATCAAAACAAATGGCAGCTTTCAGGACGACGGAAAATCTTTGATTGACACCTACATTAGTCGAGAAGAGTTGTGGGCCTGTACAAGCTGTAATGCATGTGTGGAGCAATGTCCAGTCAACATTAATCCACTGGATATTATTATCGAGCTTCGGCGCTTTGCTGTTATGGAAGAATCACAAGCTCCTGCGAGCATTAACAATATGTTTGGAAATATTGAGAACAATGGTGCCCCATGGAAATACGCACAAATGGACCGCGCCAATTGGACTCAGCAACAATAGTTTTATGATGGAAAATGAATTAAACGTACCCACAGTTGCAGAACTGTTGGCTAAAGGAGAAACTCCTGATATACTATTTTGGGTTGGCTGTGCAGGAAGTTTTGACGAGCGTGCACAGAAAATCACACGCGATATCTGCAGAATATTACAACATGTCGGTTTAAAATATGCCATCTTAGGTACAGAAGAAAGTTGTACCGGTGATCCTGCAAAAAGAAGTGGCAATGAATTTTTATTTCAAATGCAAGCCATGATGAACATTGAGGTACTCAATGGTTATGAAATCAAAAAAATAGTCACTGCTTGCCCACATTGTTTCAATACACTAAAAAATGAGTATCCATCACTGGGAGGCAACTATGAAATCATTCATCATACACAACTGATCCAAAACCTGATCGATGAAGGGAAATTAAAACCGGCTGATAACAATGTGTTCAAAGGGAAAAAAATCACCTATCATGATCCCTGCTACCTAGGCCGGGCCAATGAAGTGTATGAGGCACCAAGAAAAGTATTGGAGAGCTTAGATGCTCAATTGATTGAGCTGAAACGTTGCAAGAGCAACGGTCTATGCTGTGGAGCTGGGGGTGGACAAATGTTCAAAGAACCAGAGCCCGGAGCAAAAGACATTAATATCGAACGCATCGAAGAAGTCATTGATGCACAACCTCAAGTTGTTGCTGCAGCATGTCCTTTCTGCATGACCATGTTAAAAGATGGTGTAAAGATTAAAGAAAAAGAGGCAGAGATTGAAGTGTTGGATATTGCCGAAATCACAGCCCGGGCAAATCAGTTGTAAAATACGTTACTGCACGATATAAAAGAGGCCCGATCGTACGATCGGGCCTTTTGTGTAAGGAGAAGAATATCTCCTGTTCACGATTAAATTAAGGGAATCCCCAAGCCGGTTAAAATATAGGGGATTCCCCGAATCGAAAGCCAGCGCGGTATTTATGCTGACCAAACGACTCTAGCAACTAGCCATAACAAAGGTACCTCCCCTAAATCAATTGATTGTTGTTCATTTTCGTGAAAATGTTGTTCAAACATTGACTATTGAAAAAAAATGATATTTATTTTCATCCACTTCGATGAATATCCAACTTAAAAGCTCCCCTAACGAAATAAATAAAGCTTTTTATACTTGTCTAAAATTGGATTCAGCTGCGTAGCACTTGTTCAAATGATTACTAAAATAAGGGAAGCCCCGGTTTGATGGTCGAGAGCATAAACAGCTTACTTTCTAGGAGATCAACGAAAGTGTTTGATGCTGCTTTTGCAACTTGATTTTAAAATATATTACTGCACTAAATACAAAAAGCCCGAATCATAAGATTCGGGCTTTTTGTAACTTAACAACAATCTATCTCTTAAATCTCATTCTTCTTAATCCATTTTGGTACCTGTGGCGCATCATATTGTTGCATCTTCTTGATAAGCTCTTCAATCGAATCAGCCACCAATAACATACCTCTATTTTCTTGTTTCAAAAGCCCCTCTGCGACCATATGATCAATAAATTGAATCAGATGATTATAAAACCCATTAATATTTAACAGGCCTACAGGTTTTTTGTGTAATCCCAACTGCGCCCATGTAATCATTTCAAAAAGTTCTTCTAAAGTGCCAAAACCGCCAGGCAAAGCGATTACCCCCTCGGCATAGTCACTCATAATTCGTTTACGATCATGCATTGTATCGACAGTAATCAATTTCGTTACCCCCTTATGCTCTCTTTCTTTTGAATTTAAAAAATCGGGAATCACGCCGATTACTTCGCCCCCATGAGCAAGAGCTCCATTCGCAACAGCACCCATTAAGCCAACCCGTCCACCGCCATAAACCAAACGAATACCAGATTCAGCCAGCACCTGACCAACATGAGCAGCCTGCTCTTCATAGATAGGAGAATTTCCTAAACTAGACGCACAAAAAATAACAATACTTTTAACTCTATCCATATGCAAGTATAAATAAAATAAATGGATCACCTTCATCCCTAGTTTTTCAGTCTATAAAATATAAATGTAAAAAAAACACTTAAAATAATTAACACATTTAATATCTTTGATTTAACCGGTTATTTTAAACACAATCGCTAACCAAACATGTTAATCAGACCTGGTTAAACACAAACGATAATTTCGGCATATATGATCTTAAAAAACAAATTTTTGCACGTCGCTCTCGCAAGCTTACTTAGTCTGGCACTATCTGCTCAAACGACTCCCCAATTATCTTATTTCGATTTACGCGAAGTAAGGCTATTACCGGGGATTTTCAAACATGCTGAAGATCTGGACCTTCATTATTTATTGGAAATGGATCCCGACCGACTGCTGGTTCCATTTTTACGTGAAGCTAATTTACCGATCAAAAAAGATTCCTATACCAACTGGGAAAATACGGGATTAGATGGACATATCGGAGGTCATTATCTATCCGCTCTTGCTAATATGTATGCCTCTACAGGAGACCTTCGTATCAAGGAACGTCTAGATTATATGCTCGCAAACTTGAAGCGCTGTCAGGAGGCGAATGGAAATGGATACATTGGCGGGGTACCCGGGGGTAAACTTATCTGGACAGAGGTTCAACAAGGTAAGATAAACGCCGGTAGTTTCAACCTGAACGGGAAATGGGTGCCTTTATATAATATACACAAAACCTATGCTGGTCTGCGAGATGCCTACTTGTTGACCGGCAGTGAATCTGCTAAAGAGATGCTTATTAAAATGAGCGATTGGGCGCTTACTTTAGTTCGTCAACTTTCGGAAGCTCAAATACAAGATATGTTGCGAAGTGAACATGGTGGACTAAACGAGACTTTTGCCGATGTCGCCGCAATCACTCAAAATCAAGCTTATCTCGAACTTGCCTGTAAATTCAGTCATCAATCCATACTTGAACCGCTATTACAGCATAAAGACCATTTAACCGGATTACACGCAAATACACAAATTCCAAAGGTTCTTGGTTTCAAAAGAATAGCTGATATTTCCCACAATGATAAATGGGCGGATGCTGTTCGTTACTTCTGGGATAATGTCGTTGAACAGCGCTCTATCTCTATTGGTGGAAATAGCGTGAGCGAGCATTTTAATCCGACAGATGATTTTTCAAAGATGTTGTATAGCATCGAGGGGCCCGAAACCTGCAATACATACAATATGTTACGCCTCACAAAAATGCTCTACCAAACCGACCCACAAGGAAAATACCTCGATTTTTATGAACGTGCTCTTTACAATCATATCCTATCGACACAGCATCCCGAACATGGCGGATTGGTCTATTTTACACAAATCCGTCCGGGGCATTACCGCGTTTATTCACAAGCGCAAACAAGTATGTGGTGCTGTGTTGGATCGGGTATGGAAAATCACGCCAAATATGGAGAAATGATCTATGCACAGCGTAACAATGATCTATATGTCAATCTTTATATCCCTTCACGCTTAGATTGGAAAGAGAAAAACATCGAAGTCATTCAAGAAACGAACTTCCCCATGGAAGGTAATACAAGCATACGAATCAACCCCAAAAAACAGACCTCTTTTAGCTTGTTTATCCGTAAACCCAGCTGGCTGACCGCAGTCCCACGTGTATTAATTAATGGAAAACGTGACAACAATTTCCTGTTAACGGGTGACCATATCCAAATTAAGCGAACTTGGCGAAAAGGTGACGTCGTCAGCCTAGAATTGCCGATGGAAATACATACCGAACAGTTACCTGATAAAAGTAACTATTACAGTATTTTATATGGACCTATTGTCTTGGGAGCTCGCACGGGACAAGAAGATCTCCGGGGACTTCAGGCAGATGACAGCCGTATGGGGCATATTGCATCTGGAAGACAAATCCCTTTACGCGATCTTCCAATTCTTGTCGCTGAACCGAACCACATCCCGACACTTATTAAACCAATAACGTCCAAGCCTTTACACTTTACACTCTCAGGCCTCCAATTGGGAAAACAAAACCTTCAAATGGAACTAGAGCCTTTTTTCGGGATCCACGACAGCCGTTATATGATTTATTGGCCTCAGGCTACCACAAAACAAGTACAGGCATTACAGGAGAAAATAGATCGGGAGGAGGTGGAAAGTTTGGCTTTAACGGCCAAAACGATAGATAAGGTTGTCGCCGGTGAACAGCAACCGGAGTCAGATCACTTTTTTCGGGAACACAACAGCAATGCGGGAGCATTCGGAGATACACATTGGCGCGACACGAAAGACTGGTTTAGCTATAGCATGAAAACAACCTCGGAGACAAAATTACTATCGATCAAATTTTTAGCAGACAGCTCCTCAAGGGTGACTGAGTTTATCGTCGATGGCAAGATCATTGGCACATTGGAAGACAGTGCAGATAAGTCCTCTATGAAAACCATACAGATAAAGCTTCCTGAGGATCGTGCAGATAAAAATAAAATAGAACTAAAAATCAAGGCGGGGGCAGGATCTACAAGCCATAAGATTTTAGAAGTCCGCACCCTCCTTTCTGACTAATGTAAGCTATCTAATAGCTTACATTAGTCAGTAGTAACTTAGTGGCGTTTGTTTACTTTCCTATTAAAACAACGGCACCATCGGGTTGCAATGTTAATTTAATGGTCTTTGCTTTCGAAAGATGGATTTGTTTCTGCTGAGATTGGCGTGCAATTGTATCGTCAATCAATTGTACGGTATCACTAGACAGCATTGGTAAATTCACAGAGACAGTCTTTTCTTTTCCTTCGGCATTGATACCCGCCACATACCAGGCATCGCCTTTTCTCCGGGCAAGGATAACATATTTACCAGGATAACCATCGATAAAAATCGTCTCATCCCAGGTTGTAGGCACCTGTTTCAGAAAATCAATAACATGTTTTGGCATTTCCTCTAGATTGTTTGGTGTCAAACCAAAATTTTGCACTGGAGTCTGAAATAAAATCGCCGTTGCCAATTGAAATGTTTCAGTCGTTTTTCGGATAGTACCGCCGTTATTCTCGCGGTTATGTCGTTTATTCAGAAGTACAGGACCAAAATCCATTGCGGCTACCGCATTGCGGATAAATGGATGTAAAGTAGCATTAAAAGCTTCGGTATCATTCGCATGCTGGGTAAAAATTAAGTTTTCAGAAGCCAATAAGGCTTCACTGCCAACGAAATTCGGATACATACGCTCCCAACCTCGCGGCAAGGTGCATCCATGAAATATCACCGTTAACCCATAATCGTTTGCATCCGAAAGAATATCTTCGTAAAGTTTAAGAGTTTCCTGTTTGTCGCCGCCAAAAAAATCGACTTTGATTCCTTTTATCCCTACATGCTGCATCCACTGCATCTCCGCCTTACGAGCGATAGATGTATTCATTTTATTTTTTGGCGTTTGCGGTGCATCATTCCAAAATCCGTTCGAATTGTACCACAGACAAATACCTACGCCCCGTTCTTTTCCATAAGCGGCCAATTGTTCAATTTTCTCATGCCCGATCTTCGTGTCCCACCAATTGTCGATCAATACAAATTCATAGCCCATGGAAGCTGAGAGATCAATGTACTTTTTCTGATCTTCAAAATTAATACTCCCATCCTGCCATTCCAGCCAGCTCCATGTCGCCCGTCCAAAACCGTATTCCTTTGACGCTTTATACTGTGGTTCAACTACATCAAAAGGAATAGTCGTCTCCACGATAGGTTTCAAATTACCTCCGACAGTCAATGTGCGCCAAGGAGTATAGCCAGGTAATGGAATTGTGGGTGCCGCCCGTCCAATACCGTTATTTTCGCCCTCTTCTGGAAACGCTATCTTATAAAGTCCATCCTTGGTACCTTCACTTAATTTGGACGCGCAATACGCACTCGATACACCCGTTTCCGAGACAAGTACCCATCCACGGTCCCCAACATGAAAGAGCGCTGGAAATGTATACCCTACACCATATTTCGAAGTTACCCCAAGAACCTGATCTGCCTGATATTCCTCCTCATAGCTCGGTTTTGTCTTCATCCAGCCGATCATCGGAGAAGCTTGAGGCGTTAAAAATGTCGTTGTTACTAATGGAAATTTAAAACCACTAGCCTCTTTTATCAAGGCAAAATTAGCGGATTCGCCCACCTGAGGAATATAATATCTGAAGGCAATATTGTTGTTGCTCACACGAAAGATGATCTCAAATTGCTGCTTTGAAGCATTTTCCAGACGACAGCGCAATTCATTTGCAGTATACCGTACCTGACTGCGTTTGATCTTCGATTCGTAATAGCTATTGGAAATTTCCACTCTTTTTTCTTCTATCAGACGTAACTTATCAATCAGATTTATCGTCTCACTTTGAAGACCAAGCGGTGAGGATTCCAACATCGTCTTCCCTTCCAGTTCGACCTCATAAAATAGATTGCCATTGTTCAGATCCAGTTTAACGGTCAAATTTCCATCGGGACTAGTTACTGTTTTCTGCTGAGCCAGCGAGACTGTGTTTAGTAAGGATACCATACAAAGTAGAATCCAGCGCGGTACCGAAAAATATCCCAAATAGTGCGTATAATTATGATTTAACATAGATTAATTCAAATAGTAGGTTAGTTATTCTGTTAAAGATAAGGTTTTAATTTATAAATGTATAAAAAACACTTATTATCATAAAGTACTTTTATCACAATCCTTTTGCTCCCCTATCAAAAATATTTAGCCCCTAATTGTATAGCCGTTGTATAAGCCTTTTCTTGCCCTATGGAAAGATATAAAAAACAAAAAGGCCTTATAATTGTAAAGAATTAGTGACATTTATTTTTTAAGATTTTAATAAGTATCAAACTATGAATCTAATTATGAACATGATAGCAATTGCAAGTATAGCAACTGCTTCACTAACCCCATCGTCGGCCAAATCACCCTTATTGCTAGAGCACAGGGATCAACACAATGCCCTTACTTCAAGAGCCGACGAGGTGGGAACCGACTCGCTATTGCAATACTTTAACCAAACAACTACAGAACTTGAGAAACAGGTTTCCGGACTGAGCGAAGCGCAGCTTCAATTTAAGCCAGCGCCCGACAAATGGTCAATCAGCCAATGTTTGGAGCATATTATCCGTTCGGAGCGGATGATATTTGATATGGCTAAAAAAGGGCTGGATCAAGATCCACAACCCGAAAGAAGGAAGGAGATCAAGTTGACAGATGACAATCTCAAGAATGCTCTCACAGACCGGAGCCACAAATATCAGGCACCAAAAGAACTCCAGCCAGAAGGAATCTATAAAGATGTGAAAACAGCGATGGCTGATTTCACTGCTGCACGTCAGCCAGTACTCGATTATATCAAAAAAGCAGATGCAGAAGATCTCAGAAATCATGTCAGCGACTCTCCTACCGGTCCCATTGATGGTTACCAGGCCCTGATGTTTATTGCGGCACATAGTGCACGTCATACCAAACAGATCGCTGAAATAAAAGCTGACCCTAATTTTCCAAAACAATAAAATGATGAAGAAGTTGACCTACCAAATTAAGATTGATGCTCCCGTAGCAAACGTTTTTAAGACAATGCTTGATAAAGAAACGTATAAACAATGGACCAGTGCCTTTGATCCAAGTTCTGATTTTGAAGGCATTTGGGACAAAGGGCAAAAAATTTATTTTACCGGCGTCGATGAAAACGGAGAAAAAGGAGGAATGGTTGCTGAGATTGCCGAATACATTCCAAATTCATACGTTTCCATTCGGCATCTCGGTATTTTAGATAAGGGTCAGGAAGTTCTGTCCGGACCAACCGTTGAGGATTGGGCGGGGGCATTAGAAAACTATTCTTTTACAGAAATCGACGGTCAAACTTTATTGAAAGTAGATGTGGATACAAGCGACGAATACATCGATTACTTTGATGAAGCTTGGCCAAAAGCTTTGCAGCGCTTAAAAGAAATCAGTGAAACGAAATAGGTTGATTATAGCTTACTAAATGGCTTCTGGAGATCTATATCCTGGTCAAAAGTTTATTGAAACATAAAATGCTGCCACGGTTTACTTTTGTTTTTTGACCCGAATGTCAAATATATTGTAATACCGCAGCGTGCTATAGTCCTTCATGCTCATAAAGCCATAAGTAAGTGGATAATTAAAGATATTTTCCGTCTGATTCACATAAAGGAGCATATCGCGGAGCGCTGTTCCAATGGCCTTGGCTCCTTTCGGATACTGAATAAAACTGTTTTTGCCACCGCCACGATAGTAGATCAAAAGATTACTACAATCGAGGACCTTGGTATCTGTTTCATCCAGTATTTTGTTTTCCAGTATTTTGTCTATCGCTGTATTGAGACTTGCCCGTGTTGAATCGGTTTCTCCCATCAGAATCATGTGAGTACCATAAGTGACTGAAGCAAGCACATAGGGAGAATAACCTGCTTGGGTTAATGCCGTTACTTCCGACTCTGGATAAGCTTCATAATACTCCATGTGATCAATATAAATTGTAAGCTTATTAACATTGCCTATCCGAAGCGTACTGTTTTGCTTACTAATTGTCGTTGAGCCGGCATGTTTTACAAGGGATAATGCCTTTTTCACATCCTTCGAATTACCGAGAAATCCCTGTATTTCGGCGTAATCTCCAAAAGTACTCGAGGTGAAATTCATGCTGCTTGCCTGTTTCGATTTTTCAAACTTATTTGCGTAAGCAAGGACATTATTATAGCTCGGCTCAAAGAACCCCAAATCTATGGAAGCGTCGTTATAAGACAAGAAATGAAATTTAACTTTTTTTGCTTTTGCTTCCAGGCTTTCTAGCCGTGGCCCTTCAATGGTGTCTTTGAGATTCCAAATACCGCCTAAATAGACCTTTTCATCAATATTATCATCGGCGAAAAGCTCACTCATCTGAAACTGTATTTTCCGAATTTCGTATTTATCCGATGGAACCGAAGGTTCACTTTTGGTGGTATCTGTGGGTACCACCTCTGGAGGCTCTACTTTTGGCTCGATGGGATCTTTTGTACAGCTTAGCCATACAAGTGAACCAAGAAGAAGCAAAACTATTCGAGTGTGCATATGAAAGTCTTTTTGTTTTAATTACTTATCATGACGATTAGCACCAGGAAAACCCTGGTTTTTATCTGATAAATTAAATATAATAATCTAAGATAACTTCTTTTTACATCACTTCTATAGATTCTATGGCAGATAAAGAAATTTTTACAATTGACAGTAAAGTTTTCAAAATCCAAGAAGGAAAAATAAGATAAGAAGTTATGAAACAAACGCAGGAAATACTAACAGCTCATCAATGAAGGTGTATCCTCAGCATTGCTATTCGGATCACTGAAATCGACCAAAGGTTGAGTTTTCCAAGGTATAAAAAACAATTTACTAGGGATGGAAAGAATATATCGTACTCCGATTAAAAAAAGCGGAGTTTAAACTCCGCTTTCATTTTTGCTTTTGTCACAGTGATGCTCCCCCAGCTCTTCTTACGAAGCATGGATGAACAGATAACTATCCAAACTAAACGTTCCAATATTGTCTACAAGCCCTAAAGAAATCTCCGCAACCACCATTTGTATAGGTTTCGGAGGTATGTGTACCTACCACATGTAGATCATCCGAGCTTAAGAAAGTCAACACAAAGACGCAACGAGTCAATTTCCCTTCGCTTTCGATAACCTCTTCGGTCACTTTCACCAACGTATTCGTTTTAGGAAGGCGGTAGGTCGTTGTTTTGGAATTGACATTTTCTTTCGGCGCTTTTTCCATTGTTTTCGCAGAAACAGCAGTAGATAGCATAGCTAAGGCTACTAAACTCATCATTAATTTTTTCATCGTTCTTATTTTTTTTTGTTAAACCATAAACATGCTTTTCGACGCATGTCGTTATCTGATGGAAGTAAAAATAAAAACCTATTTAACTAATTTTATGGTGATTTATTATTTGTTGTGGTTCATTCATTATCCGCGCTCGCTAGTCTATTATTCGTAACCAGTTTTTTCAATTCATCGATTATCGTCGCCCCCCTATTTTTAGATTGCACATGTTTACAGTTATTTATAACTTTATAAATCTGGTTCAAAATTAACAATTGCTCAGGTTATAACTTAAAGGGTGATAAATCAAATTCTTTAAAAGTATTTAAGTTTTATAATATTCGGCAAACAATGCCTGGACATTTAATACAGATACAACAGACAGAATAACAATATCAGAATAGGTGACCGTTAATCATTGATATTATACCGAAGTGGAAAAGAATCAAGAAAGCAGAAAAATAACAAGTAAAAAGAGAAAACAAAACCAGGAAAGCTCTCGTGTCTTACACATTGCCTGGCGCATAACCATACTCGTTTATATTGTTGTCCTACTCTATTTTTTATTTACGTGTGGCGGTAATGGCGCTAATTGGTTTCCGGGAAAACCGGTCTATACAAGATAAACTCTTCGAGCAAATTACAGCATATCTTCTTCTACGATTCAGCTCCCTGAGCTTCAAACTGCCTTCGGTTAAAACAAAAGGATAGGCAATAGAATCAAAAAAGCAGACAGCCGAAACCGTTCGCGCTTGGGCCTTACTGCCCGGAAGACTAGTCCGAGTAAATTGCCGGGGGCTATCAGCAATGGACCTGGTACCAGCTAGATATACTACTTTGACTATGGTAACAATACTTTAGCTATACGACAACAATACTGGAACTATACTGGAAGTGACAATTTTCGGCACATATATAGCGCCATTATTGTACGTTTTTCCTCAGATTTTCTCATAAAAAAACCAACTGTGCCCGATTGGGAACTAAAATTCTGAATCACAACACCTTTGAACACAAAAAAAGGAGACATCTATTACCTAGTGTCTCCTTAAGAGGCATGCATATTTTTTTACACCGTTTTGAATAAAATTTGAAACATTCGATAAATGTATAAGATAAAACTTCATTTAACGGTTGCCTACCTGATGATAATCCCGTTTGGGATCGTTACATACCCTTTAATTGAATCACCATTGCGTAATCCACCTTAACATGAGGGCATTTTAAGGTGATTGTATTCTGTTGCTGTTTCCAATCCAGTTTACCTTTAAAGCCTAGTCGAAAGCAAATAAGGTTAAAATGAAAGCTAAAGCTGTCCGTAGGGGGTCAGTTTTAGCTTTTTCTTAAAAGATTACAAGGATATTATTAATTCAAATTCCTGTATTCATTTGGTGTAACACCGACCTTATTTTTGAAAAATCGGGTGAAATGCTGATGATATTTAAACCCCAGATGAAATGCTATTTCACTTAGCGTTTTTTCATTATCAAAGATCATCGTCTTTGCTTCGTCAATCACTCTAGTTTGAATATAATCCAATGCTGTATTTCCAGTTTCTTTTTTGATAAGATCGCCAAAATAATTTGGGGAAAGATTTAATTGGTCAGCACACCAGCTTACAGTTGGAACTCCCAAGGTCTGGCATTTATCAGACTGGAAATATTCGTTTAACAGATTTTCAAACTTTATCAGAATAACCTTATTGATATGACTACGGGTGATGAACTGACGATCGTAAAATCGTACACAATAATTTAAAAACAGCTCTATATAGGATAAAATCAGTGTCTTACTGTGGTGATCTATATTCTGTTCTATTTCACTTCTCATTTTGTCCAATAAATCACCCATTATCTTACGTTCTTTCTTAGATAAATGCAGGGCTTCATTAACCTCATAAGAGAAAAAGGAATATTCTTTCATTTTCTTTGCTAATGCGGTACCTAGCAATAGATCAGGATGAAAAAGTAAGGCGTAGCCGCGTGGATTTTCATTTACGGTATGATTGTCAATACCATACACTTGTGCGGGCGCAACAAAAACAAGTGTACCATCTTCGTAGTCATATGGTTGCCCTCCATATAATATATTCCCGCAATGATTGTCTTTTAGGAATACAGCATAAATTCCCATATACTTCCTGAAATTTCCGATAGCTCCAAGATCATCAAACTTCACAACACTAACCAGAGGATGTAATGTGTCTACTCCGACGTGGTCATTGTACTGCCTAACTGTATCTATTTTTTCCACTTGCTCCATGTCAATAATTTATACTACTAATTTACCAAACCTAAATACGAATGACATACACTTCATTCAAAATCAGTAAAAGTGGTTAGAGAAACTGTACTATGTATAAAATCTCTTCATTCAAAAGTAGGTAATTTTGAAATAGTACTAATCTGGGATAGATGCTAATTAAAAATTCGTCCTTCCGATCTAGGCAATTTTAGAACAAATGGAAAAACATTTAGGCATGAGCAGTTCTTTTACAATAAAATCGACACTTTTTTCGGTTATCACTCTGATGACCTTTTCAGGTTGTAATAATCATCAAAATAAAGAAAAAATGGAAACAACAGTACAAAAAATAAGCGCATTTCCCACCGGAGAGGAAAATGCAGCATTTGCGCAATACTTTAGTGGTAAATCATGGAATGCGCCACTTACATCCAACAAGGACTTAAATGTACCGATGAATAATATCACGTTTGAGCCGGGATGCCGTAATAACTGGCACAGCCATACTGGTGGCCAAATCCTCGTCGCCGTGGGTGGTATAGGTTATTTTCAGCAGCGTGGAAAACCCGCTGTTCGCATGGAACCAGGAGATGTTATCGAGATCGCTCCGGACGTAGAACATTGGCATGGAGCAGCACCCGACAGTTGGTTTGCGCACCTTGCCATTACCTGCAACCCACAGACTAACCAAAATAAGTGGTTGGAACCCGTAAGTGATGATCAGTACAAGGAAGCGGTGAAGAAACAATAACGAGATATGCAGGATCGACAATTTATAAAATGGATATTCTCTCTGATTTTAATCTTAAACATACACATAATGAATGCACAAAATATTGCCTACAGCCTGAACGCGCCGGACTCGACAACGGCATTTCTATCAATGAAATGAAAGAGGCATTGGTTCAGCTCTATGCCTATTATGGCTTTCCAAGAAGCCTAAATGCACTCAATACCTTTAAAACCGTTCTAGACGGCAGGAAAGCAAAGGGTATTTTAGATAATGTTGGAAAAGAAATCATAATAGATAATAATACAGCTGATAAATATGAACAGGGTAGAAAAGTATTGGAAATTCTAACGAAAACCCCACAATCCAGGCCCGCGCCGGGATTCGGGGAGTTTACTCCACGTATTGATACCTTTTTAAAAGAACATCTGTTTGCTGATATTTTTGTTAGTGAGGTTCTGAGCTACCAGCAAAGGGAATTTATAACCATTGCCGCTTTAGCAGCTATGACTGGTGTCGAAGGACAGTTACAAGCACATATAGGAATGGGCATGAATACTGGTATCACCGCAGGCCAGATAAACGAAGCATTCGGCATAATTGAAAAAACCGTAAGCAAAGAGCAGGCAGAAAAAGCAAGGGCAGTATTCTCAAAGATGCAGAAATAAACAAATGGCGATATGGCTAAATATATTTTTCAATACAGCAGCATTAGACAATGTTTACAAGCTGTTCTGTCGGTCATAGTGCTTTTTACCATGAATAACATTGCCTATGCGCAACAACAAAAGGAGCCACTTGTGCGCATCTCAGAAATTGAGATACATCCACAATACTTGGAAGAGTATAAATCAATATTGAAAGAAGAGGCAGAAGCATCAGTGCGGCTGGAAAAGGCGTTGTTGCCATCTTTCCGATGTTTCAAAAGGACAACCCCGTACAGGTACGGATTTTAGAAATATATAAAGATCAGTGGGCTTATCAAGCTCACTTGAAAACAGAACATTTTCTAAAGTATAAAACAACCACGGTCCAAATGGTAAAATCATTAAAACTTGTAGACATGGATGCACTTGATCTGGAAACGGCAACGCAGATCTTTAGAAAATTAATAAGATAGGCAATATGGATAAAGCCCAATTATCGGCATGAGATGTACAACATATCAACAAAGCGGACAACTTGCAAATATTCCAGATATATCTGAATAGCATATGGTTTGCCAACATTGATAATTGTAGAAGGTAATATGGAGCATATAATGAAGTACAATCAAGATGTATCAATCTCCTGTTAAACAAAAATGAGATCGCAAACACACTGGGTGTAATACTCCCAAGTCAGCTATAAATAATTCTCAAACAAAAATTTGTACAAAATCTAATTCGATGGAAACAACAGACATATTTGAAAGGTTAAAAAACGGTGAGGTTATTTTACCAGACGACTCACAAGCCTATAAAATGCGGGAGGCGTCTTTTGCCACAAAAAAATTGCTGCTTCAGATGAACAGCACAGCCGACCCGACCGAAGTAAGGAGTTTATTGAGCGAAATTACAGGTTCGCAAATTGATGAAAGCGTTGCCGTTTTCACTCCCTTATACATCAACTATGGACAGCATACAAAGATCGGTAAAAACGTTTTTATCAACTTTGACTGTGTATTCCTTGATTTGGGAGGAATCACAATAGAAGACGGCGTGCTAATAGCGCCAAAAGTAAGCCTATTATCCGAGGGGCATGGCACTTCACCTGAACATAGACATTCACTAATACCCAAACCTATCCATATTAAGAAGAATGCCTGGATTGGTGCTGGTGCGACCATTCTACAAGGCGTAACAGTTGGTGAAAATGCTGTGGTAGCCGCAGGAGCTGTTGTTTCAAAAGATGTACCTGATCATACGATTGTAGGTGGTATTCCTGCAAAAATCATTAAAGAAATTTAAGAATCTCCCACACAAGGTTTGATATGGAAATAATAATCAAAGTTCAGAAACAGGAGACAAAATGGAAACTACAAAAATCAGGATAAAGGTTGGCTCAAAAACCTTTACGACTGCACTTGCGGGCAACAAATCGGCACAAGAATTTAAGAAAATGCTGCCTTTGACTTTACAGATGGCAGACCACCTCCGCAACGAAAAACATACAGACCTCTCGAAAAGTCTTCCGACAAATTCGTCTAATCCCGCAACTATCCATAACGGCGATTTGATGCTGTTCGGTTCACGTACACTGGTATTATTTTACAAAACGTTTACTACCACTTATCGTTACACGAGATTGGGAAAAGTAGATGATACATCAGGTTACGCAGCTGCATTAGGCTCCGGGACAGTAAATGTAACCTTTGAATTAGAATAATTGATTAATCACAAACGCAGATAATAATATTTGAATTATGGAAAAGGAAAACAATCTCAACAGGAGAAAATTCATCCAGCAAACAAGCCTCGCAGGTGCAGGATTGATGCTTGTAAGCCCTCTAAGCCTTTTTTCTCAAACCAATAACAACAATAATATGAGTAACAATATCAAATCAAAAGGTTACGCAGGAAGAAACATAACCGATAAAATGGCTCCTTGGACATTTGAACGCAGACCCGTAGGTGACAACGACATTTTAATTGAAATAAAATATTCGGGCATCTGCCATTCGGATATTCATACTATTAAAGGACATTGGGGTAAGCAGCAATATCCACAGGTTCCGGGACACGAAATTGCGGGCATCGTTACCGCCGTTGGCAAAAATGTGACCAAATTCAAGGTGGGAGACAAAGCTGGTGTTGGCTGTATGGTAAATAGCTGTATGGAATGTGAAAGCTGCAAACACGGCGAAGAACATCATTGTGAAGTAGGAATGACAGGGACTTATGGCACTCCGGAAGCATCATCACCATCTGGAATTACACAAGGCGGCTATGCTGACAACATCGTGGTTACAGAACATTTTGCAATTAAAATTCCAGCAAGTATCGACTTGAAATATGCTGCACCATTACTTTGTGCCGGAATTACCACCTACTCTCCATTGATGAAAGTGAAATTTAAAAAAGGCGACAAAATTGGTGTAGTCGGCATCGGCGGTCTGGGACACATGGCCGTGAAGTTGGCGGTATCAAAGGGAGCAGCGGTGTATGCATTTACCACTTCACCTTCAAAAATAGCAGACATTAAAAGTTTTGGAGCGAAGGAAGTTATTGTAGTAAAATCGGCAGAAGATTTAAAACCTTACAAAGGCAAACTCGACTTTATGATTTCAACGGTTCCTTACGCATATGAAATGTCTCCTTATATTGATTGTGTAAAGAAATATGGGTTTTTCACACAAGTGGGTCAGCCGATTAACGGCGCTTTGGAAATCAATAATTTCAATATGATTTTCAATCGGGTTAATTTTAACGGATCACTGATTGGCGGTATCCCTGAAACACAGGAAGTGATGGATTATTGTGCAGAAAATAATATCTATCCACAAATCGAAGTAATTAAAGCAGAACAGATAAATGATGCCTGGGATAAAGTAGTCAATAAACAGGCTCGTTACCGTTACGTCATAGATGCGGCAACTTTTTAAGGTAAGTTTGATTAATTCAATAGTAAAGAAGAAATAAATAGCCCTTATGGCTGACAGCAAAGGTGCGAAAGTGGCTGTATCGGATATCTCCGAAGAAGCTAACAACATTCAGCTTCCATTCCATGTTAATGTGTAATCATGCTGAGTGCGCTTTTCATAATTTGTTCCTCCTTGCATAACGATTCTTTTTGTGTATCGATATTCAGAACGGGACACTATTTTTTTGAAAACAAAAAAGGAGACAACTATTATCTAGTGTCTCCTTAAGTGCCCAGGAGCAGATTCGAACTGCCACGCCCATACGAGCGCCACCCCCTCAAGATGGTGCGTCTACCAATTTCGCCACCTGGGCTTATATTCACCTTTGGTATCACAAAAATAAATATTTTTCGCTCTTTTACAAGTCGAATATCGCTTTTTAAAGCATTATTTTACTAAATTCCTATTGATCAAGGTTCTAATTACACCATCGACAAGTCCGACGCGCGGAACAATGATTTGTTTTAAACGGCCATGCTTCATAATCGTCAGGAAAATCTCGCTCGCAGGAATAATTACATCCGCACGATCTTCGTTTAAACCCAATAAAATAATACGTTCCTTTAGAGAAAAGGAGGATAAGTGCTCGTATACTGCTTTCAACTTCGCATAGGATAAAGGCCTCTCCAATTTTTCATTGGAAAGTCGTGCAAGCTTATTAATATTGCCACCGGTACCAATTCCAACGACTTGTTTGTACATATGTGTATTGCTACGTACCCATTCTTTCAGTTCATCCCATGTCTCCGCCTTATCCTGATTGTCCAGGATTCGAATGGTACCCAAATTAAAAGACTTAGAATTTACCAAAACACCATTTGCAAATAAAGATAATTCAGTGCTACCTCCACCAACATCAATGTAGAGATATACTTTGTCTTTTTCTATCTTGTTATCCCAATGACTATTGTAAATAATCTCAGCCTCTTTCGCACCTTCGATAATATCGATGTTTATGCCATTTTTCTTGACTTCAGCAACGATATCTGCCCCATTTCGAGCGTCGCGCATCGCCGATGTAGCACAAGCCATATAGTCTTCCACATTATAAACATCCATCAACTCCCGAAAAGCCTTCATGGTCTTGATCAAACTCTCGGCTTTCCTGGGGGAAATTTCCTGATGAATAAACGCATCATCCCCCAAACGAAGAGGAACACGTAACAGTGTATTTTTCTTAAAATTATATTGATCTTTTTGTCCAATAATGTCAGCTATCAAAAGACGGACTGCATTGGAACCTATATCTATTGCGGCGTATCTCACTTTATATACGATTTCATTAAATTACGCTAAAATAAAAACAGTTATTAAAAACTATGTTACACTAATGTTAAGTTATCATTAATTTAACAACTTAACAAATCATTATTGTAAGGAAGTGCCAATAAAAAATCATAAAAAAAGGAATATTCATCTGAATGAATACTCCTTTCTCCTCTTATTTATCTTATTTCTTAGTGATGGTGTTCCTCAACTTTACCACCAGCTAATTTATAGATCTCTTCCACTTTTTTCAAAGACTCTTCCGAAAAGTGGATAACGCCCTTGTTTGTATTGTGTTCTTCATGAGACAATCTTGTATTGATCTCACCTTGTTTTTCAACCACTAGTGCTAAAAATGCTTTATCGTTGAATGCTGCTGTACTGTCCGAGCCAATTGAAGCAGGAACTTGAAATGCAGGCACACCACGTTGAGCATCGCCAACATGCAATTCTTTCGCTAAATTGTCTAATTCGGGTAATACTGTTGCGTAAGCCTCTTTAATCTTTGCCGCTACATTTTTTACTTCTGCTGAAGCAGATTGTTTTGCAGCTACATCGGCAAGATTCACCAAGTAATTTCCATTTTCACCAACGAATTTAATCATTCCAAAAGCATCTCCATCTGCTAAGGATGCATTGGAATATTGACGCTGTCTATCTTCAGCTGTTTGACCACAAGATGCAAATAATGTACCCGCACAAGCCGCAACAATAAATAACTTATTAATCTTCATATCAATTTTGTTAACTATACAAAAGTAGATAAAATATATGTTCTCCGAAACCTTATCGTCGAAAAGAAAGAAAAATTACGCAACATTTCTTCCGGCATTCACAACACCAAAGATTGTACGCGCTATTAACTTCGAGTAATCTTCGCGTTGTGCATCTGTCAGCTGATCTGAATTTAATGCACGAATGGCAAAATGCTGTATAACTAATAATGGCAATACAATTCCCTCCCGCGCTAAAATCGACTCACGATCCACGGGGTAGTTCTCCATTAGTTTTGACGTTCCGCTAAGTTTCAATAGATATTCTTTCGTGATCTGGTATTCCGCATACAATGTTTTCCAAAAATCGCCATAAATAGGGTCATCTTTCATATATGCTGTGATGTCAAAGTTGGACTTTGTCATCGACATCATACAATTATCGATCAATGTTTGAAAAAATCCGGATGAAACATATAATTGTTTTACATCCTTCCAAAGGTTGTTCTTTTCAGCCCATTGCAATGCTGTTCCGACACCATAAAATCCAGGAATATTTTGTTTCAACTGGCTCCAAGAAGTCACAAAACTGATCGCACGCAGATCCTCCAATCGCAATTCGCGACCCGAGTTACGCTTAACAGGTCTACTTGAAATATTAATTGAAGATAACGCTTTTAGTGGCGACATCGTCTCTAAATACGGCAAAAACAGTTCATTGGTCCGTAGATCCATAAACTTATGATGGCTTAGCTCAGCCAGCTTATCGATGATCTCCTGCTGATGTTTTGTTAAGGTATCACCCACACGTTGCTTCAAATCTGAAATAATACCGGCGTGTAAAAGTTGCTCAATATTAAATCGCGCCGTATCCAATGAACCGTACTGGCTACTGATTGTTTGCCCTTGAATAGTCAATTGAATATGGTCGTTGGCAATTTCCTTACCCATAGATGCATAAAAACGTTGTGTTTTACCACCACCACGTGCTGGAGGTCCACCACGCCCATCAAAAAAGACCAAATCAACATCATATTCCCTTGATATTGCCGTAAGCTCAATTTTTGCGCGATAGATCGACCAGTTTGCCATCAGATACCCACCATCTTTGGTACTATCAGAGTAGCCCAACATAATGGTTTGTTTATTTCCCCTTCGTTTCAGATGCGCTTTATATTCCTTATTGCTATACAACGTCTTCATCACGTCTGCAGCTCTAGTCAGGTCATCAACGGTCTCAAACAGGGGCACAAAATCAATAGTCAAGCTATCTTTTTTCCATCCCGACCACAAGAATAATTGACGCAGTCCCAAGATATCACTGGCCTGCTGACAGTTACTGATAATAAATCGCTGTGCCGCGCGCTCAGAACCCGAACGTTGAATCTCCTTGAGTAATTTAATAACATCTGATGTATCCTTTGTCAACGGATCCGCATCCTCTCCTGCTGTCAAGTCAAGTTCCTTGAATTTTAACGCTTTCTGCTTATCGTTTTCGCTCAGTGTCAAATAATCCAATGGCATTCCAGTCTTCTCCTGGTTGTGCTGAATTAGATAATCAGTAGCTTCACGCAAGATGCGGCTATCCTGTCTGATATCCAAGGTGGTAAAGAAACAACCGAAAGTCATCACTTTACGAAGCAAATCATCCACAATCTCGACAAAAAGTCCATTGTGATATTCCTCCAAAACATTTTTGATTGCTTTTAGATTGGAGATGATATTATCTGTTTCGTCTGCCGGATGTTCGACGGGATTGAAACTGTTATCGTAGAACAATGTCTGTAGGTTTTCCATATACTCCTCCACACCCCTAAATGTGATGCGTCGTCTTACGATACGAAAATCCCTGTAGTAACATCTAAATAAAATGGTACGAAGCAACGCTGCAACTTTCTTTGTACTCTCAACACTTACATTTGGATTACCATCACGGTCCCCCCCTGGCCAAAAGCCCAATTCAATCAATTGCTTTACTTCTTCTGTATCGACATCCAGTTCATCATCTATAAAGGATTGGATTTCGGAAGCAACTTTATAAAATACATTTTCTAAAAACCATGCTAAGCTCGCAGCCTCATCAACTGGAGTCGGTTTATTTTTATTGATAAAAGGTGTTTTACCCAACTGCTGCAACAACAAATGAATGCTATGAATATCATTCGTCTTGATTGCATCAATAAGGTCGTTGATAATACCTAATACCGGTCCTGGATAGAATTGTGTAGGATGCGCTGTCAATACCAGACGTACAGAGAAATCTTTTAGCTTCGACACAATCTTACGGCGCATATCATCGCTGCCTTCGGCATTTTTAATTAATGCTCCCAAGACATTCTCGTCATCGCCGCGGCCCACCATTTGAAATGATGAATCTTCTATTGCATCAAACAGGACAACCTGACGCTCTATATATTGAACAAACCGAAACAACAAATCAATACGTTGCTCTTCCGAAGAAAATTCCTCATGCTGATCGAAGAAACTCTTTATAATCTCATCAGGAGTTAAATGCTGATCCACACCCTTTTCACATTGCTTTGCAAAAAATGGCAATAAAGTACCTGTATCTTTAACACGTTGAAATGGCAATGTTAAAAACAAACTTTTGAAAAGCTCAAAGCGTGTCAATACCTCGTCCTGAAAGACGGCTTCATTTTTACTTTGCTTCATATTTAAATCTTTGAAAGTGGTCAAGAGAGTTTAGGTGACTCTTGAAATTTTGTAATGTCTCTGAAATTACCCTATGGCTCCAAATATAACAATATTATATTTAAACAAATAAAAAAATATAAACTAATCAAAAAAACAACTAAAACATTATAAACATATTAATAAATTTTAGTAAATTTTCATTTTTAACACTTTAACCCAGTACCTTTAGAGAGTTCAGCGGCCTATATTCTCAGCTTATTCAGCTTTGCTATAAAAAGATCTTCCTTGATCATTTAGGAACTGATAAAATACAGAGCCATAATAAGCGCTAAAAAGAGCAAACATAGACGAACAATTGTTTTTAATATGAAAAGCAATTTATCTAAGTTTGTACTATACATTATGAAACAGACACAAGAAATAAAAAGTTTTTTCTATAGCCAATATTTTGCCGATGGACTCCGAATTACCATCGGATGTATCGTGCCTGTCCTAATCTTTGCGACCATCGGGCAATTTACCAATGGAACTATTGTTTCCCTTGGAGCGCTCTTGGTAGGCCTCTCAGATACCCCTGGAGCGCCCAGCCACAGAAGGAAAGGAATGATTGCAGGTGCCATATTGACCACATTAACTTTTATTCTCACCAATATAGTGAATCAGAATGTATATCTACTCGCTATTTTTATCGGTGTAGCATGCTTCATATTCGCTATGTTTGCGGTATTCAACGGAAGAGCAGCCAATGTGGGGCTCATGTGTATCCTGATGATGCTGATCCATGTGCAGATCCACTACCCGTTGGCTGAGGCAATCAATTACTTAGGCTTTTATACTTTAGGCGGTTTATGGTACATCGCAATTAGTCTCTCAATCACCCAGGCACGTCCTTACCGATTAGCCGAACAAGAGCTATCGGAAACAATCCGGTATGTAGCCGAATATATACGATTGAAAGCAAATTTCTACGACGCCAAAATTGACAATGACAAAAACTATCTTAAATTAATCGACAAACAAGTTGAAGTCAATCAGCACCAGGAAAACGTCCGGGATGTATTATTTCAAAGCAAACGATCAATCAAGGATACTACAAAGGCAGGGCGTTACTTAACGCTGGTGTTTAATGACATCGTCGACCTCTTTGAACAAAGTATGGCGGCACATTATGATTATAACACCATCAGTGAACGCTTTGGCCCCACCGGCATCTTGGAAGATTTCAAAAATGTGATTTTAAAATACACTAATGAGCTCGATAATCTGGCCTATCAACTCAATACAAATACACAGCCAAAACCATTATATGATTTTGATGCAGACCTCGGCCGTTTGCATGCCAAGATCGATCAGCTGGATAAAAATCAGCAATACAGTACCTTTGCCTTACTTAAAGTGCTCATCAATTTGCGGGATTTGGTCCGTAGAATTAAAAATATCTACGGCTACTCACATCTACAACCAGACGACGTCAAACGCAAAGAAATCGATGATGCAAAAAGATTTGTCCAAAGCTCCGCGATTGACTTTAAGAAATTTCGCGAAAATCTAACTTTCAAATCTACGATCTTTCGGCATGCCTGCCGGATGGCAATCGTGATGTCGGTTACCTACTATGTGTTTGAGGTAACTAACATCACAAACAATGTATATTGGATTCTCCTGACCATCATGGTAATCTTAAAACCTGGCTTTGGACTCACAAAAGAAAGAAATATTCAGCGTCTGATCGGCACCACAATAGGTGGTCTCATTGGCGCTCTAATCCTATTAACCATTCACGACCCAACTATATTATTCGTTCTTCTAGTATTCTTTTTCCTAACAGCCTATAGCTTATTCCGGGTCAATTATGTCATTGCCGTACTTTTTATGACTCCCTATGTATTAATCATGCTAAGTTTCGTTAGCGCCAATACCATAGACGTCACAAAAGAACGGATATTGGACACCTTTATCGGCGGCATGATCGCCTTCTTATCCAGTTACATCATTTTCCCAAACTGGGAAAGTATGCAAGTAAAAGAATCCATGCGTAAGCTACTCATTGCCAACTACAATTACATCTTCCAGGCATTGAAGGAAATCGCGGGACAAGCACCATCTATCACAGATTACAAACTGACGCGTAAAGCTGTCTACGTAGAGACCGCTAATATGGGCTCTACGTTCCAGCGCATGCTCACGGAACCTAAAAAACGTCAGAAGTATAGTAAGGAGGTGAATAAATTCGTCATATTCAATCATATTCTCGCTTCTTTTTCGGTGACCTTAATGAACCATATCGACGAAATGGACAGTAACTACATTAATAAGGACCATGTGCGAACGATCCGAAAAATATTGAATTCTTTAGAACAATCGATTCAGCTGCTACATTCTGACGATAGCGTCAACGCATTTGTTCCTTTGACGATTGAAATTTCCAATGATCAATTTGACAATGCCGATGTGAGTTCCGTTGATGGACAGTTACTGACCGAGCAGTTAGACTTTCTCAATAAAATTGCACAGGATCTGCAGAAAATCGTTCAAGACCTCCACGATAAAAGCACAGCAATGTCAGAAAATGAACTGCCAAAGGCTTTAAGTTAATTTATTCTTTAAAATTCTCGACATTTACACCATGAGCGATACGATAACACGGTACGACCTAATCATAGTTGGCGGCGGGCCAATTGGCTTAGCTTGTGCCTTAGAGGCCAAAGAAGCTAATTTAACCTATCTTATTCTTGAAAAGGGCTGTTTAGTCAATTCACTTTATAATTACCCTCAAAATATGACCTTCTTTTCTTCTTCCGAAAGATTAGAAATCGGTGATATTCCTTTTGTCACAACCAACCCTAAACCAAAACGGATGGAAGCGCTGGAATATTACCGACGTATACAACAAAAGTTTGCACTGGATACGCATCTTTTCGAAGAGGTACTGGACATCAAAAAAAACGAAGCTGAATTTCTAGTGACAAGTAGCAAAAGAACTTACATCACCAAGAAAGTGATTGTCGCCACGGGTTTTTACGATATTCCTATGCTGCTCGATATTCCCGGCGAGGAACTTTCCAAAGTAAGACACTATTACGATGACCCGCATTATTATAGCAGCCAAAAAGTGATCGTTGTGGGTGCCAGCAATTCATCGATTGATGCCGCTCTTGAAACCTACCGAAAAGGAGCTCAGGTTTCCTTGGTTATCCGTAATAGCGAGATCAGCCCCAGAGTAAAATATTGGGTAAAACCAGATATTGAGAATCGAATTGCAGCGGGTGAAATCGATGTATACTACAATAGCCACTTGACAGCAGTCACGGCCACAAGTGCACAGATTCAAACCCCAAATGGTATTATTGAACTTGAAAACGATTTTGTACTGGCATTAACTGGCTATCGTCCGAATTTTGACTTTCTGAAAAAAATAGGAATTGATATTCCCGAAGAAGCACCCTGCATCCCTAGTCATAATGAAGAAACTATGGAAACAAATGTGGTAGGTATCTATTTAGCAGGTGTTGTGTGTGGTGGCTTAAATACGCACCTGTGGTTTATTGAAAATTCACGAATTCATGCCAAACAGATAATCGGACACATTCGTTCAACACTCATTTAATAGCTACTTAACGACCTGAAAACGTAAACCATTTAAGAAGATTTTCATCATTTTCTTCTGTAAACTGAGGATATGGTCAAATTCTTCTTTTGTGGGGAACAGCATGTTTTTCATATCCTTTAATATGCCCATACGCATACCAAAAAGCGAATACAAAAGAATCCGTGCCGTTTCATTGATATCTTCAACCAGTATCTCACCTGCATCTATACCAATCTTAAGAATCTTCTCGATAATTTCTACCTCACGTAGATACGACTCCTTGAAGACCTGTTCCAGTTCGTCTGGAAGTTCTTTCACCATCTTCATCGTATATTCAAATAAGTTATAATATTGGTTGATGATCTTCACACGCATATCAATGGAATACATCATCATCTCTTCAAAGTCCCCACCCTTCCCAATGACATCCTCCAGGTCCTCGATCATTTTATCAATCACATATTCGAAAACTGCTGAATATAAGCTATTCTTATCCGGAAAATAATAATAGAGCAATGCCTTAGAAAAATTGAGATCTTTGGCTATTTCTGACATCGTTGTCTTAGCCATTCCAAAATGTGCAAAGCGCCTTGTCGCAGCTTCTAGAATTTTAATTCTTTTTACATCTGCATTACCCATTAAACTTATATTTTTTTATCGTTAAATAAACGGTTTGTACTATCTTTACCGATTATCATGCTAAAGATAGCTGATTTTTTTGAATTTCTGAAAACTAAAGTCAATATGAAGTTAAACATTCAATCGAATATATCTTTAAAACCTTTCAATACGTTTGGAATAGAAGAAAAGACAGATTTTTTAATCGAAGTGAATGACAATGAAACATTGACCGAAATTTTTAAAAACGGCATTTTTAGTAAGAATTTCTTTGTCCTTGGCGCTGGTAGCAATGTCCTATTCACCAAAACATTCGATGGCTACATTATCCGGATGACCAGCAAAGGTATAAAGTCAGAAATTGATGGCGACCAGGTCTATGTAACAGCACATGCAGGTGAGATCTGGAATGACTTCGTGTGGTATTGCATTAGACATAATTATGCAGGAGTTGAGAATATGGCATTGATCCCAGGCACGGTTGGAGCGTCACCTGTACAAAACATTGGTGCTTACGGTACCGAACTCATGTATGTATTTCATAAATGCCAGGCGTTCGATACCTATAATGGTTCCTTTACAACATTCAAGAAGGAAGATTGTAATTTCTCCTATCGGGACAGTATCTTTAAAACGGAACACAAAGGCCGGTTTATCATTACTCAAGTAACCTATAAGCTTAGCCGTACAGCGCATATCAATACAACATATGGAGCAATAGAAGCCGAACTGGTTAAAGAAAATATAACAGATCCGAGTATAAGTGATATAGCAACTGTTGTCTCTAAAATCCGCGTAGAAAAGCTTCCTGACCCAAGCACTGTGGGAAATGCGGGAAGTTTCTTTAAAAATCCTATCGTTACGGCAGCGATTTTTGACCCCCTCCATAAAAAATATCCCGCGGTACCGCATTATCCGATGCCCAACGGTGAAACAAAATTAGCTGCTGGATGGTTAATAGAACAATGCGGTTGGAAAGGAAAAGAATATGGACAAGCAGGTGTATGGAAAAATCAAGCACTTGTACTAATAAACAGACAAAACGCTACAGGACAGGAAATTTACAATCTATCGGAACAAATTATAAGTGATGTAACCAACAAATTTGGCATACATCTGGAACGTGAAGTTAATTTATTGTAAAGAAGTAAAAAAGAGTATTTTTACTTCTTTTAATGTGTAAAGCAAAAGAAAAACAGGCTTCATTTGAACTAAACATCACTTAAAGCTAATTTTATTTACTTAAAGTTAGTTCACGCACACGTTTGCTCTTCTTAAAATAATCTTAAAATTACATTAAGAAATCCAATCTTACCATTTTTGGCGCATTCTTTGCCTCATACTTAATGAACCGCATTTTATAAACTTACTGTTTTGTAAAAAGAACAGTTATAATTCATTAAGCTATGACAAAGAATGAATTTGACACCATGGTTATTGAGCAATCTGACTCATTAAAACTCTACGCCAGAAATTTTACCAGTGATTACGAAGATGCCAACGATCTCGTTCAGGACACCATCCTAAAAGCTGTAACCTATTTTAAAAATTTCAAAGAAGGAACCAATTTGAAAGGATGGCTCTACACCATCATGAAAAACACGTTTATTAATAACTATAGACGTATTGTAAAAACCAACTCTTTCATCACCAAAGACGAGGATATTTCTAACGCTAACCTCCTATTATCAGCTTCCTCCAATCAAGGCGAAAGCAAATTTGTCATGGAAGACATCCATGAGGCTTTATCCAGTCTTTCAGAAGAATATTACATCCCATTCTCACTGTACTTTGAAGGCTTTAAATATCACGAGATATCTGAGCACTTAAATATCCCCATCGGAACGGTTAAAACACGAATACATGTCGCCAGAAAATTAATGAAAAGATCGCTATCGGCATATAAAGTAGCTTAGTTTTTCTATCTTCGCCTTCTCACAATTACTAATGGCAGAAGAATTACCAGAATACAGCAAAAACCAGTTAGCTTTACGTAATGGTCAGGACAAACCGCAGATTTGGGTTGCATATCGTGGATACATTTATGATGTCGGAGAAAGTAGACTCTGGAAAAATGGAAAGCATTACGAGCATTGGGCAGGACAAGATCTAACTGAGGAGCTCCGGGAAGCCCCTCATTCAGAATCCGTATTTTCAAAATTTCAGCTGATAGGAAAACTGAAAGACTACTGATTACAGTTACAGGTTAAACTGAGATAGGGCAACAAAAGCATTCAACCGCTTTTGTATGTCCTCTTCGGTAAGATCAACCAAACGATCTGTTCCAAATTTTTCTACACAGAATGAAGCCAATGCGGAACCGAAAATCAACGCATTCTTCATATTCGTAAAATTTACACTCTTTACTTTGGCAAGATAACCGATAAAACCTCCAGCAAAGGAATCGCCTGCACCAGTTGGATCAAACACATCTGCCAAAGGCAAAGCCGGAGCAGCAAAAATCTGGTTCTCTCCGAAAAGAAGTGCACCATGCTCCCCTTTTTTGATAATTAAGTATTTTGGCCCCATTGCCAAAATGGCTTTTGCAGCCTTAACAAGAGAATACTCGCCAGACAATTGCCTTGCTTCTGAATCATTTATTGCTAAAACATCAACCTTCAGGAGTACCGCCCTTAAGTCATCCATGGCTACATTCATCCAATAGTTCATGGTATCGAGAACAACTAACTTAGGCTTATGTTTTAATCGCGCTAAGGTTGTCAACTGTATCTGAGGTGTAAGATTGCCCAGAAGAAGATATTCACAATCCTGATAGCTATCTGGAATGATTGGATCAAAATCAGCTAACACATTTAAGTCTGTCGCCAATGTATCACGGCTGTTCATATCATTATGATACCTGCCCGACCAAGAAAAAGTTTGCCCACCAGCAATCACCTGAACACCCGTTACATCTACACCACGGTTCTTAATAAGATCGAGATTGTCGTTTCCAAAATCCTCGCCAACAACACTGACTAACTTAATTTGATCACATAGATAGGATGCCGCCAGACTAGCAAATGTACCGGCACCACCTACAATTTTGTCAGTTTTACCGAACGGTGTCTCTATCGTATCGAAAGCCACCGTACCAATAATTACTAAACTCATAGTTTTTTAATAAGCATGGTAAACAAAAAAACCGGCGTAAAGCCGGTTTCAATATTGCTCCTGAAGCTGGGCTCGAACCAGCGACCCTCTGATTAACAGTCAGATGCTCTAACCTGCTGAGCTATTCAGGAATTTATTTTTCGAGAAATTCCTTTCTCATTGAGTGTACAAAAATAGTACATTTTAATTTGTTATGCAAATAAAATTATTTGCTTTTGCTGCTCCTGAAGCTGGGCTCGAACCAGCGACCCTCTGATTAACAGTCAGATGCTCTAACCGGCTGAGCTATTCAGGAATGAAAAATTGAATATTTTAAAAACTCCGGTTATGCAAGTTATTAAATTGCTCCTGAAGCTGGGCTCGAACCAGCGACCCTCTGATTAACAGTCAGATGCTCTAACCTGCTGAGCTATTCAGGAGTGTTTTTCAATTTTTCCGGAGACCCTATCGCGTTTCCGTGATGCAAGTATCGGAAGATTATTAGAATACTACAAATTTTTTGATCACATTTTTTACAACTTCCTAAATTCCAATTAGAATAATTTATTTTTTATTTTTCATTCATCCACACAAAATCCCCTTTTCAGCTCCTAAACAAACATTATCCTTCTTTTATCTGCAATGAGTATGACACGATCAACCGACAATAACGTATATTCAATACAGCTAAAGCAGCACACCTTTCAAGATAAGTGTCGCCACACTAAAATAAATAAGCAACCCTGTCACATCAACGAGCGTCGATACAAAGGGAGCAGAAGAACTCGCAGGATCGGCCCCGAGCCGTTTCATCACAAAAGGTAACATAGATCCCATCAACGACCCCCAGAGCACAACACCAATCAGTGACAAGGAAATAACCAATGCAACCAATACCCAGTACTCACCATAGCTATGTGCAAAAGACTGCCATGCCATAATACGTATAAAGCCAAGCGCCCCCAAAATAAGCCCCAGCAATAAACCTGATAAGATCTCCCTCCGCATGACACGCCACCAATCCCCCAGTGTCACTTCCCCTAAGGCCATCGCCTGAATAATCAATGTTGATGCTTGCGAACCACTGTTCCCGCCACTGGAAATAATAACAGGCATCAGTGCAAACAACATAATCGCACTCGCCATTTGTTCCTCGAAGTGCTCAATAACCGTTGCTGTCAAAAGCTGCCCCAGAAACAGTACAATAAGCCAGCCTGCTCTCTTCTTCACCAAATTCTTGATCGACACATCTAGGTAAGGTTCATCCAAAGCCTCTGTACCCCCGATACGCTGCATATCTTCGGTATATTCTTCGTTTGCTACCCAAAGAATATCATCAACAGTAACAATCCCCAACATGACACCCTGCTCATCGACAACAGGCAGGGCTACTCGATTATTCATCCGGAAGATGTTGATCGCGTCCTCTTGCGGGTCATAAGCACTTAGCGATATCAGACGATGATCGATCAGTTCTCCAACTACTGTATCCGGCTCCGCCATCAACACATCTTTAATCCGAATATCGTCAATCAGCTTCCCGTTACCATCAATCACATACAGCACATCTATCGTCTCTGAATCTCTTCCGTAACGCCGAATATGCCCCAATATTCTTTCAATACTCCAATGTTCTTTTACAGTAATATAATCAGGTGTCATCAGACGTCCAACACTGTCTTCCGGATACCCTAATAGAGCTAATGCCTCAACACGATCTTTGGGCGGTAACAATAAAATTAAATGCTTTATATCATCCTTCATTTCGGAAAAAAATGAAGTTCTATCATCGGGTGGCAACTCGTTAATTAAGGCACTAATTTTTGCCTTGGAAAGCTTCTTAAAAATCCTATTTTGAGTAGGAAAATCTAGGATACGAAAAACATTAACTGCGCGATTCAAATTTAAAGATTCTATAAATAGTGAACCATGTTCGGGCAGCTCATCAATCAGCTCCTCTACTTCTGAAATATTTAATTCATTCAAAAATTCTTCCAACCCAACAAGATCTCCACTTGCTATCAATTGCTCTATTTGACTCACCTGCATTTCCAGTTCTTCCATATCTCCTAATCAATTTAAAATCCTACATCTACACAAAATTTATATGTTACAAAAATCGCTTTTTTAAAGTAAATTCTGAATAAAAAAATAAATAATAAAATGCGATGATTTATTACAGCAATTGCCGTAATTGCCAGACTTCGAATTCCGCTCTTAGCGTAAAAACAAGACATTATGTCATCACACAAAATCACAAGCTAAAGGAGTCCTTATCACCAGTTTTGATAGACACAATAAAAAAAAGAAATGATGCGATCTGTCTTAAGATTAACGATCCATTTTTTTTCGAACAAAAATAACACAGTCACCCCTTACCTCTCTAAAAAGCCCCCGACACCAAACAATAACAACCGTAAGACTCCTCAAAAAAAGGCAGTCAAATATTTCGAGTAAAATCATTGAATCGTCAATTATTTAAGTATATTCGTCGTATGCTTTAACCTGTTTGGTAGCGGATGATTTATAAGAAACCACCGATACTTTGCAAGCCTTTTTAAACAAAAAATGCACAAGAAAATTAGAAAATAAAAATATCATAACAATCTGTTATTCAATCAAAACAAAATAAAAATAAAAACATATAGTTTACATAAACAACAATAATAAAACTAAAAAAAATAGCAAAACTCTAATAAGTAGAAAATAATGAAACATAAAAATATAATTATCAGTGTATTATCATTAATAACATTAATAATATATTCACAACAAAGTTTCGCTCAGTTTTTTGAAGACAGTCAGGCACCCTTAAGCCAAAAATGGTACAAAATTGAAACGAAGAATTTTCAACTGATTTTTCCAGAAGAAATGAAAAGCAAGGCTCCTACCCTAGCCCATCAGGTGAGCGGCTCCCTGCGTACAACTTCCAGAAACTATAAAATAACACCACGAAAAATTCCGTTCATTATTCACAATACCAATCTCCAAACGAATGGTTTTGTACAGTTATCTCCACGCAAATCCGAACTATATAGTACCGCGGGAGCCGAGCCGGACAACCAGACCTGGTTACCTAATTTGATCCTCCACGAGTCTAGACATGTAAGTCAGTTTGACAAATTGACAGGTAAACTTCGAGCTCCATTTTTCGAACAATTAGCGCTCGCCTACTACGGACTGACCGTCCCATCCTGGTATTTCGAGGGCGATGCAACTCTTACCGAAACACTATATTCTGAAGGGGGAAGAGGAAGATTGCCGGCTTTTGAAATGCCGATCAAAGCAAACTTTCAATCAAATCGCAACTATAGTTTTAACAAATATTTACTGGGTTCTTACAAAGACATTGTTCCGAGCTACTATACAATCGGCTATCTAATGACCTCTACTTTAAAATCAGAATTGCCTCCAAATTATGAAGCTGACCTCTTTTCTGAGCTAAATAAAAAACCATTATATCCTTATAATATCAATCGAGTTTTAAAGAAAAAAATAGGCGGGAACAGCGCGTATCTATACCATAAAACAATCGCAAAGTTGGATGAAATTTGGAAGGAAAAAACACGCGATTATCAATACCTAAAATACGAGGAGATTGACACGAAAAACAGTAATTACTATAACAGTAATTTATTACCAAAACACAGAAACGGCTTGCTCTATTATGTCAAACAAAATCCACAAAAGACAAGTGCCATATACACGTACGACACCACAACAAAAACGGAAAATATACTTGTCAAAACTGGTATCCAACTAACTCCACATTTTGACGTAAACAGCAATTATGTCCTATGGGATGCACTACAAAAAGACCCTCGTTTCAATAAAAGAACATATAGCATCATTAACATAATGAACCTCAAAACAGGTAAAATTAAGCAGCTCACAAAGCAAAGCAGATATTATTCACCCGTTTTTAGCCCCATAGACGAGACGATCGCCTGCGTCGAGGTAGATTTAGCCAACGACAGCTATTTAACGCTTATAAGCCTTAAAAACAACAGTATTATCAAAAGGATCAAAATAGGTAATGCCGAACAGCTCCAACATCCGGCTTTCAATCCCCAAGGAGATAAGATAATCGGCATACGATTATCCCAATCCGGAACCGCACTGTGTGAAATAGATTTAAAAAATGATAAAATCACCAACCTTACAGCCTGGGGCAATCAGCAATATGAGCGACCACAATACCTATCAAGTGTGAAGATACTAGCAAAAGCAAACTTCAATGGTATCGATAATATCTACACAATAGACCTTTTATCCGGTAAAAGGCAGCTTCTGACAAAGGCACAGTTCGGTGCATTCAATCCATTTTACGACAAAGACACAAGGCAGTTATTTTTCAACAACTACCAGTACAATGGGTACAAGATCAGTCAAACAACTATTGACACCACATTTGATATATCTCCCGAAACTGATTATTTTTCACATTATTACAGCACAGCATTAACCAAAGACAGCATAAAAAACATCGCTTCAATCCCAGTAGACACCAGTCAGCACGACCAAATCGTCCCGTATAGCGGGTTAGGGAGAACGTTCAATTTTCATAGCCTTTCTTTAAGCAGTAGCAATTTTGAGAGCTTCGACAACTTTAAGCCCGGAGTCTTCTGGTTATCAAACAACATTTTAAATACTACGCAAATTGCACTGGGATACGAATACGACACCGATATTCGAAAAGGAGTATACTCAGCTGAACTAACCTACAACAAATACTTTCCAAAATTCTCTTTACGTTATGAAAATAGGGGACAAATCGCAGCAGCAAGCATCCCGAATAAACCGGACAGCAGTATACGTTTTGACTGGCGTGAACATTATATATCCTCCCAGATCTCCATTCCCCTCTCATTCTACAAAGGAGACTACATCTATTCTACTGGTTTTAACCTAGCAACTGCCTATCTAAGGCGCTATAACCTTAGCCGCACCGACGTAAAAAACTTTAATTATGAAACTGCATTCCCGTTGACGTACCAGATTTATGTCAATCACAATGCTCGAATGGCCAGTATGGATCTCTATCCAAGGTGGGGACAAAATTTCAGTATCACCTACAGACATACCCCTTTTGAAAACAATGCAAAAGGTGAAATTTTATCTGCGCGTACAGTATTTTATCTCCCAGGATTTATGAACAATCATGGTTTTCAAATCAGGCTGAGTGCTCAAACAGGATCAGGGATCTATCAATATATCAATGATATCCCTTTAGTAAGCGGATTTAGCTACTACAAATACGAAAAAGTAAAAAACACCCTGTTAGTCAATTATCGTTTTCCAATAGCTTACCCAGACCTTGGATTAGGGTCCTTAGCTTATATTAAACGTGTAAAAGGAGGAATATTTGCCGATTATCAAAATATAGATAAACATCGGGAAGTTTCTCCGAAAAGTTTCGGAGCATACCTCTCGTTTGATTTCAATGCTTTTCGATACCCTTTACCAGACTTCGAATTCCTTGTTAAAGGCACTTATATCAATGACAATACAACGACGCAACGAGTAGTTCCAACATTCAGTTTAAACTATACTTATTGAGGAAAAAGCGTTTAAGTGTGGATCGCCCAGTTAAAATTCAGTGCCAGAGCATAATGATCCGACAACGGCAACCCCTTTACATTGGTGAATAGGTTATTTTCTATATTGTAGTCCCGGGCAGCGAGACTAAGGTGACTGCCGCTTCTGTAAAGAATTTTATCAATGGATTCACTTTGATTGCCAATAGACAACATATTTGGTGGCTTAAATTCGTGCCGTACCTCTGGCACTAAACCTCCGTTTTCCAGTTCAACCCAGCTATCAACCAACCGGGTGGAATCCATAAAATCATGCAAATTATCATCACAGAAACTATAATGCGCATTAAAATCGCCCATTACAAGGAGTGGTTGATCGGCCGAGTGCTCTCCAATGTAATCACGCAGCTGATTGAGATTATCACGACGCGCACTCGAAGCTTTCCTGCTATTTTGCGCATTCGCATGGACGTTATAAACATCTAACCAAACCTCAGGCACGACCTCTACTTTAACCAAGGTAAACCCCTTGGGTGTTAGAAAGTCAGCTCCAGTGCGTTTCTTCCAGGGAACACGTACAACATCGGTCATCGGGAAATGGGACAAGGTGTTCAAACCATCGCCAAAAGGAACACGTCCCTTTGTTTTCGTACGGTACGGATGCATATTCCCACCCCTATATAAGCTCCTATTATAATTAAAATCCTCCTGTACATTGACAATATCAAAAGGATTGATCTTCTTTCCAATTTCAGCAATACTCCTGCTTCTACCTGTAATCGCGGAGGAAATAATCCCGGGCAACCCCGCTACATTATACGTCAGTACCGAGAAAAAACCAGAACTACCTTTTTCTTTACTCTTATTAACATCCATCAATATCTGCATATATAACCATATCATGATAAATTTAGCAAATACAATAAAAACTCACTAGCACTACACAAACATTTAACAGATAATTGATTTAATCTGACATTACATCAATAGTTTACAATACGGCAACCATATATTTAAACTAAAAAAGGGGACAACTTGATATTGTCCCCTTTTTAAAATACGATTCGTATTAATCTTCGAGTGCCTTTACACCTGGAAGAACCCTTCCTTCCATGTATTCTAAAAGTGCTCCACCACCTGTACTAACGTAACTCACATCTTCAGTCATTCCAAATTTACTAACCGCAGCAGCAGAATCGCCACCTCCAATTAAAGAGAATGCACCATTCTTCGTTGCTTCCACAACAGCGTCAGCCACGGCTTTGGTACCTTTTGCAAAAGTATCAAATTCAAAAACTCCCATCGGGCCATTCCAAAGAACTGTTTTTGAATTTCTTATGATCGCAGCAAAGTTAGCCGCAGACTCTTGACCGATATCTAAACCTTGCAGATCTGCAGGTATTTGATCATTAGGCCCATCATATACATTCGCATCATTTGAAAATGCATCTGCAATCTGAGCATCGGTAGGAATGACTAGGTTTACACCTTTTTCTTTCGCTTTTTTAACCAGCTCGTTCGCTAAATCAAGTTTGTCGATCTCCACCAATGACTGGCCGATTTCGCCACCTCTAGCTTTGATGAATGTATAAGCCATACCCCCACCAATTAAAAGATTATCAACTTTATCCAATAGTGCCTCAATTAACTGAATTTTATCAGAAACTTTTGCACCACCCATGATTGCTGTAAAAGGTCTAACCGGATTATTTAATACTTTCTCCGCGTTTCCTACTTCAGCAGCCATCAGGTAGCCACTATATTTGGCTCCAGGGAAAAATTGTGCAACAATTGCTGTTGAAGCGTGAGCTCTGTGTGCTGTACCGAAAGCATCGTTTACATAAACATCACCTAATTTTGATAACTTTTCTGCAAATCCAACATCCCCCTTCTCTTCTTCTTTATAAAAACGAAGGTTTTCAAGCAATAAAACCTGACCAGCTTGTAAAGCTCCTGCTTTTTCTACGGCCTCCGTACCGATACAATCATTCGCAAACTGAACGTCTGTACCTAAGACCTGAGAGAGATGAGCAACGATATGTTTTAATGAATACTTATCAGTAGGACCATCTTTTGGTCTTCCTAAGTGGGACATCAAAATCACGCTTCCACCATCATTCAAAATCTTCTTTATCGTAGGAGCCGCTCCCTGGATACGATTATCATCCGTAATATTGAAATTTTCATCCAAAGGCACGTTGAAATCCACACGCACTAAGGCTTTTTTACCTGCAAAATTTAAATCGTCTACTGTTTTCATTATGTAACTTTATTGATTTTGGATTAGGTCGTTTTGTCAAACGAACAGCTAAATATAAAAAAAAGCATTTGCTTTCATTAGAATAATTATTTATTAATGAATCTCAACGGTATAAGGCAACCTCGCTTGCACTCCTGTCTGCGCCGTAGCTTTTCTCATAACATCAAAATAACGATAGTATTCACCCATCTGTTCTTTCGCTACCCAAACTTGGACCTTTTCCTTCGAATTATTCAATATTGAAGTAAATGGATCCTCTTTTTCAGGGTACTGAGATACTTTATATTTGCTTAGATTTGCTTTTTTAGCCGCAGCCTGAATGGCCACATCCAAGCTTCCCAGGCGGTCAACCAACTTATTATTTACCCCTTGTGCACCAGTCCAGACTCTTCCTTGCCCAATACTATCGACATCAGCCACAGCTAATTTACGTCCATCGGCAACAACTTTAGTGAAGGTTGCATATACTTTATCCACTTCCCGTTGGATGATATCTCTTTCTTCAGCAGTCAGCGGTCTATCAAAAGAAGTCATCAAATCGGCAAACTTACCTGTTTTTACACCATCGTAGTGAACCCCTATCTTATTATTCATCAAGTTTTGAAAATTAGGAATCACACCAAATACTCCGATTGAGCCCGTAATTGTGGTTGGCTCAGCAAATATTGAATCTGCTGCTGCAGAAATATAATACCCTCCTGAAGCTGCTAAATCACCCATCGAAACAATGACAGGTTTCACTTTTTTGGTTAAAATAACTTCACGCCAAATGATATCTGAAGCTAAAGCAGATCCCCCCGGTGAATTGACACGCAAAACAACAGCTTTAACCGCATCATCCTCTCTTAACTTGCGAAGTTCACGTGAAAATTTATCACCTCCAATTTGACCAGGTCCTGTCCCCTCGCCATCAACAATTTCTCCGGCAGCGTACAGAACCGCAATTTCAGAACCACTCGTATCATCCTTTATTTTTTTATTATAATCCAATAAGGAAACAAACGATATTTCATCTTTCTCCGAAATTTTCAAACGCTTCCTCAAATCTGACAACAGTTCATCTTTATACAACTTGGCATCAGCGAGTTTATATTTTACCGCATCATCTGCATCCCTGACACGATAGTCATTTGCTATCGCCCGCAATGAATCAGCGGCTATATTTCTACTCGCCGCAATCTCATTGATGAAGGTACTATATATACTTCCCAGATACGAGGTTACCTGCAAACGATTGGGATCACTCATCTTATTTAAAAAATAAGGCTCAACAGCACTCTTAAAAGTACCTACCTTCACAATTTGCATCTCTACCCCAACCTTATCCAATAGGTCTTTATAAAACATCGTAGAACTCGCTAAACCTCTAAAATCAATCGTCCCCTGTGGATTAACATATATTTTATCAGCAATACTCGCTACATAATAGGCTTTTTGATCATACCCCGCATTATAAGCAACAACAAATTTCCCTGTTTTCCTAAAAGCTGAAAGTTCATCCCTTACTTCTTTTAAACTCGCAAAACCAACCCCAATATGGCTAGCATCCAAATAAATTCCTTTAATATTTCCATCTGTAGCTGCGTATTTGATCCGTGCTAAAATATCGTCCAATCCAATATTTTTGGTAGAATATCCTGGAAGATTGAGACTACCCAAAGGATTGGCTTCACTCCGCTCCGTAATATCATAATCAAAGGATAGATATAACACTGAATTACTCTTAACAACAATCTCCTGATCAGAAGAAGCTGAACTGATAATTGCCCCAATAATTCCCATCAAAACAATAAAAAGTACTACAAAAGAGATCACAATCCCTGTAATTGTAGCCAATACGTACTTAAAAAATGATTTCATATTTTGTAATTAATTCCGATCAATAACACACCTCCCCTATAGAAAGATCTATTTCTCACTAAAGGTAAGGCAATATTTTTTATTCACCCAGTCTTTTTATTTCATCTCTAAAATATTTTTTTCACGAAGTAAAGAGGGCTAACCCGCAAAAATTTACATTCCAATGCACAATTAAAATTAAAATTCACCCGGCAACGAGACACAAAACCTTAATTTAGCAGTATGAATAAGATTTACATACTATTGGGCACCAATCTTGGAGACCGTTTTCATCAGCTTGATCTAGCGAGAAAACAACTTGCTACACATGTTGGAGCAATTATTGAAACGTCTTCGATCTATGAAACTGCAGCCTGGGGAGTTGAAAACCAGCCGGCATTCCTAAATCAGGCCGTTTTGATAGCGACCGATTTACAAGCTCTTGAATGTTTAGAAATCACCCAATCCATTGAGCAAAAGTTGGGTCGTATACGCTTACAGAAATGGGGAGAGCGAGTGATTGACATCGACCTTATCTACTTTAACCAAGATATTATTGATCTCCCTACGCTTTGCATCCCGCACCCTTTTATTGCAGAAAGGAGATTTGTACTAGAGCCTTTAGCCGAAATAGCACCAGACTATATCCATCCCGTTTACAAAAAAAATAACGTATATTTATTGGGTAAATGCAAAGACGACTTACCAGTAAAGAAAATTAGCAACGATGAACCATATCGACATTGAACTGATCAGCCAAAACATGTTTGACAATCCAGAATTAATCAAACAGTTTGTATCGATGTATCTTATTCAAACACCTGTAGATCTCGACAAGCTCCGTCATGCTCTAGTTGAAGGAGATCTTCAAATGATTGGAGATGCAGCCCATCATATCAAACCGACAATGGACTATATTGGTGCTTTTTACCTAAAAGAGAAATTTGAGGAATTAGAGACCAATGCAAAAAACAAGGAGTCTATTGAGGGACTTCGAGCCACTTTTGATATCATTGATATCGAAATGAAGGAGCTCCTATTTGAGTTGGAACAATATGAAAAAACGATCTAAACCAGATCGTTTTTTTTATTGAAATGCAATGCCGATAATATGAAATATAAAATAAGGATGACCGGCAATGCCATAAATTGACCAGCAATAAACAAGATCAAAGTCAATATCAGAAATATAAAGCGAAACTTGTTCGTTTTCCAGTCCATGGAACTAAATTTCATCGAAAACAACCTTGTCTCACTCACTAACAGATAACTTGTTACAAGAACACTGCAAATCAAAACAATCGGATTTAAAACCAATTGCGGGTATTTATCTGCAATATAAGGCAGCGAAAGAACATAGAATGTATTCATTGGTGTATTCAGACCAATGAAATCAGACGTTTGCCGTTCATCTAAGTTAAACTTAGCTAAACGCAATGCAGAGAAAACGGTAATAATATATCCTAAATAAGGCAGCAGAGAACCATCAGGAAAAACCTTTGTTAACAAGGTAAACATGATCGTGCCGGGGAGAAAACCAAAACTAACCATATCTGCTAACGAGTCAAGTTCCTTCCCTATTGGTGATTTGACATGCAGAAGTCTTGCCACCATTCCATCGAAAAAATCAAATATCCCTGACGCAAACACACAGATAGTAACAGCTTGAAGATTGCCTTGCAATGCCATTAATACAGCGATACAGCCGCTAAATAAGTTGAGACATGTCAGCAGATTGGGGATATGTTTTTTCATTTACGGGATATTATTTTATAAAAAAGCCATCATTTGATTAAAAATGATGGCTAAAATATCAAAATTTGATGGAATTAACCATTCATACTGATCAAAAATTCTTCATTTGATTTAGTTCCACGCAATTGACCTTGTAAAAATTCCATGGCCTCCGTAGAATTCATATCAGCCAAGTGGTTGCGAAGCACCCAAATACGTTGTAATGTATCTTTGTCAGTCAATAGATCGTCGCGACGTGTGCTAGAAGCTGTAATATCAATAGCAGGGAAAATTCGTTTGTTTGCCAACTTACGATCCAACTGTAATTCCATATTACCTGTACCTTTGAATTCCTCAAAGATAACTTCATCCATCTTCGAACCTGTATCTGTTAATGCAGTTGCTAAAATCGTCAATGAACCACCATTTTCAATATTTCTAGCGGCACCAAAGAAACGTTTTGGTTTATGCAAAGCATTAGCGTCCACACCACCGGATAGAATTTTACCTGATGCAGGTGCAACGGTATTATATGCACGCGCTAATCTAGTGATAGAATCTAGCAAAATAACAACATCATGTCCACACTCTACCATACGTTTTGCTTTTTCAAGCACGATATTCGCGATTTTCACATGGCGATCAGCAGGCTCATCAAATGTAGAAGAAACAACTTCCGCACGTACACTTCTTGCCATATCAGTAACCTCCTCAGGACGCTCATCGATTAATAAAATAATCAAATAAACTTCTGGGTGATTTTTTGCAATAGCATTAGCAACCTCTTTCAACAAGTTTGTTTTACCAGTTTTCGGTTGAGCAACGATTAATCCACGTTGACCTTTACCTATTGGAGTAAATAAATCCATGATACGAGTGGAATAATTTCCAAGGCCCATGTCTAGATTTAAACGCTCATCAGGGAATAATGGTGTTAAATAATCAAATGGCACACGGTCACGTACCTCAGCAGGATTTTGTCCATTGATAGCTTCAACCCTGACCAAAGGAAAATATTTTTCACCTTCTTTAGGAGGACGAATACAACCTCGTACAGTATCCCCTGTTTTCAAACCAAATAATTTGATTTGAGATTGTGATACATAAATATCATCTGGAGATGTCAAATAGTTATAATCTGACGAACGTAAGAAGCCATAACCATCGGGCATGATCTCCAATACCCCTTCATTTACAATGACATTGTCAAAATCTGTACTTGAAGAAGCGGTTTCTGTTTTAGGAGTTTGAGGTGCTTTTTCAGGTTGGGAACCTTTATCTGTTGTTGATGGTGTATGCTCTGGAGCAACAGGGTGTTCATCATGCTCAGGAGTTTCACGTTTTCTTACCGTGACAGGCTCCGCAGTTTTTACTGTTCTCACACGTTTACGTGTACGTTCAGCATGTTCCTGACTATCTTCCTCTGCATTTGCGTTTTTTTCAGCAGGCGCTGAAGCCGCTTCCTCTTCCGCACCAGTATTGCTAATTCTTTCAATTAATTCTTGTTTACGCAATTTATCAGCATCTGCGATACCGATCAACTTAGCAATCTCGCGCAATTCTGATACGAGTTTAGCGTTTAATTCGTTAATATCCATTAATGTGTTGTGTATGATTTTTGGATTTTTTTTTGAGCTTTATTCTGAATTCTGATTACACACTTAAACAAGTTTCCAAGTATTAAGTGAGATGAAGAACTTAATGATTTCTTTTAAACCCGAAGTGGATTAAATATTGAGAACCTAGACAAAGAAAAAAACAAATTTTGTAATTTCAAAATATTTCAAAAAAAATATTTACTATTGTAGCTAGTAAAACGATTTAACAACATTTTTAGATTGAATTTTATATTTTTTTTCATAAGTTCGTACCTTTCAAAATTTAAGTTTTTAGATCCCTTATATGGAACAGCAACAAACTAAAACCAATTACCCCGCACTCTACACATTGATTATTGTGTTTTTCTTTTGGGGGTTCATTGCGGCAGGGAACAGTGTTTTTATACCGTTCTGCAAAAATTACTTTCATCTAGACCAGTTTCAATCACAGTTAATAGACTTCGCTTTCTATACGGCCTATTATATCGGTGCATTGTTACTATTTATCTTCAGTTCGATAGGTGGAAAGGACCTAGTTGGAAAATGGGGATATAAAAAGAGTATAGTTTATGGTTTACTTTTCTCGGCTTTGGGCGCGGCAGCCATGATTGTTGCTGTCGAAGTAAACTTATATGTTGGTATGTTGTTGGGACTTTTTGTTGTGGCTCTCGGTTTTTCACTGCAGCAGACTGCAGCAAATCCATTTGCCGTTTTATTGGGCGATCCAAAAACAGGCGCCTCCCGCGTCAACCTAGGTGGTGGTATCAATTCATTCGGTACAACCATAGGACCTCTTGTTATCGGATTTTCTTTATTCGGAACTTTTGAACCAATTTCTGACTCTGAAATCGCCAATCTTCCATTAAACAAGGTTGTCTATCTTTATGTAGGTGTTGGTCTGTTGTTCCTCTTGGCTGCAGCATTATTCAATTTCAGTAAAAAAGTTCCTGCAGGAATTAGTGATGAGCCAATGGAGAAAGCCAATAAAGCTTTACGCACATTAATCATTATGACCATCCTCCTTTTTGGGATGTTTACACCCGTTTTTTTAAGTTATAAGAGTGATTTAGCGTTGCAGGTAGAGCAATTACATAAACAGGTTTCAAGCTTAACAGATCAGATACAGATCGATCAACTCAAATTGCACATTAAGGAAGTCGCCAAACCACTCGAAATGCAACGTATGCTGTGGTTGGCAGGTGCGCTAGTTGTTGTTATTGGTGGTTTATTATTCTCTAATAAGAGCGCACAAAAGAATCCAGAAGGTTGGGGTGCAATGAAATATCCACAATTGGCTTTGGGTATGCTAGCCCTATTTATCTATGTAGGTATCGAAGTTGCCATTGGTAGTAACCTGGGTGAATTATTAACGTTAAAAGAATTTGGTCATTTGCAGTCATCACAGATTACACCTTATGTGTCCATGTACTGGGGCAGTATGATGATCGGACGCTGGGCCGGTGCCATTACAGCGTTTAACCTAACCAAGTCTACTAAAAATGCACTATTGATTATAGTTCCTTTGGTTGCGTTCTCCATCATCATCGGAGTCAATACACTTGCGGGATTTCAAATGTCCCATCTCTATTATTATGTGGTATGTATCATTCTTCAAATCGTAGCATTCTACCTAAGTAAAGAAAAACCTGCACGTACATTGATTATTTTCGGATTATTTGGAATCATTGCCATGCTAATTGGTCTGTTTTCATCTGGTACAATTGCAATCTATGCTTTCTTATCAGGCGGCCTTGCTTGTTCGATTATGTGGTCTTCGATTTTCAGTTTATCCATTGTAGGTTTAGGTAAATATACAGCTCAAGGCTCAGCATTCCTTGTTATGATGATTCTTGGTGGTGGTGTTCTTCCCCCGATCCAAGGAAAATTGGCAGATATCATTGGTATCCATAACTCGTATATCCTACCATTAATCGGATTCTGTTATGTTGTTTTCTTTGCGATATTTGTTAAGGGAATATTAACAAAACAAGGAATCAATATTGACGAAATAGAGGCTGAAGGAGGACATTAATACTCCTCACTAATTGTAAATAGTACACTATTTAAACAATTTTATTACACAGTTCAAAAACTGGCTTAACAATAGCGTTAAGCCAGTTTTTTTATATAGTCACCAAACTACAAAAATTTATTTTTTGAAAAATACTTGGATAAATTATGATATTTAAAATTAAAAAATGTATTTTCGGGGAATTGATTAATGAATTGATTACTCATTTTATAACGATAAACACAATTAAAACTACTCAATAATGATAATCATTGCTGACGGGGGATCAACAAAAACAAACTGGTGTTTGTTAGACGATTCAAATAAAAAAATCTACTTCAATACAGAAGGGTACAACCCTTATTTTGTTGATAGTGAATACATTGTAAACTCCCTAAAAAAAGGACTACCGCAAGATTTACCTTTTGAAAAAATCTCGGAAGTAAACTATTATGGTGCTGGTGTCCACAATAAGGAAAAAGCACAAATTGTAGTTGATGCCTTAAAACAAGTATTTACTACAGCTGAAGTTGAAGTAGGACACGATCTTCTTGCAGCAGCAAGAGCATTATTAGGATCTCAAGCTGGATTTGCGGCAATTTTGGGAACAGGAACAAACTCTTGTATCTATGATGGTAAAGAAATTACATTAAACATTGACTCAGGCGCTTACATCTTAGGTGATGAAGGTTCTGGTAGTTATATCGGTAAAAAATTACTTGCAGACTATGTCCGTAATTTGATGCCTAAAGATGTTAAAGAAGTGTTTTGGAACACATATAAAATGACAAAAGACGAAATTATGGACGCGGTTTATACGAAACCTATGCCAAATCGTTTCTGTGCAAGCTTTAGCAAATTTGTTTATGATAACAATGTAAATATTGAATATACACGTAATATTGTTGATGAAGCATTTGAAGCATTTTTCAGAAATCTTGTAAGCAAATATCCTAATTATCAAAGTTATACTTTTAACTGTATTGGTTCAGTAGGTTATAATTTCAGAAATGTATTAGCTGAAAAAGCAGAGCAATATGGGATGAAAGTCGGCAAAATCTTACGCTCCCCTATCGACGATTTAGTACAATTCCACATCGATAGAGCTACTGCAGCCGCTAAATAAAAAGAAAAATAATCTTTAACATTTTAGAAGGTATCCTATAACAATTGGATACCTTTTTTTGTTAGCCTCTGAGACTACTCCCATCCATTTAGGTTCATTCACAAATAGAACCGTCCCTAATATTAATTTCCAATAAACTAATTTATACCGTTTTACAAGATATTTTAATGATTTAATAACAGGAATTTCATCGGTACAAAATAAAAGTATCCTTTTTTTGTAAAAGAAGATAATAGATTATTCGAATGAAACTATCGTGGCTTAAATGAGCTTAAATCCAGTAAAATAAACTGTTCATGATCGCTTCATTGCACACAATCCGCTAGAGGAGAGATACAGTCCTCAACAGGCAAATAGACAAAAAATCAACAGGGGTCCAGACACCTTTGAAGAAGTAGATGATAAACAAATTTATTGCAAATGAAAAGAAGCCTTGATATACTTGTAATCTCAGATTTACACCTAGGTACTTACGGCAGTAGAGCTAAAGAGCTTTTACTTTACTTAGAGTCCGTATCACCCAAAATCCTGATACTGAATGGAGACATCGTAGACATTTGGCAATTTAAAAAAAGCTATTTTCCACAAGAGCATCTCAAAGTCATCAAAAAAATTATTGACATGAGTTCTTCTGGTACAGAAGTACATTACATTACGGGCAACCACGATGAAATGTTACGTAAGTTTACTGACCTCAAGTTAGGCAATATCAAACTAAGCAATAAACTACTTCTCTCGCTCAATAATCAAAAAGTCTGGATCTTTCATGGTGACGTATTCGATGCATCCATCCATCATTCGAAATGGCTGGCCAAACTGGGTGGCTGGGGATATGACAAACTTATACAGCTCAATAATGTGATTAATTATTGCCTAGATAAGATGGGAAAAGAGAAATATTCCCTTTCCAAAAAGATTAAAAATTCCGTTAAAAAAGCAGTAAAATATATATCGGATTTCGAACATACAGCAACTGAATTGGCAATTGAAAAAAACTATGATTTCGTCATCTGCGGGCACATCCATCAACCTCAAATCAAAGAAGTCATTACCCGAAAAGGAACCTGTACTTATATGAACTCAGGCGATTGGATCGAAAACCTCAGTAGTTTAGAGTATAAAAATGGCGAATGGAAACTATTCTATTTTGAAGAGAACAAAGAGCAGATCCTTAAAAACAAAATTATCGATATCCCTCTTTTCAGCCTTGAAGATCTTAAAAAGATTGTAATATCATCGTGATTAAGTAGCAGTAGATCAGCCTAAAACCGTAGTAAAACAAAAAATGCCGAGTTAAACTCGGCATTTTTTGTTTTACAGATCAAATGTCTCACCAATTTTGGGCAATGACAATGAAATATCCTCATTTTGGAATTTATCCAATGCTTGTTGCTTATCAATGGTAATTGGAGGGAAGGAATCGTAGTGGATACCAACTACGCGGGCACAGTTAACAAACTCCGCCGCTTTGATAGCATCGTCCACATCCATCGTGTAGTGTCCTCCAATAGGTAAAAATGCCCAATCCAAATTCATATCGGCCAGCAATTTCATTTCCATTGTCAAAGCGGTATCACCAGCAAAATAAATGCGTTTGCCTTTTATATTAAAGACGAAACCCACTGGGAAACCACCATATTGACCATCCGGCGTACTATTGGTATGTGCGGCGTACACCATCTTTACCGAACCAAATGGAAGCTGAACTGTCCCGCCTAAATTAAACTCGATCACCTTATCGTCAGGTACCCCTTGTCTTCTCACCCAATCGGCAGTTTCAACAATCGCTAAAACCGTGGCTTGACTATTCTTCTGGATTGTTGCCATATCGGCCACGTGATCTTGATGACCATGGCTTAAAAAAATATAATCCGGTTTGATTGTATTCACATCAATTCCCTTTGCAAGAGGATTATAGGTCACAAAAGGATCCATAAGAACCTTTATCCCTTCAAAATCAAACTCTACACAAGATTGTCCGTAATAAGTCGCTTTCATTATACTATCGCTATTGATTAAATAAACCACCTAATCCCCCCAGCATATCCTTGCTTGCAGCCTGCATTTCAGCCTGGCTTATATTCTCAGCTTGCGCAATTGCTTTGTTCAAAGCAACCACAAGCAACTCTTCCAATTCTTCCTTATCTGCGTTTGATAAAAATACAGGATCAATGGTAACCTCTTTTATCTCTTTGTTTGCTGTCGCTACCACTCGGATCAAACCGCCTTCCACTTCCCCAGATACAGAAATCGAATCCAATCTTTTCTTGATTTCTTCCGCCTTTTGCTGCGCTTGAAATAATTTGTCAAACATATTTATATCATTTATTTTATGCCAATTTACAAAAATCCCACCATACCTACTATTGCTAATTTACTTTCGCCAATGCTTCCCTTTTTTTCTGAAAGTGTCTGATCTTATTGGCCAGAAAGAACCTTCAGTTCGCTTTCATTGGTCTTGGTGTCTGCGAAGTCATGAAGGTTTTGTATTTTTGCAATATGCAAAGCAATCAAGAAAAATTAGTCGCTTATATTTTGAACCAGTTGGACCTAAATGCGGCAGCTGTTCCAACTGAAACTTATGACAAATTGATTTCAGAACGTCCACAACTTATCGACATCGATGATATGATCTCCTATATCAAAAGTATTGGAACCCATCTCGACGCTAACGATAAAATAGCTGAACTGGTTGAAAAAATCGAAGACGAAACCAATATTCTTATCCATAAGCTTAAGTTTATCTCAGCAACTGACAGACCAAAAGTATTGGTATTGGATCAAATACAACCTTTAGAAGTAAACCGCTCTGCCTATTTACAGGAGTCCATTAAAATCGCTGGTGGGATTCCAGTTACAGATGAAAATGAAGCTGATAAAATCATTGTGATTGGCCATGAGGAAAGCACATTCTTGAATATCCCACAATTGTTGAGTATACCGACTATTGCTTCATCAAAAGCCATTGAGCTCGACCAGGTCTTCATTATGACCGATCATCAATTTGCATATATTCCCGGATATAATTATTTAGGTATGCTCGAATCCTTGGCAGAAATCCTTCAGCCAAAGTATTTTGTATATGGTCATGAAGGAAATGATTGGTTACAATTTCAATTAGGCTAAAGCACAAGATAAAAGTGTAATCAAAAAGCTCTAGTAGACTAGAGCTTTTTGATCTACGATCTAATTATATCTTCTACGCAAAACATCGTATAATTTTTCGACGGTATGCGGTTTATCTGCCCACTTGTTTTTAATCGCATAATTTGTCTGCAAAAATGCATCGGCTTCCGCATAGCTTGTAAACCTGTTTAATAATTCGACAGCCTCACTATAAGCCAAACTATACCCGTTAAACAAATCTTTAATAAAAAGAAGTTTATCATTTAAGCTAATGCCTGTTTTAATGTCTGTAAGCTTATCGGAGCTTCCGGATTGATTTACCTGATAAACACGGTTCTGCACACCCGCCTGCTTCTGTTGAGAGATGATTTCATTTAAGGTTAAGGGTCTAGTAGGAGCTTCCTCAACGACCGCATTGATTTCTTCCTGAATAAGAACCTCCTGCGGTTGTTCGATAACAACTTCTTTTGCTTCTTCGATCACTTCTGTAACTACGACAGCAGATTCTTCGACCTCCTTAGCAACAGGTTCCGCTGCTTGATAAGTCTCTTCCGCAACAGCGGAAGCAGCAGACGTAACAACAGCAGGACTAGGCGCTTCCACTCGTACTGATTCTTCAGAAACAGCTGGCACCTCTTCTTCCTCCCCGGCAATTTCTTCATATACAGGCTTGAAATCTTCGATTGCTTGAGCTTCCTGGATTGCTTTTTCAGGCTGTTCAGCAACAACTTGCTGTGCCGATGTTCTAATACTAGAAGGTGGGGTAAAATAATCATTGAAGGCAATCTTCTTGCTATCTAATGCAGCAGAACTTAAGCTATGCTGCGACTGATCCTCCTGAAGAACAGCTTTTGTTTTGAGTAAAGTTATATATGCAGTTATAGCTTGTGCTTTAGCTTCCAGTGTCACCAATTCGTGAATTTCGGACAAATTCCCTCGCTCTGATAAAGTCAGATACTGTCCATTTAAATCCTGTAATATATCGCCTATCTTATTAAAAACTTCCTCTTTAGTACCCATAATTCTATTTGAAATCACCAATTAATCATTTATAATACTCATACCTTCAACCGACCAAAAAGTGGAAAACTCAATCCTTTGATTTATAAATATTTGGATTTACGTTCACTTTTTTGCTACCCAAATTTAATATTTAATTCTGATATTAGCAGCGTCAAAAACAGAATATAATAGGAGGTCATTTTACAAATATCACCTTATTTGCAGACCACCCGACAAAATTAAATTAATCAAATGCTTTTTTCCGAACATAATTTGGCTTTGCGCCCCGCTCAATATGGTAGCATTGAAATTATCTGTGGCTCGATGTTCTCTGGTAAAACAGAAGAATTGATTCGCAGGCTAAAACGAGCGCAGTATGCACGTCTGAATGTCGAAATCTTTAAGCCGGCCGTTGACAAGCGATATGATGAAAAGTTAGTTGTTTCTCACGATAGCAATAGCATACCATCGACACCTGTCGACCATTCCTCATCTATCCTACTATTAAGTTCATCAACACAAGTGGTCGGAATTGATGAAGCACAATTCTTTGATGACGGTTTGACAGAGGTATGTGTCAAATTGGCAAACAGTGGCATGCGGGTAATCGTTGCGGGATTGGATATGGATTATCAGGGACAGCCATTTGGCCCTATTCCTAGTCTAATGGCGGTAGCCGAACACGTCACTAAGGTTCACGCCGTATGCATGCAATGCGGGGCTCCTGCAAATTATTCCTATCGCCTAACAAACGATACAGCAACTGTCCTGCTAGGTGAAAAAGAAGCTTACGAACCGCGGTGTAGACAATGTTATTTCCATCTGAATAAATAGAATAATGAGGTATATTCAGTAAAAATCTGCCAAACTTGCGCTTATTCAATTTGGCATAGGATTTGAAATATACTTCAGAAATAAGAATATTAGCGCTTTTGATAGCGACAAAACTTTTCATAATTTAGGTTTATAATTGGTTAGTTAGCACCTCCTTGCCCATCAAGGAGGTGTTTTTTTAAAACAAAGAACGCTGTTCTCATTAGACTGGGAACAGCGTTCTTTGTTATGAACTCATAATTGCAACTGTTATGGCTGAACACGATAGTTTATGACCTTACGGCCAATATTTCCTGTCTGATCCATTCCTTCGACGATTACCTTATAATTTCCATTGCCATCCGCATTATAAAACTGAACAGCAGCTTCCCCTGTCTCTGTGATCGTGACCTTAGGATTCCAATAAATGGTCGTTCTCAAATCGTTTATAGCCTTTCTTTCTGGCGTGTCATATTTGGGTACATAGAATTTCCGTTCCTTAACATAACCAAGAGGATACATATCGATTACATTTGATTTGGGTAACATGCTTTCAATCTCGCTTAGTGACATCCGCGGTTTTTTGGCTTCCACTTTCTTTGTATAGATTGACACAACACCGTTATTCTGGTACATTCTGGAGACCGTCCCTAATTCATCACGTAAGAAGATCTCAATTCCTTCGATATCCGCTACATTGATGCTATTTAATCCAGGTTCATCGATAGCCATACCATTTAGGAAGAATTGTACAGGTGTACGCCCGCCCGCATTATAATCACGGGAAACATAATATTTCAATGTCTGCGGATCATAAGTAATTCCGGTCAATACTGTTTGAAGACACATGGTTAATACATTACATCCGGTCAAACGTTCGGGTTCGATACGGTGTTCCGGCATAGACAGTCCCGAAATCGAAGGAAAATCTTTATTTGTGATTGCTTTCTTCACTACGCCTGTCACTTCGACCTCATCCAACAGAATCGATTTTCGATATTCCTTTCGGCTATTTGCCAAATAGGGAGCAAAAGCCTGATCTATATTGGGCACAAAATAGCTTTTATAGCCATTATTCTTATCGATCTCAGGATAAAAGCCTTGATCCATGTTAATAACCAAAGCTCGATAGTTGTCATTAGATCTCGCGTTCACTGTTACTTTAGAAGAATCTGGGAAGACAAGATCCTTAAAAGTGAAACGTCCATTTTGATCTGTATAAACGTCCTTTTTAATGTTACGGGAGGGTACAGATAAAAGCAATCCGCCATTTGGATAAGGACGTCCAGTGTTCATCCGAAGTATACCAGACAATTCGATTCCTTGTTCAGGGAGAAAACTAATCTGCGGCAACTTCTCCGAAATGAGCGTCGGATAGTCAAAACGACGATAGCCCTGCGTCATTAATAATGCATCCATCGCTTTGTCCCGATTAGGATTTTTTTCATCGAAATATGCGTTTGGATTCTCCACATTTCCTTTCAGATCCGAAGTCAACAAAAAGTTGCTCACAATTGAAAGGTCTGCTTGATCATTATAGGGAACTTTAGATTCGTCAATTACGGATACAGAATAGCTTCCAGGAAACTTCTGTCCATTATTGTCCACCGCAAGTTTAAGATTAACCAAGTCTTTCGCCTTGTAACTTTGTTTATCGCTGGTCACCTGAATATTTAAAAGCTTTTCACTTTGAACAAATGACAAACGCTCACTGATAGGCTTCCCATCAGGGCTTAATAAAGTTACTTGGACAATCCCATTTGGCAAACGCTCTTTTGGAATATTGACTAACGCCGAAGAAGATTTTAAATTCACTTGGGCACCAAAACAGAGATGACCATTGGACTGAACCAAAACATAATAGGATTGCCCCTGGTTTTTGGAAAAATTCTCTTCGCTTGTCACTACCGCAAACTCTACATTCGTGGCATCTTGTTTCACAAAAACGACATTTGCTTTATCGTTGACAACAGCTGGCAATTTATATTTACGCTCCTGTCCATTCTCAAACTTCACGACAGCCTGATAATTTTCTCCAGCAAGCGGTAGAAGAGAAAAATAGCCCATGCCCGTTCCAAAGTCCTCAAACTCGGCAACAGACTTGCCTTTTGAATCTAAAATACTACCTTTTACCTTGAGTCCCTTACCATCTGATCCAAGGGCTTTAAATGCGACTTTTTTTGCCAATCCAGCGATGAGATCTCCCCCTTCAGGAAAAAATTGCATATCAGCATCCCATAAGGCATTTTTGAGCAAGAAAGAGCTTGACAGAGGTTTCTCATTTTTGTTCTCCTGAATACTGATCTTCAGTTGTCCTTTTTCCAGGTTAGCCTTTTCCTTCGCAGACAAGTTTATCGTTACTTTCCCTAGACCATCAGTTTCTCCTTTGCCCTTATCAAATGTTTCCCACCCTGATACAAACTCCCAATTGATTTTTGAATTGATCATCGGTTTTCCCGTCCGATCACGGAACTGGATCACAGCCTGGGTTTTGTTACCACCAATATTATTTTGGAATTCAATATTCGTAATCAACTTCTTATTGATGACATCACCTATCGGAACCACTTTATTAAAAAAGTAGGCATTATCGAAGTTTGCCATCCATTTTGTATAGCCTCTGAAACGATAATTATCCTGCGACATAAACTGCGGATCGAGTACAATCTGTCCATTTCCTACACCTTTATCCAACGGAATTCTGAGGGTCTGAATAAGCGAATCACGGCTGTTCAGCACTTCAACATATGCGATTTTACTCGGTTCATATTCGGCTAAATTGCGGGATAAATAGGTCGAAAACCAAAGGGTATCCCCTACAGCGTAATACGGTTTATCGAAATGTAAATGAACTTTTTCAACTGGGTAGACTTGAAAATATTTCTGAACTCGTTCTACGATTGTATTAATAGGCAACGTAGGTGTAGTCTGAGCATAAGTCGTCCCCATTCCTAACAGTCCTATCGATAAAGTCAATAGTTTTATGTGCTTCATTGAAAGTCTTAGAATAAAAAATGAATAGCTAAATATATTCAATTTTAGGCAAAGACCAACTTCATTGGGGTATATTTAACATTTATTATACCTATTCCCCGAACAATAACCGATCCCCTGAAGGTAATTAAAGCAGCGGAGCTAAAAGTCGGCATATCGAATCAACCCCTCTTTTCCAGCGACTTCGTTGCATCCATCTTCGGATCGTAATCAGATCAGAAACTTCTATATCTGCCAAAAATTGTTCATTGAGACGATCACAAAGTGCTTTATCCGAGACAATACCCGAGATTTCAAAATTAATATAAAAGCTTCTAATATCTAAGTTAGTCGTTCCAATATAAGCCAGTTTCCCGTCAATACAGATCGTTTTGGCATGCAGAAATCCCTTGGTATAAAGATATACGTTGACACCTCTTTCAAGCAGTGGTTTAATAAATGAGAAAGAGGCATGCTGTACAAAAAATGAATCAGACTGAGATGGCAGCATCAAATCCACCCGAACACCAGAAGATGCCGCAAGCATTAATGCTGTCGTCAATTGATCACTAGGGATAAAATAGGGCGTACACAATTGCACATATTCTTTCGCTTCATTGATACCTGCAATAATCGCTTCCATATTAAATGGTGCAGGCGATCCGGGGTCACTGGCGGTAAACCCTACCCCACTCGCATCTTCATCTGTGAGCGGAAACCGGTTTAGATAGCCATGTCCCAGTTCAAAAGACTCTGCCTCTGTCTGGTTCCAGCTATTCCAAAACTGGATTTGCAATGTATTCACTGCGGCACCAACAACCATCATTGCCGTATCACGCCAATAAATATCATTTTTTCCGTTGTTGATGTATCGATCTGAAATATTGATCCCGCCTACAAAGCCAGTTTTTCCGTCGACGACAGCTATCTTACGGTGATTTCTATAATTACTGTTTGCCAGCGAACCAAAAGTTACAGGAAGGAATGCCTGAAATACAAAATCAGGCTTATGTCGCCGCAAATATTTAATGACATCTGGAGCACCAAAACTATCCAATATCAAACGTACGGTAACACCAGCTTTTGCTTTTTCTTCTAAAATAGATAAGATTTCCTGTCCTATTCCATCCATTTCCCAGATATAATATTCCAAATGGATGGAATGTTGGGCTGCTTTGAGCTTTTCGATAAGTACCGGAAATTTTTCCTCTCCGTTGATAAATAAGGTTACGGTGTTATTGAGGGAAAATGTAGAGATTTTTTGATTTTTGAGATAACGGTATACCATTGCCAAACTCCCAATACGTTCATTTAACGTATCGATATGTTCCTCCATGATTTCGGATTCTTTACGCCAGGCATCCAACAGCTTTTTCGACTGCTCGCGGTACACGCGTTTCATTCTTTTGACCTTCTTAAATTTTTGTCCAAAAAAATAGTAAATGAGTAAACCTATAACAGGCAAGAAAACAATAACCATAATCCATGCAATGGTCTTGGAAGGATTACGGTTTTCGATCAAAATCGTCCCGATTACACCGATATAAAGGATGAGTAGCGGAATCCAATAATATTGTAATGCAATTTGTAAAATATGATGAAGTACCTCCATATCGTATGCCAAGGGTTTTTACCAAATATAATACTTCGCATTGATATATTGTTTTTCGTTATGCACAGTTTATTGCGCCATCAAGATGAATGAATGGGCTTAAATAAGGAATGTCTAAATTGGCTCCCCGGAGTATAAACCAAATTCCCAATAAAAAATAAAGAAAAGGTACCCATTTCGAAAAACCGATTTTGAAAGATCGGGAGAAATTTCCCAGAAAAGAAAATAAAAATAATAAAGGAATCGTTCCCAAGCCAAAACACAGCATAAACAAGAAACTTTGCTGTGGGCTATCCGCATTTATAGACGACATAAGAGCCATGTACACCATACCACAGGGCAACAGTCCATTGAGTACACCTGCAACAAAGCTACCTCCCGGTTTATAGAGCCATTTCGACAATAAGCGTACAACTGGCTGTACGGCTTTTGTCTGCCAGCTAGCAATCTTCCGGTTATGCTTTCCGATGAGCTGAAAAAATGCTATTCCGATCAGAATAATCCCGGTGGCCCAGCTTAAACTCCGCTGCCAGCCCTGAATCTGGGCAAATGTGCCAATTGTACCTAGCAGCAGACCTAAACAACCGTAGGTCAGCACTCTGCCAAACTGATAGAGTATTTTATTGAAGAAAACACCCCAGCCAAAGCCTTGCCTGCCTTCTATGGCAAAAATTAATGGACCACACATAACCGCGCAATGTATGCTTCCAAATAATCCCATGAAAAACGCAAAATACGTATAGCTCATTTTCTTACACTAAAATAAAATATGCTCTTCAAACAAAAAGTCTTTACCTACACTCTTCCAGTCGATATACAAATTCCACATTCCTTTATCGAATGTGGAAATGGGCAATGTATATAAGTTACTTGTTGTCTGAAATGGCAATTCTTTGTCCAATCTGTTATCCGAAGGTTTTCGGAACAGCAATTTACCTTTATTTTCTTTTGAGACAAAATGAATATACAAGGTATCTTTCCTGATTTCGACAGTTGGTGATTCCTTCATCGTCAATACATTCTGCTTTTTATCGTAAGCTTGATCATAATTCAGTCCCTGTTCGTAATAGTCATCTTCTTCCAGACTATCCGAGTCATGGCTCACCATATATATACCTGCTCCGACGATGCACAGCATAAACACCGCCAAGGTTAAAAAAATTTTTGTACCCCAATTCATTGTTTTTCTCGTTAATTCATACCTGGAGGCGCTATAAAAGTGGTTTTTAAAGTTTCCACTTTTTTATCTCCCGAATAGATAGCTAATTTTACATTACTTTTATAGGTCTCGACATCCTTATTCGCGATAATCAGAAAAAAGCTCAGTGTAGCATGCCCATCTTTATTCAATTTTTGAATAGGATTAACCACTTGAATCTTTAAACGTGGGTCATCACAGACCAATTTAAAAGGCATTTCTTTACCAGACTTGTTAATCAATTCCAAAGAGTACAGGTTGCTGATTGTCTTATCGTCGCGAAGCTGGTAAGTACTTCCCTTTGCCCGAAGCAACCTTCCATCCACCTGAGACCGGTTAAACAGTAGAAAACAAAAGACAGCCATTAAGGCAACTAGTACGACTGAATAAGCGATTGTTCTGGTGTTATTTTTTTTCTTGAGCGTACCCTCAATCTCACCCATTGGATAAAAACCAATTAACTTTTTAGGCTTTCCGATCTTGTCCATGACAGCATCACAGGCATCAATACAAGCTGTACAGCTCACACATTCCAGTTGCAGGCCTTTTCGAATATCAATTCCTGTAGGACACACATGTACACAAAGTTTACAGTCTACACAATCCCCTTGAGTCGTCATCGCATCCTTTTGCTGTTTTCCTCTCGGTTCTCCACGTCTATGGTCATAAGCAACGGTAATACTTTGGTCATCAAGGAGCACGCCTTGAAGCCTACCATAAGGACAAATTGCAATACAGACAATTTCCCTTACATAGGCAAATACACCATAGAAAACCAATGTAAATAGGATAATTGATATCAGGCCACCGATATGCTGGTCCAATGGATCGGTGATGATTTTAATCAGGGCATCAACGCCAATAATATAAGACAGAAAGATATTAGAGATGAAAAATGATATGATCAGAAATATGGCATGTTTCAAAAATTTCTTCAATTGCTTTTGATCCGTATTTGGTCCTGCATCTAATTTCTTTTGTTGTTGCCAATCACCTTCAATCCAATACTCAATTCGTCGGAATATCAATTCTAAGAAAATAGTCTGTGGACAAGTCCAACCACACCAGACCCGGCCGAATACAACCGTAAACAACACCACACATACCATCACGATCAACATGCCGAATACAAATATGTAGAGATCTTGCGGATAGAAAAGATTTCCTAAGATGGAGAATTTCCGGTCGATAATGTTAAACATTAAAAACGGTTCGCCATTTATTTTGATAAAAGGAGCAGCAAACAAGAACAGCAGTAGTGAATACCCAACCCACTGTCTTTTTTTATAAAGCTCTCCCTGCGGTTTTTTGGCATAAATCCATTGTCTTTTTTTTGACTTAGATCCGCCGTTATTGGCATTATTAACTACTGCTGTGCTCATTGTTATCTTGATTTACTATTCTGCCTTTTTATCTGTTGCAGTGTTATCTGCAGCATTCTCTGATGCCTTTTCTCCACTCGCAGCCTGACCACCATAGGCTACCTCTTCCCCTTGCGGTGCTTTTGGATTAGCAGGGTTAGTATCCCTTAAAGTGACGATGTAACTGGCCACTTGTGCGATTTGTGCAGGACTTAATGTTTGCTCCCATGGCACCATTCCTTTATCAGGAACACCATACTTAATGGTTTTGAAGATATCCTTAATCTCACCGCCATGTAGCCAAAACTTATCGGTCAGATTAGGTCCGATACCACCCTCACCGCTTCCACCGTGACAAGCCACACAGTTGGCTGTAAAAATAGCTTTCCCATCAACTGCCATTTCAGGCTGAAACTCTACGCTACTTTCGTCTACGTTGCTTGCCGAAGCAGTAAGATACGCTTGTCGTTCTTTCTCGGCGATGACCATCTCATGTTCATACTCCTGATCTTGGTTCATTCCGATTCCCGAAACCTGATATACAAATAAGTAAACTAGGCCAAAAAAGATCGTTCCATAAAAAAGAAAGTTAAACCAGATCGGAATCGGATTATCCAATTCGCGGATACCATCATACTCATGGTCTATGACAATATCTTTTTCTTCTGAAATAGGTCTGATCCCCATGATCTTGTTCCACGACCTTTTCATCCAGCCCTTGTTTGCCAGCTTTTTGAGTTTTTCCTCCTGGGCCAATTCAGGCATGGTAATCTTAATAATCGATTTCATCGCACGATTAACCATCAATGCTGAAGCAAGAAGAGCCAACATCACAACAATCAATACAACAATTAAGATATCTGTGTATAAATTATCTGTACCAAATCCTATCGTAGATTGAACAACTTCCGCGGTAGCTGGTGCAGTATCCAATAATAAACTCATATATTATAGACTTTCAGGTGAATGATTCAGTTCCTTTTCTGTTTCATCTTCTTCCAAAGGCAATTCCTTCATATAAGTAACATAGTCCTTTTTCATGCGAAACAACATAATTGCTACTGAAATAAAGAAAATCAAGAAGATCCAAAGTGACGCGATTAGATAAAGCTCACTTCCGTTGAGATTTGTTATTTGCTTAAACATGGCTTTATTGATTTGCATTAATATTATCAGCTACTTTTGGTGCTGCTTTTATATCTGTCCCCAATCGCTGCAAGTAGGCGATCACAGCAACAATCTCACGATCGGCTAACACATTCACTTGATTTTGTTTTAGATCATCAGCAATTTTCTGCGCTTGATTATGTAGATCTCGTTCAGCATGTTCAATTTCTGCGTCGGTATATGGGATTCCCAATTTCCGTAATGCTTTCATTTTATCTTGCAGAATAGCATTATCCAGTTTCTGATCGATTAACCAAGGATAGGTCGGCATGATACTTCCTGGAGACGTAATTGTCGGATCCAAAAGGTGATCAAAGTGCCATTTATTTGGATATTTTCCTCCGATACGATGTAAATCTGGTCCGGTCCGTTTAGATCCCCATAAAAATGGCGTATCATAAACAAATTCACCGGCTTTGCTGTACTCTCCGTAACGGGCAGTTTCAGATCTAAATGGGCGGATAGTTTGCGTATGACAATTCACACAACCTTCCCGGACGTAAAGATCGCGACCTTGAAGTTCCAGTGCTGTATAAGGTTTTACACTTGCAATCGTTGGAACGTTTTTAGAGATTGTAAAAGTCGGCACCATCTCTACCATGCCCCCGATTAGGATAGCAACAAGAGCCAGCACCATAAACAAGATCGGCTTACGTTCGAGGCGGCGGTGCTGTGATTGCTCGTTTACTTGTACGGGCAACAATGCAGGAGCTTCTGCAGGCTCGTTGGCCAAAAGCTTACCTTTTTGCATGGTTTTAATCAAGTTGAAAGTCATCAAGAACACACCAGACAAATAAAGCGCACCACCTAATGCACGCATCATGTGCATTGGTAAAATTTCCAACGTTGTCGCAAGGAAGTTTGGATATTTCAAGACACCTTCAGGTGTAAATTCCTTCCACATCAAGCCTTGTACAACAGCTGCCCAATACATTGGAATTGCATAGAATAAAATACCTAGTGTACCTATCCAAAAGTGCGTTGATGCTAATTTCTTAGAATATAATTCTGTTTTATAAATACGTGGGATCAGCCAGTACAGAATACCGAATGTCATAAATCCATTCCAGCCCAACGCACCTACGTGTACGTGTGCAACAATCCAATCGGTAAAGTGAGCAATTGCATTTACTTGTTTCAAGGACAGCATAGGACCTTCGAAAGTCGCCATACCATAACAAGTAAGTGCTACGACCATAAATTTTAACATGGGTTCTGTCCGTACCTTATCCCAAGCACCACGTAAGGTTAGCAAACCATTGATCATACCTCCCCAGCTTGGAGCAATCAACATAATGGAAAATACAACCCCTAAAGACTGGACCCAACCGGGTAGCGCCGTATATAGCAAGTGGTGAGGACCTGCCCAGATATAAATAAAGATTAACGACCAAAAGTGAAGAATACTTAACTTGTAAGAGTAGACCGGACGATTGGCCATTTTAGGAAGGAAATAATACATCATTCCCAAATAAGGAGTCGTCAGAAAGAAAGCGACTGCGTTGTGACCATACCACCATTGTACCAGAGCGTCCTGTACACCTTTGTAGACATAGTAACTTTTCCATCCCGCTACAGGCAATTGGATGGAGTTAACAATGTGCAATACTGCTACTGTGACAAATGTGGCAATATAGAACCAAACAGCAACATACATATGACGTTCGCGTCGTTTGATAATAGTACCGAACATATTGATACCAAATACTACCCAGATAAAAGTAATGGCAATATCAATTGGCCATTCCATCTCGGCATACTCATGACTTGAAGTAAGACCTAGGGGCAGAGTAATAGCAGAAGCAATGATAATTAATTGCCAACCCCAAAAATGGAGTTTGCTCAAAGCATCACTGAACATTCTCGCTTTAAGCACCCGCTGTAAGGAGTAGTAGACTCCCATAAAAATACCATTACCTACGAAAGCAAAAATTACCGCATTGGTATGTACTGGACGTACACGGCCAAATGTTGTAAATTGCAATCCAAAGTTCATTTGGGGCCAAACCAGCTGCGTCGCCACAAGCAATCCTATGGTCATACCAACTATCCCCCAAATAATGGTAGCGATTCCGAAATTTCTGACAATCTTGTTGTCGTAATTAAATTGCTCTAACTGCATTACTTAAATTGTTGATTCTGACCCAAAAGTAAGCAGCATTTTATGACAATCTAATGATGCACAATGCGTACAAAAGTGATGTACGTCACTTTTGCATCACCCAACTAAGTTAATTAATCGCCTGTAATGGCTACTGACAATAAACGACTTAGCCGAAATAAAGGGTCAAGGAAACCTATTTGATTATATAATCTGAACTCGAAAGTGACTGTCATCACATTTCCTGAGGATTTATGATATACCTGGAGAGATAATGATGTCGGAATCTTCGTCATTTCATAGCAAAGATTAATATCTATATCCTCCGAAATATTAGTACTGAGATCATGAGTCTGAGCTAGGGTTGTCCAGCATATTGAATCGATCTATCCATATGTTTTCATATATTGACCAAGCCCAGGGCGGGATGCAGGATGATTTTTGGAACCAATAAGGGGCATATTTAATGCTCCTATGAGTGTAGTTCTTTATGGTCTACTGACCGGTGGAATCTCGCCACGAGGTGAAATATTTAGGAAACGATATGTTGTAAAGGGAGAACTCCCTATTCCTGCAGTTTAGATTTGTCCAAATGATAATCTTAAACTGGGCAACTGAATGTTTAAACTAGGCTATCCAATACTAGTGTTGTAGGTATGAATAGGGGAAAATACGGTTTAGGGAATACAGAAAGTATATAAACGAAAGAAGCCCTTGACTGTTTCCAGCAAGGGCTTCCGTGTAAAAAAAGGCACCGACCTACTCTCCCACCTGTTACGGCAATACCATCGGCTCTGGCGGGCTTGACTGCTCTGTTCGG